>Ga0207109_1235_pt1 | contig 11672 bp, 7 predicted proteins | sample Alteio_BWMinHeat_73_FD_153584 | JGI IMG/M metagenome (GOLD analysis project Ga0207109, IMG submission 153584) | Enriched cells from forest soil in Barre Woods Harvard Forest LTER site, Petersham, Massachusetts, United States -... | ecosystem: Environmental > Terrestrial > Soil > Temperate forest >... | reverse complement strand
GCATTCCGCTCATTGCATCCCGACCTGCGCGGCGCATTCACCTTCTGGGATTATTTCCGCAACGCCTTCGAACACAACCGCGGCATTCGCATCGATCATTTTCTGCTGTCGCCCGCCGCGGCCCCTCGCCTGGTTTCGTGTGAAATCGACAAGGGACCGCGCGCCCAGGAAAAGCCCTCCGACCATACGCCGATTATGGTCGAATTGCGCTGAACCGAAGCTTGAAATGCAGATGCCCCCCCAAAAAGCAGAGCTTGCAGGGAAGGACATCCCGGCAAGCTCTTGAAGGTTGTCTAATCTATCGAAGCCACTGCGCGGTTTATATATGGTCAAGTACTACAGTGGATTTACATGTAAGTAAAAAGTGGCGCTGTGCACGCGCGATCCGCTCACTCCGAAGAGCGAGATCGGCACCGTTTGCGCTACCGCAGTTGTCGTGGAGTTGAAGGTGAGCGTAGCCACGCCGCTGGTCAGGCTGGTCTGGCTCAACGTCGCGCTGACGCCGCTGGGCATGCCTTCGGCCTTGAGGCTCACCGGACCATAGCCGAACGAGTTCACGTGCACGGTGGCGACCGCCTTGCCAGAGGCCATGGTGTAGTTATTGCTATCGAGGTTCAGGTTGAAGTCGGAATACGCGGGCGGCGGCGCCTTGCAGGCCGTCGCCGGCGAAGTGACGGGTGCTTGCCAAATGGAGTTGTAGTCCGTCTGCACCGCGGATTGCCACGCGGAAATCCCAACGATGTGGCCGTTGAGGATCTTGAATGCGCTGGCGGTGGCAGGATCGTACCAGGTGTTATTGCTCGACTTCAGGGTGCTGGCGAACAGAGTCCAGTCGGTGCCGCTCAGGTAGGTTCCAAACACAAGCTGGCCTGAGGAACCGTTTTCAAAGGTGTTGCCGGAAAGCACCATGCCGGTGGTGAACAGATCGTAGCTCTGGCCGGTTTGCCAGTCGGTGATGATCTTGCCGCCAGCCTGTCCGCCGACGAAGATTTCGGCCTGCGCCTTGTTGGTTCCGCTGTTGTTGTAGAACGTATTGTTCTGGATGGTGATGCCTTGGCTGGTGAGTACGTTGACGCCCTGCCCGCTGGAACAGAGGACACTGTTCTGAAGCGTGAGAGGCCCTTCGTTGCGTTCGATCTGCAGCGCGGCCTGCACGTTGCCGGAGAGAGTTCCGTTCTTGATGGTGATGTTCTTGTTGTCGGTATCGAACCACAGGCCCTGCGCCTGGTTGTTGTAGGAGAAGTGGTTTTGGACGCTGGTGTTGCGGGTGTACATGAACTTGGCGCCGCCCATGCCCCAGTCGTACAGAGCAGCCTGAGCTCCGCGCCAGTTGTTGTAGTCGCTCTCGTTAAAGTTGAAGAGAACATTCTGGTCTTTGCTGCCGTGGAACCCGACGCCGCCGTTGTAGCTGGCAACGGAATTCTGCACCGTCACGTTGGTGGAGGAGTAGATGCCGAGCCCGCCCCAGTTGTTCCACAGGGCCTGAACGGAATCAACCAGAACATTGTTGCTGCTGTAGATATTGGCGCCGGTAGTGTTGATGCAGTTGGAGGCGTGCTCGAACACCAGTCCGCGAAGAACTACATTGTTTCGACTTACCACCGCAAAGGTGGAAGGGCGGACCGCGGCTTCAACCACAGCGGTGGACATATCGGTACCGGTGGGCGGATAAATGTGAAGCACCGCGTACGTGGCGTTCAGAAAAAATGTTCCCGGCCTCAGGTCGGCCCAGGTGGTCACCTGGGTGAGCGGGGTGCCGTTCACGAAGATCATTTCATTGCGCAACGCAATGGGGGCGAAAGTCCCGGGCCAGCCTGACGGAACGGCGCAGGAGCTGATGCCGTAGGTCCATCCGCGTGTGTAGATGCCTGCAGAGAGATTCCATCCGGTGAGCACATCGGCGCCGGTGATGATGGCGGTGCCTGCCACCGCGGCCTGGAGTGTAAGAGTTGCACTGGTGGATTTGTAGTTTCCTATATTGACGAACTCTCGATATATGCCGGCGTTCACGATGACCTTGACGCCGATTCCAGATTGGTTAAGTTGGTTGGCCTTGGTGATCGCTGCCTGGATCGTCTTGAAGGGTGAAGATTGCGCGCCCGAGTTGCTGTCGGATCCGACTTTCGCGTCAACGTACAGATACGTGCTTTGGTTTTCGCTTACGTTGGCTTGAGCGCTCATGCGAACTCCGGATGCTGCCAGAGTCGCAAGGAGGGAGAGAGCAAGAAAAGACTTCATCTTTTGAACGAGTGCCTCTGTAGGGTCACAGTGGTTGGGGGACGTTCAGGCGAATGAATGCGAGACCCCCGCCGCCTCTTGCTGTGGAGGCAGGGATAACGCAGGAACCTGGAGACAAATGTTCCGCTCCAGGACGCAACAAAAATTGGGCTGTGATGCTTGAAAAAGAGAATCTCACGAATCCAGAAAGTAAACGTGATGAAAATCACATGTAGGGGTTACTTTCGGAATGTTTACAGACGAGAGGGTGAAAGAGATTGGGTACTTGATGGTACCTGCGGCCTGAGGAATCAGCGCAGAGCACGCCGGAATCGATTTAGCAAGGCAACCTTGAGGGGTGGGGAGCGACGGATGAAACTCATTGGTACCAAAGGGGATAGATAGCCCCAGAGGCATCAAACGGACCAAGGTTTACATTGGCGACATGCATCGATGCAACAGAGCCGGCTCTTCCAAGTCGGACTGGGGAATGAGATCAGCAGCGCACGATCTTGCTCGATGAGATCCCCTTGGTTGCGTTTCTCGTGTCGATTACCAACTGCGACTGTTCCACGATGGCGCGGTAATCGTAGCTGGTGTGATCGGTGACGATAAGGACGGCGTCATACTGCGCCAGGTTCTCGAGGGGCGTGTTGGTCATATTCAGGTCGTAATGGCGGCCGCGGCCAACGGTCGGGAAGTACGGATCGTTGTAGGACACCATCGCGCCCTTTTCGCGAAGCAGTTCGATGATGGTGAGGGATGGTGACTCGCGCAGATCGTCGATATCGCGCTTGTACGCCAGGCCGAGCACAAGGATGCGAGAACCCTTGATTGATTTGCATTGCTCGTTGAGCGCGTCGGCGGTGTGCTCGATGACGAAGTACGGCATCTTGATGTTTACTTCGCCGGCCAGTTCGATGAAGCGGGTCCGGAAGTCATACTCCTTGGCCTTCCACGAGAGATAGAACGGGTCGATGGGGATGCAGTGGCCGCCCAGCCCGGGCCCCGGATAGAACGCGTGAAATCCGAAAGGCTTGGTGCGCGCGGCGTCGATCACTTCGTGGATGTCAATTCCCATGCGCATGCAGAGCTGCTTCAACTCATTTACAAGAGCGATGTTCACGCAGCGATAGATGTTTTCGAGCAGCTTGGTCATCTCCGCGACCGCGGGGCTGCTGACTGGCACAGTTTTGCGGAAGATGGAGCCGTAGAGGGCCGAAGCCAGTTCCACGGCATTGGGGCCGCAGCCTCCGATCACCTTGGGAATGTCGTGGCGCGCAACGGTGTCGTTGCCGGGGTCTTCGCGCTCCGGCGAAAACGCAACATGAAATCCGGCCTGATCCGCGCCGCGCGACACTCTTAATCCAAGCGGATTGCCCTGTTCGAGCAGCGGCACAACCACTTCTTCGGTGGTCCCGGGATAGGTGGTGCTTTCGAGTACGATCAATTGCCCTTCGTGAACGTGCGGAGCGAGCGACTTCACCGTGCCGGTCACGTAGCTCAGATCCGGTTCGTGATACTCATCGAGCGGCGTCGGAACGCAGATAATGACGGCGTCCATCTCGGCAATCAGCGAATAGTCGGAGGTAGCGCGGAATCCGGACTCCTGGGCTTTCTGAATCTCCGCCGGCAGAATCCGCACGATATAGGAGCCACCGGCGTTCAGAGTGCTCACCTTGTCGGGCGCGATGTCGAACCCGGTCACGCGAAACCGCTCATCGCTGAACAGCAGCGCCAGCGGCAAGCCGACGTATCCCATGCCGACGATTCCGATCCGCGCCTGCCGGGTTTCGATCCGCTGTTTCAGCTCTGCCAGGGTCGTGCCAAGTGCCATAGTCATGCCCTTGATTGTAAAGGCCCGTCCTTTTCCCGGCGTGTGATCCCGGGCGCATTCCTCGCGGCACGCGCCAGCCCATGTCATGCGGCTGCCGCGCCTAGTATTCTGACGTTTGTGCGGTTTTTAGAACTGCGCAATTCAAGAGGTGCGATTTGGCTCGATATCTGGTTACCGGGGTGGCAGGCTTCATTGGACGTTCCATTGCAGCCGCCCTTCTCGCGCGGGGTGAGACGGTTCGTGGCATGGATAGCTTCATTACTGGGCGAAGGGAAAACCTCGCCGGCCTCGAGGCCATGGAATTCGTGAGCGGCGATCTGGCGGACCCCGCCGCATGCGCCCAGGCCTGCCAGGGCGTCGACATCATCTTCCATGAGGCGGCCCTTGCCTCGGTTCCGCGTTCGGTGGCCGATCCGGTGGCTACCAACGTGAACTGTGTCGACGCCACCCTGAATTTGCTGGTTGCGGCCAGGGCCGCCGGGGTTCGTCGTGTCATCTATGCGGGTTCGTCATCGGCTTACGGCGATACGCCCACCCTGCCCAAGCGCGAAGACATGCTGCCCAACCCCATCTCTCCGTATGCCGTCGCAAAGCTCGCCGGAGAGCACTACATGTCGACATTCACGCGCGTTTACGGGCTGGAGACCGTTACTCTGCGCTACTTCAACGTGTTCGGGCCTTACCAGGATCCGACCTCGCATTATTCGGGGGTGCTGGCGATCTTCTGCCGCAAGATGATCGCCGGCGAGCAGCCCACCATCTACGGCGACGGCGAACAGAGCCGCGATTTCACTTATATCGATAACGTGGTTCATGCCAACCTTCTGGCCGCCGAGGCGCCTGCCGACAAAGTGTCGGGCCGCATGATGAACACCGCGACCGGCACGCGAGTCACCTTGAACGAGACCTTCGCAATCCTGAAAGACCTCACCGGTTTCAGCGGCACGCCGGCCTACGCGCCGCCACGGGCGGGCGATATCCGCGATTCGCTGGCCGACATCGGCCTGGCGCGCGAGTTGTTGAGATATGAGCCGCGCGTCGATTTCCGCGAGGGCCTAAAGAGGACAGTTGCGTGGTACCACGCAGGTTGCTGAAGCATTCGATAAGTCGGAAATCGCGGCGGACTTGCTCGAGCCGTAACTTCCGGTTTGGCCACGATCCGACCGGAACCCGAGATTTGGCGGGATAACGGGCAGGTTGTGTCGAGCCAATAATAGATAGTTGCTTGTTTGTTCAGGAGGATTTCGATGAGTCCATCGCCCCGAAGAAAACTGGGCATCCCGTTCAGGTTTTAAGGTTCATGATGAACTCGCCGACAACCACATTGATTCCATTAACCATGCACTAAAGGAATCCCATATTCAATGCGACATTGATGTGGGCGGGGATTGGCATGCCGTCTTTCATTGCAGGAGTGAACCGCCACATTCGAACTGTCTGGAATGCCCGGTTGAGAAGGGCAGGCGGTCCGACCGATTTAAAGGGTATTATGTCCTGCGGCATCCCATGCTCATCGACGGTCATGCTAAAGCCGCACGACTCGTGTGTCTGCTCACGCGGTGTCCCTGCTTCATTCTCCGCGGCCGGTGAGAAGAGCGGTGTCGGTGGGATAATGTCGCCGCCGATTTGAGGCAAGATGTTGCTGTAGCCCCTTGTCGCGACCTCCTGCGCGCTCGCAGTCCCGGAGAATGGGGCGAGATTGGCTTCATCCGGCGCAGTTGGCGAGATCCCGAATCTCTGGTCCGGTATAGAGCTGAGCCGGATGATTGCGGTTTTTATACCGGAAACGTCCGTTGTCGGCTCTGTGCATGAATGAAGGTGGACTTCCAGGATTCCCGCGACCGCTGCGGGAGCACCGTTGAGCGCCGCCGCCCGAAATCTGTCGGACTCCGCAACCTGAATGGCGATGGAGTCCATGTCCTTGCCTAGCGGTCGCTTGAAGACAATATTGCGCGGCCGGCCCATGCCGTCAACGACGAGAGAGAAGGTAACCTCCCCGCTCTCTTTATGCCCATCGCATTCAGTCTTGGGAGAAGACTGAAAATGCAAGGGGAGCATAATTGGCTCAACGAGCCCCTGCGCGCGATTCGAGAGCTTAACTATTTCCGGTGCAGGCAACTTGAACTGTGAGGGTGAAGGGGGAGGCAATTGCTGTTGCGCCGTTGCGGATAGGAATGAAAGCGCGATTGTGGATGAGAACAAGAATCTACACATGAAGCAACTCTTCATTGGGAATAATCAAAAGTATCACAAATTCTCCAATCGGGGCCGTGATGAGTGAGCCGTCACACGTAACTCGCTGGTTCTTCTGCGAACGAATTGCACCCAGGCATCTTGCATGAGATCGGATCGAGTAGAAGGAACAACTTTCAACCCACGTGCTGGCCTTGCGAAAACCACCAACGTCAACCGTCGTCAGGGGTTCCGGGCGAGTGACCGCCCGCTCGGAAGTTTGGGCATTTATCTGGATAGTCTCGATTGTCTCGCGATCCATACCGGGACATTCCCGGCTGCGCATTGACCGTTCAGAGACAGATTGGGCGCACGGGAGCCGCAGCCGGAGAAGTCGTGGTTTCCCAGGTCTCAGAATGAGTCTCTAACCAAGACCTGGGGTACCTGTGCAGCCATGGGGAAGCCGCGATTAATTTCGCAGGTTTGCCTGGGTGACCAGACGGCGGAAGAGCGCATGCACCCGCTCCCGGAACGTCGGTTCAACGCCGCAGGCAAAGTAGATTTGCCGGTTCAGCGACGCCAGCAGTTGAATGGCCTGCAGCCGACCGTAGTCTTCTGGGACTCGGCACCCGTCGCAAACGAATTCGTCCGTCAGGTATTCGAGAGCGTGTCCCATCTTCTCGAGACCACGTCCGGCTTCCTCAGTGACCTTGCGCCGGACCCTGCCCTGGTTAGAAACTACTGAGCCCCGGTGAAAAGGTTCCACGCAGAATGAGGATCGACGCCCCTGCTGTTTCAAACTGCTGATTTTCACGATAGGAAAATTTTGTCCGGCAGGGGATGCTCTGTCCTTGATTTTTCGCAAGTTTGCGCGTCCTTTTCGACGCGGTTCGGCGGCCTCCGGTTTTCCCACGATCATGTGACGATGCTCACGAACAATCAACTACGGGATGATTAACACTGCTGGGGACTTCGTCGCGGGCGATTCCCGTGTCTTCTGGGCCCGAATCGCACGTGCGTAGAGCTTTTCTCACCAGGGGTCAAGGGTCTTGCAGGAAGCTCCCGCAGTTGAGCACGTCGAGCGGCACGCTATCGATGGGCGGCCGTGGACCGGCTTGAGCCGCTCCCAGCCATCCCTGTCTCTGCGGGCGATTTTCGAGGTCCTGGCCCGGCAGCGGCGCGTGGTGTTGTCCGTGATCGGCGGCCTGTTGCTGGCCTGTCTCCTCTACTGCCTCATCGCGCCCCGGGAATACGACGCCCGGGCCCGGGTGGCCCTACGCACTGCCCCTGCATCCTCGTTGAATTTTGGTGAACCCGACCAGAGAGTCTCTGCTTCAGTCCTGTCGACGCCGCTGCAAACCGAAACCGTGGCCGGCGTCCTGCGCAGCGACCGGCTCGCATGGAAGGTGATTCTCGCCGAGAAGCTGTACCAATCTTCGGCGTTCATGGGGCGGTTTGCCGTACGCTTTCCGGACTTTCAGCCGGCATCACCCCATCCCGATGCGCAAAGCTACCTGCTCGACCGTTTCCAGGATCGCCTCCATGTCGGCACTCTGCCGCGCACGCTGCTGGTGGAGATTCGATTCCGTTCCGGGGATCCGCGTCTCTCGGCGGAGGTCGTGAATACCCTGATCGCCGCCTATGTTGAGCAGCAGGCCGATCTCCGCAAACAGGCAACCGGCGAGGCCACGGAGAGGCTCAGAGACCAGTTGCATCAGCTCAAGGCGTGCGCCGACGCAGATGACCGCCGCCTCGCCGCCTTCCAGCAAAGGCACGGCATTCTGATAACGCCGGAGACGCTTTCCAATGGCACGCCCGGCGCGTCCGGACACCTTTCCGCGCTGGTCGAGGTTGATGAGCTGGGAAAGGAACTGGCCGCCGCCCATTCCGAGCGGCTGTTGCGAGAAGCGGAATATCGCGCCGCCGTGCACGGCAGTCCCGAGGTGGTGCTCAATTTTGATGCGCGAATTCCCGCCGACGGCAACCAGCTCTCCAATGCCTTTCGCCGCATGCATACCAGCCACAGCGAGCTCGAGCAGGAGCTGGCCCAGCTCAGCGTCGAGCGGGGGCCGAACTTTCCGCGTGTCCTCGAAATCCGGCAGCAGCTCCAGGACCTAGACCGCCAGCTCGACGCTGAGAATGCGAAACTCCGCGAGCAGTTCCACACGGCATGGACCGCCGCCGAGGACCACGAACAGCTGGTGCGCCGCAGCCTGAAAGAACGTACCGGCGAGGGCCTGAAGGCGAGCGAAGCGGCCACGACCTATGAGGAGATGCGGCGCGAAGCCGATTCCACGCGCGACCTCTATCTCCGCATGCAGGACAAGGTGGAAGAAGCAGGACTCACCGCGGGCGCTCATGGGCCGGATATCTGGGTGGTGGACGAAGCGCGTCCGCCCGCGAAACCGTCCGCGCCTGCCCCGAAGGTCTACATGGCAATCACGCTGTTTGTTGGATCATGGATCGCCGTGGGGCTGGCGTTTCTGCTCGATTCGATCCGGCGGGACCGCGTGCGCATTCTGGCCGCGGTGCTGGCGGCGGTAGCCGCGGGTATGGCAATTCACGCCCAGGCGCCCACGCCAAATACTTCGGGCTTGCCGACCGGCGTGGCTCGAATCCCCCAAACGGGCGACAACAAGTCAGCCCCGAGCGCCAAGGATTCGCCCGCCGTGTGGGGCGCGGGTGCGAATAGCGCGGGCGTTCCCGGGGCGGGGAATGGATCGGCCCCGATCGCCGCACCCATTGCGCCCGGCGACCTGCTCGACATCAGCGAATTCCATACTCCGGAATTTCACTCCACCGTGCGTGTCTCGACCGCCGGCACCGTGAAACTGCCCATGCTTGACGAGGTGCGCGTCGAGGGCATGGATGAAGCCGAAGCCGCGCATGCCATCGCCGGGGTGCTGGTTAGCCGCGGCATTCTTAACCGGCCGCAGGTTTTGGTTCTGGTCACGGCGTTTGTGGGCCAGGACGTCAGCATCCTCGGCGAAGTGACGCGGCCCGGCGTGTATCCGTTCACGCTGCATCACCGGTTGTTTGACATGATCTCGGCCGCCTCGGGACTGGGCCCCACAGCCGGCGGTGTCGTGAATATCTATCACCGCGGCGACCCCAATACCCCGCACCCGGTTCCCCTCGATCCCAACGGCGCCGAGGTGGGACCGGAACGCAATCCGGAGCTTGCTCCCGGCGACATTGTGCAGGTCACACGCGCGGGCCTCGTTTACGTGGTGGGCGATGTGATTCGTCCGGGCGGATTCATCGTCGATCCCACCCAGGAATTCACAGTGCTCAAAGCTCTTTCGCTGGCCTGGGGACCCTCGCAGAATGCCGCCTCCAGTAAGGCCCTTCTGATTCGCGAACAAAAAGGCGGCGGGCGCACCGTAACCATCCTGAATCTGAAACGCATCCTCAGAGGCAAGGACCCCGACCAGCCCATCCACGATCACGACATTCTGTTTGTGCCCAACTCCACCGCCAAGAACCTCTTCAACCGCACCATCGAGTCAGCCATCCAGTCCGCAGCCGGGGTCAGCATCTATTCGGGCCTGGTTTACTCGCAGAGGTTTTAACCGGATGCGGCGGGTGGTGCGGTTCCTGCTGATCGCGTTTGCCTTCGCGATTCCGTGGGAATACTCGCTCGATCTTGGAGAACCGCTCGGCAACATCGCCCGCATCGCCGGAGGGGTGGTCCTGTTCGCTGCGGTCCCCGCGATTCTGGTCGCCGGCCGCATGCGCCGGCCTGGCGCGGTCCAATGGCTATCCCTCGCACTCTTCCTTTGCTTCTGTTGTTCCTGTTTGTGGACGGTCGATCAAGCGGTGACGGTCACGCGTCTTCGCGGTTATTTCCAAGTCATGATGGCGGTCTGGCTGGTGTGGGAATTTGCCGAAACCCCGCAAGACCTGCGCGATCTACTGCGCGCCTATGTAGCCGGCTCCTGGGTTCTGGCGGTGCTCACCATCGCCAACCTGGCTTCTCCCGACGCCGCCGACCAGGTCCGTTTCATGGCCCAGGGTCAGGATCCCAACGATGTGGCCCATTTCCTTGATCTTGGCTTTCCTATGTCCGCGCTGCTGCTGGAGAGTGAGTCCGGCTGGATGGGGAAACTGCTCGCACTCGGCTATCTTCCGGTCGGGCTGGTGGGTGTTCTTTTGACTGCATCCAGGGGAGGATTCCTGGCCGCCCTTGTAGCCCTGACCGGCTGCGGAGTCCTGCTGGTGCGCCGCCATCGTCGCGCGGTCGCGAGCGGGGCCGTTTCTCTGCCCGTCATCGCTGCCGCGTTCTGGTTCCTTGTTCCGCATGAAACCGTGGCGCGTATTACTACTATTCCTGAGCAACTTAACGGTGGTGACCTGAACCAGCGCTTGAATATCTGGCAGGCCGGTTGGATGGCATTTATGCACAGCCCGTTCTTCGGGACTGGCGCGGGGACTTTCGTTCACGCGGCCCGGCTCGCGCCTGAGGAAACTGCCCATAACACCGTGCTGGCGATCGCCGTCGAGGGGGGCATCCTCGCCCTCATTCTCGCCGCCGCCCTCGTTGGCCTGTGCGCGCGATCTGTGATGGAAACTCATGGCTCGGTGCGCATGGCCCTGGGAACAAGCTTGCTTGTGTGGGTGGTTACGTCGCTGGTGGCCACGGTGGAAATGAGCCGGGTCACGTGGCTCCTGGTCGCTCTTATCTCTCTGGCCGCTCGCCTTGCCGCGGAAGATGGCGAAGCAATGGAGAGATGTTTTTCGCGCACAGAGCTGCGCTTCCCACTTGCTCCCGGCGAGATCGCATGAACGCGACCCTCGTGGTGGCGCAGGAAAGAAGCGTGAATCACCGCATCTTTCAGGCCGCCGGATCAGTTCTGGTTGCTGGGGCCGTTGTGAAGATCGCCGCGACCGGCAAGGAGTTCGTTCTAGCGGGAATCTACGGGCGATCCGATGCCATCGACGCATTTCTTGCTGCCTTCCTGATTCCCAATCTGCTCATCAATCTCATAGCCGAATCCATGAACCAGGCCCTGGTCCCGACTTTGATCCGGGTCAGGATCCGTGAGGGCCGCGATCGCGCTCAGCAACTGCTCTCGAGTTCGATGGTGTGGATGTGCGGTCTGCTTGCGGGGGTCTCCCTGGCCATGGCGTTGGGGGCCCGCGCGATTTTCCCGCTCATCGCTTCCGGTTTTGCGCCCGCCAAGCTCGATCTCTCTGTGCATCTCTTCTACGCGCTGGTACCTGTGGTCCTGCTCACCGGCATTGCCACCAACTGCACCGCGGTGCTCAACTCGGTGGAGCGTTTTGGGGCGCCCACGCTGGCTCAGCTGGCGGTCCCAATTTCGATCGTGGCCGGTACGATTCTGTTGCACGCACGATACGGCATATGGGCGCTGGTCTATGCCACGCTCTTTGGAGCGCTGGTGCACGCAGCCTTCGTCGGCTCTCTGATGAGCGCGCACGGATA
>Ga0207109_1232_pt1 | contig 11779 bp, 11 predicted proteins | sample Alteio_BWMinHeat_73_FD_153584 | JGI IMG/M metagenome (GOLD analysis project Ga0207109, IMG submission 153584) | Enriched cells from forest soil in Barre Woods Harvard Forest LTER site, Petersham, Massachusetts, United States -... | ecosystem: Environmental > Terrestrial > Soil > Temperate forest >... | reverse complement strand
CTTGCAGCTCAATGAACCGCTGGCGATTGCGTACTACCTGAAAGAGGACCTGCGGCAATTCTGGAACAAAGGGACGAAAGCCGCTGCCGAACGGTTCCTGCTCAACTGGTGCGCGCGGGCCATGGCGTCTGGAATTCGTGTGATCATGCAATTCGGCAAGCTGCTGTTAGGACTCCGTCCCTACCTTCTGGCGTGGTACGACCATCCCATCTCGACAGGTCCCCTCGAAGGAACCAACAACAAGATCAAACTCCTTCAGCGCCAGGCATTTGGCTATCGCGATCTCGTATTCTTCAAACTCCGCATCCTGACCCTGCACCTCAGCCGTAAGACCCTGATAGGGCCTTAGCAAGCAGTTGCCGGAAGAACCGAAAAAAGTGTTCCGATCCTCGATCTGCACCTGGGTTCACTCTCTGGAGCGGCACGGAGATGACTTTAGTGAAACCCATCGGCGCCATAGATCCGAAAATTGAGTCAAAACCGGAATCGACCGAAGTTGAGAAGACAGAATTCCTGGAACAATCCATTCAGAAACGGGAACGACTGGCCAAAAGCAATCTCGAAAAGGTGTGATTTGGCACACGAGAATAGTCCCGTTGACACCAGCGGCTTTCGTGGATATAGGATCCCGCGAATAACTCCAAACGGATCCCATTTCGCGGAATTGCCATGAGGAACTGGCTCCTTCCAGCTCCTCCAGGGGGATTCTCTTGCGACATTTAAACGTAAACGCCAGATCGTGGATTTGTGCCGTTGGCCTCTTGCTTCCTCTATCTGGGCTTGCCCTATGCGGCTGTAAAACCGTCAAGCAGGGACTCTCGGATCATCTGTCCCACTGGAGCATGCTGGAGCAGGACGCCGTTGAAGACCCGATCAAGGCTGTTGGAGGTGACGGCATTGTGTTCATGCCGAGTCAGGACGGCCGGCCCCTGAGCCGGAAAAAACTGGCAGCCGCTGACCCAGAAACGTTGGTGAATTACTACTCGCCGATATTCGTGCAGCAGCGTGTCGATATGAAGGCCCAACGGTTTCCCTACCCGCCCGAGTACGACATGATCGGTCAGGCCCATCTGAGCAAGGAGGCCAATGGCAAGCTGAAGTCCTATGTCACTGGCTCCCCGGTTGTCTACAGCATCGTTAAGAAACTCCCCATCGACGGCCAAGAGCACGTTCAAATTACGTATACGGCCTGGTACCCCGCTCATCCGCGGATGAAGGTCATCGACCTCGAAGCCGCAGGTATCGACAGTTGCGTGCTCCGCGTCACGCTGGATACGGACAACGCTCCTCTTTTTTACGAAACCATCGCGGCCTGCGGTTGCTTCCACAAGGTATTCGTAGAACGCTGGCTTGAGGACGCCGCCCAGAAGTCCTTCGGCGCGCCGGAAAAAGGCAGGAAATACAGCGTTGAGAAAATCGTGAAGAAGGGGATTGACTGGGACGTGGCTGGCGTCGTGGACGAGCCGCGCGACCACCCGCGGCGGCCCGTGATTTTCCTCAAGGCCGGCGATCATAAAGTCATCGGCATGGGGAGCGCCGCCCGTCTCCGCGTGCCGCCGACGGCGGAACAGCATCCCTATGAATTGACCTCCTATGCGGACCTCTATGCGATCCCGGTCGATGACAGCGTTGAGCAGGCTGCTTTCTTTGACATGGACGACGGGGGCAAAGTACGCGGGGCGGAACGTTCCAAGGAGAAGTTTTTCCTTTCGTTCGTCGGCGTCGACTCCGCCGGACAACCTCGGGCTGATGACCAGATCAAGATGCACTTTGACGAAGGGACCTGGGGCGATCCCACGATCTACAGCAAATATTTACGCTTGCCTCCGGGCTCTCTGTAACCAACGGCAAAGCAGACCGCGCGGTGCTTTTGAAATTGGCGAGCGATCATGTCCGAGTCTCATGAACGCCTTGTACTGCACGAGCCAAGATGCGGGATGAACCTTAAGAAGTACACGGCAGCATCGGCTTGTCTCAGCCTTGTTGTCATTTTAATGGCAATACTACTGGGAGGGTTCGCCCTGGCCATGACGGCCCTTGGTGAACCCGCTGCCGCCGATTCACCGACTGGAATGGATCAAGCAATCGAGCTCCTCACCGAGGCGCGTTCGCAGTTCAAGAAGGTCCGAGACTATGACTGTCGGTTGATAAAGCGGGAACGTGTTAACGGCGTCCTTCTGCCAGAAAGCGTGATGGTCCTGAAAGTTCGTAACAAACCGCTCAGCGTGTACTTGCGCTGCGAAAGCCCCAGTGACGACAAGGGACTGGAGGTTTGTTACGTGGAAGGCCGGAACAAGGGAATGATGCGTGTCCGCCCAGCCGGTATTCGGCGCATCCTTTCCTTCTGGTCGGTGGACCCACATGATCCACGGGCCTTCAAAAAAAATCGGCATTGCATCACGGAGGCTGGGGTCGGCAATTTGCTCGAAATCACCGCACAATACTGGGAGATGGAACGCCGCCTGAAAATGACGCTAGTCCGCATCACAGACGATAAAGTTGGCGGCAATCCCTGTACTCGAATCGAGACAATCCATCCCGATCGCAATGCCGGCGATTTCTACGGGTATCGCTGTGTGCTGTGGCTGGACAAGGCGACTCTATTGCCCGTCGGTGCCGAGACTTATGACTGGCCACGCCGAGGAGGTCCCGCGGGAGGCGATCTCCTTGAATCATACCGCTACTTGGATCTTCACTGTAATATCGGGCTGGGCGAGGACGTCTTCCGTCATTGAGGCGACGACAATCCCCCGTGCGGAGACCACCATCCCGGCGATTCGGGAGTCGGGGATTATTTCAAAAACCTATGGAACGCCCCGCGCGCCCCTGGTTGCAATAGGTGGACCTGCGAATTGATACGCGCAGGCGATCGCAACTGATGAGCACCAGCTCTCCACTGACACCCGGGTGGTCGCCAAAGCGACAGAAGGCGCCAAGGCAAAACAGCTTTGCCGCGAGCTCATCTCGGCGGGAAGGCCAGGATTCACCGTCGATTCCCCCGCAAAGGCTCGATTGATCGTGATGAATGGCGCTCCGGTTGACGACGACCACACTCGTCAAACGTTAAACGGATGAAGGGATTGTCCTCGTGGAGAGCAAGGTCGCATCTGCGACCGGTCAGGGGTTTGAAACGCCCCCGCGAGCAGCGGGATGCCTCGATCCGCAAGATGCCAAAGGGGATCGGTCAGTTACCACCGCTGTTCACGTACCCCCAAGACGTGGTACTCTATGCCTGCGCTGCAATGGATGTCTATCTCCCCGCACATCAAGGATCGAGACCATGCCGGAGCGGCGAGGCGTTTTGTTGACCGGGGCGACCGGCCTGCTGGGTCAGTACCTGTTGCACGACCTGCTCTTGAAGGCACACCCGGTGGCCGTCCTGGTCCGCGACTCGCCGACGGAACGAGCCGCGGAGCGGATTGCCCAAATTGTCGCCTTCTGGAGCGAACGGCTCCATCGAACGTTACCAACCCCAACCGTCCTGAACGGCGACCTTGGCCATGTCGCGCTTGGTCTGACTGCCACCGACAGACGCTGGCTCGGGCGACATTGCCAGTCCGTGATCCACTCAGCGGCCAACCTATCCTTCCGCGGAACCCCTGAGGGCGAACCGTGGCAGACCAACGTTGAGGGCACGAGATCTCTTCTCGCGCTCTGCCGGGACGTGGGCCTGTCGGAATGGCATCAGGTCTCGACGGCGTTCGTGTGCGGACGACGAACCGGACACATCGCCGAGGAAGACCTCGAAAACGGCCAGTCTTTCCACAATCCCTACGAGGAGAGCAAGTTCCAGGCGGAACAACTCATTCGCCGGGCAGCCGGCATTCAGGCAACGATCTATCGGCCCTCCATCATTGTCGGCGACAGCGTCGCGGGGCACACCAGCACTTTCACAGGGCTCTACCTCTTCCTCGAACTGGCGGCTCGCCTTGCGTCGGTGAACTCCAGTGGAGGCGAAGGTTCCTTGCCCTTGCGATTACCGATGAATGGTGGTGAGCCTTGGAACCTCGTGCCGGTTGACTGGGTTTCCCGAGCCATTGTCGAGCTGCTGGTCAAGTCACAGTGGCACGGCCGTACCTTTCACCTGGTTTCCCGGTCGCCAGTGTCTACCCACCTCATTCGAGATGTAGGTGTCAAGGAGATGAACCTCCGAAGCGTAGAGTTCGCCGGTTCCGAAGGCGTCGAGCATCCCAGCCGCTTGGAGCAACTATTCCTTAATGGCATCCGGGAATACTGGCCTTACCTCGGCGGCAACCCCGTGTTCGCTTCCGTGAACACCAGCGCGGCCTTGCCCGATCTACCGCCGCCGTCCGTTGATCGCCCAATGCTGGAGCGCTTGATCCGATTTGCAGTTGCCAAAGGCTGGGGCCGAACTCCCCCGCAAACCTCTGATGTGTGCCCGCGACCCGCTTCCCGCTCGTACTGTGCCGAGTATATCGAACAGGTTTTTCCGAGACAGTCCAATCGGTCGAGGTTGGCACGGGAAGCTGGGCTGGACCTTACGGTCTGCTTCGACCTGCGAGGACCGGGTGGCGGACAGTGGTCTTGCAAATGGATTCAGGGAGAGCTAGTTTACGCAAGAAGCGGGTTGGAAGATGGCGCGGCGGTGACATACCACACTGACACGGCGACGTTTCAGGCCGTGGTGAGTGGCCTCCAGACACCCCAGGAGGCATTCTTCGAGCAACGGATCATCATCACTGGGGACTTGGAAACCGCCCTCAAGCTGGTTGTCCTCTTCGGACTGTTTCTAGCCGAAGACCCTGTTCCTCAGCCTTGTCGCACGGAGGTGATGGGTGCCATTTCTTTCCGACCCTGAGTCGGCGATTGTCACCGAAGACGTTCTGTTTCCGGCCGGCCCTCACCTCCTTCACGGAGAGTTGGCTTACCCGGAATCGGGCAGTGCCTGTGGTGCCGTCGTATTCGCCGGACCGCACCCGCTCCTCGGCGGCAACATGCGCAATAACGTCGTGCGGTGCTTGGGCGATGGTCTTGCCCAACGCGGGCTGCTTACACTGCGTTTCGACTATCGTGGTGTGGGGCGAAGCCAGGGACCGGCCGTCGATGTAGCCCGGCACCTGGCCGAGTTCTGGCAGACCTCGCACGCTCCCGGCGAGATGGACTTTTGGCAGGACGTGCAGGGGGCCGCCGAGTTCGTCCAACAGGCTGCCCCTGGCTTACCGGTGGCCCTCGTCGGCTACAGTTTCGGCTGCGCGCTGCTGCCTTACGTCCGGCTGCAAGAAGACCTTGCCGCCCTGGTCCTCATCGCCCCGACAGTGGCCAAGCATAATTACGATCCCTTCCGCTCGGTTACCAGCCCGTTGCTCGTTGTCGCCTCGGAGGACGACTTCGCCACTGACGCGCAACAAATGGAGGACTGGTTCGGAACGCTTGCCATGCCGCGACAACTGGTACGGCAGCATTGCGACAACCACTTCTTCCGGGGGCACGAAGATTGGCTTATTGAGACCATCTTTCAGTTTTGGCTGGCGGCGGGAAGTGGTGACGTATGACCCTGCTGAACCGAACACGTCCGGAGAGCACGATCGCCACCGATGACCGGTTGCGAGATTTGCTTCAATTGCATTTTCACCCCGAATTGGGAAGCTCCTATTGGTTGCAACGGCAGGAGCAGCTCAACTTGAACGTTTGCGACCGCGTACGCACGCCCGACGACCTCTGGCTGCTCGGTCCCATGCCCCTGGCGGATCTGCGCCGCTTTCCGGTGCGTGCCTTCATTCCACGTGCTTTACATGGGCAGTGGCCGCGCTTTGTCCTCGGCGAAACGGCGGGAACCAGCGGCGAGCCATGCGGGACTGCCTATCGCGACGACGAATTTCAGGCGGCGTTTATTACGCCCTTCCTCAGGGCGGCGGAAGCGACGGGGTTTCCCCGTGACGAGCCGTGGCTCTGGGTTGGCCCGTCCGGTCCACACATTATCGGCAAGGTGGTGCGGGAGTTGGCCCGGCAGACAGGCAGCATGGACCCGTTCAGCGTCGATTTCGACCCACGCTGGGCCAAACGGTTGGCCGATGGATCGACCGCCCGGCAGCGCTACCTCGATCACGTCACCAACCAAGCGCTGGACGTGTTGCGCCGCGAAGAAGTCGGCATCCTCTTCATTACCCCGCCGGCCTTGGCCGCCTTGGCCGCGCGCCTTAGCGACAGCCAGCGAGAGGCGATTCACGGAATTCATTACGGCGGCATGAGCCTGACTCCCGAAACGGTGAATGATTTCCGGGCCGCCTTTCCTCGGGCGGTTCACCTCGCGGGCTACGGGAACACGTTGTTTGGCGTGGTAATGGAAGTAGCCGACGAACACCGACTGGCGATGGATTACTATCCCCTCGGCGATCGTGTATTGTTCCACGTCGTCGACTGGCCGCATGTTGACGAAGCCTCTGGTAATTGGCCACCCAGCGTCCGCAACCAGGGCCAGTCCGGCAGGGTGTTGTTCCATCGCCTCGATGAGAGCTGCCTGCTCATTGGAGTACTGGAACGCGACCAGGCGGAACTGGTGGCGCCGAGTCCCAACGCCCTTGCGCTCGGTGGCCACGTGGACGGGCTGCGGAACCCACAGGCGCCGTCCACATTGGCCGGACGCCTTCAAATGGGCCTGTACTAATCAAGGATGATCACATGGCAACCGTCAATCCACTCACCATTGCATATACACCGGACAGCGACGACGCCTTTTATTACGACGCCTTGGAGACAGGGCGGGTTCCGTTGTCCGGCGACCATCCGGTATTCAGCCGCGAGCCGATGAGCGTGCTCAATCGCGCTGCAATGCGTGGCGTGTACGACGTGACGGCCATTTCCTCGGTCGTTTACCCGCAAATCGCGCAGCGGTACGCGATTCTCAGCGTGGGCACCAGCGTCGGACGTGGTTACGGTCCGGTGTTAGTCAGCAAGGATGAGCGGACGGTTGACGACCTGCGCGGCCGTCGCGTCGGCGTGCCCGGCGTCCCGACGACCGGGTGGTTCCTGCTGCGCTGCCTATGCCCCGAAGCGGTTCCCGTCGAGATGGCCTTCGATGAAATCGCCGGCGCGGTCGCCGCCGGGAAGCTGGAAGCCGGCGTCATGATCCACGAGGAGTTGCTCTACTATCCCCGGATGGGGTTGCGCTGCGTAGTCGATCTTGGCGCCGAGTGGTGTCGGCGTCACAACTTGCCGCTGCCGGTTGGTCTGAACGTCATTCGCCGCGACCTCGGACCGGCGGCCATGCAGCGGATTTGTGCTGCGATCCGGCGCAGCTTGGAATACGCCCTGGATCACTCCGACGAAGTGCTCTCCCGCGTGAGTCGCCTCGGGCGAGGCGCCGGCGGGCAATGTACCGAGCAGTTTGTCGCCATGTTCGCCAATTCCGACTCGGTGTGGATGCCGTCCGACGTGCGGACTGCTTTGCGCACCCTGTTCCGTCAGGTCGCGGATCTGGGGTTGAGTCCGACCGTGCCTCCGATCGACATCATTGAGGGATCGTTATCGGACTTCGTGGCGCGACAATCGAGGGCTGCTTGACCAAGGATGGCAGACACAATGGACCTCTCGCAAAAGTTACTGGCCAGCAAGAAGGAATTTCTTGTCCCGTGCGTTTATCACTTTTACCAGCGGCCCCCGGTCCTGGTGCGCGGCGAGGGCTCCTACCTCTTCGATGCGGATGACCGACGCTATCTCGACTGTTACGCGGGCGTCACGGTGGTCAGCGCGGGGCATTCCAACCCCGAAATCCTTGACGCCGCCATCGATCAACTCCGCCGCCTTCAGCACACCACGACGATCTACCTGACCGAGCCGATGCTCGATTTGGCCCGCGTCGTCGCAGAGCTGGCCCCCGGCAACCTTCGGCGCAGTTTCTTCTGCGCCAGCGGCAGCGAGGCCAACGAGGGGGCATTGCTGCTGGCCACGCTGGCCACCGGACGGCAGGAATGCGCCTACCTCAAAGACGGCTTGCACGGGCGGACAAAATGGGCGATGAGCGTGACCGGCCTGGACATGTGGCGAACCGACCCGAACCCGCTGGTGACGGCCCACGCTGTTCCAGGTCCGTGCCACCCCGAGAGCCTGCCGGCGCTGGAACAACTGCTCCGGCGGGGCACGTTTGCGGCCGTCATCGCCGAGCCGATCCAAGGCAACGGCGGTATCATCGTCCCTCCGGACGACTACTGGCCGCAGTTACGGCAGATGTGCAACCGCCACGGCACGCTGCTGATCGCCGATGAGATTCAAACGGCTTGGAACCGGACGGGGCGCTGGTTTGCCACCGAACACTGGAACGTCGTTCCCGACATTGTGACGGTGGCGAAGGCCCTGGGCAACGGGTTCCCCATTGCCGCTTACATCACCACCGACGAAATTGCGGCCCATTATACCAGGCCCGGTGCTGCCACTTTTGGCGGCAACCTGGTTTCCTGCCGCGCCGCCCTCGCAACCCTGGCATTTCACCAGCGGCATCAATTGGGCGAACGCAGCACTGCTTTGGGAGACCGTCTGCGCGGCCAATTGGTCGAGTTACAAAGTCGTCGGCCTGAGATCGCCGAAGTCCGCGGCCGTGGGCTGATGATCGGCGTGGAATTGTGCGACGGTGCAAAGGGTCCCGCTGCCGCGCTCACCGATACGGTGCTCGAACGAATGAAAGATGCCGGTTTCTTGCTTGGTAAGACAGGGCCTGGCCGAAACGTGCTCACCTTGTTGCCCCCGCTCGTGGTGACCAGTGATGCACTGGATTCTGTCGTTGAAGGTCTCGATCAGGCGCTCCGATCGGCGTAGGAGCAGTGGAAGACCGGATCAAGTCGTTGTGGTGGGGCCGCGACGACCTGGAAATTGCCGTTTGGCGGCTGCGAGAGATCGTGGACGAGTTCGACGGGTCAGCGGCGGCGGAAGCGGCGCGGGAGATGCTGAAGAGGGTATGACCGTTGCAAGCAGTCCGCATGGCGCTGGAGCCGAATTTCTGAGCATATGTGAATCAAAGAGCCGAAACAGGAACCAGCGTTCCTCGAAAAGGGTTCCAACAATCGGACAAATCCCATGTCGGCTATCAACAGCGTCAGCAGTGCAGCGGCGTATTTGAGCCATCTCCTGCAAGCCCCGTCGAATAAGCAGCAAGCAGACGCTCCAACCTCGCCCCCGACTCAGGCCAGTCATCCGGCTGCTAATGATCCTGACCACGATGGCGATAGCCACGGCGGTGGGATCAACGTAACGGCATAGTGGTTTCCCTGTTCCGACGCCGAATGGCCGACACCTCTGCGCACTTCCCGCGAGGCGTGTGAGGCACGGCCTCGGTGCGCACGAGCAGCGGGCTTCGTCGTCGCGACGATCCGTGATGGTTGCGGGTCCGAGGTGCTGGGGATGTGTTCGCCCATCTTGCCGACAGCTTGCGAGTGCACCACCCAAGCGTGAATCAATGCCGCGTCGCACGTGACATCGCGTTCCAAACCCGATCAATGTATGATCCCGCCGCCTGAACGCGAGGATTGCCGATCGGTCGACCGACCGCCTCGTTACTTCACGCTTGTCGGGAAGAGGTGCAACATCCCCATTCATCCTACGGCCATCATCGACCCCCGCGCCATTCTGGACCCGACTGCGACAATCGGCCCCTATGTCGTGATCGATGGGCCAGTACACGTCGGCCCGAATACTGTCGTCGATGCATTCGCCCTCCTTTCGGGATGTACGGAAATCGGCGCCAATTGTCGGATCCACTCCGGTGCCGTGATCGGCGGCCTGCCGCAGGATCGCGCCTATCAGGGAGGCGAAAGCTACTGTTGGATCGGTGACGGAACGGTGGTGCGTGAAGGGGCGTCGATTCATCGAGGCACGGCGCAGGGTTCATCGACCGTGGTCGGAAATCGCTGCTTCATCATGGCCAATGCGCACGTGGGGCATAACTGTGTCCTCGGCGATGAGGTCACTCTCGTCAATGGGGCCCTGCTGGGAGGCTACGTGCAGGTGGGAAAGAAAGCCTTCATCTCGGGGAACTCGGCCGTGCACCAGTTCGTGCGGATCGGCGAGTTGGCAATGATCGGCGCGATCACCAAGGTGGCGCAGGACGTCCCCGCGTTCTTCACCGCCGACCATGACGGATCGTGCGTTGGAGTGAATGCCGTCGGGATCCGCCGGGCCAACTTCTCGTCCGCGGAGCGCGATGACATCAAGCAGGCGTACAGGATCCTGTACCGTACGAGCGCGAGCCTGGTTTTCGCCCTGGAAGAAATCGCCCGGGTGATCACCACGGACGTTGGTGAGAGGCTCCTTGCCTTTCTCAGGGCTCCTTCTTCCCGCGGAATTACCTGCGCGCGGGCCCGGCTCAAGCGCCGCGGCCAGACGGACCTTGCCGAGCCTGAAGCGACCAGAGTACCCATTCGTCACGGTGACAATAAAGGGCCGACGGGAATCATCCCGGCCACGCGCCCTGCCAAAGGATGATGAGATCGCCAAGTGGCAGCGCTATCGCACTCAAGGCCTGATCCGCTGGGCAGCAAGTGCGATGCTGTGCGTGATGAACGTGGGGAACGCGGCGGCTACATAAGCCGTGGCTGCGCCGGTCAAAAAACCAATTCGCATTGGCAAAGCGGGGCGCGTGATCCTGCATCCGCTGCGCATGGATGATCGGGATGCGAGTGCCTGATGACACTGGCGTTCAGGCCAGGGCATTGACATTCTGACCGGTGGGAAAGTTCTGAAAGACCTGGTCCAAGCCCACGGTTCCAGTCGGGCTTGTCTGCGCGCCAGCGATCGCGGCGAAAAGATCGGCCTTGAACTGTTGCGGATCGACGTTGAGTTGACTTAACAGCGCGTCCAACCCGCCGTTTCCGTTTGACGCCTGGCTGGTGGTTGATGTGCTGCCGGCCGTCGATGCACCAGCAACGATTCCCGCGGTAGAAGTTCCGGTCGTCGGAGTGCCGCTGCCTGATTCGGCATCGCCCCCGTGGTGGTGATGATGACCGTGACCGTGAGCCTTGCTCGTGTCAACGCCATTGGCTTTCAAAGTGCTGTCGATTGCCTGAGAAACGGCCTTGTACACGTCGCTCGGGTTGTTGGCCGCGCTCGGATCGAGATTGCTTAGCGCATTCTGAATCGAAGTCTGAAGCTGCTGCAGGAGCGTCCCCGCTTGGGGATTGGTGCCCGTGGAACTCGTCGGCGCCGTTGCGGCGCTGGTTGCCCTTGACGGACCGGACCCGTCCGAGTCCCCGTCCGAATCGGTCGAAGCCACTTTCGGCGTCGAAGCGATGCTCACGCCTGGCTGAGCAGTTGTGCTCGACGACTGAAACGCTTGAAGGAGTTGATAGAGATTATTGGATTGATCGGAAATGGCACTGATTGGCATGATCCGTCCGCCTCCCAGCTAAATTAGACTGCGGGATGCCGGCCAACTTCGCAGATGCCAACCGACCGGGAAGGCGTAGAAGTCGCGGATCGAGCAATCACAAGGTTTCCCATCGATTCTTGTCGGAACTGTCCGCAATTTCCCATCAAGAATTCCGTTGGTACCGGACAAGCTGCCCGAAACGGACTATTTTGCTCAGCCTCTCAAGTCCTGCGTTGTGAAAACGATCGTGACGACAATTGGATGATCGATTTGAAATTTCCGGCTCCCACGCCGCGGGCCAAACCCTTTCCGATTTCAGCAAGGCAACTTTCGGAATCGTAATCGGACACGACTTGCCGTGGGTTTCCGGTTCGGCGATATATCGTGATCTTTTAGCTTCAACCGAAATCAGAGCATGGAGTCCTTTTGAAACTTCATTCAAAAGAGTAAAAATTCCGGCGATTT
>Ga0207109_1230_pt1 | contig 11892 bp, 11 predicted proteins | sample Alteio_BWMinHeat_73_FD_153584 | JGI IMG/M metagenome (GOLD analysis project Ga0207109, IMG submission 153584) | Enriched cells from forest soil in Barre Woods Harvard Forest LTER site, Petersham, Massachusetts, United States -... | ecosystem: Environmental > Terrestrial > Soil > Temperate forest >... | reverse complement strand
CACCTGACTCGTGAGCACGGGCTGCCCCAATCGAAGTTTTCAGTTCAAATCAAGCCTCCGCAACTGCGAGCTTTCTGCACCCACTCTGATTCAATGGCAGGTGCGCATTCTCACTTTTTGGTGATGCCGTGGCGGTTGAAAAGCAAGGAATGGGCATGGTATTTTGACGCCGAAGGGGTAGTCCTATGGGCCGTGTGCTCCATATCGCTTTTTACGGGTTTCTTTTTTTCCTTCTACTGAGCGTTGCTGGACGCGAAATACCTGAAATTTCAATGCTCGCCGATGATGTGTCGAATGACGGACAAGTTGTTGAACGTACCGAGGCTCTACCGTCGCCCAACTTGCAGCGGTTCGATGCAGCGGACGGCGGCGCGTCATTCCGCAACAGCCAATCGTCGTTTGAGACGCAAGATCAGGGCCCTCGGAATCGTGGACCTCGGTGCCATCCCTTCGTTACTCCCGCAATAACCGGACAGGACCGACTCTGTTTCCTCGCAGTACGACGAACGTAACCAAAGATCACAGCGCTTGTCCGGCCTATATCCGGCAGTGGATTAAGCAACAAAAAGGCTGAAATTCACCGCGAATGCTGTGAACGGCTTTTAGGTGTCTGGAAGCTTGGACTCTATCTCAATTTATCAAAATGAAAGGAAGGAAAAATATGAAGATCGTAGTGATTGGTGGAAGTGGGCTAATCGGCTCAAAAGTTGTACAAAAGCTTGGCGCTCATGGCCATCAAGCCGAGGCGGCATCGCCCGATTCGGGCGTCAACACCGTCACCGGCGAGGGATTGGCCGAAGTACTGAAGGGTGCTTCAGTGGTCGTTGACGTATCAAACTCTCCCTCCTGGGAGGACGCAGCAGTACTGAAGTTCTTCGAAACATCAACTCGCAATCTCCTCACCTATGAAGCGACCGCAGCAGTAGGACATCACGTTGCCTTATCGGTTGTGGGAACCGACCGGCTGTCCGAAAGCGGTTACTTCCGCGCCAAGATCGCTCAGGAGAAACTGATTAAAGAATCTCCAATCCCCTACTCCATCGTGCATGCGACGCAGTTCTTCGAGTTCCTCAAGGGGCTTGCCGACATTTCCTTCGACGGCGGCAAAGTGCATTTGCCACCTGTGCAGTTCCAGCCGATGGCTGCCGACGATGTCGCAAGTGCGGTAAGCACGATCGCTGTCGGCCCGCCGGTAAATGGCATCGTTGAAATAGCAGGGCCGGACCAGTTTCGCGTGGATGAACTAGTCCGGCGGCGCTTGGCCAGCCTCAGTGATCCCCGCGAAGTCATCGCCGACCCACACGCGCGATACTCCGGCGCGGAGCTCGTTGAGCGAACGCTACTCCCCGGCAAAGATGCCCGACTTGGCGAGACGCGTTTCGAAGACTGGCTCAAGAGCCCCGCATCTCAACCCCCGAAAGCAAAGTCGTCGTCTGCAGCGGCCGCAACTGCGACGAAAGGAGGCTGACACCATGGCAGATAACGAATTTCGCATTAGCGAGATGCCGCCTGGATCGGCGCTACTCGTGGGCGACGTGGCCGTTTTTAACGTCGCTGGAAGTTTCTGTGCCACGCAGGACAAATGTACACACAAACAAGGTCCATTGAGCAAAGGCACACTCGACGGATCAACGGTGACGTATCCGTGGCACGGATCGCAATTCAATGTATGCACGGGCGCTGTGCTACGCGGCCCGGCAATAGATCCGCTCAAAACTTACCGTGTGGTTGTGGAGGGCGAAATCGGGCGGGTGGAAGCTGCCGAAGTCTAGCGCAGCAAGAGCGCGACGAGTGGAGCATGAGGGCATTTCCGGACTAAATCGTTCTTTAAGGGGATTGTAGTCGGAAGATTTGCATTCAGTGTTGAGGTCTCAGCATCACCATCCGAAAAGGAGGAAAAGTCGGAGTAGGAATCATGATTGCGCGTCCGTTCAACATCGGAACCCACATGAAATAAAGGCGCCGGCGATCTGAGAGGTTATTTCGTGCCATGGCTGAAAAAGGTTCAGCAGCACGGTTCAGAACTGAAATAGCGCGGCTAGGAAGAAGCAAGGGCTGCCCGAGTTCTTTACGAACCGCTATTCCAAAACGACAGTCGCCTCGTTCAATGCCGGGAACTGATTTCAGGAGTGACGGCGACAGGGAGCGTCAAAGTGCCATCGGCAACGATGCCGACTGGCAAGTCGGTCGGGTGATTAATGTTCTCTCGCTATACATCACATCTAGTGATGGGTGGACAGGCTGTTAGTTCGGCAACCGTATTTCGGAAGAAAGGGCCAGAGGTAGGTATGGATATGCCGAGGACCTGGAATACCTCGCGGGAATGTCAGCAAGCCACTCATCGCCTAAGCCAAAATCGGCTGGCGCGCCAGCTATGATCCAAAACACGTTGTCTACAGGAGGGCCATTCGTCCCGATTATGCTGCTGTCAGAGGTCGCCTCGGCATAGTTATAGACCAGCTCGTCCGATAGCGGCCCAAAGCCGATTCTTGCGTAAGATCGCGCGGAGGGTGCCCACTTCCAAATTGATGGTCTTCGGTGCAGCACCCTGCTCTAGTCTCAATCCTTGGTAATGCGCGATGTCATCAGCTGCTACATCGCACAAGAGCATTTTGCTGAAATACGGATTGATGTGCTTCAGATTTGCCCGCTCGATACATCGGCGGTGGCGATGAGATCCATCAGTATGGTTTTGTCCTCCTCCCGCTTCAGATCGAGGACAATACTGCGTTTGTTGTGGTTCAGGTTCAGGAAACCGGCACCCATTCCCGGATTACGGAATGGCGCGACATACCGGAATGGATCGCCTTCGGGAGATTCCACCTTCACCACGTCGGCACCCATATCTCCGAGAGTCGGCGTTGCATAGAGCCCCAATCCGGCTGTTGTCAGATCAACGATTCGGATGGCCTTCAGTGCTCCGACCACGACTCCTCCTCTATTTCGAGGCGGAATTTACTTCTGGCTGATGGTCATGCCCTTCAGCACCGCGGGGCTGTCATTTAGTTCTTGCTTCCCCGAAGGAAAGTCGTTTGACCGAAGCAGGTAAGCCACGACATCGAGATATGCCTGCGGGCTGAGGCTCCCCGGACTCGCCTGCGGCATGGTAGTCCGAGTCCTGTCGAACAGGTCACCTACGCTGTGCCCCGCCCAAAGTGTCATGAAGGCATCACCGACTAGCGCCGGTGCGGGGTCCTGGCCGCCAAGATTGTCGCCGTGACAAGTGCCGCAATTTTGGCTATAGACATTTCTCCCGCGCGTGGCTTGGTCTATTGTGTAGAAGCCGCCACTCTGCGCGTCGTTTGCCTTCTGAATGTCGCCGCGACTCGCTTGACCTTCGGTTCGGGCCTTATCTTGCGCATCGTCAGCCACGACGATCACTTGCCCGTAACTCCAGGGATGTTCCTTGCAGGTGTAGTTGTACGTTCCCGGCTTGTCAAACGTCATGTAGCCACGTTCGGTCGGGTTCATTGGTCCAGTGGTCCAAGATCCATCCACAGCCACGATCGCATGCACCGTTTGGCCGTTGTTCGTCCACATCACCCGCGTTCCTACTTTCACTCGCGCCCGATACGGATTAAACGCATACTCGTCCGCGAAATACCGCTGCCCGCCCCGAATCTCGCGAAACAGGGACCCCGTTTCAATGTGGTCGATATCCTGGATCGGGCCATTATATCCGCCATTATCGGCCGACGACGACGGTAGCTTTGGCGCTGTGCCTGGCTGAGCCGTGCCCCCGAGTTTGAAGGCCCAGACCGAATATCCCGCTACGGCCGCAACATATTGTTCGCCGTCGATTTCATACGACGACGGCGGCCCGCCCTCTCCTGCATTGCCGGTCTGAAATTGCCACACTACGTCTCCAGTCTTGGCGTTGTAAGCTGCAAGGTTCCCATCTCCCACGAGACGAAACAGCAGTCCGCCCGCAGTGGTCAGCGAACCGTTCTCGGCATATGTCACGTCCTTCGTCCACGCGACTTTGTCGGTGCGGCTGTCGATTGCGGCTAGCACCGCATGATTTTTGAGCCCGGGAACGGGGCCGAAACCCCCGTCGTAATAGGGATCCTCAGCCCGCCGGCGCCAGCTCAGAGAGGCATTGCCTTGCGCATAAAAATAACCGGTCTGCGGGCTGTAGGACATTGGGGCGATGTGTACGCCGAATCCTGTGGCCAAAATATTCGGCTTGTCGGAAGAGGCTGGCGTGAACTGGCAGCCCAGCACAAAACCCGCCGGAATCTTGTCCTTCCACGCGGAGCAGTCCGGCAGCATGCTCTCCCCTCCGACCGGGAATGGCTGCGTGGGAGAAGTCTTATCAAACGCGTTTTGCGGCACCGGCCGTTCTTCCACCGGAAAGATCGGCTTGCCGGTCTCGCGATCTAGCAGGAAGAGATAACCATCCCCTCGAATGATGCCCAAAGCCTTCCGTGGCCGCCCGCCGACCTCCGCGTCGTACAGCACCGTCGAATGGGCATCGACACCCCAGATATCGTGGTGAACGGGCTGGAAATACCACCGGACCTTTCCCGTTTTCACATCGATCGCAACGACGGAGGACGTGAAGAGATTGTTGCCAGGCCGCAGCTCACCACCTCTCGGGACGGCATTGCCGCCGGTAAAGTAGACCAGCCCCAGATCGGGGTCCATCGTGCCGGAAAACCAGACGCCGCCGCCGCCGCCCTTCCAAACATCGTCCTGCGGCCAAGTGTCATGCCCAACCTCGCCAGGACCCGGAACCATGAAAAAGTGCCACAGCTCGCGGCCGGTCTTCGCATCCAGGGCCGTTACCCGCCCGCTGATGTGCCAATCACCGCTCGCTAATCCACCAAACACCATACCGTTCCAGTAGATGGGCGCAGGGGAAGCCGTTTGTCCGGGTCTCCGATCTTCTCCGATTTGCTGACTCCATTCCCGCTGCCCGGTTTTCTCGTCGATGGCAATAATGTGGCCATCCGTGAGCCCTACGAATATCTTGCCCTCACCGAATGCAACTCCTTGCCTATTGGGCAATCCGAGTCCCGAAATTATATTCGTACCCACGAGTGCCGTCCCGGAGGTTCCCTCGCGGCCCTCAGCGTTGCAACAAGTCGGCGCTGGATGCATGTCGGTCCGATAATTCCAGATGACCTCGCCCGTCTTCGGATTGAGCGCGTAGACATGTGTTCCCGCGGTGACGAACATCAAGCCGTCTTTGATGACGGGGGTCGCGATGGACGTTCCGCCGTCTTCAAATCGCTTCGATTCCCAGGCGCTACCCAGCTTCTGAACGGTCTGCAGATTGATTTGAGTGAGCGTCGAGTAACGCTCGCCTGTCAAATCACCGCCGACCAGCGGCCACTCCTTGCCCGACAAGGCGCGGGTCTGCCCGGATTGGGATTGCGACTGGGATTGGGACCGCATCGCGAGAAACACCGGCAAGACCACCAATCCGGCGAAAAGGATCGCGCCCCGATGATAACCATTCATGGAATCATTCCTCCTCTTGCAGCGGCCACGGCTCGGTGATTGCAAATTCTGCTCGATCCACAAGGGCCACAACGCCGTTATTCGATCTGGCCGTCTTACGACGAGGTTTTCGGCACGAAGGCCAGAAAACGTCGGGGATTATCGACCAGAATTTTGTGGATCGTCGCTTCTTTAACTCCGGCGGCTCGCAGTTTCGGCACAAACACCACCAAGGCTGTAGCGTACCCGGAACCCCCATTGATCTTCATTTGAGGCGCGGAGTTAATATCAGAAGAAAGAAGCACGTGGTCCTCATATCCGGCATCGATGACCGCTAAACACATTGCAACCTTCTTGGAGTCCGGCTGGCCGGTTTTAAGGCCGACGGTATCAAAACCCACGAACGCGCCGCGTTTGGCGATGGCCTTGGGTGTCTCCGCCTGCGGGTCATCCGTTATGTCGGAGAGATGCCCGATGCATATCCTTCGCGGATCCACGCCCTGCGACGTGAAGATATCGAGCTGGTCCAGCGCGCACTTCTGACAACCCTGGTGCGGGGTATGGGTGAAGATTGGCAAGTTAGTCCGTAGATGGGCCTTGCTGATGGCAATGAATACCTTGCGCTCGTCAGTGGACATCTCGAGCGAGGAGCCGATTTCACCAAACGCACCCCACCGTTCCGCATGCGCATCCCGAACGAACTCGTCGGCAAGTTCATTGTCGGTTTTCGTCGCTACGTCTGGTGGGTAATCTGCTTGCAAATACAAGCCGCCGCTGGCCACGATGGGGACGCCCGACCGGATAGATATCGTTCTCAGGTGGTCCACATTCCGGCCCAAGTCCCGTGTGCCGGCGTCCACAATGCAGGCCACTCCCTCTTTTGCGGCCGCTCGTACCTCGTCAACCATGAGGTCGACGTTTTCCGTGACGCTATGCGCGATCGGCTCCTTTGATTGCGGTTGGTAGGGATGGGGAGGCCCAATCACGGACAGGTGCTCATGAAACAGCGTAGCACCTCCCGCCAAAGCCTCGGGAGGTAGGTCTTTCAGGATCGTCCGAATGATAGCGCCTTTAGGAAAGGTGAGCTTCTTGGAACTTGCAGCTGCTCCTTGCAACGCTGCCGAGGCGAGACCAGCTTCTCCTTCCAAGGCAGCGACGAGGCCAAGACCAGCGCCCACACCGAGCAGACCAATCGCTTTCCGGCGACCTAGCAGTTTTGGGCGGGAATCCTGCACCCTCACAAAAGCCTCCTTTGATTTCCCGCATGCCTGACTCTAGTTCTTTTTCAAGCCCTGCGACAGTCCGGGTGAGTCGATTTTCAGTTCTTCATTTCCCGACAGCAAATTGTTCACTTGCAGGACATAAGCGACGATATCAAGATCCGCGTCTAGGCTGAGACGGTCCGTGCTATTCAGCGGCATGGTCGTTCGGATGCGATCGAACAGATCGCGTACGGTGCGTCCTTCCCAACGCAAAGCGAATGCATCACCGGCAAGCGCAGGAGCAGCGTCGCGGCCACTCAAGTCGTCCACGTGACAATTGCTGCAGCTCTTAGCGTATTGTGCTTTCCCTCGATTAACTTGATCCCGGAAGTTGAAAGTTCCCCCTGCGATTTGGGACGACTGCAGGTTACCCTCGGCCTGGCCGGAACCTTGGGCCTTCTTGGGCTCGACGATGATCTGTCCGTAGGACCAGGGATGATCCTTGCAGATGTAAGTGTATGTGCCAGGCTTATCGAACATCACCGAGCCAGCATCGGTTGGCCTAAGTGTCCCTGTGGTCCACGATCCATCTATAGCCACGACCGTGTGGACTTGGCTCCCGTTGTTCTTCCATGTCACCCGTGTTCCCGCCTCCACCCGTGCGCGAAATGGGCCGAACAGATACTCATCGACGAAATAATGTGTCCCCAGATCACCATTGTTTACCAGAAGAGCTGCGGTATCGACGTGGTTTGTGTCCTCGATTGGCCCCGTGATGGTTTCAGTGGATGGTAACCTTGGCGCCGGAAGAGGACGAACCGATCCTCCGAGTTTGAAAGCCCACACGGAAGACCCCGCCACATACGCCATGTATTGTTCGCCCTCTATCTCATAGGACGCGGCGGGCCCTCCCCCGCCCCCAATGCCCGTCTGAAATTGCCAAACCATGTCTCCTGTTTTCGCATCATAGGCCTGAAAATTTCCGTCGCCGGACCCATGGAACATCAACCCTCCGGCGGTAACTAACGAGCCGCTTCTACCCAACAGCGACGGTACGACTTCCTTCTTCCACACAATCTTGTCCGTCCGGCTGTCAATCGCGGCGATGACTCCGGGCCTTAACTTCTCCGGGATAATCGGCAAATGACCGCCGTTACGCGTGCTGAAGTAGTAGGGATCGTAGGTGCGTCTTCGCCACGCCAAGTTGGCCGCTCCCTGCGCGTAAAAGTACTGCGTTTGGGGGCTGTAGGAAAACGGAGCGATGCGCACGCTGAATCCGGGCGCGAGAACATTCTGCGGATCGGTAGACGGCGGCGGAAAAGAAGGCGGAAAAAAGCTGCAGCCGAGAACAAAACCTGCCGGAAGCTTCCCCTCCCAGGTCGAGCAATCCGGCAACAAACTGTCGGCTCCGACCGGAAACGGCTGCGTGGGGGAAGTTTTCTCCCGCTCATTCTGCGGGACCGCGCGTTCTTCAATGGGAATGAGCGGCTTTCCTGTTTCACGATCTAAGAGAAACAAATAGCCGTCAGACCGCATCACGGCAACGCCTTTCCGCAAACGGCCGCCCATCTCCGCGTCGTAAAGCACCACCGATGTCCCGATATCCGCATCCCAGAGTTCGTGATGCAGAACCTGGTAATACCAGCGGAGCTTTCCCGTTTTCATATCCAACGCCACTACTGAATTGGTGAAGAGATTATCGCCGGCTCTCAGCTCACCTGCCCACTGTGGGACGGCATTACCGCCGCCGTAATAAACCAACCCGAGTTCGGGATCCACCGCCCCGGTCTGCCAGACACCTGAACCGCCGATCTTCCAGGCGCTGGTGTCGTCGTCTGGCCAGCTGTTGTGCCCCACTTCGCCTGGACCTGGGATCATAATGAAATGCCAAAGCTCGCGTCCCGTCTTGGAATCCAAAGCGACCACACGTCCGCGGATGGCAAGGTCGCCATTTCCCATCCCGGCGAATACGATGCCTTGTGCGTAAGTCGGCGCATCCGTAACGGATTGCCCCAGTTTGGGAGGTTCCTCTCCGGTCTGCTTGCTCCAAACAAGCTTACCGGTTTTCGCATCAACGGCGATCACTTGTCCATCCGTAAGCCCGGCGAAGACCATACCTTCGCCGACCGCCACGCCCTGATTGTCGGGTAAGCCCCGCCCCGAGAAGATCACCGTGGTCTGGCCGATGGTGTTATCCGTAGAACTCGGTCCTGGCCGGCTGTCCGTCTGATAGCTCCAGATTGTGGCACCGGTCTTCGCATCAAATGCATAAATCCGCGAACCTGCAGTCACAAACAACTGGCCGTCCTGAACGACGGGAGCTGACCGAGATAAGGCACCGTCGTCGAATTGTTTTGACATCCAGGCGCCGCCAAGATTCTTAATAGTCTGCGTATTAATCTGGCTGAGTGTCGAATAGCGTGAATTCCCCGAATCGCCGTCGATTAGCGGCCACTCTTTTCCGGATTCAAAGCGTACATACGCGGTTGGCGTTTTGACTTTCGACGATGCAGAACGAGAATGGCCTAGAGCCGGATGATTCCAGAGCACGAGGCATCCAAGCAGGCCAGCACACAGAAGCAATTGCGGCTTATGGAATACGAGCCTCATTTTGGAATGCTCCCGCACAGAAGCTAGCGGCGCGGCGGTACAACCTGAGAGGAACATCCAATGCCTCATCACAGCTCTCCCGTCCTCAGACTTCACAATCTGACATTTAATCCCAGAAACATCTATGCGGCAGAGCATTTCGGGACAGCTGTCGCCTGCTGCCGCTAGAATGCATACTTCAACCCAAACTGCGGTATGCGCGGACTTACTGACATGCTGCCTATGCACCCAAACGTTGCGCTGTTCGCAGTTATCGTCGGATTGCTAAATTGTGGGCGGTTGAAGGTATTGAAAAATTCCGCCCGAAACTGCAACGTGGTATCTTCACGCAAGCAACCTACGGTTGTTATTTTCGATAGAGACATATTGAAAGCTGAGCCGAATTGAAAACGACTAAGGTTTTTCATTTCCTGGCCGGAGGGTATAAGTGATCTAAAAAACCAGCAACTCATATTATTCGAATACAGTATTCTGATTATTGGAACAATACATTACCTATTTCACGTTAGTAAGTTAGGTGAGTAACTGTCGTGCCCTTTCTCTTCAAATTTCGAGAACACAGTAATTGCAACATTTAAATGATCCAGCAGAGGGTGCGGCTCGGCGATGGCGGATCTAAGCGCCTAATTTCATTCTCACAATGGGCGACGCGAGGAGCTTATATCCTTACAGGAGGTAACAGTGACGATTAAGACCACGTGGATAATGCTCGCAGCTTTCGGTCTGCTATTGGTGGCAATACCTGCGCGAGCGCATCACTCGTTTGCGGCGGAGTTCGATACCAATAAGTCGGTGAGCATAGAGGGTGTCATCACCAAAGTCGACTGGCTGAATCCACATGGTTGGTGGCATGTGGACGTGACGAACCCGCACGGGTCGGTAGACCACTGGGACATCCAGACGGAGGGCCCAGTCGTCATGCGCTGAGCGGGAATGACTCGGGAAACCATGGGAAAGCCGGGAGACAGAGTCAAGATACTGGCATATGGGGCGAAAGACGGAACGAAGACCCTGGCGATTGTTCGAACCATCACCTTTGAGAGTACCGGGTTTACATTCAAGATGCTGGACAATTTCACCAGGTAGTCGGACGTCACAAGACTCCAAGCAGTAAAGATTCGACCTGATCCTTGCCGGGGTGACTGGATTAAGGTGGATCGCCGACCACAGGAGTCTGTGGACTATGCCAATGGGAAAGAGGAGTGAGGAGAAATTATGAAGACCCACTTCGCAAGTAACGTGATGAAAGCGATGGTTCTCGCAATTCTGTGCTTGCCTGTTATTCAGGCGAGTGCGCAGGACCAACCCAAGGTGGATCTGAAGGCCTTGGCGGCAAAACCAACACCGAAAACCGCGGGCGGCCATCCGGATCTGACTGGGCGGTGGCTTATCGCTCAGCAAGCTAGAATAGAGGTTGGAGGGGAAGCTCGTACGATTGTCAAGGGCAATGAACTCATACTCGCTTTTGGCAAACCGCTTCCGGGTGAGACGGATGACGATGCTATTCAAACGGACAACCCCGCCAGCGGCGAGGATAGAAGAAAGGCGAGGGAGGCTATAAGCAAGCCTCTCTATAAGCCAGAGTTCCAGGCAAAGGTCGAAGAGATGGGGAAAGATCCGAATCACAACGACCCCACCGCCTACAGCTGTCAGCCGGCCGGCGTTCCTCGTATGGGCCCACCTGCCATGATCACTGGGGCCCCTGGACTGGTGGTTTTTCTCTATGAGCCTCGCCCATACAGTACCTTTCGTGTGATTCCCACGGACGGACGACCGCATCGCACGGGAGCTGACTATGATCCCAACATAATGGGAGACCCCGTGGAACACTGGGAAGGCGATACGCTGGTCATCGACACGACAGGGTTCGACGACTACACCTGGTTTGCTCAGGACGGGTACTTCCATACCGACGCCATGCGAGTGACCGAGCGGTTCACACGTAAGGGAGATACGCTCGAATATTCCGCCACGGTGGAAGATCCCAATGTGCTGGCCAAGCCCTATACCCCTCCCCCCGCGACGCTAAGGCTGGGAGGTCCCAAAGACATCCTATATAACAACGACTATCCTTGCGATGCCTCGTCTGGCAATTTTAAGGAGCATGCGGATCACACAAATCACCTCTAGCGACGTTCGCAGGGCGTTGTATCGCGCACGTTCCAGTCGTAGGGAAGAGCAGCTGCTCGAATAGGGCCGACGTGTTACGAACGAGCGTGGTGCGAAGGCTCGGTCCGGCCACAGTCTGGATTTTGTCGAAAACTAACCCTCGTTTTGGATCAAACACCGAGGACCCATCGCGACATGCGCAAGGCCCCGACAGCCCGGAGCGAAACGATTGTCCCAAGGATGCCAGCGGTGAGAAATTGCTGCAGAAGTGTGCACGAGCCGAGACGATGTACCTGTGCGCGCCGGTTGAATCTCCAGATCGATCCGCTTCAAGATGAAGTGGCTCAATTCTTCTATTCTTCTCGCTCAGCCATATCTTAATTTTGATCGATCCTGAAGGGACCACAACTCCGTTATTTCGATCTGGCCGTCTTACGACGAGGTTTTCGGCACGAAGGCCAGAAAACGTCGGGGATTATCGACCAGAATTTTGTGGATCGTCGCTTCTTTAGCTCCGGCGGCTCGC
>Ga0207109_1229_pt1 | contig 11930 bp, 11 predicted proteins | sample Alteio_BWMinHeat_73_FD_153584 | JGI IMG/M metagenome (GOLD analysis project Ga0207109, IMG submission 153584) | Enriched cells from forest soil in Barre Woods Harvard Forest LTER site, Petersham, Massachusetts, United States -... | ecosystem: Environmental > Terrestrial > Soil > Temperate forest >... | reverse complement strand
TGCCGCCGTCGATAAGGATCAGGCTGGGGAGGGATTGGTTTTCCTCAAGGACGCGCTTGTAGCGGCGGGTGACGGCTTCGCGCATGGAGGCGAAGTCGTCGTTTTGGGTGTAGGCGGGGCGGGAGTTGATGGGGATGACGCGGGCGAGAGGAATGATCGGCGTCGGTGACGGTTCAAGCTGAACCGCAACATCGGATCGGTCGACAGAGTTGTTGTCATCGATGGCTGCGGGCGGTTCGGCGACGAGGACCGTTTCAGGTTCAGGGGCGAGGGGGCGAGGCTTGTCGATGACTGGCTCGGGGATGGCGCGGCCGGCGAATTCGCCGCGGATGATGAACTTGCGATAGTCGGACTTTTTCATGCGGCCGTTTTCCCAGACGACCATGCTGGCGACGGTGTCGCTGCCCTGAATGTGGGAGATGTCGAAGCATTCGATGCGGCGCGGCTCTTCGAGCAGGTTGAGCGCATTCTGCACAGCTTCGCCGATCATTTTGGATGTCGGCTTGAGAACGCGGAAGCGCTGTTCGAAGGCGTGCTTGGCGTTGTTCGAAACGAGGTCGAGGAAGGCGCGCTTGCTGCCGCGTTGCGGAGTGAAGATTTCGACTTTATGGCCGGCGCGATCGGTGAGCGTTTCTTCGAGCAGAGTGCGGTCTTCGAATTCGATGGGAACGTGAATCGCCTTCGGGAGATAGGCAGCGTCGAGATAAAGCTGCTTCAGCAGCGAAGGGACGAATTCGTTGGCGTCGAATTCGTCGAGCTCTTCCCAGAAAAACTCACGACGATCAACAACGCGGCCGCCGCGCAGGTGGAAGAGATTCGCAGCAACGAGAGGCGCTTCGGCGTAGTAGGCGAGGACGTCGGTGTCGTCGCCTTGCGCGGTGGCGATGCGCTGGCGCTCTTCGATGTCTTCGAGCGTGCGAAGAAGATCGCGATAGGCGGCTGCTTGTTCGAAGAGCTCCTTTTCAGCGGCGGCGGACATGCGCTCTTCGAGCGATTTGATGAGGTCGCCGCGCTTGCCGTCGAGGAAGAGGCGGACGTCGCGAACGGATTCGGCGTAGGCTTCGTCGGCCGCGAGTCCGGAAACGCATGGGCCGTGGCAGCGCTTGATGTAGTACTGCAAACAGGGACGCGGGTGATCGCGCGTGAGATCGACGTTGCAGCTCGGGATCATGAATCGCTTGTGGACGAACGTGAGAATGCGGCGGGCGAGATTCGCCGGGAAATATGGGCCGAAATATGCGGCGCCGTCTTTCTTGACTTTGCGTGTGAAGTAGACGCGCGGGTATTTTTCGTTGAGCGTCAGCTTGATGTAGGGATATGTCTTGTCGTCAATGAGGCGGATGTTGAATTTCGGCTGATAGCGCTTGATGAGATTGTTTTCGAGGGCGAGCGCTTCGCGGGGATTGTCGAGGACGATGGTGTCGAGGTCGGCGATTTCGCGGGCGAGCGAGCCGGTCTTGGCGTCCATCCAGCGGGATTCGAGAAAGTAAGAGCGGACGCGGCTGCGGAGGGACGTAGCTTTGCCGACGTAGAGGACGGTGCCAGCGGCGTCTTTGAACATGTAGACACCGGGACTGTCGGGGAGAAGCGCGGCTTTTTCGCGGGGTTCCATGTGCGGAAATGGCGAAGCGGCGTTTTAACTGCAACGTCGCTTCACATTACTATGATAGCGCGGTCGTAAAGTCGGCGTTGTGCGGGTGGCCGTGAGCGGTCAATGGATCGAAGGAGAAGCAAGTGACGTCGGAACGGGTGAGAATTAAAGAAGTAAAGACGTTGTCGGACGACTGGTATGTCCTGAAAAAGACGACCTTCGATTTTCTGAGGCGCGACGGCACGTGGCAGGAGCAGCGGCGGGAGACGTACGACCGGGGAAATGGAGCAACGGTCCTGCTCTATAACCGCGCGAAGAAAACTGTGGTGCTGATCCGGCAGTTTCGCTTCCCTGCCTATGTGAATGGACTTGAGGATGGAATGCTGATTGAGGCCTGCGCTGGGCTACTGGATAAGTCCGATCCTGAGGCGTGCATCCGGAAAGAGGCGGAGGAAGAAGCTGGATTTGTTGTTCACAATCCGCGAAAAGTGTTCGAGTGCTACATGAGTCCCGGGTCGGTCACCGAGAGAATCTTCTTTTTCGTCGCGGAGTACGAGGCAGGGCATCGCACCTCAGCAGGCGGCGGCGACGAGACCGAAGGCGAGGACATCGAGGTATTGGAGATTCCCCTCGATAAAGCGATGGAGATGATCGAATCGGGCGAGATTCTGGATGGGAAGACGATCATGTTGCTGCAGTACGCGAAGTTGTCAGGCTTGGTTGACTGATTTCAGAATTCCTGCGGCGGGGCTATGATGTTCGGCGGACGATGAAATCGATTTCCGGAGGGCTGAGGATGAATAAGCGATGGAGTCTCGGTGTGGCGGCGGTCCTAGTGTTGGCTGGCGGAGCGGCGGCGTGGCAGACGCAGTATAAGCCACACGATCGGAACCGGCCGGCGCCGAAGGAGATCGATCCGGGAACGTGGTCGTCGCAAGAAGCGGCGGGCAAGGCACCATCGGATGCGATTGTGTTGTTTGACGGCAAGGATTTGTCGGCGTGGGTGAGCACCAAAGACGGCGGCCCGGCGAAGTGGAAAGTGGCGGACGGATATTTTGAGGTCGTGCCGAAGACGGGAGAGATCCATACGAAACAGGGGTTTGGCAGCATCCAATTGCATGTGGAATTTCGCGAGCCTTCGCCGCCGGTGGGCGAAGATCAGGATCGCGGAAACAGCGGCGTTTTTTTGATGGGGCTGTACGAGATTCAGGTGCTGGATTCCTATCAGAGCAAGACGTATCCGGACGGGCAGGTGGGCGCGGTGTACGGGCAGTATCCGCCGCTGGTGAATGCGGCGCGGAAACCGGGCGAGTGGCAGTCGTATGACATTGTGTTTCATGCGCCGGCGTTTGACGGAGCGGGCGTCGTGCAGAAGAAGGCGCGGGTGACTGTGATACAGAACGGCGCTTTGGTGCAGGACAACGTGGAGATTCAGGGAACGACTTCGACGCCGACTCCGGAATATAAGAATACGGCAGCGAAGTTACCGCTGGCGTTGCAGGATCACAATCATCCAGTGAGGTATAGGAATATTTGGGTGAGGGAGATTGGGGACTGAAGCTAGAGGAAATTGATAGTTGGTGGTTGAAAGTTGAAAGAAAAAACGATGCGAGATCGTGTTAACGGCAGGGCAAGCTGGGGCGCAGCGTGCTGCGCCCCTACACGAGAAGATTGTGGCAACTGCGATTGAGGCTGGAATGAAAGTTACGTGGTGGGTGCGGGTGGTTGCGTTGGCGGTATTTGTGATGACGGCTGGGGTTGTAGGGGTGTTCGCGCAAGATCCGGGGCAGGATCCGGCGGCGCCCGAAAAGCCGGCGGGTGCGCCGCCGGCGACGCCTTCCGAGAAGAAGCCGGCACCGAAGACGAATAAGGATAACGCAACTGAATCGGCGGACGACCAACCGAAGTGGGATCCGCAGCGGGCGGAGAAGGATATTGAAGTCGGGCAGTACTACATGAGGAAGGGCGATGTCGATGCGGCGATCGATCGGTTTACGGATGCGACGGTCGCGAAGCCGGGATACGCGGTGCCGTTCAAGTATTTAGGCGAGGCGCAGGAGAAGAAGGGGCAGAAGAAGCCGGCGATCAAGTCGTATCAGAGGTATTTGGATTTGTATCCGAAGGCGGAAGACGCGGAGAAGATTCGGAAGAGGATCGAGAAGCTTTATAAAGAGACGGAGAAGGAAAAGAACGATATTCGCTGATCGATGGCGACAGTTCTTAGCGGGCCAGACGGTCGAGAACCTTCCTGGCGCGATCGAATTCGTGAAAGAGTTTTTCTTCGGCGCGGAATTCGGGCGAGTGGGAGATGAGCGAGCAGCCGGAGCGGCGCGTCGGATGTTTGACGTGCAGCATCTCGTGGTAGAGGACGTACTCGACGGCACATTGCGGGACATTGGGGCGATCCATGCGGCGATTGAGCAAGATGTGGTTGGGGCCGGGGTCGTAGCAACCGAATTGGCGGCGCCAGGAGCGATTGCTCCAGCCGATGTTGGGGCGAGCGAGTTTTCCTTCGAAGTACTTTCCGTTTAATTCATCGAACAATTTGTCGAGGTCAAAGTGGCGGCCCTGCGATTGCGTTGCCGGGCGGACGCGGGCGCTTCGCATGCGGTTGATGCGCGCGCGGGTTTTGTGAGAGCGGGCGTAGTCGAGATACGGAGCGGTGAGTTCGCGAGAGGCTCTACGGCGATAGACGCGAGCCAGGAGCAATGCGGCGGCGGACTCGAGAACAGAAAGGGGAGCGCGCTGGAGAAGATCGGAAAAGCGGACAAAGACGGTCTCATCGCGGCGACGGATCGTGAGAGTGAGCGACTTGTAGGGATAGAAGTCGACGTGAAAGCGGGGCGGGCGGCCTTCGCAATTGAGACGAGTGTAGACGCGTTGACAGAGAGCGGCACCACCGGGGACGGTTGTGGAGAGTTTGGGCATCGTCCGTGAATAGTTTACGAATGGTCGGGTTGTGAGGTCAAAACTGGAGCGCGATTTTGTGACGGGTCGGTTGAGCCGGGCGATCGCAAAACCCGCTCCCTCTAACAGCTGAGGGTGCGGCACCCAACTTCAACTTCAGGGGCTAAAGCCCTTCCCTGCGCGAAAGATATATGTCGCGGCTGAAGCCGCGACCCACAAAGCGAGGCGAGTGGAATTGGAGCGAGGGCGAGCTGAAGCCCGCCCCTACAAGTCGAAGAGGAATGTGGAATCGGACAGGGTCGCAAGAGGCTCTAACTTTTGCGGCGCACCGGGGGCGGGGCCACGGATTTTTTGGCTTTGTCGGAGTCGGTGATGGCGTCTTTGGTGCCTTCGATGGCGTCGTCGAGGTTGTCTTTATAGATGTCGATGTCGACTTTGTCGGTGGCGATTTTGTTGAGGACTTCGAGAAATTCCTTCGCCTTGGTATTGATCAGGTCCACGCCGGAGCGGATGTTTTCCTGCTTCTCGATGCCGAGCTGCATCAGATCGGCGGCGTCATCGAGGCAGCCGACGTAGCCGTTCATCAAGCCGTTGAGCATTTCGCCGTGACGATTGGCCGAGGGATGCTGGAGTTCGTACTGAAACTTTTTTAGGCGATCGTCGGCGAAAGTGACTAAGAGCTTGAGGCGGTCATTCGTGGTTTCGGCGTCGCGAATCTTGTCGGACTCCATCGGAGAGAGGTAGTCCTTCTGCTCGAACTGCGCCTTCAACTCTCCGCAGGTGCTCAAGGCGATACCGCAGGTGACGACGGCGGTGAGGATGCAATTTTGAATGTTCATATCGGACCTCTCCTGAGACCCTTCGACGGAACTGGGAGCAGTTTGTTGCGAAGTTGAGTCTGAATTGGGCGTCGTACTTGTGTTGGATTCCGCGGAGCCGGCGGGCGCTGCTTGTGCCCTACCGCCCGGTGTTTGTTCGAGCGCGCTACCGGAAGGCGCGACCGCAGAAGCCGGCTGCGCCTGTGAGTTCGCCGGAGTCGCATTGTTTGTCATCGGCGGATTATCCGGCGGACTGGCTGTTTGGGGCGGCGACGGGAACAGACTTTGCAAAAGCTCGTCATCGATTAGCGCCAGGTCTCGTTCGACCAATTGGAGTGGAGGTTTGTACTCATCCGGCGCGAGAAGCACGGTTTCTTTGAGATCGCGGATGGCGCGGCGAATGTGAATCTGAAGCTGCTTGTATCCGTTGATCTGATGTTCGGCGTTGGGATGTTCTTTCTTTAGCGCAGCGACCGCGGCGCGCGCGTTGTCGCGGTACTTTTCCATGATCGTGCCGACGGCGTTGTAGTCGCTGGCTTGCGAGGCGTGGCGAACTTCGGCGAGCTGCTCGTCGCTGAGTTTTTCGAAGAGTTTGGCTTTATGGACGGAATTCGTTTCGTGATCGAAGCGAGTCTGAAGTTCGCTGACGCCTGGGGATTTCGATTTATCGAAAGCGACTCTGTCTGGATCGACGCGCGCAGAAACCGCCGGCAACAAACTGGACTTCAGACAACAGACGAGGGCCATCGCAATAAAAAACATGCCGCATTGGGCCCGCAGACGCATCTATTGCCTTTTCGCTTCGAGTTGGTGCTGCAAGACCTGAGTCCGCTGCTTGGCCTGCCAGACCTGATCGGGATTCTTGTTTTCGTCCATCGACAAGAATTTCTGATAGGCCTCAAGCGCGGGCTTGATCTGATGCAACTTATCGTAGCAGAGCGCGCGGATGAACCATGCGCCGGCGCCGGGTTGTTCTACCTTGGCGATGACATCGAGGCCCGCGAGCGTTGAGACGCAGTCGCCGGACAGGTAGTAAGCAGAGTTCATGTCCTTCCAATACGTTACGTTGTTCGGGTCAAGCTGGATGGCGGATTTGAATTGCTTTTCGGCGGAGGGGTAGTCGTGTTTCTGGAGGTAGATGCGGCCGAGGCCGGCGACGAGCTGCGCATCTTTTGGAGTGAGCGTGATGGCGCGTTGCAGCGTGACGATTGCGTCGTCGAAATGTTTTTGTGCGATTTGAATGTCGGCGCGGAGGCGAAGCGTTTCGGAGCTCGGCGGCTTGTCTTTGTCGGCGCGATCGAGTTCGGCAAGCGCTTCGTCGTAATTTTGTTGCTCGACGAGAAAATGAATGACGCGCGCGCGAGCGGCCTGGTCGCCCGGCTGGAGCGCGAGGTATTTGCGGTACGCGTCAGCGGCTTCGGGCTTCCCTTCCGCGTCGAGCGTTTGCGCCAGGCCGAGCGCGGCGACTGTGGAATTTGGATCGGCGTTGACGAGGGCGCGGAATTTGGATTCGGCGTCGGCGGGACGCTTCAGTTTGAGATACAGGCGCGCAAGGTGAAGTGTGGCTTCGGTGTCGCGCGGATCGAGATTGACGGCGCCTTCGAAAGAATTTGCGGCACTGGCGAAGTCGCCGGCGCGCTCTTGTGCGACGCCGAGAAGGATTCTTGGACGCGATTGGGATGGGAGAAGTTCGACGGCTTTTTTAAGCGGCGCGACGGCATCGGCGGGGGCGGGATCGGTGAGAAGGATGCCGAGATTGAGATAAGCCTCGGTCATTTTTGGATCGAGCGAGATTGCCTTTTCGTATTCGGCGCGGGCTTCGGGGACTTGCTTCAAGGCGTGGGTGAGGCAGGAATGGAAACCTGGGTCGTCGTATCCGTCGTGATCGCAGCCGTGGCCATCGTGTTCCAGGCCACCATGCTGGCCATGATGTTTGTTCAGATGCGCAAAACCGCCGAGCGCGTCGAGCGTCTCACCACGGATCTGCAATCTCGCGTCAGCCCGATCCTGTCCCGCGTTCAAATCCTGCTCGACGACACGCAGCCGAAAATCACCGAAATGGTCGCCGACGCCGCTCACGTCGTCTATCTCGCGCGTGGCCAGGCACAAAAACTGGATCGCGTCGTCAGCGAAGCCACCGACCGCCTCCGTGGCCAACTCGTGACCACCGATCGCATCCTGACCGGCGCGCTCGAAACGATCGAAGACGCCGGCAGTCAGTTCAAGCGTGGCGTCTGGGCGCCGATGCAAAAAGCTTCCGCAATCATCAGCGGCATCAAAGTTGGTTTGGATTTCCTGCGTTCCCGCCGCGGAGCCCGCCGCCGCACCGCCGAAGACGCCGACGTCGAAGACGGCGAAGAACTCTTCATCTAACAGTTTTGTGTAGGGGCGCAGCACGCTACGCCCCATGTCCGCACGATTTCTACTTCAATCTCGATTCGTTTTTTGATTCTGTTCGGTCCGCGATCCACCCGCCACCCAACACCCGCTCCCCGTCATAAAAAATCGCGCCCTGTCCCGACGTGATAGCCCTCTGCGCCTCATCAAACGTAACCCGCGCCCGATCCTCTCCAATCGCCTCAACCGTCGCCATCGCCGCCACATGTTTGTGCCGAATCTTCACCGCCGCCCGCACCGGCACATCCGGCCGCGCAATCGAAATCCAATTCACACCCTCAACTTCGCAAACCTTCGATCGCAGCGCCTCATCATCTCCAACCACAACGCGATTCTTCTCCCGATCGATCGCAAGCACGTAATACGGCTTGCCCGCTGCGAATCCGAGTCCCTTCCGCTGTCCAATCGTAAAATTGTGTACGCCGTTGTGCCGCCCTACGACGTCGCCATCTTCATTCACGATCTCGCCGCTCGCATTCGACAACGGCGACCCGCGCTCCGCCGAATACGCCTCGATAAACTGCACGTAATTCCCGTTCGGCACGAAGCAAAGCTCCATGCTCTCCGGCTTTTCCGCCACCGGCAGATTCACGCGCCGCGCCGCAGCCCGCACCTCGTCCTTCGTCAACTCGCCAAGAGGGAACTCGCTCTTCGACAATTGCTCCTGCGTCAGCCCCCACAAAAAATAAGATTGATCCTTCGAATCATCCCGCGCGCGCAACAACTCCCATCGCCCGCTCACATTATTCCGCCGAACCCGCGCGTAGTGTCCCGTCGCCAGCCGCTCCGCGCCAATCTGCCGCGCCATCCGCAGCAGCGGCTCAAACTTCACATCCGTATTGCAGTTCGTGCAAGCGATCGGCGTCCGCCCCGACAAATACTGATCGACGAACGGACGAATCACCCGCTCTTCAAACTGCTGCTCGAAATTCACCACGTAGTGCGGAAAATTCAGATGCTGCGCCACGCGCTTCGCATCGTAAACATCGTCGAGCGAGCAGCACCGATGCTGCGCCGGCCCGTCGCTCTGCAACTGCGGCAGCCGCCTCTGATTCCACAACTGCATCGTCAGCCCAATCACCGGCCGGGCCTGTTCCTGCAACAGCGCCGCCACCGTCGAGCTATCGACGCCACCAGACATCGCAACGGCGACAAGCCCCGCCCGCGCCTCGTCCGCCTTAGCGCCAGTCGGCAATTCCGCGAATTGTGTCTCCTGCCTCATCTACCTCTACCAGTGTAGCGAAATGCCGCCCCGCCCCGCTCATGTACGGGCGCAGCACTGCTGCGCCCCATGTCCGCAAGATCGATCCCGCTGTAGTCTTGAATCGCAGCCCAATGCGAAGTTCGTCCTAATTCCTCCGATACACCGGCGACAACTCCCGCAGCTTTGCCACAGCAGCCGAAATCATCTCCATTGCAAACTCCACTTCCTCCGCCGTCGTGTGCCTCCCCAAACTAAACCGCAACGTCCCACGCGCCTCTTCCGCGCTCATCCCAATCGCCGTCAGCACATGCGAAGGCTCGACCGCCCCCGATGAACACGCTGCCCCCGTCGAGCAAGCTAACCCCTTCAAATCCAGCGCAATCACCAGCGCCTCGCCTTCAATCCCGTCAAACGTAATATTCGTCGTATTCGGCGTCCGCGCCTCACCTGCCCCATTCACCCGCGCATCCGCCACCCGCGAAAGCAACCCCCGCTCAAGCTCATCCCTGAACCCACCAACCCGTTTCGCATCGGCCGCGAGTGAACCCCGCGCAATCTCCGCCGCCTTGCCCAGCCCAACGATACCCGCCACATTCTCCGTCCCCGGTCGAAATCCGCGCTGATGACGCCCGCCATACATCAACTGCCCAACCCGCGTCCCTCCGCGGACATACAGCGCGCCAACACCCTTCGGCGCATACATCTTGTGCCCCGAAATCGAAACCAAATCGAGTTTGTTCGCCCCAACATCAATGGGAACTTTTCCCGCCGACTGCACCGCATCCGTATGAAAATAAACGTCCGCCTCCGCCGCAATCTTCCCAATCTCTTCCAGCGGTTGCACCGTCCCCAGCTCATTGTTCGCATGCATCACCGTAATGAGCACCGTCTCTGCCCGCACCGCCCTCCGAATCGACTCCGGATCAACGCGCCCGCTGCGATCGACATCAACGTAGGTGACGCCAACACCTTCTTTTTCGAATGCCTGGCAAGCGTTCAGGACGGCTTCGTGCTCAATTGTTGTCGTAATGACGTGCGGCGCCTTCGGTGCCTGCAGCCGATTCGGGTACTGCCGCTCAATGTCGTTCGAATCCGTATGTCCCGTGGCCATCGCGCGGTCGGCAATCGCCGCCCTCACAACCCCAAAAATCGCGTGATTGTCCGCCTCCGTCCCCCCACTCGTAAAAACAATCTCTTGCGCCCGCGCACCAATCAGCGCCGCCACCTGCTCCCGAGCCGTCTCCACCGCCGCCCGCGCCCTCTGCCCAAACCCATGAATCGACGACGCATTCCCAAACTCCCCCGACAAATAGGGAAGCATCGCCTCCAGCACCAGAGGCTCAACCGCCGTAGTCGCATTGCAATCGAAATAAACCCGCTTCATAGCTGTTCCACACAATACTACCAGCAGCACTAGTTCGACGTGCGAGTTTAGACTCCACCCCGCCTCCCAAAATAACGACCGCAGCTCATTCGAATGCTAACCACATAAATACCTATTGACATAGTACAAAACCCGTGTTACCATACGTCGTGAATCCGCGCCCTCACCCCTCCGGTCGCCCCACTCTCCTGCGACTATCCTCAATTTCCGTATTCACGCCCGCCGATAATTCCCTCATTTTCAATCGCTTCCACACTCTCAAAAATGATCAGTCTGTAACCCTCTGCAGCAATTGGATTTATTCACTCTTTGCAAAACACCGGGGGTATACCCCTACGCGCCAATTATGACTATAATGACCACACAGGTCGTTTTGCCAAGGAGCAGCCCATGACACGCGCCACCGCGCCACGCACCACTTGGACCGTCGCCGAAGCTAAGTCTCATCTCAGCGAACTAATGGAACAAGCCGAAACCTCCGGCCCCCAAACCATCACCCGCCACGGCAAAAACGCCGTAGTAGTCGTCTCCGCCCAGGAATGGGAACGCAAAACAAAACGCAAAGGCTCCTTCGCCGAATTCCTCTGGAATTCTCCGCTACGAGGTTCCGGACTCGTGATCGAACGCGCGGACGATGAACCCCGAAAGATCGACTTGTGAGTTTCCTGCTCGACACGAATGTTCTGTCTGAAAGCTCCAAGCCGCAACCTGACGACGCTGTGAGGACTTGGCTCCACAGCGTCGACGAAGACATGCTCTTCGTCAGCGCAATTACCCTCGCCGAACTTCGCTTCGGGATCGAGCGGCTCGCTCCTGGCGCTCGCAGAAACAGTCTCGAACTCTGGCTAAGTGAGAGCCTGATCGAGCGGCTCGGCCCACGTCTTCTCGTTGTGGACTCGGCCATCGCGGCAGAATGGGGAACATTGCAGGCACAAACTCAAGCGCGAGGTCGCCGTATGAATACGATGGACTGTTTCCTGGCCGCCACAGCGCGCGTGCACCAACTAGTCATGGTGACCCGAGACGTGGACCACTTCTCCAGCGTTGGCTGCGAATCGTTCAATCCTTGGACCGCAGGATGAAAATTTAGAAAGAGCTGCCTTTTTGAGAGAACAGGGAACCGCCGGTGCTACGATGACGGCGCGATGAATACGACGAAAATGAACGCCACAAAGAACATCATTCGGTTTCGCATTGGAATCACTCTGGCCGCCGCGATTCTTCTGGGATCGTACGGCACCGCGCATGCCGCACCTCCCGCCGGCGTCGGCCAGATGTTTCGGCTCGACGGCGGCGGCGTCACCTACGTCTTCGGCGTGAACGACCGCGGCGAACTCCAGGCCCTCTACTGGGGCGGCAAACTCGCCCCAGGCGACAAGTTTCCTTCGGCGCATTCGCTCCCCGACCAGGCGAGCGCGCCGAACCAGACTTCGCCGTGCTCTTCGCCGGCGGAAAGCGGGCCGTTGGATTTCTGGCTGTCGTCGCGCGAGATGGCGAACCACGGATTCGCTTGATGGCCGGTTGTGCCGCGGCGGCTTTCGATCACGCGCGAGCCGCCTTGGATCGGTTCTTGATTGAGCGTCCACTCGGCGCCCCAGCGGCCGGTGAGATAGCTGAGCGTGTAGCGGG
>Ga0207109_1228_pt1 | contig 12016 bp, 14 predicted proteins | sample Alteio_BWMinHeat_73_FD_153584 | JGI IMG/M metagenome (GOLD analysis project Ga0207109, IMG submission 153584) | Enriched cells from forest soil in Barre Woods Harvard Forest LTER site, Petersham, Massachusetts, United States -... | ecosystem: Environmental > Terrestrial > Soil > Temperate forest >... | reverse complement strand
GAAGGTCACAGCCGCGGTATAGCTCTGCCCCAGCGAATCGTAAACCTGCACACTGCTCGCGACGGTCCCGTTCACCGCTGTCGCCGAGCTCAGGTTCTGCGCCAGGCTGAAGCTGGTGGTCGCCAGCGGCCTGAGCAGCGGCCCGTTGATCAGGTCCGCCATCGCGATCGCATTCGCATTGCTTCCCGCCCCGGCGCCGAACGCTCCGGCTGCGATCTGGTTGGGATCGGTCATGATCACTTTCATCGCCCCGGCGCTGCCTTGGATCTGGGCCGGTTCGTTGAAGATGTATAGCGGATTGATCCCGGTTCCCGCCGTTCCCGACGAGTTGGTTCCCGTGCCCTCTACACCGCCGTAACCGGTTCCCGCGTTGTTCACCGCGTTCACCTGGGTTGAGATTGCGAACGCCAATTGGTCCAATGCCGTCAGTGCTTGGGGAATGTCGTGGTCCCGGGCCGTCAGATAGCCTCCTAGCGATCCGCCGCCCGTCGCAACCTGCGATGTGATGTCGCTGGTGCCGACAAAAAAATGGGTGACTCCGTTCACCAGTCCGGTAGTGATGGGGTAATTCGACCCTTCGGAGATCAGCGTATGTCCGGAAGTCGTCGTGATCGAAAGACCGTTGTTTTCCGTGGTGATCTGGTTGATGCCGATCAACTGCGACAGCTTGGCCAGGTCCTGCTGGCGCTGGTCCTCCAGAACTCCCGCATCGCCATTGGGTGAGGTGGATTGAATCTGCTGGTTCAGCTGCGCGATGACGCCAGTCAAGGCGTTCACCTGCGTGATCACTCCGGCGGCGTCCTGATCGAGCGCGGAACGTTGCACGTTGAGACTGTTCGCGGCATTGGCAACATCGCCGGCCAGGGTGGTTCCCGTGGAGAGGACCTTTTGCCGCAGCGCATTGTTGGTGGGATTGGCCTCGAGCGAAGAGAAAGAACTGAAAAAGCCGGTAATATCGCTGCCGATGTCGCCCGCCCCGGCGCTCGGAGAACCCGAATTCGGCCTGAACAACGCTTGTATGGCGTTGAGCGCCGCCAGGCGCGAAGTCGACGCCGCCGCCAGCTGTTGTTGCTGGTCCAATCGCTCCAGCAAGACCCGGTCTCGTACCGAAGTCGGCCCCGTTTCAGAAACTCCGTTCCCGTAGGAAACGCCGTTGATCGAAACGGGATCGTTTTCCCGCCAGTTAGGGGTTTGTTCGCTGTACCCGGGGGTATTCGCATTGGCCACATTGTTGGCCACAATACTCAATGCCGACTGGTCGGCGTTGAGCGTTCCGGCGATGAGGTGGAATGCGGAACTAATCGTTCCCATCGCGATTCTCCGGGGCCGCCCACGCCTCGCTTTCGAACCACTGGCCCGAAGCGGCGCTTCCATATTCCATTGGTCCGCCGCGCCGCTCCCGCAGGCGCCTCATCACATCGAGATTGGCGCGTGTCGCCTCCAGCACCCGCCCGAAGATCGCCATGTCGTGCGACGCATCGCGAGCCTGGCGCACCAGTTCCGCCCGTTTCACCCCCCCGCAACGGCGGGGGCGCGAGTTACCGGTTAAGAGCCTGGCAGGAAAGCGCCAGCTCTTCCAGCCGGTCGGAATCGAGCCGGGCCAACGCCAGCGACGCCTCGACCACCAGCTCTTTCAACTGCGGATTCAACGGGCGGTCTTGCAAGCCCAGCCTCCCTCGATTCCCCTCATCCGGACCCCGGCATTCCAACCCAAGTGCCCCCGTTACGCCGCCTGCACGGTCCACCATGGGGCTCACTCTACTTGCCGCCACCCAGCATGGCGTCCACCATCTTCGCGGCCACGGCCGACGACGGGACGTTGTACGTTCCCGCTTCCAGCGCAGCCTGAATCTGGGCTACCTTCTCGGTGCGCACTCCGCCCTCGGAGGCGGTCTGCGCAACCTCGCTGCCCGCACTGCTGAGCGTGGCCCGGTCGCTCGATAGCGAACCTGTCTCCGCCGCCTGCCCGGCACGTGGCTTCTGCGCGGCCGGGGTCGCCGCGGGGTTCACCCCCAGAAGGGTTTTCAACCCATCAAGACTGCTGCGTATGTCCATACACCCTGCTCCTTGACTCTTCTATCGGCAATTCCTTTAATCACTCTAGTCATTTGCCGAGGCTCATTCTGGTATTGATTTGCGCATTTCCGATTACCGGTGACATTTCGGAACGATTACCGGAATGGGAAAGGGTATGCACGATCCGGTCGGCGATTCCGAATCCGCCGCCCGCGCTCAATGCCCCGGCCAGAGACTCGGAGGCGAATTCACCCAACACTCCGGTTTCGTTACCATCCGAATCTCCGCACAGAGCACCCGGTCTGGTCATGGGCTCGAGTAGTTCCTTCATCATCTGCGCTTCGAACTGGTGCGAGGCCCGCACCAGCCGAGGTTCCGGGCGAGGTGCCGCGACCGACCGGACTGATTGCTCCGGACCTCCCCCCATTCCTACTGTCGGAGTCATCACAATACCTCCAGATCGGCTTCGAGAGCACCGGCTTCTTTCATTGCCTGGAGGATGGAAATCACATCCCGCGCTCCCGCCCCGGTTCGTTGCAATTCCTGGACCAGATCTTCCACGGTTGCTCCCGGCTTCAGCTCAATCCGGTTTACCGGCTTGTCCACCGCCTGCACCGAGGTCTGTTCGACCACTTGCGTGGTTCCATTCGAAAACGGGCCCGGCTGCGAAACCAGGGGCTGCGATATGACGTTCACCGAAAGCCCCCCATGCAGGATCGAAACCGGCTGCAGCCGCACGGTTCCCCCGATCACCACGGTCCCCGTCCGCTCGTTCACCACCACCCGCGCCCGGGGAAACACTTCGACCTCGACCGCTTCCACCGCGTCCAGCAGAGCCGCCCTATCTTCATTGGCTGCGGGAACGATCTCCACTCTGCGGCTGTCGATGGCGTGCGCGCGGCTGGAGCCAAGCGCCACATTGATCGCCGCCGCCATGCCTTCGGCGGTATGAAAATCGGCGTCATTCAAGAGGACTTCGACCGTCTGCATCTGCTTCAGGTCGAACGGCACAGACCGCTCCACAATCGCACCCCCGGGAATTCTCGCCGTGGTGGGATGATTCATCTGCCGGGCGTTGCCGCTGGCGGCAGCCATGTATCCGCCCAACACCAGGGCTCCCTGGGCCTGGGCATAGATTTGTCCATCGGGCCCGTAGAGCGGCGTCATCAGCAGAATGCCGCCTTCGAGCGATCGCGCGTCCCCCGCCGAAGAGACCGTGATATCCAACCGATACCCCGGCCGGCTGAAGGGAGGCAGCGTGGCCGCGACGAACACGGCGGCCATGTTCTTCACCTGCATGTTGCTGGCCGAGTTCGATCCCGTCTGGGGCACCGTAATGCCCATGCGCAACAGTGCGGAGATCAGGGTCTGGGCGGGAAACACGGTTTGGGAGCTATCGCCGGTTCCACGCAAGCCAACGATCAGACCGTATCCCACCAGCTGGTTGTCGCGAATGCCTTCGATGCTGGCTACATCCTTGACCCGGGCCCGATGCGAAACGGGCTCACCCGCCAATGGCTCACCCAGGACCAGCACGCCGGCAACGATGGACACGACGGCAAGCGCCATCGACCATCCTGATCTGATCTTCGGCCGTGCCAGCAGCACTTCCCGACTTGTAGTCCCCACTCGCATCTCAATTCCCCAGTCCCTGGTCCCTATTCCCAATTCCCTGTCTTTAAAACACCAGGATCCGTTCCAGCAACCTCACCAGCGGGTTCTGCCGGTAGGTGGAGTCGTTGACGATTCCCTTGCCTGTGACTTCCAACTCGAGATCGGTCATGGCCGTCGAGAGAATCTGGTTCTGGGAACTGACATCCTCCGGCCTCACCAGGCCGCGCAGCCTGATCAACTGCGTCTGCTGCGAAAAGGTCAGCTGCCGGGTGGCCTGCACCACCAGCATCCCATTGGGCAGCACATCCACCACCTCGGCCCCGAACGTGGTCGCCAGGCTGGAATTGGTGGTGCTCTGCCCCTGCGCGGTAAGTCCGGAGGACGATGTCTGTCCCACCAGCTTCTGCATGGCATTGCCCGGTTTCAGGGCGCCGAACAGCGCGCTGATATTCGAGCTCGCGTTGGAGGCGCGCGTGTTCTTCACCTGGCCGTCGGTCGACGCCGCCAGGCTCTCCGTCACCACTACCGAGACAACATCATGGATACGGAAGGCTTTGACGTCGGTGCCCAGTCGAACCAGTTGCCCATTGGGACTCCAGATCGAACCCGGCGTCCGCACTTCAGCCGCCTGTTGCGCGCGTACGCGGTCGACATAGGAACGAAGCGCAGTTGCGGGCGGAGTGCGCGGCGCATCGCCGCCTTTGGACTTTTTCATGCCGGCCTGGGCCGGGCAGCTTACCAGGGCCAATGCGGCCGTCAACACCCACGCCGGGCCTTTCAAGGATCTCATCGCTTCCCCTCCATCGCGGGGATTAGGGCCGCACTTCCCGGCGCGATCGCCACAGCCCTCACCACCTTGCCCCCGATCTTCAACCGAACGTTGAACGACGACCCGGCCTTGGCCGGTCCCAGCGCCACCGCTTCGAGGTACGCTTCGGCCGCGCGAGAGTGTTCCTCGACCACCACCCGGTCGCCGGGTTGAATCGCGTACCGCTTTGGGTCTTGCCCCGCCCGCGCTCGATCGCCGACTCTTTCCGAATCCTCCGCATCTACTGACGGAACTGAAGGCACCATCCGGGCCGGACCTCCGGGAGCGACGGCATTGGGTAGAAGCCGCCAGCGGATGCCGGTGTGCGGATCCCGTATTTCGCGAATCTTGATTGCGCTTCTCGCAGGCGCAACCGGCGCCGATAACACCACGGCGCGCGGGTCGAAATTCACGAAACCGACGGATTCGAAGGGAAGCGACTGCCCCCCCACCCGTCAGAGCCGCGGCCGTTATCAGCACCGACAGCAGCGCGATGGTTCGCCTCGTGCTTCTCGAACTCCGCGTTCCGTTGCGTTCCCAATCCTGGATTCTCATCGACACTCGGTCCCGTTTACCGCGTCATGTTATTGGTCTGCGAATACATGTCGTCGGCGGCCTTGATCACTTTGGAATTCGATTCATAGGCGCGCTGGGCCAGGACCATCTGTACGAATTCGGTGACCACGTCGACGTTCGAGTTCTCGAGGTATCCCTGCTGCAGAGCGCCCATGCCTTCGCTGCCTCCGGGATTTCCCAGCAGCGGATCCCCGGAGCTTAAAGTGGCCTGCAACAGGTTCGATCCCAGGCTCTCCAGGCCCCCGGGATTGGGGAAAGTCGCCAGCTGCAGCTGCCCCAGTTGCGACGGATTCTGCTGTCCGGCCAGGGTGGCATTCACCAGTCCATACTGCGTAATCGTCACCGCGGTGGCGTTGGGAGGAATGGTGATAGTGGGAATGACCGGATCGCCGTCAGTCGTCACGATGGTTCCCTGGTTGTTGAGGTGAAACTGGCCCGCCCGCGTGTAGGCGATAGTCCCGTCGGGCCTTTGCACCTGGAAGAAGCCGCTGCCTTCGATGGCCACGTCCAGCGGGTTCGAAGTCTGGTTCAACGATCCCTGGGTCATGATGACTTCGGTGGCTGCCGACTTGGTTCCCAGGCCGATCTGCAACCCGGCCCCCACCGTTGACTGGCTCTGCGCCGCGCCCGGGGTCACCAGGTTCTGGTAGACCATGTCCTGGAACTGCAGCCGCAGCTGCCGGAATCCCGTGGTCGATGAGTTCGCCAGGTTGTTGGCAATCGTGTCCAGGTTCCTCTGCTGCGCGCTCATGCCGCTGGCCGCCGTATACAACGCCCTGATCATTTTTCTCCTCGCTTTGGACTAGACCCGTGGCAGATCTTCGGTTGCAAACTTGTTGAACTCGGTGTGAAAGACCGTCAGCGCCTTCTGCATCATCTCCGCCTGGCGCTGCATGACGATCAGATCCAGCGTGCCCTGCACAGCATCCTGATTGGCGGATTCGAGCGCTCCCTCATGCACCGTGGCGTCCTTCGACAGTGTCGCCGTGATTCCGCCCGGCGCCACATAGCGATTGGCTCCCTCGGCCGTCAGCTGTGCGCTGGCGGGAAAGGTAAAGACTCCCACGGTGGCCACAGCCCCGCCGGAGACGGAGAGCACCCCATTGGCGCCTACCGAAACCTCGCCCGGCGGAACCGGAATGGATTGCCCTGCCGCCGACAAAACCGGCTCGCCGGCCTGGGTCACCAGCATCCCCGCCTGGGAACGGTGAAAGCTGCCGTCGCGGGTGTAACGCACTCCCTGCGCCGTCTCGACCGCAAAGAAGCCCTGCCCTTCGACGGCAAGGTCGAGCGGATTGCCGGTCTGCTGCAAGGCTCCCTGGGCAAGGTTCAGCCGGTCGCCTCCCAGCAGCCCGTAATGGTTCACCGTCTGGCCAAGCTGCGAATTCAAGGCATCGGGACCGAGCAGCACCGAACGGAAATATTCCCGCTCCGCGCGGTAGCCCGGGGTTTGGGCGTTGGCGAGATTGGCTGCCGCTGTGTCGAGCGCCTGCGTCCGCGCCAGCAACCCCGTCATCGCTGCGTAGTATCCGCTGTCCATGCCGCGAAACGGTGCACGAGAGAGACCCAAGATGCTGGAAAAAGATTAGAGAAATTTTGGAGAGCCCGATCGCAACCAGGCGGAGCCTGGGGAAACTCATGGTCTCAGGGGGCTGCTTGCCCCCCGGCGCGCGACCATGAGTCCAGGATTAGGCGCCCTCAGTACGCGTCCGGCTTACTTCAAGCCGTCGCAGACAATGGTTACCGTAAAGCGTTGCTCGCCGAAACGATAGACATGATAAAGCTGAAACTCCGGCGCCTGCACGTGCAGTCGGTAGTCGCGTCCGGTGATGACCGCGGGCACCGAAAGTCCGCAATGCGCCGCCAATTCCGGGACCTTGCTCTTCCACGCGCCTGCCAGCATGTTGCAAATCTCGCCGATCCCGTCCTTCACGGTATCGTCGACCTCGTCAAACGTCATCCCCGTCATCCGTCTGGCAATCTCTCTCGCAGTTGTGCCGCCGGAGCGGAAAACACAGGCCCCGCTCAACGCTCCGCCAAATCCGACCACGGCCGTGACCGTGTCGGCTTCGACCAGGGCCGGGGCCAGGTCGCGCACGCAATCCGCACCCAGCATGAGGTGAAAAACCTCCTCCACGCTCTGATCCAGGTTGCGGGGGTCGGAAACCTTATCCACGGATTTACGCAGCGACATTGCCATCGTTCTCTCCAAATCTGTTTCTCAGCGACGAAACCATCCGGGCGGAGTCTATTCCGGTCCCCTGCCCGCCCCGGTTACGTTTCAACCGCACGCGGCTTTCCCTGGGCCCGGGTCGACACGAGCCATGCCCGGCCGGCACTCGATCTCATCTCTCATGAGTGCGCCCGGCGCGGCGCCGGCAAGCGTCCCATGCGCCTATGCCGCACTCAGAAGCGGAAGCACACGGTCCTTCACCTGTTCAGCTGTGAACGGCTTGCGAATGTACCCACGCGCCCCCGCCAGGATCGCCTGTTTGACATGCTCCTCGCTGGATTCCGTGGTGATCATGACGATGGGCACACCCTGGGCCAGGTTCTGCGCCCGGATCTGGCGCACGAACTCCAGGCCGTCCATCGAAGGCATATTGATGTCCGACAGGATCAGGTCCACCTTCTCGGCCCGCAAGACCTCCAGACCCTCCACGCCGCTCCCTGCCTCACGTACCACCAGGGGATCGATGCCCGCCTGCCGCAGCGACCGCTCCACGATCTTGCGCATCACCGAGGAATCATCCACGATCAACGCTCGAACTTCACTCATTTCCGGACTCCTCTTGCCCCTTTATCGGCGCATCCGCGCGGTTCTTGAATGAAGCGCCTGTCGATTTCGCGGGCGGAACGAATCATTCCCCGCTGCATGCTCCAATGGACCCGATGACGTCCCGCACCGAGCTCACGTCGGGCAGAGTCCCCGGCTGCGTCTTGTTCCACATGCGCAGCCACAGGCAGTCGTGCATTCGAACCAGGCGCGATTGGACGGGGCGAGCCCGTTCCAGAACCTTGGCCAGCGCGCGAACCAGCGCCGGCTCCGACGACGCCTCCAGCAATTCCACGGGGGGGAAGACAGCTTCGAGCATGCGCGCATGGGCCGGCCGGTATTCGGAACCGCGTACCAGCCCGCTCTCTACGCGCAAGCCGCTCATCCGCTCCAGGGCCAGCGCCAGCACCGGATCGAGCCGTTCCTCGAATCCCAGGTAAACCAGCCTTCCCGCAGCTACCCGCAGCGGCAGAGCTTCGAACGCATCCACAAAGAGCCGCGGCAAGAGCGGCGACAGGGCCTCGGGGTCATGGAATTCAAGCGGAAGGACGGGGCAGCTCCACTGCAGACTAAGCGCCCGAGTCACGAGCTGCTCGCTCACGCCCTGCTGCCGGACCAGGAATTGACCGAGGCGGCCAGCCCCAGCCGCCTTCTGGGCATCGAGAGCCTGTTTTAACTGGGCGGAGGTGATCCATCCCTGCTCCATCATCAACAGTCCCAGCGGCAGGCGGTGGCGGTAAGCGATGGTGCCGGAGCCGCGGCCGTCGAGTTCGCGGCGGACCGCGGCCTCGATCCGCTCCTCGGTGCAGACCGGCGAACATGTCCACCCGCCTTCCAAGATGGGCGCCGATCGACTGCGCCAGAGGTGAAGCCAGCCGGAGGCGCAGTGTGGATTGGAACAGGCCTCGAGAAGCGGCGTTGCCGGATGGTGGCCGCGCACGGCCAGCTCCCGGACGTCTCCTGCTTCGCTCCAACCGCCGTCAAAATCTCTCCGCCCGCCGCGCGGGCCACGATTCAAAAGAGGCATCGAATACTCTCCAGACGGTTGCGCGGAGCCGCCACCTCGGTCACCCGCAGCCCAAAGTTGCCGTTGACCAGCACCACCTCGCCGCGGGCCACGATCTTGTCGCCCACAATCAGGTCCACCGGGTCGGAAATGTGGCGGTCGAGCTCCACCACGTCCCCGGGGCCGAGTTCGAGAATCTCGCCCAGGGGCATCTCCCGGCAACCGAAGCGCAAGGTCGCCTCCAGTTCGACATCAAGCAGCAGTTCCACTCCCGGACTTACCACCCCCGGACTTACAGGGGGAGCCGGGGTCACGGCGCCAGATGGCAGCGGAGGCTCCCGCCTGGCCGCGGCCCTCGACTCCGGCTCCGGCCCGGGCTCGGGCACGCGCACTTCGTCCCGCACCAGCACGGTCCATGCCCGATCGGCGGAACGCAGCTGGAATGCGCGCGAAACCTGGCTCTCCACATCCACCGCTTCAAACTTCACCACCCGCAGTTTCTTGCCGGTTTTGGCGAGAATCTCTCCCGCGGCTGCTTCACACACCTCGCGCAGCAATTCGTTCCAGGCCGCCTTCTGATCCACTCCTTCTCCCAGCAGGGGCGACTCCAGAACCGCGGCGTCCAGGGTGATCGAGAAGCGGCCCGCTTCGTCCCCTTCGATGGCTGCGGCGAAACCGAAGGAACCCGATTCGAGAGGCCGGGGAAAAGACTCGACCAATTCCGGTTCCCCGGCCAGGGCCTGCGCGAACAGGGTGGTCGCAATTTCAGTCCAGCAATCCAGGAAGCTCATGACCCTTCCGCTCCTTCTATCCGGTTTTCGATACGTGCTCCCCGCCGCACGCCCTGGCGAATCGCTTGGGCGCGGGAGAGCGCCTGGCCGCCCACGCGCCATTCGGGAACTGTATTCGCGGGCAGGTCGAGGCGGAGAACGGTACCCGGCGCGAGCGTCTCAAACACGCTTGCGGGCAGGCGCACCGGGGGAAGCTGCAAGCTGGCGCCGAAGCGGATCCCGCGCGCCGCTGTTTCCATGCGGGCGCGAACTTCAGGAGCGTGACGCCGCCGGCGGCCCCAGTCCGACGTAAGCCGGCGCAGAATGGTATTGGCTACCACCGCGGGGAACGCCAGGTTGAGCAGGCCCGAGCTGTGCGGCATGCGGATCTCGAAGCTCAGGCACAGGGTCTTTTCGTTCACCGACATGATGCGCGCCACCTGGGTCTGCATCTGGCGCCGCTCGAAGTTGAAACTCAGAGAGACCGGCTGCCAGGCCGAGGTCAGCTCGCGACAGATGATCTCCACCACCGATCCCAGGATTGCCTCTTCGATATCGGTCAATTCCCGCAGCGCTCCTTCCCGGCCATCGCCCCCCAGCAGGAGATCGACAATGGGAGGAGCCAGAGCCAGGTCAAGCTGCAGCACCGAAAGAGCGCCCAGGGGCTCCAGCCGCACCGACGCCACGTAGCTGATCTCGGGAATTCGGAGCAGGAACTCGTTGAAGGGAATCTGTTCGGCCGAAACCAGGTTGACCTGAAAGCGGGTTCGCAGCCAGGCCGCGAGATTGTGGGTCAGGTTGCGCGCGAATAGGTCGTTGAGCATGCTGATGGCCCGCAACTGGTCGGTCGAGATCTGCCCCGCCGTGGAAAAGTTGTAGGGAACCACTCGGGTCCGCACCTCGGTCGGAGCAACCTCGGGAGCCGTGGCCCGCGCCGCCTCGAACAGCGCATCGATTTCGTCTTGTCGCAGCGTCTTTTCCATGTCCGCTTCCTAGATCCGTTTCCTAGATCCGCTTCCTGGTTCGCCCCTCCGCCGGCAGGCGTGCAGGGCGATCGTGTGTGGTCCATTCCGTTCAGGTGCGGGCAGAAGCGATCGGTCCTGCCGCCCGTGTTCCCTTGGCGTTTGCCGGCCGCTCAAACACCCCGCGCGCCGCCAGGTCCTTCAATGCCGCCCTCAGGTGCACCACGGCCGACGCATGGACCTGCGAGACCCGCGACTCCACTACCCCCAGCGCCAGGCCGATCTCGCGCATGGTCATTTCCTCGTAGTAGTAGAGGGTCATCACCAATCGCTCCCGATCGGGAAGATGGTTGATGGCTTCCCCCAGCCGCTCCTCAAGTTCGCCCCGCAGGCAGCAAAACAGCGGGTCATCCTCCGGCCGTCCGGGAATGTACGCCAGTTCCTCTTCGCCCGAATCCTCGTTGCGTTCGAGATGCAGCGTGCCGATCTCCAAACCCTTCAGGTCGCCCAGCAATTGCTGATATTGATCGAGAGTCAGTTCCATCTCGCCTGCGACCTCGCCTTCCCCGGGAGGCCTTCCCAGCCGGGCAGTCAGAGCCCGGATCGCCTCTTCCACGGCCCGGCCCTTGCGCCGCAAGTCCCGAGGGCTCCAATCGAGGGTGCGCAGACTGTCGATGATCGCTCCCCGGATCCGGAACTGAGCATAACTGCGGAACTGGACCTTCTTTTCCGGATCGAACTTGGCAAACGCGTCCATCAGGCCCACCACCCCGGCCGAGACCAGGTCTTCGAGGTCCACGTGCTGGGGAAGACGCTCATGGATGCGGCGCGCCAGGTAGCGCACCACGGGGAGATGCTCGATCAATACGTTTTCCTGTTCGACGGTCAGAGCCGAATCGGTCCCCGCGACCGACGGATAGGCGCCGGGTTCGGCTCCGTATCCGGTTCCATACCCCGCTCCACCCCTGCGCCTGGATTGAGCTGGCGTTGCTAACACTGCATCCATCTTTGCCACCCCGTATCTCCTCTTTCCATGCACCGCTCCGCGGTGATGCTGCCCTATCGCACCGTGCCCACCGGGCGCAGCCGGACTTCCGGCGGCACCTCGCTCGCCGCCACCACCGCCAGCCGGGGCAGAATCGGTTCCAGCCACCGCCGTACGTGATAGCGGGCCGGACTGGGAACAAGAAGCACGGGGGGAGCCGCGGGTGAGGCGGAGCCGATGAGACGATTCACAGAGTCAATCAGGCGTCGCACCAGCGGTATCCCGGGATTCGCAGTTGCGGTGAGAAGCCGCTGGCTCGTCTCCGGCGAAACCGTGGCGACAATCTCCTCCTCGAGCGCGGGGTCCAGCAGCAGAACCGGCAATTGCCCCTCGCCATCCAGAAGCGGTTGAACCAGACGCCGTCCGATGGCCTGGCGAGCCGCCTCCACCAAGCCCTCGGTGCTCTTGTCCCGCACCGCGGTTTCCAGCAGATTCCCCAGAAT
>Ga0207109_1227_pt1 | contig 12042 bp, 6 predicted proteins | sample Alteio_BWMinHeat_73_FD_153584 | JGI IMG/M metagenome (GOLD analysis project Ga0207109, IMG submission 153584) | Enriched cells from forest soil in Barre Woods Harvard Forest LTER site, Petersham, Massachusetts, United States -... | ecosystem: Environmental > Terrestrial > Soil > Temperate forest >... | reverse complement strand
CTTCTTGTTTATCTGAGCGGCGAGTCCGTGGTACGTCGAGGACGCCCAGGGTTCGTAGGCCGTAATCAGGTTCTGGTTGAAGCCTGCCGCTTCATACGCGGGCACGAGTGGATCTTCGCCCTCAAGAGCGCCGAGATCGACTGTCGAGCCGTCAAGAGTCGCTTGGCTCGGTGCCGCCGTATAGGTCGGAATGAAGTTGTTCGGCGTGACCACGGGCTGCGTGTTCAGCCGGATCTGGGCCGGCAGGTGAATGCCGCGCGTTCCGACGTAACGAACTTCGGCAACGAGGTCGCTGCCAAAGCTGTGCTGAACGCCGAGGGTCCAGTCAATCGATTTAGGATCCTTCTGGTTGACCGGAATAAAGGCCGAGGTCGCAGCCCGTTGATCGGCGATGGAAGGATAGGTCACCACGCCACCGGGGCCCGGCAAAATACCGCCGCTACCCAGGAACGGCGACGCGCAGGGGTAAGCGCCTACCGGGGCGCAGTCGATCGTCGTCGATAGCTGCGGTGGCAGCGAGAGCAAGCCGAGGTTGTCGAACAGCACGTCGTACGCGATACCCGCGCCGGCGCGGATCGAGGTCTTGCCGCTATCACCCGGCGAGTACGCGAAGCCGATGCGTGGGCCCCAGTTGTTCGTCGGAGCCTTCGGCGAGGAGAAATCGATCAAACCCGGCACGCTGGCAGCCTGGTTTAGGTCTTGCAGGCGCTTGGTGTACGGGATCGTCGTGTATTCGTAACGGACGCCAAGGTTCAGCGTGAGGTTGCGCTTGATGCGCCAGTTGTCGTTGACATACGTATAGAGCGCGGCCTGATCGCCATAATAAACCGGGTCGCCATTGCTGCGTTCCGCGAGCGAATCGGGCACACCGTCCTGAAGGAATGTGAGCGTGTTGTTGTACTCATAGTCACCGCGAACGCGCTGCGTGAAGGTCTGCGGAGCAATGATCTTGCGGCCTTCCACACCGAACTTGACGGTGTGTGCGCCCTTCGTCCAGGTCATCGCTTCAGTCGCCTGATAGGTGTTCTGGTTGGCGCCCTGTGGAGCGTTGCCGTCTGGTCCGATCTGCAACTGGTTCAAATCCAGCAACACGAGATTGGGGAAGCTATCCAGACCAGGGTAGTTGAAATCGCCTGAGCTGAAGCTCTGCGTGAACCGGTTGAAGCCGATGCGTAGTTCGTTCGTGAGCGTCGGCGAGAACGTGTGATATTCGTTGATCGTCACGAGGTGGAACTTGTTCGGCTGGGGTAGAAAGAACGCCGGCAGTGTCGCCGAGTTGTCGATCCCAACCGCGCTGTTGTAGATGTAGCGGCCGCGGATCTGATCCTTCGGCGAAATGTCGTAATCCATGCTCGTCGTCACGAAGCGATAGTTGGTGAATGACGGCGCCAAAACGGCGAGACCCGCCGTTGGGATCGTCGTGCCACCGGTCCACTGGATTGGCGTGCAGGAAGAGTTCGGCGTGGTGCCCGGCGCAACGTATTTCTCGAAGATTGCGACGTTGGTCGCCGAAAGGCCCGGGGTTGCGTTAATCGTCGCGAAGCCCGCTGCTGTCGGGGAGCAAACCGCGCCGCCTGTGCCCGCTTCACCCAACGGTTCCTGTTCGTAGTTCACGAAGAAGAAGAGTTTGTTCTTCTTGATCGGACCGCCGATCTGGCCGCCGAAGCGGTTGTTGTCAAAGCGCGGATTGGAAGTAAGACCGCCGATGCCGTTGATGCTGTCAAATGCGTCGTAATTCCGGTTCTGGTTGTAAACGTACGCCACGCCGTGGAACGAGTTCGTCCCGCTCTTCACAACAGTGTTGAACTGTCCACCCGAGGAGTGACCAAATTCCGGCGAGAACTGATTCTCAAGCAGCGAGAATTCGGCAACCGCGTCGTTCGGAACCATAACCAGCGGACCGGTTACGCCCTTGTTGTTGTTATCGACGCCTTCGATCGTGAAGTCGTTGTTGCGTGGACGCTGACCGCCGATCGACGGGCCCGTGCCGACGCCGACGCCACCGCTGGTCGCAACACCGGCGCTCAACAAAGAAAGGTTGAGCACGCCGCTGAAGTTGCCTCCGGTCGACGCGATCGCGCTGTCCGCGATGTCTTTCGCTTCGAAAGTCGTCTGCAACTGTGCAGTCGTCGTATCCAGCGCTGCCACGCTGCCGGAAACCTCGATCGAGGTAACCGCGCCCTTAACTTCCAGCGTGATCGTCAGCGAACTGGTTTTGTTCAACTGAATCGTGTATCCGTTGATCGTCGTCGACGCGAAATTTGCGGACGATGCCATTACGTTGTACACGCCGATCGGCAGGTTCGGAATCCGGTATTCGCCGGTTTCACCCGCTGTCGTCTCATACTTCACGCCGGTATCGACCTTCGTTGCTTCGATACGCGCGCCGGGAATGACCGCTCCCGTCTTGTCGAGAACCGTGCCGACCAAGTCGCCGCTGATGACCTGCGCCGCGACGTGGCCGCTCACCACCAAGCCCAATGCAACCGCAAACAGACTTAACCAAACAACCGTACTTCTAAAGGCTATTTTCACTTAGCCCTCCTAAAATTTTGCCCGTTTTTGACAGGAACTTACGAAACCACCAAACTAAACAAGCTACCCCACTCTAAAAAGTCTCTCGCTTGATGGCCGTTTGGGGTGCAATCGAGATTCCAAATTGGCCACTGATCGAGCTTTTTGGCGAATCTTTTGAATCGAAATAAAGCCTCTATTTACAGTCACTTACTTTGATTCTTGTTGGAATTTAGATGCGATTTATAAGACACCGTCGCGGTAGGTATATAAGCAGACATAGATGCTATGAAATTTAGGATTACGCAAACCGCGGTTTCGTACAGCCAAGAATAAGGTTTTAGGTGGTTCCAGAACCACGTAATCTGACTCGACGAGACAGCTTAGAGACATTTTCTCGGTTCAGGAGGGGTCGAAATGGCGGTTCCGGAATCGCATGCAAATCTGATCCGCTGCTGTAATCTCCCAGACGTTCTCAATCTCGTTCTCGGTTCTTGCTTGACTCTCGAGCCCACTCCGGATAAATCTCCCGCGCATGAACGGAGATGCCCTCTCACCTCTAGATGCACCCTCGCGTCGCCGATTCTTGCGACACACGATCGCCGCCGCTTCGCTCGGAGCGCTCGCCAATCCGGACCTGCTTCAGGCTCAAGGCCAACCGCATTTCTCCGCCGGTGAACTTCCGCCTGCCTTTGAAAAGCTCGCTCCGCTCGGATCGCGCGTCCATCCCGTCACGCCCGCCGAATTCAGCGAACGCATCGCACACGCACAGCAGTTGATGGCCGATCCCAAGTCGCAAGCCGCCGACGCGTCGTCCACGCCGCCGCAAAAATACGACGCCTTATTTTTTGCGCCGGGCACATCCCTGTATTACTTCACCGGCGTCCATTGGGGATTGAGCGAGCGCTTGCTCGGCCTGGTGATCCCGCGCGAAGGAATGCCGATTGTGGTCGTTCCGGGATTCGAAGAAGGCCGCCTCCGCGAGCGGCTTCACATCCCGATGGAGATCCACGCCTGGCAGGAAGACGAAAGCCCGACTCAACTCGCCGCGCAAGCCCTCGCCGATCGCGGAATCCGCTCCGGACGCGTCGGCGTCGAAGAAACCGCAGGCTTCACGTTCTTCGACCATTTCCGACGCGCCGCACCTGGATTCGAGTTCATTTCAGCCGATCCGGTCACAATCGCCTGCCGCGGCCGCAAATCAGCGCACGAATTAGAACTGATGCGCCTCGCGTGCGATGTCACATTCGACGTCTTCCGCGCCGTGTTTGCATCGCTGAAAGAAGGAATGTCGCAGGACGAGATCGGCCGCTGGATCGAAGAAGGCTTTGCCAAAATGAACCTGCAGGGTGGCGCACTTGTGCTCATCGGGGCCTCAGCAGCTCTGCCTCACGGCTCGATCAAGCCGCAAACGCTGAAGCCAGGCGACGTTGTCTTGATCGATGGTGGGACGAAAGTGGAAGGATACGAGTCCGACGTCACGCGCACCGTAGTCTTTGGCGAGAAGCCATCCGACAAACTGGTCAAAGTCTTCGACACGCTACGAAGGGCACAGGACGCCGCGTTGGATGCGGCTCGCGCCGGACACCTGTCCGGCACGGTCGATGACGCCGCTCGCGCCGCTGTAACCTCCGCAGGCTATGGCCCAGGCTACAAACTTTTCACGCATCGTCTCGGCCACGGTATCGGCCTCGACGGCCACGAGCATCCTTATCTAGTGCGCGGCAGCAAGACCGTTCTGCAATCCAACATGACTTTTTCGAATGAACCCGGGATCTACGTCCCCGGCGAGTTCGGTATTCGCTGCGAAGACGACATGGTCATCATGCCCGACGGCCCCGCCCAACTCCTGACGCAAGGCTTCGCCATCTCGCTCGAAAAACCCTTCGCCTAACCTCTTAAGTTCGCGACCGTTGTCGGGTGCCGCACCCTGCGCCTTTCAGGGCGCGGAATCTTCGCTCAATCAACTTCAGATCAAACCGGCGCCGCCTACTGCGCCGTCACACCGACCGTCGCGCCCTTCCCAATGACCTTCAATTCCGCCTTCCAAATCCCCTCACAAAAATCCACAATCCGCTCCTCCGCCCAAAATCTCTCCGCCCCACTCCGCGATGATATATAAGCGCAGTGCCCCCCATGCCGCGTGGGCACAAACTGAATCGACGGATTCTTCCCCACCTGCGCCGCCAGAAACGAGACATACGGCACGAACGGATCATCCTCAGCCGTGATCAGCAGCATCGGTACGCGCACATTCGCCGTCACGCGCTTCGCTCCGGCCGATTCGTAGTATTCCTCCGCATCGCGAAAACCGAAGGACGGCGCCGTGATCGCATCGTCAAACTCACGCACCGTTCGAATCGGCCCAAACCCATCCGTCCGATATCGCCCTGGAAACATCTGCGCCTTGCGCGCATACCGCGCCATCAAGTTCTTTACAAAGTGCCGCTGATATAAATAGTTGTCGCGTCGCTCCAGAGCGTCCGCACACGCCGACAAGTCAATCGCAGGACAGGCCGCGCAAACTCCGCGCAATGCCGGCGGAAACTCTTCGCCATACTCACCAGCCATCTTCGTCACTAAATTCCCACCCATCGAGTAGCCTGCGAAAAAGACGCGTTCGAATCCCTCGCCCGCCAACTCTTCCAGCACCGCCCGATAATCGCCGCTCATCCCAGAGTTATATAAGGTAGGCGTCAGCTTCTCGGTCCCGCCGCAATTCCGCTGGTTCATCCGCACCACGTGAAATCCCCGGTGGTACGCCTTCTCCGCAATTCCCTTCGCGTAGTTCGAATCCGCGGAACCTTCGAGCCCGTGCACGGTCACAATCACCGGCGTCTGCTTCAACTTCCCGACCTGCCAATGGCACAAACCGAGCAACTGCGAAAACGGATCGACGCGAAACAGCCGCTGCTCCGCCTCTGGCAGGCGAAATTTCCGCGGCACAAACGCCGACACAATCGTCATCGCGTGCCCGTTCGTCAGCCACCGATGCGGCACAAACTCCGGAATCGCTGTCGTCATTGCCACCTATTGTAATCGACCGATTCGCTCTCGCCGCCTACTTCGCAATCCACAGCACCAAACTTGACCGTACTCGCACTCATCCTTACAATAGAAGCTTCACAGTGATTCATTTTTTCGATTTGATGAATTTTTCTACCGGCCCAGCGGCCACCCGCTGGGCTGCGCTGTTTTTAGCCGCTCCCCACTTCCATGAAATGAGGTTGGAATGATCGACGGTCCCATTCCCGAAGGTCTCACATTCGACGACGTACTTCTTCTCCCCGGCAAATCTTCAATCTTGCCGACACAGGTAGACACGCGCACCTGCTTTACGCGAAAGCTTTCGCTCAACATTCCGCTCGCCTCGGCCGCGATGGACACCGTCACCGAGTCGAACCTCGCCATGGCCATCGCGCGACAGGGCGGCATCGGCATCATTCATCGCAACATGCCCATCGACCGCCAAGCCGAAGAAGTGGATCGTGTAAAACGCTCCGAAAGCGGCATGATCGTTGATCCCGTCACGATCTCGCCCGATATCACTCTCCGCCAGGCGCTCGAAATCATGGAGAAGTACCGCATCTCCGGCTTGCCTGTTACGCGCGGCTCACGACTCACCGGCATTCTCACCAACCGTGACCTGCGCTTCGAAAAAAATCACAATCAGCTCGTCAGCTCCGTCATGACGAAAGACAACCTCGTCACCGTTCCCGTCGGCACCACGCTCGACGAAGCCGAGCGCATCCTGCAAAAGCACCGCATCGAAAAGCTCCTCGTCGTCGATCAGGACTTCAACCTCAAAGGCCTCATCACCGTCAAAGACATCCAGAAAAAACTCGAATATCCGCGCGCCGCGAAAGACGACCACGGCCGCCTCCGCGTCGGCGCCGCCGTCGGCGCAACAGGTGACTTCCTCGAGCGCGCCGTCGAAATGGCGAAAACCAAAGTCGATGTCCTCGCCGTGGATACCGCCCACGGCCATTCCACTCGCGTGATGGAAGCCATCACCGCGCTCAAGCATCGCCTTCCCGAAATGCAAGTCATCGCCGGCAACGTCGCGACTTTCGAAGGCGCGCGGGACCTCATTTCGCTTGGCATCGACGGACTCAAAGTCGGCATCGGCCCCGGCTCGATCTGCACCACGCGCGTTGTCACTGGCGCCGGCGTTCCCCAACTCACCGCCGTTATGGAAGCTGCGCGCGCAGCCGAAGGTACCGGCGTCCCGATCATCGCCGACGGCGGGATCAAATTTTCAGGTGATGTCACGAAAGCCATCGCCGCAGGCGCTTCCTGCGTGATGATCGGCAGCCTCTTCGCCGGGACCGAAGAATCCCCCGGCGAAACGATTCTCTATCAGGGCCGCACCTTCAAGTCTTACCGCGGCATGGGCTCGACGGCCGCGATGGACGCCGGCTCCGACCGTTACGCCACGGTGCAGGACGATGCGGATCGCGAGCGCGGAAAGTCCGTCCCCGAAGGAGTCGAAGGACGTGTACCTTATAAAGGTCCGCTCGGCGCACTCACCGAGCAACTCGTCGGCGGCCTCAAGTCCGGCATGGGCTACGTCGGCGCACCAACACTCAACGATCTCAAGACCTACGGCCGCTTCGTCCGCATCACCAGCGCCGGACTCCGCGAATCCCACGTACACGACGTCATCATCACGCGCGAAGCCCCCAACTACCGCATCGAGTAAGCTTTGGTAGCGCCGACATCTTGTCGGCTCTTTGCCGTTTGTAGGGGCGGGGCTCGCCCCGCCCGGCGTAAACTTCAAGCACACATTGATCCACCGCGCTTCTTCGCTGCTAGGTACCGCACCCTGCACCCTTGAGGGTGCGGAATTTCCGATCCCTAGCAAAATCGCTCGACACGTTACTACCCCCAACGCAACAAGCGAACTTTCGGAGCGATTCCGTTCCCCACCGTCGCGTTAAACTAAAATCGCCCGCGAATCATCCGCGAGCGCAAAGCAGCTCTGGAGCAACCTGTAGTGCCCGACCAACCTTGGCGCAACCCGCGCCCCGCCCCAAGCCTCCCCGAAGTTCAGCCGCGCCTCGCCTCATCACTTATTCCGGCGTGGCTCCGTGCGTGGTGGCCCGCCTTCCTCTGGGCCGGTTTCATCTTCTTCATGTCCACCGACCTCTTCTCTCAAGATCACACGAGCCGCATCATCGAACCTCTTCTCCGCTGGCTCCTGCCTCACCTGAGCCATCACCAGATCGCGCGAATTCATCACCTCATCCGTAAGTCTGCGCACTTCACCGAATATTTCATCTTCAGCATTTTGCTTTTCCGCGCCGTCCGCGGCGCGCGCATCGGCTGGCGCTGGACGTGGGGCATCACCGCTCTCATCATCGCCGCCAGCTACGCGTGCCTCGACGAAATCCACCAAGCCTTCGTCGCCAGCCGCACCGCCACCCCGTGGGATTCCCTGCTCGACTCCATCGGCGCTTTCTTCGCCTACCTCGCCCTTTTCACTTACTTCCACCTCCGCAAACCATCGCGGTCAACCGAACCGACACCTTAGCTTCGACCGTTTTCCAGTCCCCTACTGTTTCGTCGCCGGTCCACTATTGCTCAGGCCCGCCTGCCGCATCACTTCCTGAAAACGCGGGTCGCTCCGCAGCGGATCGTACATCGGATCAACCTTCAAAGTGGTGACTGCATTCGAACGACTGGCGACCGCCTGTTGCAACAACGCCAAGGTTTGCTCTGTTCGACCCACCGCCGAGTAAACCCCTAGCAAAGCCTCGATCCTCTGTTGTGGTTCCCATGCGAATTGCTCGGCTTTTTTCATTGCTTCCTGTGCCTCTACAGCGCGGCCCCAGTACCCGAAGACCACCGCCTCCATTGTCGAACGCCACGGACTATCGGAAGGCCAGTTGCTCTGTTCAATAAATTTCTGCGCCTCCTCGAACTTCCTTTGTTGGATACACGAAAAGATCAGAACCGACCCGGCGCGCGGTGCATGCGGATCCATGTTGAGCACGGCGCGAGCCTGCGCGGTCGCGCGTTCATACTGCCTGCCGTAATACAGGATCGACGCGTGGTCTGCGGCGATTATGATTGACAACGGATCGAGCTGGCGCGCCTTCTCGCTTTCCGCCAAGGCTTCGTCGAATCGGCCCTGCCAGGAAAGGTATTCGGCGTACCACTGATGCGCAGTCGCATACCCTGGGTCCAATTGGATCGCGCGATTGAATTCTTTTTCGGCTGTTTGCCAATCGTAATCGTAATTCTCGGCAATCAATGCCAACGATGTATGCGCTTCCGCCAGCGTCTCATCCAGTTGCAGCGCCTTTAGCGCGGCCGCCCGCCCTTTCGGCATGAGTTCGTTTTGCGGTCCCAGGTAAAACGTGCTCATCAGCCCATCGGTGTCCGCCAGCCCCGCATAGGCAGGCGCGTAGAGGGGATCGCGATCGATCGCCCGCTGAAAATAATCTGCTGCGCGCTGGAATCCTTCCTTCGTCCGCCTGTTCCAGAAATATCTGCCCTGCAAGTAAAGGTCGTAGGCCGCATATGTCTCTGGCGATGTCGCGGACTTGACGGACGCGGTCGTCGGCTTCGGCTTGTCCCCCAAAGTGATCCGCATTTCATTCGCGACTTCTTGCGCCACTTCATGTTGCAGCGTCAACAGCCCGGCCAGCTCGCGATCGTACTCATGCGACCATACCGGCGTCTGATCCTTCACCCTCACCAGCTCTGCCGTGATGCGCACTCGGCTCGAATCCCGCCGCACGCTGCCTTCGAGCACATATTGCACTCCCAGCTCACTGCCAATCTGAGGCAACGCCACGGAGCTGCCCTTGTAATGCATAACCGAGGTTCGCGCGATCACGCTCATGCGCTCCGGGTCCATCTCCCCGAGCTGCACGATCATTTCTTCCGTCAACCCATCACTGAAGTAATCCTGTCCTGCGTCCCCAGTCAAATTGGAAAAAGGAAGCACTGCCAGAGCCACCCTTTCTCTCGCCGACTCCGAACGAAAATGGACCATTCGCCATGCAAAAAACGCGACAATTCCGACGGCTACAATCGCGATGGTGGCAACTGCAAATCTCGGCCAGCTTCTCCGTGAGACCGGCGGCGCTAATCGCTCTTGCGGTTCAGCAGTTTTCGCCGGAACCGTGGCTTCACGCTCCACCTTTCCTGGCGCAGTGACTTCCTGCACCGGTGCGATAAACCGGTAACCCACGCGGGGAATCGTCTCGATATATCTCGAATTTTCGGGGGAATCGCCCAGCACGCCGCGCAGCTTTTTGATCGCGCTGTTCAGGCTGTGCTCAAAGTCCACGAACGTGTCGGCCGGCCATAGCCTCTGCCGCATCTCTTCCCGGGTCACCACCTCGCCCGGCTTCTCCAGCAGCATCGACAGGATGCTGAAAGACTGGCCTCGAAGACGCACCAGGGTTCCGTGTTTCCTCAACTCCTGGGCAGGAAGGTTCGCTTCGAAAACACCAAACCGCACGACCGGGTAGTTCCCTTCTTGGGGCATTCCGATACTCCGAACGGGCGGGAGAAAGGGCCTTAATCCACCGCTCACCTGCAGGACTAACGTCATTTGTATCAAGGAAATGGCAGCTCATCAACATTCCACCCGCCGTGCATTGCGCAATCCGCACCGGTAATGCCACAGTCCTGCTCAATCGGTGTGTCTCAGCTTTCTGAACGAGTTCAATCGTGATGATACTCGGCTCGAAAGGAACCCTTATGCCAGCCGGCTCCAGCTTTCCCTCACCCCAGGAAGTCCAACCTCCCAGGCCAACGCCGGCGAGGCATAAGGTCGTCGTTCGGACGCTCGGAATCGCGTGCGTCGTGACATTGCTGGTCGCCGCAGCAGGCGGGCTGGCATTCAGCAACTCCTCGAATCTGGTCATACCGAAATTTCAGATTTTCGGGGATCCGAGCGGCGCCATCGCCAATGTGAACACCGGTGGCCCGACCATCAGCTCGACCAATGCTTTTTTCCAATCCATGGGTACAAACGGCCGGTCATGCATCACCTGCCATCAACCCAGCGACGCCTTCTCGATTACTCCGCCTCATTTACAGGAGCGCTTCTACGCAACTGCCGGAACAGATCCCGTGTTCCGGCCTGTCGACGGGGCAAACTGTCCGACGGCGGACGTCTCCACCTTCGAGAAGCGGCGCGAAGCGTATCAGCTGCTGCTCACCAGAGGCCTGATTCGAATTTTCCTTGCGGTCCCTGCCAACGCCAACTATCAGGTGATGAGCGTCAACAATCAATATGGCTGCAATGCCACCGACGTCATCTCTCAGTATCGGCGGCCTCTGCCGACCACCAACCTCACGTTTCTGAGCGCCGTAATGTTTGACGGCAGAGAATCGACGCCTGCCACTGGGACCACAAAAATCACCTACGCCAATTACCCTTCTTCCCTCATGAGCGATCTCGCCCACCAATCGGTGGACGCGACCGTCACTCACGCACAGGGCGACGGAACGCGGCCAACTCCCGCCGAGCAACAGGAAATCATCAATTTCGAGACGCAACTTTACACAGCGCAGATACTTGATCTGCGAGCCGGGCTGTTGAATGTTGGTGGCGCGAACGGCGGGCCAATGCCCCTCACCACTCAGCCCTTCTTCATCTCCGTCAATTCCAGCGTTCACCCTCTAGTTCCCGCCGACGAGCAACCAGGCGGCTTGGTCACTCCCGGCGACAATCAATTCACTCCCGATATCTTTAATCTCTATCAATCATGGTCACAAAAAGCTGCCTATTGGGATGAATTGGCTCAGGCTCGCCAGTCTGTCGCGCGCGGAGAGAATCTCTTCAACTCTTTACAGATTCCGATCAGCGGCGTCGCCGGCATCAATGACGATGTGACCGCCGGAGGGCTTGTGGCTGGCGGAATTCCGGTCCTGCAGGGCACCTGCGGCACTTGCCACGATACTCCCAACGTGGGCAATCACTCCTTCCCGACTCCGCTGAACATCGGCACGGGTGACCCGAGTCCGACCTCACCCTTCGTGAATCTCGGTGGACTCGATGTGAGTTACTTGCCCCAGATCACCGTGTGTCTGAAGGACCCCAATACCGGTCTGCCGACCAGCACTTGCAAAACAACCACGGATCTCGGACAAGGCCTCATCGATGGAATTTTCGACCACGTCGGCAAGATCAAAGGGCCGATCCTTCGCGGACTTGCTGCGCGTGCGCCATACTTCCATAACGGCTCCGCAGCCACACTTCTGGACGCCGTGAATTTCTACAACACCCGCTTCTCACTCAATCTCACGAACCAGCAAAAGTCAGACCTGGTCGCTTTCTTGAAAACGCTCTAACAATTGTGCAATCGGAGTTCATCGTCATCCATTCGGCATGGTCATGTAGGGACGCAGCATTGCTGCGCCCCAGCTTGCCCAGGCGTAATCCAACGCACGTTCTGATTTTTCTTGTTATTTCCCCGTGAACCCAGCCGTCCGCGCTATTCCTTCTCCACCTTCACGTAATACAAATCCTCCGCCACTTGAAACTCGCTCTTCTTCACCGGCGCT
>Ga0207109_1224_pt1 | contig 12210 bp, 8 predicted proteins | sample Alteio_BWMinHeat_73_FD_153584 | JGI IMG/M metagenome (GOLD analysis project Ga0207109, IMG submission 153584) | Enriched cells from forest soil in Barre Woods Harvard Forest LTER site, Petersham, Massachusetts, United States -... | ecosystem: Environmental > Terrestrial > Soil > Temperate forest >... | reverse complement strand
ATGCCATCCCCGTGGAGCCGCTCGGTTCAAATTCGTATACGCACTGGTCGTACTGAAAATCTCCGTTGCAGGATCCGACAGGCAACTGCGGAATGTCGCAAACCGCAAAGTCCCAGGATGAGCCGTCGTACGTACCGCGGGCCACGTTGAAATACCATGTCGAAGATCCGGTGCGTGCGCGGGGAACCGCGCGATGCGACTGGTAAGGAGGCGCACTCAGTCCGGCGAGGTCGCCATCAAAGGGAGGCGCCGCCGATTCCTGGCCGACGCTATAATTGGCGCCACCGTAAGATGAATAGTCGACATTGCCTCCCTGAAACGAAGTGATCCAGTCGTCTACAGGATTGCCATCGAGCGTCGCGCCTTCGGCCGAGTCGATGACAAGTGTCCCGGCATCGGGAACGACCCCGTTGAACATCACGCCCTGCTGGATGTCAGGGCAGAAAATGGTCGGCAATACCGTGCGCTCGCCGATTCCCTCGATAACAATCCGTACCGGCGCGGGCTCGACGCTGTTGTTGACGATGGTCCAGGAATTGAGCGGGAAGTAGCGAGCGCTGTCAATCTTTTTCCGCTGCATCAGGCCTTCATGCAGGTAGATGGATTCGCGCGGTTGGCCCTTCGCGCCATCGAACTGAATGGTCGCCCTGTGCGAGTACATCTGCGGGTCTTCGTGGTGAATCAACGGGCCGCCCGCCGTGTCGAGAACAATGCTGGCGTTCAGAAAAATTGCTGCCGACTCCAGCACCGCCCAGGGTGTGCCCAATCCCTGCAGGTGCAGTATCGCAATCCGTTTCACCCGCGTCCGAAGCGCGTCGAGCTGCTGATCGGAGCTCAGAGAGTCGTCGTTAAGAATGTCCTCGAAATGGAACGGGGTCAAGTTGAGGGTGGCCGCCAGCCGCAGGATGTCTTTGGCCTCCTCGGCCACATTGATGCGGTGTGCCCGCTGGATGCGGAACAGCATCGAGTCGGCTTCCTCAAGCGGTGCGGCCAGTGCCTGCACAACGAAGCGCAACAGCTTGGTTGAATCTCTTGAGTCGTAAATGGACGGGAAGAGAGCGAGGATGCGATTGTATTTAGCCATCAAGCGCCCCCTTCGTATTGATAGTGCAATTGCGCAGGGAAGGCGTCTCGTTATCTGCCAGAATCAACGTGTCTGTGTTGTTGAGCAGCCGGCCGCTCTCGGCAAATTCGGCGTTCAACACGACCGGGTTGTCAGCAGACAGCTGAAACTGCGGAGCCTCGGCCGTGATTTTGGCGCGGATACCGGAAACAAGGTCGGTCCGGACAATCTTTCGACTGCCGCTCGCCAGCATGAGAGTGACGACATCCGTACAGGCGGAGCGCAAAGCGTCAGAAGAGGGAGACGTATTGGTCGCTTTCGCCGCGGGATTCGCTTCCAGCTGTACGACGACATCGATGAACACAGTCTCGCTCATGAGCCCGACGAAAATGCGCTGCGGATCGATCTTGGCCTTGCGCCCGTCGGTGGCCAGGTTGGCTTTGAAGCTGTAGAACGTGCCGCCGGATTCGGTCCCAACCAGCAAAGATGCATCTGCGATCTGGTCAGACTGTACGAGAAGGCCGAGCAGCTTGTTGAACATCAGCGGGGCGCCCATGGGAAGACCGTTGATGTAATTGGCGATGATCGTGCGGCTGCTGTCCTCGATCGATTCCTTTTGCGCGGCGGGAAGGTTTTGCCCGGCCAGGCTCAACAGCGCTTCGGCGCGCATCGGCATCACTTGACTGGGCATCAGGGCAAGGACATCGGGGGGCACATGATTCAGATCCGCCGGCTCGCCCTGGCCTTTGAGATCATCCACCGCCTGGCTGCGCGTAATTGCGTCGGCGGCCTGCTGGCTGATCGATTTGGTTTCAGAGAGGAGATTGTGTGTGACTCTGATTCCGGCGGGGCGAGCGTTGAAGATGGACTCCTCAACACGACTGACCAGGGCCGCGGTGCTCTTTTCGATTCCCAGCTTTACTTCGACCATCCCGAGGGCCGGCTCGCTGACCTGGATATTCTCTTCGGTGATCTCGGAGACGTCCTCAATGAGCGCGTAACGGATGGCGTCCACCGTGGACTTGCCCGCGCGCTCAAGTGTGCCGATGATGCGCCGCTTCAGTTCGGCGTCGGTCTCACGGCCGCTGGCAAAGAAAGTCTGTTCGTCGTTCTGCACTGCTTCAATGCCGAAGATCGGCCGGTTCACATTCTTGATGGTTGCCGCGTCCACTTTTCCGGGCACGCCCTCGACCTGGGCACGGATCGGGGCATTGATAGAGAGTTGGCCCTGGCGCAGAGTTCGCTTGTCTGTGGTTTCGAAGTTCTGGCCCCGGTCGGTGGAGACAACGGTTCCGGGCGGTATGAGAATGTCGCCAGGAGCGGGAGTGGTGCGCTTGAAGAGAACTTCCCCCGAAGCGAAGCGCGGGTCTTTGCGCGTGATCGCCAGCAGCGCGGCGATGTGGTCGAGCGAGGTGCCGGTAGCCAGATCGATAAACGCCGAGCGATAGATTCCATCCATCTGCCTGTGCAGAACGGCGAATTCGCGGCCAAAGGCCTCGGCCAGTGTGGTGGTAACACTGCCGGGATTGCGATCGGTGAGTCGAGACTGCACATCCTGCAAATAGTAGTTGACGTAGAAATGCGTGGAAAGATCGGGCAGCTTGGCGCTTTGCTTCCAGCGGATGGCCTGCACGGAGTCGTCGTAGCTGAATTCGATCCCCTGCTCAAATACCGCGTACTGATCGTTGCGGGTGCCGGTGACCTTCAGAGTGAATGGGATGGCGCCGGGGCGGGAGAGGCTGTAGGGCGAATCAGAACCGGTGAACTGATGCTCCTCGCGTACAGAGCCCCCCGTGAGCGAGGTCAGCAGATCATCGACGAATTGTTCATACGGTTCGGGAACGAAGCTCATGACAGCGGTCCTCCGAACGAAAATGGAATCACGAGATTGAGCGGCTCCGCAACGCCGGTTACTTTCAAGGTCATCTTGACGTCCACTTTGTCGCGGTTGACGGCCCCGGGGCCCGGTGCGACCGTGATCTGCGCGATGGAATCTATGCGGGGTTCCTGCTTGATGCACTCAATCATGTACAGCTTCACCAGGTTTTGGTTCGACACGGTGTTCGGCTCACCCACGAGGCGGTGGTGGCGCGAACCATAATCGGGGTGTCCGAGAGGCGCAAGTTCGCCCCGTTCCGTCATTAATCTGACAATCAAACTCTGCACAAGGTTGGCGAGTCCCTGTTGAGTTGCCAGGTCATAGGTGCGCGGTGACACGCCGGTGTTCAACACGGCCTGCAGGTCCACCCGCGAAAACGGTCCGGCTCCCGTTGCGCCGGAATTGTCCGCGACAAATCCGAGCCAGAGGTCCTGTCCGAGATAGGTGGTGTCCGCCATAGGTTTTGCCTTAACTGGTTTTGATGCCGAGGTCCGTCCCGGTTACGGTGAATGTGACGGCCTGACCCCCCTGGTCCGTCGCATTGATGGAATTGATCAGCTCATCATGGTGATCCGACAGGTATTGCAAAACGCCGCGGGCGACACCGGCAAAGATCAACCGCCGGTCATCCTTGCCCGCCGTGGGCAGAGGATTGGGCTTGATCGCCTTCCATTCGGTTTCGTATGCCAATTCGATTGCATCGGTCAGTTGTCCTGGTTCCAATGCCATCTCAATCTCTCCGTTATCCTGTCATCACCTTGAGCGAAAGCAGATCGGGCGTCGCCGGCGGCAGCGGCGGAACCGGCGGCGCCGGCGTCACCGGTAAAACGCCGGCCGCCATTTCGCCCGGGTGCATGTGTGTCTGGTAAATCTGGGCGACCTGGTTGAGATATTGAAGAAGCTGATCGCCATAAACCAGAGGATGGGTAGCGCCTTGTACAAGCTCGATTTGAGGTGCATCCACCGTTACCTTCGTCTGGCCCTGGATGCTCACCTGTCCCTGTTGAACCTGAATCTTCACCAGATTGCTGCCATTTTGATCGCTGAGCGTGATGTCGCTCGATCCTGAGTTCACTTCGATGTCCCCGTCATGATTGATCGTCACTTTCGACTTGCCCATCTCGAGAAGCATTTTGTGGTCATCCAGCGTGAACTTATTGCCATTGGGGAATTCCAGGTACATCCTCCGCACGCCGGAAGCGGCATCGTCTGGCGACACGTAAATACACTCGCCCGACTTGGACTGCGGGGGACGATCCTGATCGTTGTACAGCCGGCCCGTGATCACCGCAGAGTGGATGTCGCCGTTGAGATACTGCACCAGAACAAGGTCGCCCGTGTTTGGAATCGCCACCGCGCCTACACGCTGGCTGCAAACCGAAACGCGTTTCAATTCCAGTCCGGAATCGCGCAGCTGCACATCGCATTCGTAGTTGTCCTTGTCTGAGCCGCTTTCGTGCGAATAAACCGTTGTTACCACTCCCAGCTCGGCTGTCTTGAAGCCGCGCAACTGGTCGCGAATTACCGCTTGAATGAGAGTTACGACATCAGCCTTCATAGGCCTAGAGCTCCTGCCGCCGCGCCGGCTAATTGACCGAGTTGGCCTCCACCCTGCTGGGCCGCTCCCTGGCCGCTGAAGTCCACCAGCGTAAGATATCCGCGCGACTTGCCAAAGACATGTCTTAGTGAAGTGACTTTGAAAAGGCCGTTGAGCTGAGGCTGCTTCGCGCTCTTCACTTCAAAAGCATCACCGAGATTCACCGTGGGATCGCCCATCAGCTTGAGACGGCCCAGGCTCGATTGATCCTTCACAGCACTCAGCTTGGAAGTTGCAAACAGGTCCGCCGCACCCTTGGTGCGGAGGGCGCGATCGCCAAAGGTCAATAAACGGCCCTTGCTACCCGCTTCGCCGCGGTACGCGGAGAGGTCCTTGACCAGCCAGTGCCAGGTATCCGACCCCTGGTTGCTCGCCGGACTCTCGCCATAACTCACCACATGTTCGACGGGCGGGTCCATTTTCGATACCTCGAGATCGAGAATGTCGATTCCGAAGTTGAAAGTGTGATCCGCACTGCTCTTGTGGAATGCCGTTACATTGAGCTGGTTCGACGCATCGAAATAGACATCCATGCCTTCCACTGAAGCCAGCTCAAGGATGTGCGTAAGCACGCTGCGCGATTCATGCACAACGAAATACGGATAGGTGCTTCCGTCGTCGATCGTTCCCGTATCGGCCCCTGCCTGCCCGGCGAGGTCGTTTACAATCTGGCCCAATGTTTGAGCCGAATACACCTGGTTCACGCGAGTGGACGCGAGCTTCTGCGCACCGCTCACCCCCGTGATCTCGGTCAGGCCGAAGGAAGATCGGACTGACTGGACTTCGGTAGTCGAGACGACCGAGGAACCGCTTGCCGCCGTCATCTCAATCGTGATCTTGTCTCCTATCTTCACCTTTTGGCCGCGAACCTGGATGGAGAAGGCTGAGTCGCTCGCACCGCTATCACCAAGCCCGAGCGCTGATGCGGCAGCACCCGCGGCCTGCTCCAGGAGGCTCGGCTGTGGCGCCGGCGACGCATAGAGTGCAATTCGGCAGCCGCCGACCGGTGAATCCATCGCGGTGCAAGTCTCGAGCTCGATCAATTCGGTCTTCGCGTCCTGAGAAGAATCGACTGACCACCCGGCGATACTGAGTTTGTAATCGACTTTGATCATTTGCTAACCCAGTTGGGCCGCCTCCTCCGGAGCTAACCCGAAGGCGCTCCCCAGCACTTCCACTACACCCGCGCTGCTGGCCCGTGGGGGTTTGGCCGACAAGTCACTCCACCATTCCTGCGCCGCCTTGATCAGTCCGGGGTTTTTATCCTCGCGCGTCTCCATCAGCTCGTTCCATTCCGATTCGGTGCGGTACGACAGGTTCCAGTCCTTGAAAATCGACGCGGCAATGCTCTTTTTCTTGCTATCGCTGCTCTCCTCGTAATTCACGAGCGCCATCGAAAGAAGACCGGCAAATACTGCGGCTCCGTCGAACAACTGCTTGAAACGGTAGGTATTGGGGGAAGCAACGTGGGCCTCCCTGCGGGCTTTCTCGTCGGCCGCGGAAAGGTCATTGAACGGAGTCGATGCAGCAGCCTCCGGATAATACGAATACTGGGCCATGGTCCCGTCTGCCGATGTCTCGTCCCCCATTTCAAAAGATTCCTGTTTGAACAAGGCGACCGACTGCGGAGTGCCAACATCGTCCTGCAGGAACTTGCGCTTTCCCGCCTGGCCGTCAATCTGCTTTTCGCCCACTGATATAAACGTGTCTACCTCTTCGGTCCCGTTCCCGGGCCAGTCGATGCCGGTGATGGCCTGCAACAATGCCCCCTCGAATCCCGATCGTCCCCACACAATGGCCCCGATCAAAACGAGCGGAAACACCAGGCCGAGAAGGAAGTCACGAGGGTCAGGATTGGGACTGGGGTTGGTCCGTGGGTCTTTAGCCTTCACTCCAAAGGCCAGCAACGACGAGAGAACAAACGAGCCCGTCAACCACAGCCGCAGATACCACACTCGCAGACCAAGTGGATCTCCCTGGCGGCCGGTGGCCGCGTCTGGATTGCAGATGAAGAGTGCCTCAATGCCGTCAAAGCCGACATTCACAACCCAGTAGAAAAACCAGCGTACTGGCCATTGCCGGTACCACTTGACAACCGATTCGCTCACGATCTTGCTGTTGAACAGGATCGGAAACAGGAAGATTGGGCTGATCACGTCATTGAACAGAACGAAAGCTCGTCGCCAGCCGAAAGGAATGCCATTCAGTACATCGGCGTTTTTTCCAAACAAGCCGTCCCACCACGGCGTAAACGGAAACCCGGTGAAGATATTGGCGAATATGAAGAACGGAAGACCGTTCGCGCCATAGCCGTTATCGAACATGTCAAATACCATGATCTCGTTGATGCCCTTGTCGGTCCACTCTTTCAGGTTTTCCGCCTTCACATCGTCAGACGCATCGAAGCCCACCGTCGCGCCCCACACGTTCTGAGTTACGCCGAACCCAAGAATGCTCAAAATGCTTTTGACGATTCCCGTCGCGCCTTCTGGTGGATGCACAGGATTGGAAGAGATGAAACCAATCACCGCGCTCATGATGAGGGTAAAAAAGTAGGGAATATGCTGGTAGCCAGCGGCCAGCGCCCAGTTCCTCGTGTTTTTGTATGCGTCCCGCAGGAAGTCGATGTCGAGCTGAGGAGTGGAGCACGGGTAGTCTCTCAATTTGCTCCTGAGGTCTGAATACCCTTTGATTGCGGAGAGAGCAGCGATGATCTTCTTCTGATCATCATCCGGAATGTCCTTGTCGTCGTCTGTAAATATGTCGTCGTAAATCTTGAAATGGGAAAAGCCCTTCACCGGCCAGCCGTGCCAGTGAGACAGTTTCACCCCTAGTTTCGGATATGTCCTGATCAGATCTTTGAGGTCCTGGTAAGTCTTTTCCAAATCAGCAAGTGACGGAACGTCGCACGCGCGGTCCCTGGGAAGAATCGCCGCAGGCGGTTTCGTCGGCGAAGTTTCCATGGTCCGAGAATCAACTAATTTACTCCCTTGGCTTGGCGATACGCTGGGCTGATCCACGCCGTAGACAACGCTGAAAGCCTCCAGGTACAGACTGCAGATAAAGTCGACCGCGCGGTCATCATCAGGAAGATACTCAGCCCAGTTCTGGCCGCCGTGCAGCTTGTCCCGCTGGAAATAAGCCTGCGCGAGCTTGGCATCGAGTTGTACAGAAAATTGAACCGCGTCTCCGGGCTTGGTACTAGTCGTCAGAGGCCAGGGGATGACGCTGCTCACCGGGGACAAGTCGGCGGCGTTGGTCCATGCCCACTGGTTGATGAAGGGTTGAATGACGACATGCGCGGCAATGCTTGCGAGATGACCCACCCGTATCGTTGTGTAGAGCCGGTGCAGATCGGTGAACACTTCGTTGCCCGGGACATTCACGACTCCTGCAATATTGTCGGGGGAATAGAGAACGAATTCGGTGGTATGCGCATTTCTCCACGCGCGGCGCGAGGACCCTTTGTGCAGGGTTTCACCCACCCAGCGCTGATTCAGCGCCATAATGTTGCCGGCCGAGGGAAAGTCCGGACCGAGCGCGCCCGCGAATGCATATTGCGAGAGACCGTCGCCCACTTTCGTTTCAATCTTCGTCTTGGCGTGCGGCGGCATGCCCTTGCTCGAACCTCCCGTGTTCGGCGATGTGACCGAGAATTCGAAGCGGAGATAATCGTTTCTCACCCTGTGGGCCAGGTTCAGCATGGCCGAATCCAACTTGGTCCGGGTAAAGATATCCTTCGCGTTCAAGGCAGTCTCTACCTGTTCCAGCCAGTTATCGGCCTCGATCAACACCGCCATGGACGTGAGATAGCCGGGCACTTGGTCTCCTATGCCGCCTGGGCAGAAACTGATACCGAAGCCGAATCGCCAGTCGTAGAGGAAAGTACGGCCAGCATCTGTTGCCACGATGCTTCTACCTGCTGCAGTCCTCCGCCGAGGTCCGTATCCATGCTTTTCAACCGGTCCAGAACCGGCTCAAAGATTGCTTTGATGTCAAATGCGCCGAGCGCCTGCGAAATCTTCTCGAACAAGCTCCGCAAAGGAGGAAGCAACAACTTCTCCGGACTTATCCCCTGGATGACGCCGACGATGTCATCGTCGTAGATTTTCGCGATCTCCTGGATGAACTGGGTGGGGTTGATCTGGTCGAGCATGTGCACGATCTGCTGGTAGTCCGCGTCAACCTCCTTGATCAAAGGAGACGGGTCCAGCGCCTGGATGACCCCTTCGACATCCTTGAATACGCCGTCGATTGCATCCACAAGCGAGTGGATATTGAGAATATCGATTGCATCTTTGACGGTCTTGATGATCTCGCCGACCGGATCGAGCACCGCGTCCTTTACCAGCATCTTTAACTTCGCATCCAGGGTTCCGAACAGCGTCTCTAGACCGGGGCGCAGTTCGGCCGGATCGAACTGATCGAGAAAATACAGCAGCACAGCTTTCGGCCCGGAGAACTTCTGATCGGGAAACAGGCCAGCCAGCGGCGCAAGCAGCATGTCCCGCAACAGCTTCGTGGGCGACAGCAGCGTCTGCAAGAGGTTGTAGGCGCTGCCAAGACTGTTCATGACCGCGGCCAATGGCGCGGTCGTCGCGCCGAACCCCGCGGCCGTCGAAACAGCTGCCGCCTTGACCCGGTCGATCTTCGGCAGCATGGGCGCAAGCACCGGCATCGGATCAAGTGCGCCAATAAGCTGAAGGATGTCGTTCGGAAGGGTGGCCCCGCTTCGCGCAGCGAGGGCCGCCTTTACCTCGGAATAGCGGCCGCCCAAGGCGGTCAACGCCGACTGGATGTCCACCGCCCCAAGCCGGCTGGCACAGTCGTCCAGCGACGCCTGCATTCCTGCCAACCTTTGCCCCGGAGCCTCCGAGGCGGACGTGATCGCTGCAAAGACACCCGACAACCCCGCGGCATTGGCCACCACCCCCAGCCGCGAAAGCGCGCCATGTAACAGGTTCGCGAGGAATTGGGTAAAGGCGCCGCCATCGAAGTTTTGAATTGCGTCTTTCATCTGGGCGTGACCCGCCGACATCTCCGCGAGGATCGGCGAAAACAGATCCAGCCCGCCGATCGCCGGCTGCACCCATGCCTTGAATTTCTCAAAGGCCGCCGTGATTACGTCGAAGTGAAGGAGCGCAGCGATTTTGGCGCGCAGCCCGTCCAGCATTGCCTCAATGGGAACCAGCAGCTTGGCCGGAGATATCTCGTCGATCTTCGCGAGCAGCCCGTGGAAAAAATCGGTCATGAAGGAGAAAGTGTCCACAGGGTTGAACTTGGCCAGAGTCTCATGCGCCGTTGCGAAGGCATCGCCCACAGGTTTCAGCAGGTCCGCGGGATGCACCTTTTTCAACTCATCGAGCAGAGGATCAAACACCTCCTTCTGCACTCCTTGTAACGCTGGTTCGGGGTCAAGATTTTTGAGCGACGCTACAACCTGGTCGTATTCCGTTTGGAACGCCCCGAGCGCATCCTGATCTACAGCGGCCAGGATCTCATCGAATGCCGCCGTTACGTCCTGTCCGATCTTGCCGAAGTCTATCTGCTGTAGAAACGCCGCCGCGTCGGCGAGTTTCTGCTTCAGCGCATCCGTAACCAGCACCGGCCCCACGGTCTTGAGCACTTCGGTGATGGTTTGGATCGCGTCCAGTACCGCCTTGATGATGGGCTGGAATTCAATCTTTGCGAGGGCCGCATTTATCGGCTGCAAAAGCGCCTTGACCTCGTTCACGACGTCTTGGATGTGCAGTCCGTCAAGCACCGAGTTGACGGTATTGAATACCTCTTCAATCTTTTTCTTGAGTCCGTTCTGGGGGTCAAGAATAAAGACCTTTGCCGCCTCCAGTGCTTTCTTGACCGCATCGAGGACGGTCTGAATGGAAGTGCGAAGGTCCTCGAATATCTTCGACACCTCCGCCAGGCTGCTGCTCAACGCGGCCATAGCCTGTTTGACCGTGTTTACGAGGGGCTTCAAATCGATCTTCTGCACCGCGTCGCGGACTGTGCCTAGGGCTCCCCGCACAATCGTTTCCACCTGCGTTTTTAGGTCCTCGACTTTTTGCAGCGGGGAAAGGATGGTCTTTACGACGCCCTGGATCGAGGCAACCGTCGTGGCCGGATCAAACTTGTCCACCAGCGAATTTATATCTGCCAGCCCGGTCTGAACCGTCTTCTTGTATTCTTCGATGGTGAATCCGGCTGTGACCGTAAGCCTGTCTTTGATCTTCTGGATCTCCGCCGTGATCGCGCCTGCCACGTCGTTGGCGGCCGACCAGTCCACGCGGGAGAGGGCGTTCTTGATCTGGTCCCATTGCGGTTCCAGATCGGAAACCTCAAGGGTGGCCAGCGCTATCTCCGTCATCGCGAAGTCGCGCGCCAGGTTGCCAATGTACGCTTGGAAGCCGGCGTTCAGCGGAGTGAGCCGGGCCTTGAGCGCCTCCGTCGCGGCAACATCGCTCTGGCCCACTAGGGCGGCCAGCCCATCGTATTGTCCCAGGACGAGGTTAAGACGGGCCTCGGTGTCCGTTGACGAGAAGTCGCCAACCGCCGCGGAAACACGCCCACCAAGCAGTTCCTGCGAGCTATGCGCGGACAGCATCGCCGCTAGGGCGAGCATGATTCCCTCCACCTTGTCATGGAGTATCTTTTTCGTCTCGGCTGCCGTTTCTTCGACTTTGCCGCGACTTGCTCAAATGCCGGCACGCCGGTCAGGTTGCTAAGCGTTTCGAGGACATGCGTGATGGCGGGATCGGAAAGTAATTTGACGGCTTCTGTAGCCGGAGCGTTCAAAGCTTCCAGTGCAGAGACAACGTCCTGCGGCTCCGGCGCGTCTTTTGCTTGCGCCGAAATGCCATCTTGAAATTTGCCGAAATCAAACGAAAATAAATCTGTGATCGCTCCGATCGGCGCACTGATCGGCTTCGTCAGCGTGGACGCATCCGGAAAATTGCTCATCAGCTGGTTGGCGCCAGCAGGTATCGCCGCGTGCCAATTGGAAGTGTCCGGCAGTTGCAGCCCAAGGCCGGATGTGAGGCTTTGGATTTTGTCCAGGGGAAGTCCTGGCGCCTTGACGTCGCCTACGCCACTCTTGAGTTGGTCCACCAGGTCCGTCAGCACTGAAGCTGCAGGAAAACGCCCGGAAAGGCCAACCGAAGCCGTGCCGTCACTCATGATTGACCTCCCATCTCATGTCACGCTCCCCCAAATATTTTCTTGAGTGGGGCAACTGCTCCACTCAAGCCGCCGGTCGCCTGCTTGATGCCATCCATTGCGCCTTTCAGAGGCGTGCTTGGATCCGCGATGCTGGGAATCTGCACCAGGGAATCGAGGACATCCATCGCACCCAGCGCTCCCAGCGCATCGCCCAGGATGTTTCCATCGAGCAGGCCGCCGGCGGGGGGCTTGGGCGGCGGCACGTATTTGCGCAGCTTGATGTAGTAATCGAAGTGGTCAGGGCTTCCCGCCACTTCCCTCGCTCGGAAGTCTTCGATCAGCACGTCGGTGATGTCGGTCGCCGTATTGATGTCGGCGGCGAATGTCGTGGGATCACCCTTGTTGAATATCTTGCGGATCCCGGTGAGAAAGTTGTCGCGATCGTCGTCGCCCGATTTCGTGCCGGCGATGACAATCGTGTTCGGTGTCAAGCCCATGTCCTGAAAGTAATTTCCA
>Ga0207109_1208_pt1 | contig 12219 bp, 10 predicted proteins | sample Alteio_BWMinHeat_73_FD_153584 | JGI IMG/M metagenome (GOLD analysis project Ga0207109, IMG submission 153584) | Enriched cells from forest soil in Barre Woods Harvard Forest LTER site, Petersham, Massachusetts, United States -... | ecosystem: Environmental > Terrestrial > Soil > Temperate forest >... | reverse complement strand
GAAGGATCTTGCCGCTGCGGCAGGCCTAGATCCCAGCCGCTATTCTGGCCATTCTCTGCGGGCCGGGCTGGCAACATCAGCTGCGGTGGGCGGTGTGCCGTCCTGGATAATTCAGCAGCAAACAGGCCACACCTCGGAGGCAATGCTTCAGCGCTATATCCGCGATGGAGAAATGTTTCGGCACAACGCCGCTAAAACCGCGTTATGAACCGTCGAGAGGTCGCCGCGAGGCTGGACTTCGATCCCATTGGATATTGCCCTGCCATCGTGCGTCCGTCGCATCACGCTTCGCATCCGGCGCGACAACGAGGCACCGCGTGACGGCGGCACTTCCCGGGTAGTGCTACACGCCATCCCGCGCAATCTTCAGGTTCCAGGTCTTGGCAAAGATCGTCGTGTTGCCTTCGTAAGCCTCGAGAAGGTTCGTGATGTAGAAAACCTCTGCGTCTGCAGACATCCTGCTTGTCAACTCAATCCGCGTCTGCCATTCGCCACGGCCGATCATCATTGTACGATCGCATCGAACGGCAGCTGAGAGAGGATCACCGTCGATGATAGTGAATGTGTCGGTGGCAGTAGCCTCGTACTCGAGCCCGTCATCCACGAACTTTCGGTAACCACCGCGATCGTTGCGCGCCGTTAGCTGGGAAAGGCCACGTGCAGTGTCTCGATTTATCGTGATGCCCACGAGTCCTCGCCGTTCCTGGACATGCGGCGGAGCGGCGATTTCCGGTGGCCCGAAGTCGGAGAGCTCGGGATCGTCTCCCCGCCCTTGCCGAACAGGCAAAATGAGCCAGCTCTCCGGCCCGGCGAATAGACTGATTGTTGCTGGTTCTGGCGACGGCCATGCCCAAGGCCAGTAGGTCGACGAGACCGCGAGGCGTAGCCGATGGCCCGCTGCAAAGATATGTCCAGCCGATTTGAGGCAAACCTTGACGCTGTATCGCTGCCCCGGCTCTAGGGGTGTCGGATGTTCCCGCGAGTCCCGTTGGGTAAGGTTGAGCAGGCCTCTTGTCACTAGAGTCGACGTGCCGTTTGGGGCGACGTCGCACAAGCGGACTGCGACTAGCGTCGAGGGGCGATTCGAAGCCAGCGTGATTGTGGCTTCGGGAAAGCCGAGCACCTCGAGTGGTTCGTGAAGGGGTGCGCTCGTAAACGCCACGGAGCGACCGTCTTCCGCTCGTTGGTCCGCTGGCAGCTCGAGGCGACCGCCTGAGCCCCAACGGCCAGCATCAAGCCCATTCGATTGCTGCCCGAGATGATCGAGCCGTGTCTCGTTGGAAGGCTCCGTCCTCAGCCCCTGTGCGTCAAGGGCAAAGCGCTTTTGGACGATTTCTGGCGAGGGCCAGTGGCCTTCTGCTACCCAGCGTCCAGGTCGGAAGTGCGGGGCGGCGGAGGGATCGACCCAGTCTTGCATCCAGACGCGCAGCATTGGCTCGTTCATGATTCCGGTGTCTCTACCCTTCAGCCACTCGTCCCACCAGCGAAGGCATTCCTGCAAAAAGCCGACGGCTGGCCCGGGTTTACCCTCTTCTGGAAACATGTGCGCCCAAGGACCAATCAAACCTTTACGCGGGCATGAAAGCCCTTCGAGCAGGCGGAGGACGGAGTCGTGATAAGAGTCGGTCCAGCCGCTGACGGCATAAACGGGGCATGCTACGGAGCTATAGTCCTCGCAGACCGAGCCATATTTCCAATACTGATCGCGCCGCTGGTGCGTCATCCATTTTTCGACAAATGGTGGCGTCCGCTCGAGCCGCTCCAGCCAACGTTCGCGCCACATCTCCCCGACTACCGCCGGGTCAGGCGGGGTAGCATTGTAAGCCATCGAGTTAGCGCCCCATGGCAGCATCCCGTCTGCGAGAATGCAGCCACCGATGATATGGCAATCTCCCTCGTAGCGATCGACGGTAGCACCGAGAGTAATGATGGCCTTCAGATTTGGCGGGCGCCGAGCAGCGATCTGGAGGCTGTTGATACCTCCCCAGGAGATACCAATCATGCCGACCGCTCCCGAACACCAGGGTTGGGCAGCGATCCAGGCGAGCACCTCAAGCGCGTCGTCGTGCTCCTGCTGATGGTACTCGTCGAGAATTACACCGTCGGAGTCGCCGGTGCCTCGTATTTGGACACGGACTCCGGCGTACCCGAAGCCGGCGAAATAGCGGTGCTGTACTGCATCCCGTACCGCAGTCTGGTCGTTCAGTCGGTATGGAAGGTACTCCAGCACCGCAGGCACCGGTGAATCCAGAGCGCTAGTCGGCAGCCAGATGCGGGCTGCTAGCCTCGTTCCGTCGGCGAGTGGTATCCAGGTGTGCTTGATCTCTCGGACCGCGTGAGGAAACTGTGTTCTGACTTTCATCGTGTCGACTCTTTACCTGTTGAACTGCTGGGAATTGCCTCGCCGGAGAGCACCTCTCTCCAGAAATGACACATGACTACATGCCGTGGACCGACCTCTTCCGGCGAGGGATCCCGAGTCCGACACACGGGCTGGACGAAAGGGCAGCGCGTATGGAAGCGGCACGCGGCAGGTGGATTCCGTGGACTAGGGATCTCTCCAGAGAGCACGAGTCGAGGCCCCCGAATTGACCTGGCGGTCTGGGGATCTGGTGCTGCTTCCAGGAGCGCGCGCGTGTATGGGTGCGCTGGCGCATCGAACAGCTCCTTGGCGGGACCTACCTCCATCAGGCGCCCGAGATACATTACCGCAATCACGTCGGCAAAGTAGCTGACCACGTTCAGATCGTGCGTGATCAGCAGGTAGGTCAAGCCAAAGCGGTCCTGCAGATCCTGCATCAGATTCAAAATGCTCGCAGCGGCAGAGACGTCGAGACCGGCCGTTGGCTCGTCCGCAATGACGAGCTCAGGCCGCAGGGCCAGCGCCCGGGCGATCCCGATCCGTTTTGCCTGTCCCCCCGAAAGCTCGTGCGGGAACTTGACTGCTTGGTCTGCCGCGAGATCGACCATGCCGAGGAGATCGGCCACGGTGTGGCGCTCTCCCGTGGGCACTTCGTGGATTCTGTATGGTTCCTGCAGGAGGTAGGAAACGCGCAGGCGCGGGCTGAGGCTCGCCTGAGAATCTTGGAAGATCATTTGGACGTGTTTGCGTAAACGCCGCAATCGCGCACCCGACCGGAAATTTGCGATGTCCTGTCCCTCGTAGAGGATTTGGCCCCCGGTGAGTGCCTCAAGGCCAACAATCGTTCGGCCGAGCGTCGTTTTGCCCGAACCGGATTCGCCTACAAGGCCGACAGTTTCGCCCCGCTTGAGTTCGAGGTTCACTCCGTCCACAGCTCGCGTCGGCGTGCCCGAACCCCGCCCTATCCCGAGGCTGAGCAAGGGGTTCTCCCAGAAGTATGCGCGTACATTGCGCAAACTCACTAGAACCTCGTTGCCAGATAGGGCCGTCACACGTCGAACCCGTCCGACAGCGGCGAGCCTCCCTCAACGTGGTAGGCAGAGCTCTCATCGTAGATATGACAACGAACGCGATTCCGTTCGACCTTGACGTAGCGTGGTGCTTGACGGCGGCAAACGCTTTGGGCATGGAGACAGCGATTGGCAAACGCACAGCCGAGACCAAGCTGAACGCGTCCCGGAATCGTAGCGAGTCTTTCGTTGCGGCGGGTAACTGAGGGTCGGGATGCAAGAAGCGCCTTGGTGTAAGGGTGCAACGGACGCTCGAGCACCGAGGACACATCTCCTTCCTCGACTACCCTTCCCGCGTACATGACAAGCACGCGGTGACAGACTCCCGCCACAACCGCTAGGTCATGCGAAATGAAGAGAATTGCTGTTCCGTGCTTGGTCTGCAGTCGCTTCATCAGGGCCAAGATTTGGACCTGAAGCGTGGTGTCAAGCGCCGAGGTTGGCTCGTCGGCGATAATCAGCGCCGGCTCAAGCATCAATGCCATCGCAATCATGACCCGCTGTCGCATTCCGCCCGAAAACTCGTGCGGGAACCTCTTAATGCGATTCGCAGCGTCGGGAATACCAACCTCCTCCAGAGCCCGAATGATCCTTTCCCTGCGCGTTTGATGCATTCCATGCCCGTGAGCACGCAGCACATCCATCATCTGGGTGCCAATCCTCAGAGTTGGGTTAAGGCTCGTGAGTGGATCCTGAAAGATCATCGCGACTTCCTTGCCTTGTATCTCACGCAAATCCTCTGGCTGAAGGTTGCGGAGATTTAGTCCTTTCAGGATGACGGCTCCCGCTCTGATCGATGCGTTCCGCGGAAGAAGACTCATGAGGGTAAGTCCAAGCGTAGACTTTCCGCTTCCAGACTCGCCCACGATCCCGAGACTTTCTCCCCTGTCGATATCGAACTCTACCTGATCGAGAGCGGCGATGTTCGTCGCACCGACCATATAGCCGACACTCAAATCGCGCACCACGAGCAGAGGGTCAGGTCCTGGAGTCAACGCTCGGAGCCAGCCAAGCGCGGGTCGACAACATCGCGGAGCCTCTCTCCGAGCGTCGTGAAGCCGAGAGTTGTAACCATAAGGAAGAGCGCGACCCAGAGGACCGCCCATGGGGCAGCCTCCACATAAGTGAACCCGTCGGCAAGGATGACCCCCCAGGATGGCGTGGGGGGTTGAACCCCGAGCCCGAGGAATGACAGGCCGACCTCAGTAGCAATCGCGCTCGGCAGGTTCATGGCGGAGAGGATGAAGAGCGGCGGCATAATGTTGGGCAAAATATGAACGAAAGTGATCCTCGACTTGCCGGCACCGAGGGCACGTTCAGCTTCAACAAATGTGTCTTGCTTCACGCCCAGCACGGATGCTCGTGTAACTCGGGCGTAACCCGGAGCGTACGAGACTGCGATGACGATGATCACATCAATAAGAGACGGCCCTAGCAGTGCAAGCAGTGTAAGGGCGAGGATGACTGCAGGGAATGCTTGGAGTGTATCCATGACGACCATCAGCACGTTGTCGACCACTCCGCCGAGATAGCCTGCTACAAGTCCGAGTGCCTCGCCAAAGACCCACGCGGCGACGACCGCCGGCACCGCGACTTTCAGCTCAATGCGCACTCCGAAGAGGATACGCGACAGAAGGTCTCGACCCAGTTGATCCGTTCCAAGGAGATGGTGCCATGAGGGCCCCTGCAGCCGTGCCGGAATATCCTGGGCCGCAGCGCTATAGGGCGCGATCGTCCCAGCAAAAGCCACAACCACAAGCAAGCAAGCCACCACTGCGGTACCGAAGAAACCTCCTGGCCGCCCCACGATCCGCCCCAAGGTGGATTGTCGCCACCCGGCGCGGCGCACAATCTGTTCGTCGAGAATCGCGGAGCTCACCCCGGCCCTCCCTGCCGGCCCGAGCCGCCGATCTCCACTCGAATCCGCGGATCTAAGAAGCGATAGGATAGGTCTGCGATGAGATTTGTGACGACAAACAGAACGGCGATTGCCAACACGCCGCCGCGAATTACGGGATAGTTCCGCGTGGCGATAGCGCCGAGTATTAGTTGTCCGAGACCTGAACGTGAGAAAATGTTTTCGATTAATACAGCTCCACCCATCAAGTGACCTAGGCCGACGCCAAGGACGGCAACCGTCGGAATAAGTGCGTTCTTTAACGCGTGTTTGTACAAGATTGTTCTTTGCTTTAGTCCGTACGCGCGCGCTGTGCGGATATAGTTGGAATTTAGTACTTCAATCATGCTGGTTCGCACCATTCTCGCGATGTAGCCGATCCAGGTGCTTCCAAGAGCGACCGCCGGCAGAAGAAGGTGTCTCAAATAATCGAGCGGATGCTCGAAGCTGCCGGTACCGATCGAAGGGACGAGGGGCAGCTCGACGGTAAAGGCGAGCAGAAGCAACAGCCCAGCAATGTAGGCCGGCATCGTGATTAGAGACACCGAAAGCAATGCGGTCACACGGTCACCGAGGCTGTTTGCATGGCTCGCCGCGTATACGCCGAGAGGAACACCAAGAACCACAGCAAGTCCAAGCCCAGCTATAGCGAGCACGACCGTGTGCGGAAGAGCATCTGCGATCAGTGTCAGTACTGGGACATGGGTGATGAAGTCCGTGCCCAAGTCGCCACGGAGGGCATGCCAGACGAATAACCACACTTGCGTTGCAACGGGCTTATCCAGCCCCATCTGGACTCGAACCTGCTCGGACAGAGCTGGGCTAGCCTGCTGCCCCAAAATGATCTTCACGGGGTCACCCGGAATGAGGTGAACAAGGACGCCGAGAAAGACCATTAGGAGGACCACCACAACGAACGCCATCAGCGCCCGCTTGACGATATACACAATCATGGACTAGCAGAGCTCACCGACGGCCGACTTCCTCTCGCAGGAAGAACATACGCGTCGGCTATGCTCGGAAGTTCCAGGCAATGATCCTTCCATCGGGCCGAAGCGAGGGCGTGATTCCCATTTTCTGCGCAAAATATACCGTCGGCCACGCGACCCACACCGCGTTTGCAGCCTTGTCCCAGATCTCCTGCAATTCTACATAGATCTGTTGGCGTTTTCCTGGATCGGTCTCGGTCTGCCCCTGGGAGGCGAGGCTAGTGAATGTGTTATCGCACCAATACATATAGTTCCACAGATTCAGCTGCTTGCACGTAAACCACTGCATCGACTGAGCCGGATCGGCCTGGCTGCCATATCCGGCGTAGAATAGATGCCGCTGCATCTGCGCGGCCGACCCAGTTACGAGGAACGCCCCGTCTTCAACACCTTGCACGTTAACGCTGATGCCGATGCTCTGGAGGTTTTGTTGCACAACCTGCGCAACAGTACTTCCACCCGGTTCGGTCAGGTCGTAAGTCATATTGATCGTAGGGTTCTTCAATCCTGTCTTCGCAAGATATGACGTCGCCTTTGCTATGTCCTGCTCGTACTGCGGCGCTTCCTTCCAGTAGCCGATTGGCATGCTGGGAGGAATAATGGCAGTTGCTTGCGGCCAAAGACCCTCGAAGGCCGCTGCGAGAATTCCGGGCACGTCAATTGCATAGCGAATTGCCAGTCGGAGGTTCACATCCTGGAAAAGCGGATCCTCCAGGTTCATGCCAATCCATTTGTAGCCGAACTGGGTGCGCTTAGTTACCCCAAGCCCGCTCGACTGGAACTGTTTGACGGCTGTTAGCGGAATCTGGGTAAAATCGACAGCTCCGGACTGGAGCGCGATTCCTGCAGCCTGATCATTCCCGATCACGTTCATCCGGATCTCATCCCATATCGGAGCTGCTGCATACTGGGACGAGGCACCACTGTATTTAGCGAATTTCGTGAGTAATACGAATTGTTGCGGTGCCCACTTAGCGAACTCGTAGGGTCCGGTACCTATCGGGTTTGTAGCAAATGAATTGCCGAGTTTCTCGACTGCCTTTCGGGAGACAATATGCCCCGGGTTGCCGGGTATGGTCAGCGTCATGAGGGGAGCATATGGATGTTTGAGGTGAATGACTCCTGTATACTTGTCAGTTACCTCCACACGCTCTAGAGCAGACCAGTTACCCTGGTACGGCGAGTTGAGATTTGGAGTAGTCAAGCCAGCGATGCGTTCGAAGGAAAACTTCACGTCGTCAGCAGTGACTTCTCCGAAGTTCTGGTGGAACTCGATGCCTTTCTTGAGCTTGAAGTGGTAGCTCAACTTGTCCGAAGAGGGCTCCCACTGGTTGGCGAGAGTGTTGACGAGATCGAAAGTGCCCGGCTTGAAACTGACGAGGTTCTCATAGATATTGAACATGGTTTGGAGATCTGGATCGGCGGGTTCAAAGGCGGGATCTAGGTTACTGATGTCCGATGTAAGGCGAATGGTGAGTTGGCTCGGCCCAGAATCCGCTTCGGCAATGGCGACGCCAAGCCCACCCGAGGGTGCAGGTTGAGCCAAACTGCCTAAGCTGGCTGCCGCCGAGGCACCGAGAATGCCAGCCCGGCGCAGGAATTCCCGACGGTCGACTTCCCTATCCCTTGTCCCCACTTGGTCAAATCTCGGCTCTTGCGGATCGTAATTCATGTCTCGTTCCTCTTGGGTCGTGAATGAACCGAGGATGTCGTGACTTGAGTAGGATAGGGCGTTGTCCTGATAGCATCGGCCAGGCGATCCAAGAGAGCCACACGTTGATTGACAACCTCGGCGGCCTCCGTCGGCTTCGGCAGAGGGTCCTTCCGACAGTCGTACCCAAGCACGGGACCTAGTGCGCGCCAGGTACGCGGACGAGCGCGATAGATCGTGTCCACCATGTCCCACTGCACTCGCCCGTCGATTACGCAGCGGTCGATTGCGTTCACCTGAACGATCCGACCGATCACCATCACATGCTCTCCCTCGCTGCCGTCGCTACGCTTGAATCGCAGCTCTTTTTCGACGGTGCACTCAAAATTCACTGGGCACTCTGCAATGAGAGGAACACGTACGACCTTGCCAGGTATCGCCGTGAAACCACAGGCCTTCCATTTGTCAACTTCTACCCCCGTATGAGTGCCGCAATATTCCATCTCTCGTATCATCTGCACCGTAGGAAAGTTAATTACGAACTCGCCCAGTTCCTGTATGAGTTTATATGAGTACATTTCACTGCGCGGGCTGATCGTTAACAGCGGCGGGTCGTCGCAAGGACCGCCGAGCACGCCGACCACCCAGATATTCGCGCCTCGGTTTGCACCGGGCTTGTTTGCGCCACACGACACCAGCGTCACAGGGGCTGGCCACCAATCCTTGTGAAATGGAAAAGAACTCCGCGCGTCCGCCATTCTATGCCCCTTCGCCATCTTTCCAGCTCCAGGTCTCGAACCTTCAGGCCAGCACTCCAGACGCAACAATCTGAACAAGCTCCTGCTTTCGCGGCAGTGCTACGGACCCGACAACTGCTCTTGCAGGGGGATTGGTAGGGAAAAACTCGTGGACGACTGGATTGAGCATGGGGTAAACGTCGCGTTGGAGATCATCGAACGGGACGTAGACAGTAATGGAGCAGATGTCGGCGAGTGTTCCGCCAACAGACTCGATCGCAGTGCGTAGATTGCTCATGGCCTGCCGGGCCTGGCTCCCAAGATCCTTCCCGATCAGATTCTTCTTGGCATCGTAAGGAACCATGCCGGAGAGGAATACCAGTGGGCCCTTCTTAACGACCCAGCTGTAGTATGGCGTGTCAGGAGCACCGGTGGGAGGTGCAATGCCGTCGGGATTCACGCACAGTCGCACCGAGTGGGCTTGGCCCTTAACTGTCGCCCCGTTCTTAGAACCCTGTTGGCGCATGGATATCCACTTTCTCACAACATGGGCGGATGTTTACGTCGGAACCGTCCTTCCTCTGAGAGGTCAGCGCATGTGGAGGGATCAACAAACCGCACCACCTCCTCAAGCAGCTCAGAGAGAGCAGTACTTCATCGATTCACCCGTACACTGTTCCTGAGCCGCCGAATGTGCTCGTCTGCATGGGGTAGATTCTTGTCTCTTCGGGTCATCGCGACGAGGTGGCGGCTCATGCGCGACGCTGGGCTGCTTACTTACTTACCGCGAGCTCCGCGGGAAGCGCTGGATCTGAACTGCGCAGGGTGTTCAATCAGCTAGCGACGAGCGCAGCACGGGCCTGGACGAAAAGTCTGAAGAATGCTGTGGAAGGAGGCCTAGAGTGGCGGGACGGTTGACCTTCAAGTTCTTGCCCACGACTTGTACCCTCGGCGCTATCTCAGATTCTCTAGGCGTCCTGTCGCTGCATTCAAACCCCCGTAACGCCGTCAGGTAAACAGACAGCCCAACCCGAGGCTTATGGTCGACGCTCAGACCACCGTACTCCTTGCGCCGGCGGCAATGGCTCTGTTCGGTGAACCCAGCATCCTTACAGGCCGCAGCCACACTCTTCCCCTAGCCGCCATGGCCGGATCGGTGCTAGAGCACTTTGCGACAGAGCCGTTGCTTCGATCGTGAAGGATCTTGCCGCTGCGGCAGGCCTAGATCCCAGCCGCTATTCTGGCCATTCTCTGCGGGCCGGGCTGGCAACATCAGCTGCGGTGGGCGGTGTGCCGTCCTGGATAATTCGGCAGCAACAGGCCACACCTCGGAGGCAATGCTTCAGCGCTATATCCGCGATGGAGAAATGTTTCGGCACAACGCCGCTAAAACCGCGTTATGAACCGCCGAGAGGTCGCCGCGAGGCTGGACTTCGATCCCATTGGTTAGATCGAGACGCGGTGGCTCGTGTGCGCCGCTTTGAACGAGTGGCGACGCGAAGGCAATCTTCCTTCAGCCCCGGCAAGCGACCGCAACGGCTGTGCGATTTACTGCCCGTCTTTGGCGTGCAGTTCCTGGTAGTAGATCGGAATGTGGGTAGGCGAGACAAAATAGTTGTCCTGCCCCTCCAGTCGCGCCGAATGCATCGTGTAGAAATCCTCATTAAACACGGGGACCCAAGGAGCATCCTTCATTACACCGTCAAACACGGAGCGCCATAGGGCTATGCGCGCATCGGTCTGACTAGGATCGACCATGGCATCAGCCTTTGCAGCCCGCGCGTCGATATCCTTGTTGCAGTACCAGGACCAGTTCCATCCGCCTTCAACGGCGCCGCCACAGCCGAGAATGGTCCAATAGAAACCGGAGGGATCGGGGAAGTCCGCTATCCAACCCATGCCTCCCGACCAGATCATCGGCGCCTGGTTTGGCTCCCCGCCTGCCTGAATAACAGCGGAAGCGGCCAATGACTTGATCTCAGCCTTGATCCCAACCGCTTGAAGATCCTGCTGTATCGCCTGGGCGATTCGCGGGTTCGGGTCGGTGTTGATGGCAAAGAGTGTTGTTGCAAATCCATCAGGGAAACCCGCCTGCGCCAACAGCGCCTTGGCCGTTTGCGGATCGTAGGGGTAGCCGGAATAAGCCGAGTCATAGCCCGGCATGTTTGGGGGCAGGGGCTGGTCAGCCACCGTTGCCCGGTTGTTGATGATTTGCACGATGCGCTTCTTGTTGATGGCCATATTAACGGCTTGGCGCACAGCCAGTTTGTCGAAGGGCGGTACCTTGACGTTTAGGGTTATGTAGCTGGTCTGCAGCTGTTTCCCATCGACTACCAAGCTTTTCCAATTCGGATCATTGATCACCGTTTCGAACTGCGCCGGCGGTACGCCGTCGCCCAGAAGGTCTACCTCGCCACGCTGCAAACGCAGCAGGGAGACGCTGGGGTCTTGGCCGACCTGGATGACGACCTTGTCGAGGTAGGGCAAATCTTTGTGAAAGTAGTCGGGGTTGCGGTCGAAAACGAGACGCTGGCCCGGGGTCCATTCTGTCAGCCTATAGGCACCCGTCCCGAGGGGATGATGGCCAAAATCGGCACCGTACTTGTCAACGACCTCCTTCGGCACGACCGACCCGAATTGCATAGCCAGGACATTAAGGAACGAAGCCTTGGGCTGAGCGAGCTTGATCACCAGGGTGTAGGGATCGGGCGTCAGCAATCCGGAGGCGTGATCCGACTTGCCGGCGATGACCAGATCTGCGCCGTCGATCACGCTAAAGTAGCTCTGCGCCGGGCTCTGCGTCTTGGGGTTCAGTATGCGCTCGAAAGAGTATTTGAAGTCGGCCGAGGTTACCTCCCGCCCATTCTGGAACTCGACTCCATGCAGGAGCTTGAAGGTGTAGGTCTTGCCACCGTCGCTCACCGTGTAGCTCTCCGCCAGATTTGGGACCAGCTGGAAAGTGCCAGGCTTGTAGTCCATGAGCCCATCGAACAACGCCTGCATCATGGACGGGTTCTGCCAGTCATAGCCAATGGCGGGATCGAGCGTTGCGATGTCGTCTTTGTAAGTCAGGGTCATTGTTCCGCCGCGCTTGGGTTCGTCCGCGAGCACCTGCTGCATAGAGGCGCTTAGTCCGGACGCGAGCGTCGCGGCGACCAGCATTGCAGCTGCGTTCAGGCGCATCTTTCGCTCCTTTGCCAGGGTGATCTTGCACATTCTAGGCGGTCGCGCTGGTACGCGCCTCTCAAAAATGGGCCCAGCCTAAAGTATGGTTTTGACAGCGACCATTCCACCCAATCAGAATCAAGCTCGCCAACCACGTATTGAATTACACCGGGATCCCCCGGATGATCCTCGACCTAGCGTCGATACTCGGGCTTTTTCGGCCTTCCTGCAAGGCAAGCGCCGGCGCGGACGGCTACGGACGCCTCAGGCGGCCCAAAAGGTGGTTGGTGGCGCTGATCTGGGCATTTTCCTCGGCATCTGGACGCACTCCTCCTGTCGGGGGCGCTT
>Ga0207109_1223_pt1 | contig 12231 bp, 6 predicted proteins | sample Alteio_BWMinHeat_73_FD_153584 | JGI IMG/M metagenome (GOLD analysis project Ga0207109, IMG submission 153584) | Enriched cells from forest soil in Barre Woods Harvard Forest LTER site, Petersham, Massachusetts, United States -... | ecosystem: Environmental > Terrestrial > Soil > Temperate forest >... | reverse complement strand
GTCCAAGAACTCGGCTTGGCTCTATTGGGCGACGCCACGCGCTGGCAGCGCGGCATCGAATATATGCGCATCGCAGCTCAAGCGATGCCCGAGCATGCCCCGTCGATCTGCACGCGCATGGCCCAAGCTTACGAGCGCGCGGGCGACCTGGACCGCGCCCGCGTCTGCTACGAGTACATCAAGAAGGCGGGGCTGGCGATTGGACCGGCGAACTTCGCCAAGGATGAAAGGGCCTTGTACTACGCCGTCATCAAGCGGATGTTCGAGGAAGCGGCGGCGCGTAGCGACACGGTCGAAGCGATCGCGAATCTGAAGCTTTACGCCGAATCCGAGCAAAGCGGCATCGAGACGTACCGGCAATTGGCCGAGATGCACGAGCGGGCTGGGGATGCGCTCGGGGCGCTGCACTTCAACGACGTTGCGTTGGTCTACAACCCCAATGACCCCGACTTGCTGGCCCGCAAGGACCGCTATTACTACTCGGTCATGCCCGAACAAGTAAAGCAACTCGCCGAGTCCGCCCGCGCCAAGTTGGACGCCGATTATTGCTTGCGCAAGGCCAAGCAGATTCTTTCGAATCGCGACCTCGAGGCCGATTCGATCGATTGGGCGCTGCACCTGATCGAATTCGCGCGCGCGATCCGCCCCGACCTGCTTGAGCCGAAGATCCTGTGGGCGCGAGGCATGATCTGGCGCGGCGAGCGCGACCAGGCCTTGCAATTGCTCGAAGACATTCACGAAGCCAAGCCGGCTACATTCGTCGGCGCCAACGACGAGGATGCGTGGTATCGCGGAGTTCAAATGCTCGGCGACTTGTACCTGAACGATTACTCCCGTCCGGACCTTGCGATTCCTTGCTACGCCGAGTTTCGGAAGAGCAGCAAGAGCGGCGCCGATACGCTCTTCAAGATGGGTCAGGCGTACGAAGCGATGGGCGACCTGCCGCGGGCCATTCATTATTACGAGACGGTGACCGGCTACGCCGATCATCCCCGGTACAACGACGCGCGCGAGGCAATCGATCGGCTCCGGCAGAGCGCCGGTCCAGGGTGACAGCGGATTGACGCAAGCGCTCCTGCTTGTCGCCTCATCCGCCCGTCATAATCTATTTCCGCATGGCGGCTCCGCTGGGAGAAGGCGAGATGCAACATCATGATTGAGGTCCAGCATCTGAGCAAGGACTACGGTCAGGTAATGGCCGTCAGCGACATCAGCTTCAATATCGACAAGGGCGAAATCGTCGGCTTCCTCGGCCGCAACGGCGCCGGCAAATCGACGACCATCCGCGTCCTGACGACTTACCTGCCGGCAACCAGCGGCATCGCTCGCGTCGCCGGCTACGACGTCATGTCGCAATCGATGGAAGTGCGTCAAAATATCGGCTATCTGCCGGAGAGCGTGCCACTATATAGCGAGTTGCGCGTCGAAGAGTACCTCGACTACAGGGCCAAACTCAAGGGTGTCGATCGCTCCGTACGGGCGCGCCGCATCGGCGAGGCGATGGAGCGCTGCCGCATCCGCGAGGTGCGGCGCCGCTTGGTCGGGACCCTGTCGCGCGGTTACCGGCAGCGCGTCGGGCTCGCCGATTCCCTCTCGCACCAGCCCGCCATTCTCATCATGGACGAACCGACCTCCGGCCTCGATCCGTTGCAGATCCGCGAGACGCTCAAGACGATCAAAGAACTATCCGAAAATCACACGATCTTGTTCTCGACGCACATTCTCGCGGAAGTCGAAGCGATCTGCCAACGCATGATCGTGATCCACAAAGGCAAGTTGCTGGTGGACGGCAAGATTTCCGATCTGGTGCGCGAAGACACGCACGTCCTGGTGGCCGAGATCAAGGGACCGGCGGCGCCAGTGACGGCGGCGCTGCAATCGATCGACGGCGTGACGCAGGTAGCGGGAAGCGAAACGGACGACGGCTGGCAGAACCTCGAAATCCGCATCGCAGAACGGGCGGACCCGCGCGAAAAGATCTACCAGCAGGCGGTCAAGAACAATTGGTCATTGCGCCGGCTGGACGTGCGCAAACGCAAACTGGACGAGTATTTCTACGAACTGATCGACCGAGCCGACCGCGCGGAGATCGCGTAACCATTCTTCGCTTTCTCCTCCGCCGGTGTGAGAAGGGTATTTCGACTTCTCCGGCTGAACGACATCCGACAAGGGGATGATTGCACCATGATGACCGAGCACCCCGCCATGACCGAATCGGCGCCGTCGCGGGTCCGCAGCGACGAACCGACGATCGCGCGCTGGGTGGGCGGCATCGGCTGGGGCATCATTCTGGTCGGAGTTGCGATCGTCGCGGCCAATCGCTCGACGGAAACGCCGCGGCTGTTTACCGAGGGCTGGGGCTGGCTGTTCATTCTCGCCGGCACGACGATGGCGATGATTCATGCGTCGCTCGAAACCGATTTACTCCTGCGCCGGCTGCTCGGCGGCGTCGGCGTGGCACTGATCGTCGCGGGTATCGGCTGGGGCACGGCGATGGCCGTGAAGGATCGAAGCTGGGCGCTGGGGCTGGTCACGGCGTTGCCTGGCGTGTTTCTTTGCGGGCTGTATCTCCGGCGGGAAGATGATCCGAGCATTCGCCGGCCGTGCCTCTGGACTCTGGGCGGCGCGGGCCTTCTGCTGGCAGCGGTCGGAGTGCTCGCAACCCTCATCAAACCGGAGTGGATGCCGGCTCGATGGTCAGTGATGATGGTTATCGGCCTTATTCTTACGCTCATGTACCGGGGATTTGCCGGGGCGGCGGATGAGTGGGCCGACAGGTCGGTGACGTTTCTCGGAATCCTGGGCGGTGGGGCGTTCGCGTGCGCGTTGGTGAGGTCGGTTGGCGCGGACGTGCTCTACGAATGGCGCAATCCCTCGGACACGGAGCATTTGGTTGCGTTCGCTCTCGGCGCTAGCTTGCTCGTACTGGGCTTTGTGGCGATATTCGTGCTGGGCAAGCCGGCGGCGGCGGCTTCGGGCGATTCGGCGGCGGCTTCGGGCGATTCGGCGGCCGGCACGCGAAAGTGGGGTCGAGTTGGCGCGATCGCCGGCGTGCTGCTGATCGTGCTCGGAGCGCTGCGTTATTTCGCGCCGAATCTGCTCGCGAACTTGAGTTGGGGATCGGAGCCGCCGCGCCCGTATCTGGTGCCAACGGGCGTCGTGCTGATGACGGTGGGCCTGGTGTATGGCTTGGTCGCGCTCTGGTACTCCTCGGACAATCCGCTGGTCGTGTTGACGCGAAAGGAATTGACGACGTACTTCGTATCGCCGATCGCTTATTGCGTGATGGCGGGGTTCGTGTTGATGGCGGCTCAGGCATATCATCAGTTCCTGCGCCCGCTGGTGTTTGCCGGGGAGAATCAGTACGCGATTGAAGAGCCGATCATTCAGAATTACGTCATCAATTTCCCTCAGGTCGTCGCGCTGATGGTGGCCGTGCCGCTGGTGACGATGCGGCTATTCAGCGAGGAGAAGCGGACCGGCACGCTGGAAGTGCTGTTGACCGCGCCGGTGAGCGACTGGCTCGTGGTTCTGAGCAAATTCCTGGCGGTCTGGATGTTCTTTATCATTCTGTGGCTGCCGTGGTGGTTGCTCGTGCTCGCGCTGCGGTTGGAGGGTGGGCAGGAATTCGATGTCCGGCCGATGATTGGCTTCTTGTTGGCGCTGGCGGCGTGCGGGGCGTCGTTCACGGCCATGGGCATGTTCTTTTCGAGCTTGACGCGCGACCAGATCATCTCCGCAGCCCTGACGTTCATGGGCATGATGTTCCTGGTTGGGTTTTATTTCCTGCAACGCGATCTAAGGGGCACGGACGAAATAACCACCGCGGTGAAGTCGATCACGAAGGGCATGTCGTTCATCCATATGTGGATCGATGCGACGGAAGGCAAGCTATATATCCGCGACGTGGTCTACCAGCTATGCGCGGCCGTGTTCTGGTTGTTCGCCACGGTCAAGGTTTTGGAATTCCGGCGCTGGAGCTGACGCGTTCCCGCCCGAGCTGCAACATCAATGGTGTGACGTCATGACAACGGAACCTCGTTCCGAAATCGAAGACTCGCAGAAGGCGTACCTGATTCTGCTAGGCGGCGGCCTGCTCGGCGCGCTGGGCTTCGTCGGGTTTTTCATCAGCGCCTGGTGGTGGTGGACGCCGCTGGTCACGTGGTTGCGCGAAGGCACGACCGAAGAATTGTGGCAATTCCTCGTTGCGGAAGTGGTCCTGTTCGTCGGCCTGGGTGGCATGTTTGCGGCCTTCCAGTCCGCGCGCCGGTTCGAGCGCATCGACCCTACGTTGCGGCGCGTGCTTTATGGTTACAACGCATTCTTGCAGCTATTCCTGGTGGGCAAGGGTCTGGCGCTCCTCATTGTCTTTTTCCACATCCGTTATCCGTTGCCGTTCGACACGACCGAAGGCGGGTTTTACTCCCTGGGCGCGAAAACCAAGCAATATATCGCGGCCCTGGATAGGCCGGTCGAGGTGTATATGGTCATGGACGTGCGCGAACCCGCGTACGCCAACATGCTGACCGTCCTCACGGAAATGCAAAGCGCCAACCCGCGCTATTTTCATTTCGAAGACATTCCGCTCATGAATGCCAACGCGACGCGGCTCCAAGACCTCAACAAGCGCTTCAAGCAATTGACCAGGCCTGGAATCATCGTGGCTTATGGCGACAAACCGGAGAATAACGCAACGTTTATCGCTTCCGGCGAATTGTCCAACGAAGACTATAGCCGCGGAGAGCAATCGCCGCGCCGGGATTTCAACGGCGAAGTGCGACTGATGCAGGAACTGATGTTTCTCTCCGAAAACAAGAAGAAGCCAATTGTCTATATCACGCAAGGGCATGGCGAGCCGTCGATGCAAGACCGTGGCGAAAAGGGAGGGCTCACCCGGCTCGTGCAACTTCTGACACAAGGGAATTTCGACGTGCGGCCGCTCACGGCCATAAGCCCTGACCCGAAGAAAAACAGCGTCCCGAGCGACGCCGATGTCGTGATGGTCATCGGCCCTCAGCGCTCGATGAGCGACATCATCCCCGCTCTGGGAACCTGGATGAACCCGACCGAACCAGGGGCCCATAAAGGCCGCCTCGTCGCCATGCTTGGCCCGACGCAGGGAATCGAAGATCGTCCCGGCAACCCAATGGCCGATACCGGCATGGAAGAGTTCTTGCGCAATTTCGGCGTCACCGCCACGAAAGAGCAAATCTTGATGCTCGCGTATGGGTCGGGCGGCAATTTGTATGTGGAAGACGATCCAGTCAACGTGGTCGTCGATCTGTTCAATCCGGACGAGGCGCGCAATCCGCTCGCTCTCGTCGTGAAGGGACATTCGGCGCAGCGTTGGCGCGATGTGCGCCGCCTGGAACCGCTCCCGGCCGCGGGGTCGTTCCAGGCCGAAGCCGTGATGGGAAGCAAGTGTTTGGCTTGGACTGAGACCGACATGAAAATTTCGGTCCACGCGACTATGGAGCGCCTTCGTCGAGATAAAACGGAAGCCGAGCAGCGCATCAAGGGGGAAATGATGCCCGTCTTGCTCGCCGTCACGGAGTCGCCGGCCAACCCCGACCCGCATTCAATGCGCCAGCCCAGCGAGGGGCGGACGCCGCGTCTGGTCGTATTCGGCTGCTCGAGCATCGCGACCGATCCGTACATGCGCGACTCGTCGGGCCCAAACTTCGAGCTCATTCGCGGCTCGATCGATTGGACGCGCGAGCATTACACGAACATCGGCGTCGAGCCCAAGTCGTATCGGTTTTTCCGCTTGCCGGTGCTGACATCGTTCTGGAATCTCTTTTACCTGCCCGTGGCGGCGCTGCTACTGACGGTCGCGGGCCTGGGCCTGATTGTCTGGAACGTCCGGCGGAGCTGATTGGAAGGTCTCGTCATGAATCTGCGCAATACATATATCCTGTTCGCCGCGGTGGCGGTGGTATTGATCGTCTTTGTGGTCGTCCTGACGTTTGGTTCACGCGGCAATTCCGAAGACTACTTATTCCCGGAACTGCACGACAAGGGCAAGAATGAGAAAGTCGCGGAGGTTGCGAAGTCAATCGAAAAGGTCGAAATCGAGCGGCTTCAGCCCAGTGGTCCCGCGCTGCTCTTCGAGCGCACGGCTTCGGGCTGGGCGCTCGCGAAGCCTTATCCCGCACGGATCGACTCCAGCGCGATTGACCGATTGGTCGATTCGCTGGTCAACGCGCGACTCGACAAGAAGTCTCCGCTGCCGCCCAAAAACCAAACCGGCATCGACGCACCGACTGCAGCAATTTCATTGATCAAGGCGGGCAAAACCTACCGCGTCATCATCGGTTTCATGGGCTTGGGCAGCGATGCACGCGTTTACGTTGCGACGGGCGACCACCCCGATCGGCCAGCGGCGATTCATCGCTACGCGATCAGCGAAGTGCTGCGCCCGGACGCGGCAGCGGCCTCCGCCGGCGAAGCCATCAAATCCATCACGGAGTTTCGGCCGCAAAACCTGCTCGCCGATGGTTCGCCGACTCCTTGGGATACGGTGCAACGAATCGACATCAAGGAAACCGGACACGAGATCGAACTCAAGAAGGACAATTTCGGCGGCTGGACGTTCCTGAAGCCGGCGGATTTCGGTTCGGCCGATCTGGAAGGCGTTCCGCAAGGGCCGGTGATGGACAACATCGCCGGCGTAAAGCCGCTTTTGACGCGCCTGGCAGGCTTGCGAATTCCCAAGTCGGAGGACGTGATCGAGGGAGTCACCGATTTCGCCCTGTATGGTTTGGCGCCCGGCAAAGAGACAATGCGCATCGAATTGGATGGCGCGAAGCACGAAGTCCTGCTGGTGGGCGCAAAGGTCGATCCCAAGAGCGACAAGGTATTCGCGCGAGTCGAGGGCGAGGAATTCGTCGTCAAGATCGAGGATCGGCCGTTCGAGCCGATTCGCAAGCTGCTCGACAATCCGAAAGTGATGCGCGATCGCAACCTCACCAACATCGCGCCGTTCACCGTCGATGCCATCGACGTCAAGCTCAACGGCGACAAGCCGTTCGAGCTGCGGAGAGTCGGCGACCCGGCGCAATGGCGAATCTTCGAAGGCGGCGACACCTACGACAACGCGAACGCGGCCGAGGTGCAGGGGCTTATCACCACCTTAATGACGCCGCGCAACATCAAGGATTTTCCCGAGTCCAGCGCCGGCGACAAAGCCCTCGGTCTCGATCCGCCCGCCGTCGTCATCGACATTTGGAGCGATGGCATCATCAAAGACGTCAAGAAGGACGAAAAGAAACCCGAGGAAAAGAAGCCCGATGAGAAGAAGGCGGACGACGCAAAGAAACCGGAGGAGAAGAAACCGGGCGAAAACAAAGCCGACAACAAGAAGGATGGGGCCAAAGCGACCGAGGAAAAGAAGCCCGCTCCGATCAAGCGCCCGACGCTCAAAGGCGAGCCGACTCTTCGCCTCGCATTTGGCAAGATCGATAAAGACATCGTTTACGTCCGGCGGACAGTCGGCGTCGTCTCGAACCTGCTCGCTTTGCCGAGTTCGATGCTGGCGACCGCGTCGCAGCCGCCGACCCATTACCTGGACGTGGTGCTGCCGTCATTCGACCGCACCAAATTGACGAAGTTCAGCTTCAACCGCGGCGATGTCCGCTACGAAATCGAGAGGTCGGGTGATGCGGACGCAGGCGCTTGGAAGATCGTCAAGCCCGCCGATTTCGGCGAGCGCAAACCAGCCAACGACAAGATCGAACAAATCATCACCGACCTCGTGAGCCTGTCGGCCACTGGCGTCATCGCGCGCAAGGCGACTCCGGATGAATTGGCCCGTTTCGGCTTAAAGACGCCCCGGCTCGAGGCGACCGTGATGATGAAAGACGTCAATGAGCCCCTGGTCTATCAATTCGGGGGCGAGGCGGACGACAAGCAAAACGTCTATTTCAAAATCGGCGGCAGCGACCGCGTCTACCTGGTGAACAAGGTCCAGCTCGAGATCATCCAGAACGGCGAATTGATCGACTCGACGATCTGGCGGCTCGACGCCGCCAAGATCCGCGGCATCAAGATCAGCGGCTGGAAATCGCTGACCGGCGGAATGCCGTTGACGCTGGATTTGATCCGCAAGTCGGCAACCGAATGGAGCGTCAAGGACCAAGCGGATTATGCCGTCGATGTCTCCAAGGCCGAAGCGCTCGCCCTGTCGCTGGCCAACGTCCAAGCCGTTCGCTTCACTCGCTTCAAGGGCGGGCCGACGCCGGAGGACAAACTCGACGTGCAAGCCGACGCGCTCGTCATCGACGTGACGGTCGAAGGCGAGAAGGAGCCATGGACGATCACGCTGGGCGCTGAGGTCAAGGAAGGGATGACCGATTGCTTTGCCACGATGAGCAACAAAGCACCGGGCGCGGTGTTCCTGGTTCCGAAAGCGCCCTTCGCCGAACTCCGCAAGAACGGCCGCGGCTATTTCCAGAAGGCCAAGTAACAGTCGGCCTCAACTTCGCTCTTGCTCGGGTTTGCCTTCCGCATTTGCTTCGGTCGGCGGCGCGTGCTCGGCTTTTTCTTCTTCTTCCTTCGTTCCAAAGGGCGGAAGGGGATGCGGGGGAAGGTCGAGGTAGGCGCGCGTATTGGCGACCAGTTCCATGAAGTGGCGACGCGTCGCAATCTGGTCTTCGAGCAATTCGCGCGGCACGACCAAGGGATCGCCGACCGCATACACGACTTTGTACCAAACGTCGAATTTCTTGTTCTTGGTGGGCGGGCCACCTTTGTACGACAGGTAGCTGCCCCAACTGGTTTCGATCCAGCAGGGGATGACGACCGCATCGGGGACCGCGCTGAGGATGCGGTAGATGCCCTGGGCGAAGCGCCGGATGGGCTGATCTTCTTTGCGGCGAAGCCAGGCTTCGGGAAAGATCATGACGTGCTGGCCGTTCTTGAGGGCGGCGATGGCTTCGTCGAGTTCCGGGGCTTGGCGACGGAAGCCGGGATTCTCCGCCACGCGGATCGCGCCGTAGACGTCGCCGGCCAGCCACTTCAGAAACGGCCGGTCGAGGAAGGTGCTGATCATCATGGCGCGGATTCCGCTCAGCGGCAGGACCTTGCACAGGAAGAGCGGGTCGAAGTAGGCCGCGTGATTGGCGATCGTCAGCGTCGGTCCACGCGTCGGCACGCTCCAGCGCCCGGGGCCGCGAATATCGAAGCGGTAAAGCGGCCAGAAAGCGATCTCGTGAACGATTTCGACAAATTCGCGGAAGTAGAGCTTCAAGAATAGACCAAACGCCGCAAGCGTTAGTGCGACAACCACCCAGTCCGCGATGGTAGCCGGCAATGCTCGCGTCAACCCAATCCCGGCGGCAGCCCCAACGCCGGCGCCCACGTCGGCCAGCAAGAGCGCCGCGAATCGATGACGCGGCAACACATGAAACAGAAGGCCGGTGGCCAGACCCGCCAGCGGCAATCCCATTCCCACACCCAGGACCCCAGCCGGCCAGACGGCGGCAGGCGCCAAGGCATGGCCCAACGCCGCAATCGCCAACACCAGAAAGGCGGGCCCGACCCAGCCCAAACCGCGAATCGAATTCATCTCCGGCAAATTCAGAAACAGCGCCAGGGCCAAGCCGGCGAGAAGAGCCAGCGGCCGCGGCGGCAGGGACTCGATCGGTATTGGCCCTCGCCCCAGGATCAAGCAGAAAAGCGCCGCCGCCAGGACCGCCAACACGGTGGCCGCCGCAAGGTGCCGCCGCGCCGACCAATCGGCGATGTGGCCGCGGCTAAAGAGAAAGAAACGATCCGGCGCTTCCGGAAGCGGATTGGCCCCGCCGCGCGCCGCGACGAGCGCCAACGGACAGATGACCGCCGACGCGATCAGGAAGATCGGCCAGCCGATCATGAGACCCGGCGCCACCGCGGCTCCGGCGATAGCGCCGGCGAACCCGGCAATTTCCAAGCACGTCAACGGACGAAGCAGTTGCCAATGAGCATTTCGCGCGATCGCCGGCAACTGAGCCAGTACGAAGGCGCGGATGACGATCATCACGACGGCGATCAGGACCAGCAAGCCCGTTGAATTTGCGTTGGCGGCCGTCGCGATCCGAGGCGCGAATAGGGCGGAGAGAATGGCGCCGGCCGCAAACATCGTCGCCGCATGAACGAGCGCCAGCAAGGCATAGAGGGCTCGGCTGCGGACCAGAGAGCGGGACATTGCGGACGGCTCCTGCCAGGGCGACCGACTCGAACCAGTGCCGACATTATCCGGAAATGCGCGTCGGGGGGAATGGAAGGGCGGAGAAAAGACAAGCCCCGAGTCGAACCTCGGGGCTTGAGTGTAGTCATCTCGCGGAGCGAGATGAAGAACCCTCACGCCAAGCGTGAGGACTATTCTGGGTCACTTGTCCGTCGCCATGCCGGAGACATTGGCGCCGAACGTGATGATCTTGCCTTTCACATGAAGCTGGAAGTGCGACTTCTCTCCCGTCTCGGCCCGGATCGTTACGGTATCGTTGCCATTGGGGTTTTCGCCGAATGCCGCTTTGACCGCCTTGGCAACGTTTTCGTCCTTCTTGTTCATGCTCGCGGCACGCGCTACCGAGACCATCACATCCAGAGCCGGCGCCGCAGCCAAACTGGTGCCCGTCATCGACTTGACGGCTTTCAGACCGTCCGCCCCGAGGCCGATCGCCACCATGTTGTCGCTGATCCCGACGTAGATGTTCGTCGTGCCGAAAATCGCCTTGGCTTCGGCGTCCATGTCGTCGGCGACGATCTTGTGGATCTTCATGTCGCCGGCGCTGTCGGCGTCCAGCGTTACCTTGCCCCGGTCCTTTTCGGGCATTACTTCCTTGCACATCTTGCGGAAGAACTCATCAATTCGCTTGCCGTCTTTCACCTTCAAGCCGCCGGCAATCGTGAACTGGCCGTTGCCGTCCGGGCCGCGAACGACGGCACCGAGGTCGATCTCACCGGCCTTGAGCGTGGGCGAGATGGTCTCGATTCCGGCCTTCAGCAGGGCCTTTTTCGCTTCGTCCTTCTCCTCTTCCATGGCTTTCTTGGTGAGTTGATCAATCGCTGGTCCAATCGCTTTGCGCAGATCCTCGGGCAATTTCACACTGCCAATCAGGCGGACGGCGTCGCTGCTGCCAGCCAGTCCGGTAAAGAGGCTCTGGCTGCGGGCTTCGTTCATTTCCTTGGCCAGTGGCGTGCCGGGCTTGGCTTTGAAGCTGACATCCAAGCCGATGTCGTCCTTCTTGGAATCGACGCCGAGGCGGACCGAGAACTCGTCGCCGTCGGTAATGATCTTCTTGAGATGCTCGCCGACCTTTTCGATCATCTCCACGCGCATCTTGGCCATTTCCGGCGTTTCGTTCGGCTGCTTCTGCTCCTTCGCCATATTGAGCCCGTTTTCGAGACCCATCAGCATCATCTGCTTGCCTTGCTGGGGGATGTCGCCGAGGCGGGCGTCGATCGCGATGACGGCGTCATCTTCGGGCAGCACTTTGGAGGGGTCGAGCAGTTTTTCCTTGGAGATGGCCGATTTGTCCATGGCCGTGACGCAAGCATAGCCGTGGTCAAAGCGCAGAAACACGGGAACGGGCACGTTGGGGATATTCTCGATCGTGTAGACGCCGTCTTCGCCTTTCTTCGGCGTGATCTGCAAGCGGCCCGTCAGGATATTCAAGAGGGCGTCTTCGCTCGCGACGGGAATCAAAGCCACGACCGAGGGCAAGCCGCCGGCTTCCGACGACAGGTCGGCATAAATGCCGATCGGTTTCTTCTGGTCGATGCCCACGTCGAATGCCTTGAGCATGCCGTCAAGCTGCTGGACCTTATCTTCTTGCCCGGCCAGCTTCGCAATGTAGCGGACATCCTGCAGAATCCCATCGACCGCCTTCAGCCGGATGACGAGAGTCGGGGGCTTGGGGTCCCCGGCCCGCAGGCTGGCCGGCGCCAATATCGCCGCTACGGCCACGAAGCCCATGAGAAAACGCATGCGCATAATCAATTCTCCTGAACGGTCTTTTTTCGATCCAATTCGGTTGTCGCGGATAATACCCGCGCCGCCCGCCCAAGGTTGCAAGGCCGGCGGCAAGTCACGTCCGGTTATTCTCGGAAAAAAAGGCGGAAATGGCCGCGCAAGTTTGGTCCGGAGCGGCATTCGAGTCGTGGACTGAGATGAGGAATGGCGGGAGGAGGCGTCGGGACGGGACGGGCGTTCGGTCCGATGCCGTTTATTCGGCAGGTGCGCGGCCCATG
>Ga0207109_1222_pt1 | contig 12273 bp, 9 predicted proteins | sample Alteio_BWMinHeat_73_FD_153584 | JGI IMG/M metagenome (GOLD analysis project Ga0207109, IMG submission 153584) | Enriched cells from forest soil in Barre Woods Harvard Forest LTER site, Petersham, Massachusetts, United States -... | ecosystem: Environmental > Terrestrial > Soil > Temperate forest >... | reverse complement strand
AACGCAAACTGGACCAGCATCACGCGCGCGTAACTCAAGTCAAAGATCGATTTCAGGTGGGGCACCAGAATATCGTTCAAGCATGTGAGAAAACCCCACATAAAGAACAAGGTGGTCACAATCGCAAGTGGACGGGTATAGCTTGCGGGTGGGACCTTCGAAACATTTCGCGCAGCCACTGGTCCCGTCGTTATTTTCTGAGTCGCCATTTGCACAGGTCCTCGGGTTCTACCACCATGTTTCGGCTTGTATTCCGTACGTCAATCCGCTGGTTTGATTTTAGAAGGGTACGCCACCTACAAATCCGCGCAAACCATCTGACCAGTTCGCGTACGTGACGAACGTCCGAAGTACTGGACGACTAAAGAACTTCTGACCTGCTCCAATTTGTGGCGCGAAAGTGATCTTTTGCAGCCATCCGTCGTATTGGCCGATGCCGCTATGCGTGTGATCGAAGCCTGCTTCCAATGCCAGCGAAAGATTCTTGGTAAAGAAGTACTGCGGCCGGGCACCAAAGGAAACCCATTGGTCCCAGTCGCTCTGCGGGTTGCCGTCGCGACTGCGCTGGTAAATAAAGATGGGCATGATCGCGAACTTGTCATTGGGCTGAAGCAACATGTTTTCGGTGATCAGGAGTCGCTTGCTCTTGTCGATGTGGGGGGTAGGATCATCAATAGAGGTGCTGAAGTTCGTCGCAGCTTTCGTTCCGTACTGAATGGAAAACGTGTGATAACCGCCGTGCCACTCCAGACGCTGGTATCGAAGGCCAACCGAATATCCATTGTTTGTTGGAATCACCAGGCCGTTCTTAGTCGTACCGCCTTTACTGGCGGCGAAGTTGAACCCAGCTGCGAATGTGCCTCCCGGTCCCTTCACGTCGTACAGACGCAAATCAACATTGCTCTTGGTGTAGTTCCCATTCTCGGTCCGAATATCCGGTCGCGCACCGCCGAGATAGCTGAGAGCCATCTTGCCCAACTTGAGATTCAGATCTTCCACACCGGCGCCATAGCCGCTCATGTCCAGCGGATAGAAGTCGTCGATGTCAATATGCTGGCGTCGGTAGTATCGTTCACCCGCCCAGAATTTGGCCCTCGGCTGGCTCTCGAAAATACTTCCCACCTGAACAAAGGCCTCTCGCAGGCGGAACTGGTCGTTGCCAATCCCGTTGTTGAAGTTCGCATAGCTGGCGGAGTTCGTGGTATTGGCCTCGATCATTACCTCCGTTTTCATCCATGCCTTGTCGGAATTCTTCTCCGGGTTGAGCCAGTTGTTCACAAAAATTAATTCCCCGTAGGTCTCCGCCTCGTTGCCCAGTCGAAATTTCGCGCCGGCTCCCGGAGCCTGAAACGCGACCTGCTGACCACCCTTGCTGTTAAGTCCGTAACCGGAACGGAGATAGCCATGGAATTCGAAGGTGCCTACTTGCCGTTCGAGTCCCGCAATCTCGGCTTGCGCTTCCTGCAACAGGTCATAAGTTGGCTGTGAGGGTAGCTGCCCCTGGAACTTTGCTCCAACCTCGGTTGCGCCTCCAGTGAGCGCGTTCCTGGCCGCTTGCTCAGCAGCAAGTTGCGCAACTGAGGCAGTCGTCTTCTTGTCCGTTGCAGCCACAGTTGTTTGCTCTTCAATTTGCTGCTCAAGGCTCGATATGCGCTGCCGTAACTCTTTCGTCGTCTGCTCGTACTGTTGCTTCAGTTGCTGAAGTTGCTGTTGGAGATCAGAACTCTGCTGAGATGAAACACAAGTAGCACCGAGCAGGATTCCGCCCATGATCCACGACAAGCGCTTCCAATTGAACTTTTCCACCATGCGTAATATCCGTCCTGTCAACGTCTAACATGGGCACTTACAATGACAAACAGACCAATCCGCTAGTCCATGCAGAATGACGGGCGATGGAACTGACGTTTTCCGCGAGGGAGTGTGTGCCAGTCGACAAACTGATGAGCCGAGCCCTTCTGATCTCGATTCGCGCAGTACTGAATGACAGTGCTTGAAACCATCCGTGTCTACTTTTGGACCTCCATGTATGCGTCTGTAAGCAGATCGAAATAATGCGAGGAGCATCGGCGACAGCGGAAGTATCGGAACCAAGTGGCAATCATGTCTCCCTTTGGATCCTTTCAAGGTTGTGTGGAGACCTCGATCGGATCACGACAATTCGGAGAAGCACCGCTGGAACGGCGAGCAACAGTGCGATCCAATCGAACATGGTCAATTCTCCTTGCGCCGCACGTCTCAGCGACATTCCGGCTGACACTTGGGGAGTTGCAATCAAACCAAGTGAATAATTTTCACAGAACGATTCCAAAGAAATCTACGTAGCTAAGCCGGTCAGGTCCCCGCGAGTAGCAGGCAGCGACTTGTGCGCCGCGCGGTTCGTCGTTCGGCCGAGACCAAAATCGTGTTCACACATTTAAGGTAGGAAGGCGACTCGCGATCGATGTTCTCGGTGATCGAATGTTCATGGCAGATTTGGGAGGGGTCATTGTGCTCCGCAAAGTCTGGGCGAGATCCCTGCTGGCAACGCTCTCTATTTCTTTGTGCAAGTTTCGAACGACTCATCCGACCCCCTTCACGCGCCGTCTCGACCGCCAAACATGCTCATACTATCCAAACGTTGATGGAGACGGTATTACATGTTTCTAGTAGCGTGCAATAGGCTTCCCGCATAACGAGTGGTCTGCACCTGGTCGCTGTGGAGAATGCGGTACCCTCGAAGGCGGCGTCAATGCTCGGACTCGCCCACAAACGAAGAGTTACATTCGGGTGAAGCCTTGCGGCGGAGTGTATAACATGCAAATACATCCCTAAGACATCCTAGTGCCCGGTGCAAGTGACCCATGCCTGCGCGTTTCCGAAGACAGAGTTTCGACACGCGCTATATCCCAAGAGTAGATCAGGGAAAACGTGAGCATACCGCTTAGTTGAAATACATACTTATAAAATTGACGAATTGGGATGAGCAGGTAATGTTATGCTTCTCAATCCTGGCGGAGCTGGTTCATGCATATTCCTGGATGTGAGCCGTCGTGGGGCGCGCATGAGACAGCGGTAAAGCCACGTTGAAGGTTGCGCCGCCGGTTTTGTTATTCTCAGCCCAAAGCCGCCCCCCATGTGCTTCAACGGTGGAACGTGACACGGCCAAGCCTATGCCCATGCCTTTCTCTTTTGTCGTCACAAAGGCGTCAAAGATTCGGTCCGGATCATCGACTCCTGGCCCGTTATCGATCACCTGGATTAACATCCCGTTTGAGTCTGTCACGGCTCGGAGTAATACGAGCGGGGCCACTTGTTGTCCCTCCAATGCCTCGATAGCATTCACGATTAGATTAATGAAGACTTGCTGGATCTGAATCTGGTCGACAGGGACCGCAGGGAGAGACTCCTCGAAGTGGCACTGGATAGGTACATCTCGCTTTTTTGGGTCTTCCTGTACAATCCGGACAACTTCACGAATTATGTCTGGAATGTTGACATCCTTCTTGTCGAAGGACTCCTGCTTGAAGAGTGCTCGAATATGTTGCATTGTCTCGTCAGCCGCACGGGCATCTCGTATGATCCGTTCAATTGACGAATTCACCTCCGTCACATTCGACGGTGCGCCATTCAACCATTTCTTCGCCGCCTGTGCGTTTGCAAGTATTGACATGAGTGGCTGGTTAAGTTCGTGAGCGATCGAGCCTGCAAGTTCAGCGACGGTCGCTAACCGCGAAGCTTTTGCGAGTTTGATACGCGTGTCGCGAAGGTGGTCTTCTGCTCGTTTCCGCTCATCGATGTCGATCGCGAGGCCATACCACTGAATGATCTTGCCGCCGGGATCACGCAACGGTTCGCCCATCGAATGATGCCATCGGTACTCTCCATCCGCGCGTCGCAAACGTTGTATTGCACTGTATGACTCTCCAGAGCTGATTGCCCGACCGAATGCCTTTGTAGTCTCTTCTCGATCATCTGGATGAATGAATCCCTCCCACCCGCGATTAACCAATTCTTCTAAGGGAGCCCCACAATATTCAAGGACTCTTTGCGAGAGATGAGTTGTTTCTCCGGTCGGCGACGCGGACCAAAGCATTGAAGGAATGGTTTCGATAATGCCAAGCAACTGATGCTCTCTTGTTTGAAGAGCGCTTTCGGTTTCCTTCAATGCATCGATGTTCGTAAGGGTCCCGTACCACTTAACAACGTTTCCTCCATCATCACGCAGAGGGAGACTGCGATACAGGAACCAGTGATAGGTTCCATCCCCGCGCCGGCAGCGTAGTTCCTGCTCGACGGGTGCTCCGACGGCCAATGCGGCCCGCCAACTGGCCAACACTCGGTCAAAGTCTTCGGGATGTATTGTGCTCCCCCACCCCCAACCCATCCCTTGTTCTCTGGAGAAGCCGGTGTAGTCCAGCCAACTCTGGCTTATGAATTCGACCGATCCGTCCGGCAATGCGGTCCCCACATATGCGGGGATTGCCTCAACGAGAGTCCGAAGCTCCCTCTCGTTGCGCCGGATTCGTTCCTCTGCTTGCTTTGCCTCGGTTATATCGATAACCGCCCCGGCAAACTCGAGGCCATCGGAATCGATTTCGAGCGGTCGTGCTAGAACCCGAACACTCTTGACTCGTCCATCTGAGAAGAGCAACCGGAGCGTTATATCGATAGCATCACCTTTACTCGACGCCCTCTCCGTCGCCTCCTGCACCAAGGTTCGATCCTCGGGATGGACTCGCGACATAATTGCCTCTAGCGTGAGCTTTGTCGCTGGATCGAGTTCAAAGATGCGATAGGTTTCAGCCGACCAAACGACTATGTTACAACTCGGCCTCCACCCAAAACTTCCTGTAGAACTTAGGCCTTGCGCTTCAGCCAAATAGGCTTCACGACGTCGACGCTCTTGAACCAGGAGCTCGTAGTCCGTAACATCTATGGCGTTGCCTACGATTCTCTTCAGCCTCCCGTTCTCTATGACAGGAGCACCGACACAACGGATGTGCCTCACTTCGCCGCTAGGGCGGACAATTCGCTTAGTGACGTCACATCCCACGACTTCCGCAAGCATTCGCTTGATTAGTGCCGCCATGAACTCACGATCAAGCGGATGAACACGTGCCAGATACTCGTCAAGGGTGGGCGGATCTCTTTCTGGATCAAGGCCGTAGATGCAAAAAAGTTCATGAGACCAGTAGTCAAATGTCCCGGTGGGTTCGAAGACCCAGCTACCAATATGACCGAGGCGTTGTGCTTCGGCCAGATAGGCTTCGCGGCGTCTGAGTTCTTGAGTCAAAACTTCATGGCCGGTAACATCAATGCCAACTCCGATTCTTTTTGAAGGGTCATTGTCGGAAACTGTAGTACCCACGCATCGAACATAACGAATTTCTCCGTTTGCTCGCACGATGCGCTTTGTCACATCAAATCCAGAATCGTCTAAGAGCATCCGCTTCATCAGCAAAGCCATGAACTCGCGATCCTGAGGATGCACGGCTGCCAGATATTGCTCGGAACTGGGCGGCCCCTTAACTGGGTCAAAGTCATGAATGCGAAAAAGCTCATCCGACCAGTATTCGAATCCTTTTGCAGGATCGAAGACCCAGTTGCCGATGTGGCCGAGACGCTGCGCTTCGGCTAAATAGAACTGGCTCCTCTGCGACTCCCGGGCGCTCTTTATGAGTTGTTCCTCTGCTCTCTTCCGGTCATCAATGTCAATGCTCGAACCATTCCACTTACTAAGGTTTCCAACACTATCAAACACCGGAACTTTGAGGTGCAACATCCAGCGATAGACGCCATCGGCTCTTCGCACCCGTGATGTTTCCTGAAACGGCTTTCCCTTGGCAAAGGATTCGCGCATGCTCCGCACAAACGTTTCGAGCTCGTCGGGATAAATACAGGAAGTCCAACCCCATCCCAGCAATTTCTCCAGCGGCTCACCGGTGAAGTCGAGCCATGTCTGATTAAAGAAATCGAGGTAGCCATCCGGCCGCGCGGTATGGAGCAGCGCGGGCGACGAGTCGATGATTTGGCGAAGACTTAGGCTCTGATCCTCAACCGAAATGTGGTCGTTTTCCGCCATGGTGGAAATGGTACAACGCCGAAAAGGGGCGGTGTCGAGGTAAGATGGTGGGCGACCCGTATCTTCAACAATTCGAGCTAGATCACGGTACCGACGAGCCGGAGCGCATGCTACATTCAGATGCAGACTGAACCGATCAGCTCCACCAGAGCATCTCCGTCCACAGGCTTCCTGAAGAAGCCAACAGCACCCTTCTCCAGATAAAACGCCTCCGACCGTGCCGAAGGCTTTCCGGTAATGATGATTACGGGCACTGCACAGTTGCGGTTCTTCAAAAATTGCAAAAGGTCGAGACCGCTCATTTGCCGCATCTCGACATCCGTGACTATGCAACTGGTTCGGGAAAGGGTATCTGATTCCAGAAATTGTTCTGCAGATTTGTAGCTTTCCGCACTGTATCCAAATGACCTCAAGAGATTGACGAGCGATTCAAGAACTCGGAGATCATCATCTATGACCGCGATCCTACGGTCCAGCTCGTTCATTGGGAAAACCCCCGAGTCATACATATAGACCTTACCGGATGTTGCAGAGACATTGTCTTACGTGTTCCCGTTAGATGCGCTGGTCATCTCGCTCTTGAGCTTGCCCGCGAGCTTGACCAATGTCGCAAAAGAGTCGGCTTCCATCTTTCGCATAATGTGCCCGCGATGGATTTGGACGGTGTATTCGGTGATCCCCAATTCGAAGGCTGCCTGCTTGTTCAGCAAACCCTTAACCAATAGTGGGAGGACCTCTCGTTCCCGCGGTGTCAAGGATTCATACAGAGCAACCAATCTGGCATGCTCTATCGCCTCCTGCCGGTTCGCTCTGTCTTGCAGCAAGGCCCGCTCCACCGAAGCGAGGAGCCCTGCTTCGTCGACCGGTTTGGTGAGAAAATCGACTGCTCCTCCCTTCATGGCTCTCACGGTTGAAGGGATGTCGCCTCGCCCGGTGAGAAATATCACGGGAATCGAAGTCTTTGCCGAAATCAGCTTCTGGACTTCCAGGCCGCCCAATCCAGGCATCTTCAGATCGAGAATTAGGCAGGCGCAAGAGTCTCGGCGGGCAAAATCAAGGAAGTCCTGTCCAGAAGTGAAGATCTGCACGCGTTTGCCGTTTGCCCGTAGGAGCGTGGACAATGCCTCTCCGACGCTAGCCTCATCATCAACGACATAGACGAGCTCATTCGCCGGTTCCATAAGTACCTCCTTTAGAACAAGCACTTGACGATCTGCTGCCAGCGTTAACGGTACAATCGAGTCATGCCTTGCTAGGTCCCTCGACGTTACGCATTATACTCGTAGATCCAACCCTAGAAATCGTTTACCTCGGCAGCAGCGCATTACATAAATATGGAATAGCCTCAGAACATGATTGCGGTGTAGAAGCTGAACTCGGCGGTGGATTGCACCCAAACGTAAACCTCGGTTTTTCTTCCACTGAACCAAAATCTCGGCAGTGTCGCAAGGTCGGATCGCCGAACTCAATTGTCGAATTTCGAAATTCCATACCTCGCAAGCGACGAACGCAACCTGACTCGCCCGCGCAGAAGGCGAGACTTTGCTGCGGCCAAAGAGATCTCTTCCGCCTTCGCCGCCTCTTCCAACGAACATTCAGATCCGTAATAGTGGTTGACTACGGAGCGCAGGCTCGGGTGCAGCTTCTCAACTTCTCGCCTCAGCAGAAGAATGGCCTGTTGTTTGAAACAAATTCCCTCAGGTCCCAGCGACCGATCTACGGGCTCCTGTAGTTCGAATATCTCCGTATCCGGACTGCACGGACTCGCATGGTTTTCTCTGCGAACCCTTCGCTTTCGCATAATCATCAATGCCGAATTCACTCCGATAGTTGTGAGCCAGCTTGAGAATTTGCAGGATCGGCGAAAGGATGTCAAGTGCGTGTAGGCTCGCAACAGCGTGTCCTGAAGTGCGTCTTCTGCATCCTCATGATTCCGAACGATCCTGAGTATCTTCTTCTTCGTTAGGGAAGAATGCCGCCCACACAACTCCACAAATGCCTGCTGATCTCCGCGTTGCGCGGCGGTGACCAAGTCATCGTCAGAGGCTTGAGAGTAAATGTAAGCATAATTGCCGTCATGCAGGCTCGACCGCGACGACGGCTGTGAGCCGAGGAAAGTGCCGACTTTAGATCCCGCGCTCATAGGACGCTGTTTGCGGGGTACCCTAGGCGCTGGGAGATATGCCTCATTAGGATCGTAGGAAGTGGTACTCATTTTGCACCTCGGCTGCGGACAGGGTTATTGCCAAGTTCATCGATTTGTCGTACCTGATTCCCGACCCGATATCGCACCTCGCCTACCTCTCGAGGTGACTTGCCTAGAAGCAATGCGCAATCATGTATCGAATAACGTTCGAGAACACAAATGACGAAAACAAACCGTTCAAACTGTGGAAGGTCAAGAATTGATTCAGGCGTTGCGATTGCGCCCAGAGAGTCATCTGGGGAGAATGCGATTAGCCCGTTGTGTGCGTCGTCGTTCGTGTTGACGAACGACTGATCACCGGTGTCCATGACGATGCTGATGGCGTTGCGAATAACCATGCGACGTGTCCAACTTAGTACCCAGTCCTTGGAAACTGAACTTCTTGCAACGCATTCTCGAAAGGCACGAATCAAGCATCTCTTGGCGGCTTCCGAGTTCGCAGTGAGCAATAGGGCAAGCCTTTGCAAACCTACTCGTTCCGACTCGAATACGCTGGCAAAGTCCTCGTTGCTGGCGTATTCGCTTCTGTCGCTTGCTTTCTGGCCAGACCAGCGGACTGCGCTCACATTACTCTCTCCACACCTTCATATCGTCGTACTCAATTACGGACAGAACGGTAGGACCGACAGCGCCTGAGTGACTTACTCTGCGAATGCAACAGTGCCCGCCACGGGTTCCCTGATGGAACTGGCCATCGGTGCAGAACACAAGCTTATCCGTCTAGTCGCCAATTGCTAAAAGGATCGTTGGTCTAAAAGCGTAATGTCTGTCCGTTTGACGATTCCGTTGCTCTCCTGAAGTACTCTCGCCTCCGCCAAGTCGGGATCACACAGTTCGAGGGGTCCATCCCTTTGGCTGCATTGTCTCTCTCTCAGCACAGGGCGATGCTACCGCTGAAGCTGCGCTTAGAACATTACATGTTCCCATTAACCCGTACCGAAAGACACTAATGCGAGCCCCCCTGTTCCTGGACCACGTCTCTTTAGGAGTGCGCCACCTACTGTTCGAAACACGAGAACGCGGCCATAGGTCTCTGAAACTGATTGAACTCAAAAGCTCTTAGACTTTGCTGCGGGGGTCAGTTTGCGAAGAACAAACTCCTGTATCACACCGCTTAGCATGCGCTCCGCGGTTCCGATCGCAAAGTTGCCAAATACAAGACCAGGTCCTCGGTTCGAATTGGGATAGTATGCGTTGGAAAGCGCACTCGACGCCAAATCGCCACCAAGGCTCGAAAAGTTTAATTGCGAGTTACCATTGTCACCGCGGCAAACGAACGGACTGAACAGGGCATGCTTTAGACGCGAGGTGGTTGAGCCCGTGCCTTGGTAGAAATAGCGCGGGTCTTGGTGCAAAAGTGATGGCAACACAGCACCTCCGATCAAAATGTCACTGACTCCGTCCACGGTATCAGCGCCAAACCGCTGTCCATATCCTTTGGCGCCCTGGGCGTAATTGGGCGTGTCTCCCGACTGCTGCATTCCCGCAAGAATTGCAACACCTGCTATCGTGACAGGGTCGACCGCAACTCGCATCGCAAGCTTGAATTTCAACTTGGCCGAAAGCGGCACAGCATGCTTGGCGTCGTACACAACATAAAAGTTGGGCACTATACCTAGTACGCGTTGCTGCTCCTCGATCTTCACTTGTTCCGTTGCGATCTGCTCCTGCGATGCGTAAACAGTGACAGAAGAAGACGCATCTTCCAGCTGGATTCGGACGTCAGTCAACAGGACATTCGATCGATCCGCTGTGAGCAGAATCGTCGACGACGTCCATTCCTTGAATCCGTTCACAGTCGCAGTAACGTGGTATGGGACACCCAACGTAAGATTGCGAAATTCAAACCCGCCTGAATCGCTTGCTACGGTCGTCTGAGGCCTGCAAGGAAGAGGGCACTTAATCGTCAGATCAGCCTTAGGAACAATAGCGCCATTCGCGTCCTCTACGGTACCCTCAACGATCCCGACATTCGAGTCTGGAACTGCTGCCTCCTCGGCAACCCCCCGAAGGACCCCGGTTAACAGAATCGCCAGGAGGCATCCTCCCAAGGTAATTGTCCCCAATCTTGACGTCGCTGGCGTACAAACGCCAAACCCATTTCTCTTAAAACTCAATGCGCTCATGAATCCTCGTCGGAAAAAAGCATGCCCCTCGAGAAATCGTAAAGAGCGATTCTCGCGATTCCTATTACATCTTCCAACTAGGCCCATGCCCAAGCCAGATTCATGATGCGCTGTTGCGGAGAAACGTCGTCATTGTTACAACACGTGCAGAACACGGGGAGTCGGTGCGTACGATAAGGCGCGCGAACTAATGGAAACATGTAATTGTCCATTGTCTGATGCAGCGGTACTATCGCTCTGTGCTGAGGTAAGGGTTCCATCCTGACCGGCGAAGCAATGTGTCTGATTGCCAAGCGCGTCTCAGTCGAAAGAGCGCAACCATGGAGGTTAAAGGCCATGTATGGCATTATTGGCGAACACTACTCCGTCGACGACGCCGTTCTTCCGATCCTCGATTTGCATCCTGCAGTCGAAGTGAGGATCGACATTGAGGAAACCGGAGTCAAACTCTTCATCGGGCCGCGGGAGTACGAATGGCCACGAGGCTGCCCCGATGTTTGCTCGGTAACGACGGGGTTCTACAGACCGCTCCACGGGCCACAGAGAGAGGATTTGTAGCGTATCCGGAAGAGTTGCATGGATCAATTGGCACAATAATGCGATCGCATTCGCGGCCGTTGTTTTTTTTCTAGGAACGATCGACCAGGAGCAGGTGTGACGCTTGCGCAAGAAATAGGATGGTCAGCTCTAATAGCTTGGTACATCTGGCTGATCTTCGGTCCGGTCGTTGCCGACATCGTAATGAAAGTGATGGTCAAGACAGAGCAAGGGAGCACTCATGTTAGAAATACAGGCCGAGGTGGAATTTACTCACGATGACAGAGACCCCGGTCGAGCAGGAGGTGCCCACGTCTCCTGCACGGTACTGCCGTTTACTACGCGCATTTACTCCACAATCTCGGACTGCTGGACGCTCATTAAACCGGAAGTCAATTTCCTGATCGCTCTGACGACCTTCACTGGTTTCTATTTGGGTCATGCACATCAACCGGGCCATTTTCCTTTCTCCCTTCTGGCATGCACGCTCGTTGGGACACTTCTAGTAGCAAGCGGCACCGGGACACTGAATCAGTACATCGAACGGCGCTTCGACGCACAGATGCGGCGTACCGCACGTCGTCCGCTCGCTACAGGCCACCTGAGGGCTTCCATCGGCCTTGCGCTCGGGATCGTCCTGGCCGCGCTAGGCGGAGTCTTCCTGGCGGTTAGCGTGAGTTTACTTGCAAGCGCGCTTGCGCTGTTCACGCTCTCTTCCTATCTCTTGATCTACACCCCGCTTAAGCGAAGATCGCCGGCTTGTACGCTCATCGGTGCGATCCCCGGGGCAATGCCGCCATTGATCGGCTGGGCAGGCGCGGCGGGACATCTGAGTTCCGAAGCGTGGCTCCTTTTCGGCATTGTGTTTCTCTGGCAATTCCCTCACTTCATGGCGATTGCCTGGATGTACCGCGACGACTACCAGCGAGCCGGCTATCGCGTATTGCCAGTGGCAGATAGACGGTGCGCGTTTGTCAATTGGATGACTGTCCTGCCACTGCTTGTTCTTATCCCGTTAACCCTGTTCCCAGTGTATTCTGGACACGCGGATGCGATCTACGCTTTGGGAACTCTGTTCGCGGGATCCGTTTTTCTTTATCACGGGTCTGTCCTCGCTCTGCAAAAGTCGAATCAACACGCAAGACGATTGCTGCTTGCATCGATTACATATCTCCCTGTCGTGTTCCTTCTGTTTATTACAAGTAGTAAGTAGCGGAATGGTAGTCGTGCATACCATGCGATAACGTGCGGAATGGCGGGATGCAAACGCACTTCGGTAACTGCGATTTCGACATGAGTTATAAGAGATACCCTCCTGATGACCGCACTTGAGGCACACG
>Ga0207109_1156_pt1 | contig 12313 bp, 13 predicted proteins | sample Alteio_BWMinHeat_73_FD_153584 | JGI IMG/M metagenome (GOLD analysis project Ga0207109, IMG submission 153584) | Enriched cells from forest soil in Barre Woods Harvard Forest LTER site, Petersham, Massachusetts, United States -... | ecosystem: Environmental > Terrestrial > Soil > Temperate forest >... | reverse complement strand
GTGCAGGGTCAGATGTCTCTATTCACTACTGATACGCATTTCGTTGTGTACATGAACTCCAAGGATCCAACGCCCTCACAGGAATTGCACTCGCGCGAGGCGCTCACGCCGGTATTCGCGGACCTGAACAAGTATGACGCGACCGCGCACTTCGTCGGACAGAGCACAATCTTTACGTTAACGAATGATCGAGCAACCGGGGAGGCCTATTGCCTTGCGCATCACGTCACAGTTGACGGGGAAAAGAGACGTTTGATGGTGGCCTCGCTTCGCTACCATGACACATTTGTGAAAACGGAGGGCGCATGGCTGTTTGCGGAGCGGCTGCTTTATGTCGACTGGCTGGAGGAGCGCGCATTATCATAACCCTCGAACTACCAAACGGAGTCGACGAACGCAGTCGCAATGCCAGGGAGTTGTAGATGAACGTTCGAGCGATCGACCAAAAGCGGCTTGTAATCGTGGGCGCTACAGGAATGGTGGGTGGTTACGCCCTTCGCCATGCGCTCGAACACCCCGCCATCGGATGCGCGACGTCTATTGGGCGTAGGGAACTCGGCATCTCGCACCCCAAGCTGCATGAAGTTGTGCATCAGGACTTCGCTGATTGCTCAGCGCTCACTCCAGCACTGTCGGATCAGGACGCAGCGGTCTTTTGCATGGGTACATATACGGGCACCGTGCCAGACGCCCAGCTCCGTGCAATAACCGTCGATTACACGATAGAGTTTGCGAGAGCCCTACGCAGTACTAGTCCCGACGCGGCGTTCTCGTTCCTGAGCGGGAGTGGCGCCGACCCCACGGGACGAAGCCGAATGGCTTTTGCACGTTACAAGGGAGAAGCAGAGAATGCACTCCGCGCGTCGGGATTCCCAAATCTTTACATCTTCAGGCCCGCCTACATCTACCCCGTGGAGCCGCGAAAGGAACCGAATTTTAGCTACCGCTTCATGCGGGGGATCTACCCGGCGTTTCGGGCGCTGTTCCCCAATCAGGTGATCAGGGCTGACGATTTGGCCCGCACGATGGTGGATGTTGTCGTTGTCGGAACAGGAGCGACTCCAAGCCAGGTTTTCGAGAATCGCGACATCCGAGCTCTCGTACCGTCGCTTGATCCGCTACGGGGTTTCCCCAACGAAAGGGCGCAAATGACACAACGCCGAATCCGAAAGCAGCCTGGCGAAGTACACGACATCTTGAATGGTCGTGGTGCTGAGCGAACGGATGCACTTGAGAAAGCCAATGAAGAGTTGAAAGCAGCGCAGGCGGAGTTGCAAAGACGATGGAGGTACCTGGCAGAAGCTCAGAGACTGAGTCATTCGGGGACATTCGGGTGGAAGGTAAGCAGCGGGGAGCTCGTCTGGTCGGACGAAACCTACAGAATTCTGGGCTTCACTCGAGAAACGAATCCTACGCTCGACCTGGTATTCGACAGAATTCACCCCGAGGACCTGGACCGCATGCGAGAGGTCAAGGACCGTGCCGCGCGGAACGGCATGGATTTGGATGTGGAGCATCGAATTCTCCTGCCCGATGGGGACATCAAGTACCTGCACGCGGTTGCCCATGCGGGGCGAGACAGCTCCGGAAATCTCGAGTATATGGGCGTAGTTACCGACATAACCGAACGCAAACGGGCCGACGAAGAGCGCCAGGCACTCTCTCGCAAATTGGAAGAGAGTAACGCCAGGCTTGAAGAAGCCGAGCGCGTTGCCCACCTGGGCTACTGGATATGGAATCTTGAGACAAATCGAGTGGTCTTTTCGAACGAAACCTGCCGCATCTATGGGATTAAGCCGCAGGAAGATTCCATTGATCTAGCGGCGATTCGAGAGCTGATCCACCCTGAAGACCGAGGGTATGTGTTCGAGAACGCTGAGCGAGCGGTTCGTGACGGCGTACACATCGAAACGGAACACCGTCTCATTCGTCCCAGCGGTGAGATACGAATCGTTTACAGTCGTGGCGATTTGACTAGAGACGCATTGGGGCGACCCTACGAAATGTTCGGTACGTGCCAGGACATCACAGAGCGCAAGGGTGCAGAGGAAGAACGCCAAGTTCTGTACCGCGATTTGCAAGAAAGCAAGGCCTCGCTCGAAGAAGCTCAACGCCTTGCCCATGTAGGGTCCTGGGTATGGGATCTTGAGAAGAATCACGTGACCTATTCGGACGAATATTGCCGCATCTTTGGGCTAGCCCCAAGGAAGGACCCCATTGACATTGCGACAGTGCGCGAAATGATCCACCCTGAGGATCGAGAATATGTCTTTCGGACCGCAGAAGAGGCCATTCGTTCTGGTGAGCGCGCTGAATGCGAACACCGGATCCTTCGTCCCAACGGAGAAATTCGCATTGTGCACAGCCTGGGCGATTTAAAGAAGGACGCATCGGGACGGCCCTATCAAATGTTCGGTGTAAGCCAGGACATTACTGACCGGAAACTTGCAGAGGAAGAACGCCAGACCCTCTCGTACGCCTTACAGGAAAGCAACGCGAGGCTTGAAGAAGCTCAAGGAGTGGCGCACATAGGACATTACGAATTTAACCCTGTCGAGAATCAAGTCACTTGGTCCGCCGAACTTTGCCGTATCTGGGGGATACCTCCGGTGAAAGGCCCCATTGACATGGCGGTGGTTTTCAAGATGATCCACCCAGAGGACAGGGAATATGCGGCCCGGGTAGTGGAGGAGATTATTCGTAGCGGAACCCACTTGAAGGCGGAACATCGTATCGTTCGCCCCGACGGCGAAGTGCGATTTCTTCAAGTCCTGGGAACTGTGAAAAGAGATGCCTCGGGGCGGGCCTATGAACTGTTTGGTACGGGCCAGGACATCACTGATCGAAAACTCGCAGAACAAGCGCTCCGGAGAAATCAGTTCTACCTAAGCGAAGGCGAGCGCCTCGCTCACATGGGGAGCTGGGCGTCCAGAGATTTAGGGGTCCGTTGGTCCGACGATTTAAATATCTATTGGTCTGATGAGGTCTACAAGATTTACGGATTGGATCCAAAAAACGGGACTCCAAACCTTCAGCAGTATTTGGCTGCAATCCATCCCCTAGACCGAGCCTCCATGGCTGAAACAATAAAGATGATGCATGAGCAGCGCTGCGGCTGCGATGTCACGAAGCGAATAGTTCGACCGAATGGCGAGACACGGTACGTCCGCTGTGTTGGTATTCCGGTGGTAGAAGACGGAGTCTTTCGGGGATTCCACGGCACAACAATGGACGTCACAGAGCAGGAGTTACTGACACAGGAATTGCGAAGGGAACAGGCATACCTCACCGATGCACAAAGCATGGCGCACATCGGAAGTTGGGTTTTCAATCTAGTCACACACAAGCTGCTGCATTCATCGGACGAGAATGCTCGCCTGTATGGTTTTGATCCCAGCCAAGGCCCGATATCAGCCGAACGCTTTTTCGACACTCAACACGCGGAAGACGCACCGTATGTGAATGCAGCTCTTGAAAGAGCAGCCCGCGAGGGAACCGATTTCTACCTTGACGAATATCGGATTCATCATACCGACGGCAGCATCAGATTCCTGCGCGCGATCGGTCATCGCAATCCATCCGGAGAACCAGGCGAGTATGTCGGCGTGACCATGGATATTACAGAACGGAAGCGTGCCGAGGAAGAGCGCGAAAGGCTGCGTCAATTAGAGGCTGAACTTGCGCACATCAACCGCGTCAACATGATGGGAGAACTGGCCGCTGCGCTTGCACACGAAATCAAGCAACCCATTGCTGCCTCGATCACAAGTGCAAATGCTCTCATGCGCTGGCTGGCCCATGATCCTCCCGATCTCGAAAGAGCACGGGCAACAGCTGCCAGGATTGAGCAGGATGCAAATCGTGCAGCTGACGTCATCAACAGTTTGCAGTCCTTCTACAGAACTGGAACCCCCGCAGAACGCCAGAGAGTTGACGTGAAGGAAACAATTGGAGAGATGAACGGTCTGTTAAGGGGCGAAGCGGATCGGCACTCCATAAAGATCCATACGGAGCTCGAGGCTGACACGCCTAATATCCTGGCAAACCGGGTCCAACTTCAACAGGTCTTCATGAACCTGATGCTGAACGCGATCGAGGCCATGAAAGATACCGGAGGCGAGTTGACGATCAGATCGCGAATGAATCCCGAAGGTCGTCTCATTGTTTCCGTCAGCGATACCGGCGTAGGATTGCCGGCGGAATTCACCGAACAGATTTTTGACCCTTTTCATACGACCAAACCACAGGGGACGGGTATGGGGCTAACCATTACCCGCTCGATCGTGGAGTCTTACGGAGGGCGGGTGTGGGCCACCGCCAATGAGGGCGCGGGCGCAACCTTTCATTTCATTCTCCCCGGCGAAACCGAGGCTCATGTATGAAACCCGCGGTCGTTCCCACCGTGTTCATCATCGATGACGATCGTGGTATGCGACAGGCCGTCCAAGATCTCGTCGAGTCAGTTGGTCTCCGCGCCGAGTCCTTTGCAACTGGTCAGGAGTTTCTGAGCAGGCAACCCACCTCTGACCCGAGTTGCCTGGTTCTGGATGTGAGACTTCCTCAGATGAGTGGACTCGATTTCCAGCGCCGGTTAACCGAGATTGGTATGCAAATACCAATCATCTTTATTACGGCGCACGGAGACGTTCCTATGTCCGTCAGGGCACTGAAATCGGGCGCCGTGGAATTTCTGACGAAGCCTTTTCGGGACCAGGATCTGCTGGACGCGATTCAGCAAGCTCTCCAGCGTGACCGTGTGGCGCGAGAACAACAGGCTGAGATCCGCGAACTTCATGGCCGGTATCAGGCCTTGACCGCTCGAGAGCGTGAGGTGATGGGACTCGTAGTGTCTGGAATGCTCAATAAGCAGATTGCCTCAGAAATCGGAGCCAGCGAAGCCACTGTAAAGATCCATCGAGGCAACGTAATGCAGAAGATGCGGGCGGGGTCGCTAATTGAATTGGTTCGTATGGCCGACAAGCTAAAACTTGTTCTTCCTAAATAGCGAGGGGTTATGTCTGTTGACAGGCTGCTACCCCGCTCCTCCTTCAGTTCTAATCGACTACCACCTGAGTAGTAGTTTTTTCGGCTACGATCCGATTGCGTCCCCTTTGTGGTGAGCGTTACCTTTTGGCCATGAAGATCGAGCACACCGCAAGCCTTCTCGCAATCCTCGATGATGACAAGTCGGTTCAAAGCGCGCTGCAAGATCTGATCGAGTCGGAGGGGATGTCCACGCTCTGCTTCGACACCGCAGAGCAGTTCCTGAATTCCGGAGCCAGACACAAAGCCGCATGCCTGATTGCCGACATTCGCATGCCAGGCATGTCTGGTATTGAACTGCATACAAAGCTTAAGGCCGAACGATGCGGAATACCGATCATTTTCATCACCGGACGCGGCGACATTTCATTGGCGGTAAGCGCAATGAAGGAAGGTGCGAGTGACTTTTTTACCAAACCAGTTGATGGAGCTTCGCTGCTTAATTCGGTGGAACGGGCGTTGCAGCAGAATCTCATCAATCGCCGAGAGGCTACCGAATTTGCCAGCTTAGTCGCCCGATATGAATCTTTGACTCCCAGAGAGCGGGAGGTATTGCCGCTGTTGGCTAGCGGTCTACTAAACAAACAAGTGGCATTTGAGTTGGGGATCACCGAGTACACCGTTCAATTACATCGCGGACACATCATGCGAAAGATGAAAGCTGACTCTTTTGCAGCCTTAGTCAGGATGGCGGACAAGGTTTGTCTTCATATCCCAGATCGCCAAGAGAACCCGCAGCAAGCCGCTCTGACAGATTCCGACCCCGACTCAATGTGGGCGCGGATGCACTGCATGAACACAACATCGGCATCCAAGCCTTCAGTCAAAGCTGGTCTCTAGCCGCGAAAAGACTAACGCGCACTGCTGGAATATGACACAACCCGGTTCTATCCGGCCCATCGCGAACGGACCATCCCCACTCCCCCCTTCGAGAAGGTGGCCCGCAATTATTCACGGTCTAGTTTATCTAGCTCGCAATGTAACGCGCCATCGCGCATCAGGTCGTTTGCGCGTCTTTGTGTGCGGCATCCGTAGTTCCACTGGCGGCAGTCCTCCCTCCATCAAGAGGCCGATATAACGTGCTCCCTGTTGGCGATGATGCATGATTGCGCGGTATGCGGGACTGTTATACCAGGCCTTCGCCAGTTCCATGGATGGGAATTCGACCACGGCCGCTCCGTCTACGGCGTCGCCTTCCAGTTGTTCGAAAGGTGTGTATGCCGCCACGCTCCTTGCGCCGTATCCTTCCAGAGTTGGTCCGATCTTCGACCAATAGATCTCGAGTTCAGAACGGTCGACGACTTCTTGACAGATATACACGAAATATGCAGCCATGACTCACCTCACTCGCAGAAATAACTTCAAACTGCATTTTGCCCAGTCATCCAGAGTCAGCTGGTGAGTTTTAGATCGGGGCTCTCGACCAGCCGCCGCAGCATTTGCCCGATGTCCGGCGCCTCATAGAACGGATGTCTGCGGAAGATTTCCGCGCATTTTCCGTCCAATGTGTTAATTGTCTCGTACACCTTCGGTGCGACTTCCCGCACCTCGCGGATTCGTTCGCGGACGAACAAGAGGTTCTCGGGATCAACGTAGCCCGCTTGTATGAAGCCGCGGGTCTTTTTGGCACACCGGCAAGGGTTCGCCTGGTTCAGGAGTCCGCACTTGTCGTTCATGAAGCTGCGCAGGTCCCGCCGCGCACGGGCCAGGCGTTGGCGAAAGTTGTCGGGAGTAATCTCCAACACCTCAGCGGCAACGGTGTCGCTTACCTCGAAGATTGCACCGAGGATGAAGGTTAAGCGTTGCTCACGGTCAAGGCAGAGAAGCATTCCGGAGGTGCAGGAGATCATCGCTTCTGTCACTAGCAGGTCAGTCTCTGCCGATGTGCCTTTGGGATCGGCCAGCTCTAATTCTGGTGTGTCGTCGAGCGCCGCGCCGTAGGAAGCAAAAGCGACGGACGCATGCCGCACCTCCACCCGCCCACGCTTCGTGTTGAGCACGTGGTTGACCACGATGCGGTACAGCCACGTGCGGAAACTGCTCCGGCCCTCAAACGACGAGAGCTGCGTGAGTACTTTGATAAGGATCTCTTGCGTTGCGTCCTCGGCATCCTGCGGATGATATAGCATGCGAACGGCGATGTTGTAGATCCACGCTTGGTGGCGCCGGACCAGGTCTTCGAGCGCCTTGCGATCTCCCGAGCGTGCACGTAGTACAAGCTTTTGATCTTCGTGATCGGCGGAATTGTCGGCTAGCGGGTTATCGATAGTCATGGTCCCATCTCCAGGCGGCCGCATGCCTTGACCTGATTCTCAGAGAGCCAGGGACATCGCAGAGAAGTGGGCGCTCACGATCACTCTTCTCATATAGAGAGACACGCGCCAGGGCACACTGTGACAGAACTATACGGTCAAATCTGCCCACTGCCGAGGGCTTTGCCAATTTCTAAGAATCTTCCTTGCGGCGGATTCCCAGCGTATGACGGGCAACACTTGAAGCTACCGTGTACGCGTTCGTCTCGGATTAGTATCGACGACGGGAGCACCGGCACGCCGTGAACTGCTTCATATCGCTGCCAATGTAACCGTCTAAACACAACCATTTTTGAATCCATAAAACCGCCAACGGCAAAGTTATGGGCTTTTGTGACAGCCGCCTCTCGATCACTACCGGGAGGCCGGCAGTGCGCCAGCGGTTCCCTCGCTTGGATCAATGCAACCCGCGGATATCTCAGGATAGCTTGTCGAAGAAGAGATAAATGGCGGCGATCCGTCCGTCCCGGGCGATGATGAAATCCGTTCCGGCGTATGCTGGCGCATCGCCAGGGCGGCCCGATACCCATGGGACCCGCCCCCCATTGCCCACCTCCTCGGGCTCGGCAATTGGCTGATAGCTAAAGTCGGGATGAGTCGCCTTGATAGCGCCGGCGATGCGATCGATCTCGTCGCGGCCACGGTACGCGCCCTTGTTGGGATCGTAGAAGACGACATCTTCGGTGTAAAGCTCGTTGATCGCTGCGCGTCTCCGCTCGGGGTCGTTTTCACCGAAGACGTCCCGAAGGTTCCGTATGAGCAAGGTCGAGATGCTGTTCGACATATTTGCCTCCTCTTTTGAAGCGATTTGGGCAATACGAGCACCGCCTCATTCATATTATCGATATCGTATCTACGCGTTTTTGCCCGAAGCTCTCAGAACAGTGTGCCCATTGAGGTGAAAGCCGCGGCTCTTAACCCCGCCGACCATATACTGCAGGCCATGCCGGTTAAGAGCTACAGCCATTTCCAGGTAAGCCCAGCACCCTTACTCTCTTGCCCTAGCCTCTATGAAGCAGCCTATTTCTGCACCGCAGGCCTTACGGCTAGAACGTCGTTGAAGCTGGTGCGATATTGCAGGAAGACCAAGACCCAGAGAGCAGAGGCTACGAGTGCCGGAGCAATCGTAGCCGGCGCAAGCGTCAGGTGAAAAGCGAGGATGTTGTACAGTTCTGCCGCAAGCAGCGTGAGCGCGAGCGGTACAAAGAAGCTTGGAAGCAAAAGCAGTCCGCCAATCAATTGCACAGCGAAGAAGAACGCGGCAAAATGCGACGCACTGATGGCGACGAAGAACTGGATCGCAAGCGGGTTCGTCGGCGGTGGCTGATGGATGAAATTGAGAAAGCCGTTCAGGCCAAAGATTGTAAACATCAGTCCAAGTAAATAGCGCGCAATGATTGATACCGTCTTCATCTTTCGTCTCCTTTAGATTGTTTGTCCGTGCGATTGCACGATTTGAAGGTGCGCTGGCGAGAAACGCAGCGAGATAGCGTTCGTAGGCGGACTCTTGATTTCGTTCTCACGCTAAGCCACGCGAAGCACGATCTTGCCGTGTGAGCAGCGTCTTGCCGCTCCCGGCCCACTGGACGACCTCCCATGAACCCCTGGCAGGTTCCCGGCGATGTCATTCCAGGCCTGGGCCGCATCCTGGAGCGCGTAGACGGTCGCGATGTCTGGTCGTATCGTCCCCTCTTCCAGCAGTCGCGCGATTCTGCCGAGCACATCCGCTGACGGCGCGAGCCTCATCATCGCGCCCGACACACGGTGCTTCGCGGACTCTTCCTGCGATACGGGCTTGGCGCGCCAACGCCGTCGCCCGTTCGCCCTCCGGCTTGCGTGTCAGACCGCGCAGATGGAACCCGCTGCCCTGCAGCGCCTGAGCGACCGCGCCGCCCTGATTGCCTGTCACTCCGGTAATGAGAATCGTTCGATTGTTCGTCATAGCTAACCCTGTCCTCCTTTTCGATTGATTGCCAATACATCGCGTCAATCATATTGATGTCAATACAATTGATGGTGTATGCTTCAAGGAGATTCAGGTTTTTTATGACCCAAGAGACGGACCACGCCTGGCTAGTAATGATGAAAGCAATGCGCGCCCTGACAAGGTATGCAGCCGCTGGTATTGAAGGGACCGGGCTCGGTCTCTCGGATTTCGGCGTACTGGAAGTCCTGCTGCACAAAGGGCCTTTGCCCGTGAATACGATAGGCCCAATCGTCGATTTGACCCCGGGGTCGATTAGTATCGCTGTCGACCGCCTCGTCGCGAAAGGTCTCGTCAGCCGGGTCGAGAGCGCCGAAGACCGGCGCGTGCGGATCGTCGCTCTCACTCCGCGTGGCAAGGACCTCATTGTTAAGGCCTTCCGAAAGCATGCCGGACAGATGAAAAGAGTGTTCTCTGAACTGAGTTCGGAGGAACTTCGTGCCCTGGAAGTGGCGCTGAAGAAAGTCGGTAAGCGCGCTGACACGCTCGTGGAGCAGAGCTGAATGGTTCTAACTGAGTTCTCTTAGGTGGTATCCCATGTTCGCTTTTATCGCTTACCCCCTAGACCAAAACCGTTCCGCCATCAACCACGACGGTCTGCCCAGTACTGAACCCTTCCTGCATCAGAAACAGATAGGCTTGAGCAATGTCATGAGCTTCTCCGACTCGTCCCACGGGCAGAAGCTTGCCCACGCTTTCAAAGAGCTGCTCCCGTTCTGATGAGTTCATGTTCTGCCACAGATCCGTCCGAACGACTCCAGGGGATACGGCGTTAACCCGGATCGGCGCCAGTTCAATCGCCAGGGCACGTGTCAGAGCTTCGAGTGTTCCGCAGACGCTTGCGGCAATTACCCATCCACTGTGCGGGCGCTGGCCGGCGACTCCCGTCGTGAGAACGATCGAGCCGCCTTTTCGAATTTGTGGACTCCCGTATTTGACTGCGGCAAGTACAGACCAATAACGCAGTTCAAATGCGCGTTTCGCCTGCTTGAGATCTGTATCAGCAAGCTGGTGCAATTGCAGGCTGTCACCTGCGGTGAAGACTAGGTGATCAAAGGCGCCAACGTTCGTGAAAAAGCTTTCCACGGCCTTTTCGTCGGAGACGTCAACCGCCTCCCCACGAACATTTCCTCCGATGGATTGGATGGCTTCCTGAACTCGTTCTGCGTTGCTGGAGGCGATCACGACGTCCGCGCCCTGCGACGCTGCTTCCTTGGCGACTGCCAAACCAATTCCTGACGACCCACCTATGATGACGACCCGCTTATTCTCAAAACTGTTTTCGCGTGGCATTGAATTCTCCTTTTGAGCACTACTGTCGAGTTACAGAGCTACAGATGAGCAGACGCGTGCATGCGAATCATGCATAATAAACATGATGCCCATGCGTTTAGAGAAATTGCGTCAAGCCGACTTGAATCTGCTGATTACGTTTGCTGCTATTGCCGAAGAGAAAAGCATCACCGCAGCGGCATCCCGCCTGTTCCTCAGCCAGCCTGCGGTGAGCCGGGCTCTCCAGCGCGCACGCGCGATGTTCCAGGATGATCTTCTGGTTCGGTCGCCGAATGGCTTCGAACTCACATTGCGAGGTCGAAAGGTTCTTGACGAGCTTGAGGGATTGCTACCCAGGATAGAGAATCTCGTTGCGCCGGCTCAGTTTGATCCCACGCAGGAGAAAAGCCATTTCCGCATTTCAGGCCCGGATAACGTTTGTACAGCCGTGCTTCCGCCTTTGGCCGGCAGTACGCAAACGGACGCTATCAAGTCCACTTTGAATTCTGGCCCTGGCGGAGCGGCATCGCAGAACTCGTGGAACATGGGCAGCACCTTTCTGCATCTAAGCCGATCAAACCATTCGTTCCGTAAGTCTTTTGGAATGTAAGACGGGGACGACGGGCTCGAACCCGTGACTTCTGCCGTGACAGACAGAGGCGGGCAGTACCTATTGAAATTACGCGTCACGGATGGCTTCTTTTGGCGCTCTCAGATACCCCCGGTAACCGTTATTTGACCCTTATCGGGCCCGCGACCTCTGCCCTGTAAACCTCGGCCTGATCGGCAGTGGCACATTCAGCCACTGGTCAAGGCGAACTACGCACGAATCGGCGGCGCACGGCCAAAATCCTTGCATTCTGAATCGCCAAACCTCTGAGAAGATTATCTCTTCTAGTGGCGCTTGGCATCTTGCATGGGAGTGATCGAATTCGCCGACCGCCGAATCGTATTATTTGGCACTTTCGATGTGGTGCGCTATATTGAGCACTAGCTTAGCTAAACATGGGAGTTCCCCCGGCTCTGCCGGGGAGGCAGTAGAAGTTTGAGTGCAGCGAAGCTAGCTGTCAATCCAGCCGGTGGAAGTCCGTCCTGTGCAGATTGTCCAGTTGGCACAGTAGCGATATCCAGCGTCGAGGCGGGCAACCACCCCGGCGGAAGCCTGGAAGTAAAAGTCCTCGGAGGCAAGGCGAAAGCTGAGTCCGATCTGTCAGGAGGGCAAACAAATCGACAGGTTGCAGCGCAAGCGAACGGTAGGTAAGCTCCGAAATTACTGCCCCGCGGGAAACAGATTTGCAGGAATGTCGGGAGAGTCGAACCTCTTCAAACTAGGTGAAGACAGCATCGGCGGTGAAGGAACTGGATGTATGCAACCGCTGATCTCCCCGGAGTCGAGGACGGCGACATGTCGAGAAGGATTAGGCAGTGAAAGCTCGGACCCACTGGCAGGCGGCTTAGGCGCTCCTGCACAGCCAAGGCGTTTCGTATAACCGCAGAGGCGAGAAGTCGGAACGTGCCTACCAGTGGCTCGGATGGGGTCAATTAAGTGTTGATGGATCGGGACACTATAACCCGGTCTGGAGCGAGGATCCCTGGGGTAGGGCCGTGAGGCTCGAATGACGGTATCGGGAAAGAATGCCTGCCCGACTCAGTGCGGGATACCAGGCCTCAGTCTGGATCGATACGAAGGGCAGAAGCAAAC
>Ga0207109_1221_pt1 | contig 12316 bp, 12 predicted proteins | sample Alteio_BWMinHeat_73_FD_153584 | JGI IMG/M metagenome (GOLD analysis project Ga0207109, IMG submission 153584) | Enriched cells from forest soil in Barre Woods Harvard Forest LTER site, Petersham, Massachusetts, United States -... | ecosystem: Environmental > Terrestrial > Soil > Temperate forest >... | reverse complement strand
TATATGGTTCAGTCGGAGAAACCGCTCCTTGATTTCAAACCACTGACGGTGCAGGCCGTATTTGATTCGCCAAGTCGCTATGTAGTTTTTGCTGTTGATGACATTATCGTCAAAGATTATATCTGTTGCTCAGATGACATCCAGGCCTTGGAGCAGCATAATGCCTATGGTGTTTATTATCGATTGGGTAGCCATCTTTCTTATTGTTATACTATGAATGCAGCACAGGCAGTACCACCGCTCAAACAGGTATCTGATGGCCTTTATGCCTGGCAATTTAAGCAAGGCCAGCATGATTGGGGTTATCCTAACACAGTCGACATGACATTGTATCGTAAAAAGGACATAGAATCGTTTTTCAAAAATGGTAATTACAATACGCCTAATACACTAGAGGGCCGTTGGGCAGGTCAGGCGGGTGCGATTATGCATCGGACTGGCTTGTGTTATGCCGCCTCAAAAATGGTGAATTTGCCACTCAACCGTGTACAGCATGATTATCCTAATCGTCACATGGAAGTATCAGCGCAAGAGTTACAAACACTTTTTGAGCAGGGATTGAAAATTGATATTCGACCGCTGTGTTGTGTTGCAAATATAAGCGCACATATGGAATATGAACCAACGTTTGTACAACGTTAATTAAGGAAAGATATGAGTATGAAGACACTGCGAGTAGTAGCATTGATTATCAGTATGTTGGTATGTGGTGGCTTATTGGCACGCAAAAGCTGTTGTGCTCATAAAGCACTCAATGCGTGGCGCACCGGTCAACGCCATTTTGTGATTGTTACTGCTACCTATAATAACGCTGCGTGGTATAAACAAAATATAGAGAGTGCGTTATCACAGAGCTATCCGGATTTTGAGGTAGTTATTACTGATGATGCTTCCACTGATGGCACTGCTGATCTGATAGCGCAACGCGTGCACGAATTAGGAGCTGAAAGCCGTGTCACGTTGATACGTAACCCAGAGCGTAGGGGCGCAATGGCTAATCAATGTGTGATGATTCATAATCACTGTGTGCCAACGGACATTGTAGTAATCCTTGATGGTGATGATTGGTTTATCGATACGCACGTATTGGAATATTTAAGTCACGTATATGCAGATCCAAACATTTGGCTTACCTATGGACAATTTATTGAATACCCATCGGGAGTACATGGTTTTTGTATTGACATGCCTGACCATATTGTGCGCACCAATGCGTTCCGTCGTTTTCCTGAAATACCATCGCACCTGCGAACATTTTATGCAGGGCTCTTTCATAAAATTGCTCGTAAGGATTTGTGTGATAACAAGGGCCAGTGGTTATCCATGTGCGCTGATATTGCAGCGATGTTTCCGATGATTGAAATGGCACGTAATGGGCACTTTAAATTCATAGCGCAACCACTCCTTATGTATAATAGCTCAAATCCCATTAATGATTATAAGGTTTCAAAGGCGGTGCAGCGTTCTATCGATTTGGACTTACGCTCTCGTACTGCGTATAGTGCATTAACGAGGTTGTTTGAATAAAAAAGGATATGAGTATGAACATGAAAAGTACAGTATTAATCATATTGTTTAGCTGTTTTTCTCTTAATGCGGCCCATATTGGTCTTTTGATTGTGGCTACGGGGCGTTATATCAATTTTGTTGAACCTCTTATTGCCTCAGCGCGCAAACACCTATTGCCCGGGCATCAAAAGACCTATTTTATTTTTACTGATGGACAAGTGCCGGTTATGGATGACGTAGTTGGCGTATATCAAAAACGGCTTGGCTGGCCATATGATACCTTAATGCGCTGTGCTATGTATACTGCTCATACCGATTTGTACGACAGTATCGATTATTTATATGCACTTGATGCGGATATGTTATTGGTCGATACGGTGGGGGATGAAATTTTAGGTGATCGAGTAGCTACCCAACATCCGGGTTTTGTGGGTCTTCGTGGTACGTATGAAACTAATAGAGCTTCCAGCGCATGTGTGGAGCCTTATGAGGGCAGTTGTTATTTTGCCGGTGGATTCCATGGCGGTTCGCGTGATGAATTTTTGCAATTGGCGGCTACCATGTATCATAATATCATGCGGGATTTAGAGCATAATTTTATAGCAATCTGGCATGATGAAAGTCATCTCAATCGCTATTTTATTGATCATCTACCGACTGTGGTCCTGAATCCGTCTTATTGCTATCCGGGTAATAAGCGCATTGCGTATCCTAAAAAATTGGTTGCGCTTGATAAAAATCATGCTGAATATCGTAAGTAATTAATTTTTTCATTACTGCTGACATAAAATATCAAATGCATGATCAAATTCTTTGCACCAGATTTGCCATAATGCATGTTCGCTGACTGATTGGTCTGTCATACTTTCACTGAGTATTTCGTGGCCGATTTTTTTGAGTTCTTCTATAGATAGGCTACGGTTTTTGATTGCTCGTATAGTTATGTTGCGCAAGACCAGGTAGCATGTTTGTTCGCATTGCTGTATCGTAAACCCAAACGCGTGTAGTATGTGCCTAAATTTTTCATCATACCAGCCATCATAATGATTTGCCCATGAGGCTTCATGAGAGCCAAATATATGGCGCATAATGATCTGTTTTTGCGTGTATGAGTAATCAGTACTTAATAGTTGCTTCACACTTTCTTGAAAGTCAGGTGTCTCTATCGTTACGGTACCACCATTGCGCAACCAATAGCTCCAACTGGCAAGCAGTGCGAGTGCAATGTGTCGATTGAAATGTTCAAAGGTGTGATGTGATCGTACTTCAGTCACGCAATCGCTAGGAAAGGACAGCTGAGTAATATTTGCCCAAAAATCAGCGCCACTTCTTGATTGTAATGGATGTTCGTCAGGTGCAAAATCTATATTGATATAGTCTTTTAAATGGGTTTCACCACAGCCAAGATGGAGTCGAAGCGTATCACAGTCAACAGCATTTTTTTTCAAAAATCGGAGCGTATTATGCCCGTGAGGAATTTCCGGTACTGCACACAAACCCATCGGGATGAGTAACGGTAGAAGGTAGTTTTTCATAGAGGGATTCCTTTTATTGTATTGGTCCATCATAATAAGCATATATATCTCCCCACAAAGCTCCCATATGCTGCCAGTTATTGTTCTTGGCCGCATGCTCTATAATCGGTATAATTTCTTGAGCGCTAACCCATTTTTTAAGTGTTAATTGTGGTTGCTCTGCTATAGCAAAATTAAATTTGGTGTAACCAAGGCTGACAAGATGACTTACGCATTTTTGTGCGTTGTGCAGTACTTCTGACACAAATTCAAAGGATAGATATTTAATAGGTTGCGAGAGTCCTTGAAGTACTTCATACTCGAAATTTTCTACATCAATTTTGCAAAAGGCCGGTTTGCCATATTGAGCAATAAGATGATCAAGGGTAGTGACTGGAACCTCTAGAGGAATATCCCATAGGTATCCTTGGTCTGCAAAGCGACATCCAGGTTGCTGCCATTCGGGTGAGAAAGTGGAAATCGTGTGGGCTCGTGAGCAAACGAAAAAGGTAAGGGTGCCTACTTTGTGTGCAAGGCCAACTGCCTCTATTGCCACTGCCTCATTGTCAGCAAATCGTTCTTTGAGTACTTGAATAGAGCTTGGTTGTGGATCAACGCAGACAACGTGCGCATTGCATGCAAGATATAAATCTGTTTTCTTACCTATGTTGGCACCTACATCAAATACCAAATCTCCCGGGCTGATAAATTGCTGTAAAAATGCGATCTCATGCTCTATAAGAGCTTGCGTAGTAGACGTAATGATACATAGAGATGCCAAGCATATTTTTTTTATCTGATTCACGATAATTCCTGATTTTTGGTGCCGATTGTTTGTTCTATGATGTCAAGTAATAGCAACGCAGATTTGGTATCTGTCATGTGATCTATTATCCAGCGTCGTGGGTTGAAGGAAGTGAGTTGCCCTTTGATGCTCTTAAGCAGCTGTTCCAAGTCTGCTATTGATTTCCAATCTAATCCAGTATCTCGTGTTAAATAGGGGCACGATGATATGGGGTCGAATCGTTTACCATAGGCAATAAGTTCTTGTGGATTCCACACAAGAGTAGGTACATTCATTGACCATGCTTCAGCCAGTGAGATACCCTGGCTCTCGGATACGCTTAAAAAGATGGCGAATGCACTGTCAGCAAGTAGAATCTTATATTGTTGATGGGTATAATTACCATAATTGAGGACAGCGGGATTCCAGCCATACTTAACTAACAACGTTTTTATTTGATTACATAGGTGTTGGTCTGCATATTTTGCGTATATCAATACCTGTTTGGTAGATCTGTGTTGTGAGAGTGGCGACCAATATGTTTCGTCTACGCCTGCGTACCAAATTTTAATTTTTTCAGTGAGTCGCGCATCGTCTTGTATAAAATTGATACCGGTCCATTGACTGGGCACCAATATGCCATCTATGTGTGGTGAGGCAAGTAGATAATCGTGCTCAAACGATCTTGACATTAAATTGGGGCCCGCAAAAATATGTTTAATGTGTCCTGCTTTTTTCCATTCAACTGCTCTTTTAACATTGTGCGCATCAGACAGAATGACGACGGTATCTGCTATGGTAGTTAATTCAGGTGGATTCAGATTAAATGGTATGCCCAAGTTGGTTAAGCCTTGTATCAGACTACGCACTACTTCGCCTGGGCCACGGTCACAGGGCTGATGTATAATGGTAAGGCGATCAAAAGAGTATCCACATACTGACGTAGTGATGAGAAAGATAAGAGCAGTTATATAATAATACATTACAGATCCTTCTGTTTTAAGTTGATCGCATCAAACAGTGCACGCCATTGTGCAAGGACGGTAGTATTATGTTCTTTACCATATTCATGTATTTTGGCACGTGTTACGGCAAAATCGGTGGCGTCTATTTTTGCTTTTAAATCATTCCAAGAATCGAAAAAGATAAACCAATTATTATGCTCAGGGCAATACCATTCAGTCAAATGGATACAGGTTTGCATATATTCCACATTTGGCCACCAGGCTCTGCGCGTTGAGAGTAATTCAAGCATAAAACGCTTGGTGGGAATAAAGATGGGAAGGCCCAACTGTATATTTTCAAAAAGGGCAAGATTTGACCATGCATAAGGAATATGGATGACCCCTTTAAATCCTTCTAGATCAGTTGGGCCATTATAAACGCCACGGTAGCAGGGGATACCAAGCCGGCTGCACTGCTCGACCAATTGTACATCATTGTTGCGTGGGGGTATGAAAAAAGTCTTTGCTTTATTTATAGTATTGGGCACCATCGATTGGCGTGCTTTATTTTTAAATTTCCCCGATGGAGTGATAATTCTGGTACCAAAGTTGATACCGCGAACTGTGCCATAGTGGTGCTCAAAAGCATTATACGCGACAAAATATACATTGTCCTGATGAGTCGCCGTGCGGATTAATTGATAATATTCATCGTCAGGAAATCCTTGTCTGCTAGAATCCCAATCGGTGTAATCAAAGCGATTACATATCCAAATGATGAGTGGTTTTTTCCACCCATTTTGTAAGAATATGCGTGATAATGGCGCAGTATCTGAGGTGATTATGACATCGAACTGATTGAAAAACTCTCTGTGTCGATTCCATACATCCTGTGCACGCTGGTGCGACACATTATATATGGCATTACCTTTCGTGATGCCATCGTAATTATTGTCCTTGACCCAATCATCTTGTACAAAAATCGAGGTAAGCTCTACGCCGAGTTCTCGCGCTATGTATTTGATTTCACGAACGCAGCCTTTATGAAAACTAAGGTGTAGTAATTTTAATGATACTATGCATTGTGTATACGATAAGAGGGTGCTTATTAGTATGAGATAGCGATATATTTTTTGCATATTATTGCTTCCTTGTCAGCAGCACTTGATATTCATTCATTACCAGTTCAAAACCATGTTCAAGTAGGTAAGGGATAGCATATTTTCCTTTGCCCAGTTCAGAGGTATCACCAAATTTTTTTGGTGTTTGGTTACGAATATCGTCAATCAAAATAATACCGTTTAGTGCCATGAGATTACGCTCCACGACGATCTGTGCCTCGGCTAGCTGCATGCGTGCAGTCGGTTCAATCGGATGCATATTACCGGTATCCATATACAAGAGATCTATTGTTTCAGGTTTGCATGTTTGTAAAAATTCAACAGACGAGCACACATGATACTGGATAAAGGAACTAAAATCGCGGGTAATCAGTTTACAGCGCATGATATGTTCCGGGCATAGATCAATGGTATGGAAAATAGGCTTGAGATGAGCGAGGCACTCAGCAGCTACACGCGTAAAACTACCGGCACCCCAATCCCATTTTTCAGGAGACTGTGGTTCCCAGTAGACAGGATTATCTTCATTACATCCGGGAAATGGCCCGCCTACAAAAGAGCGGGTTGTGCCCAGCTCTACGATCATACGTCCATTGTATGCTTCAAAATGCTCAAAAGCTGCTTTAAATGAGCTGTATCGCGATTTGGGCAAAATAGAGTATGAGGTCCAATCTTGGTCAGCATAGGTACCGCGTTCAAGAAATAACTGATACTTGTTGAGTATTGTGGTTGCGTGAGTTGCGTATGCTGCTGGCGAGCATATGAGCAGCATAGCAAGAGATAGTTGTGGTAGCTTCATCGTTATCCTTATTTTACCAGTGAGTTAGCATACATTCACCGCTACCAAAGATGGAGGCGGTAACATCAAGTGAATCGAGATACATAATTTTATCAGCAGGGATGTGTGTACGTATATAGTGAGTAATTTCTTGTTCTATATTGATCATCTCATGCTCCATGCGTTGTGTATTCAGGCTGGTGTATGCTTTTTTAAAGTGTGCATACGATAGGGCAAAACAACCGGTAAATGCTTGTCCATGCTGATCTGTTTTAATAAAGGCGTCGATGTGCGGATTTTTTTTAATGATTTCAAAAAACGCTTCAGAATTAAAATAATAGCGGCCGGTTAATTTGATGACTATGTCATCATCTTTGAATGGTAGACGAGTGCATGCGGCTACTATTGATAGCGCTTCATTGACACCTTTATTGCGCAGTGCAGTATTGTTGGTTCGTGTGTAAAATACATACGGACTGTACGCATCTAAAAAACTGTTACCTGTGATGTTGCAACTTTCAATAATGTAGGGAGTGTACCCGTATACGGCAAGTCTATTGAATGAGTGTACGTACTCCTTTTGACGACTTTCGTACTGTTGATCAATCAGCGCCGCAGTACACACTATGTGTGTATCACGCGTGAGCATGGCTATAAATGCCGGTGCATCAAATTTGCTGAGCTCTATCCATGCGCGGGTATTCCAGCCACATAATGCATCCATGAGGCTGCCAAAGTCGAAAAGAAATATATTATCGAGCTTATGCCATAATCGTTTTTGTAACACCCGCCCTGAACATCCCATGGCGGTGATGATAACGGTATATTTGCCCTGTTGTACCTCTACCGCTTGCAGACAATCCTGTTCTATACGGTCGATCTGTGTATATGAATTTTGTTCAGGCGTTGGGATGAACACACAGTCTGAGCCAAAGAGGAGAGAGCGAATTTCGTGCGGAATATGTTGGTTACCCACCAGTATACAATGGTGTGCCTTTAAAAAACGTAAAAAAGCAATGCAGGTATCTTGATGATTGGTGGCGCAAAAATGGAGAGCAACTGCGGTATATATATCTTTAAAATCTTCTACCCAGAAAGGCGCTACTTTAGTAAGTAGATCATTACTTAGTTGATAGCTTGACTCATGGTTGCCGGGAAACATACCGCTCTCAAGACCGCCAAATTCTTTACAATGGAGTGGTAGCGCTTTTAACACTGTTGGGCCATTAATACTCAGAGCTTTTAGCATCTCTTGTTGGAGCATACGATTGGCTGTCTGTTTCATATCCGCCTTGCCCAAGGCTAAGTTGACGTCGCCATCTCCAAAGCGCAAATAAGCACCCTTCTTTTGTTGTTGGATGATATCCATAATGGTCATGAGGGTTTGCTCAGATTGATGGAAACGTAACTCTGAGTAAAGATTTTTACTGATTAGGTTATGACAAACTAATAATAAAAAAAATGGTATTATTTGTGATAGTCTATGCATCACCTATTGACCTCTTTATGGTTTGTGTACCCACCAAATTCGCGGTTCATTTTTATCGGTGTTCACCACCAGGCCGCGGGTGGTAAAAAATTCATTCACCGCCTGAGGAACGCCTGGCCATTTAGTTGTATAATCGTCACCACCGATGATACCGCCATTTCTGACCTTGGCATACCAGGCCTGTATGTCTTGTTGTACCGATTTATACGTATGATCTGCATCGATAAATACAAAATCAAGTTCGTTGTCCGCAAAAAGGCTGGCGGCAGGCAGAGAATATTTGCGGATCATGTGTGCACGTTCACCAAATTCACTAAAGCGAGCTGTGATTCGGTGAAAATAGAGGTCTAGTACGCCACGCGCCGCGAAAGATTCAAATAGTTCCGGTGAAAATGGGTCAACGCAGTATAATGTCTCAACGTTTGTTTTTTTTAGAATGTCGTAGGAATGACCTCCGGTTGCAATCCCAACCTCACATCCTTTTTTTAAATTATAGGTATTAATTAAGCGTGAAAATATACCATAATAATGGGCGGTATTTTCATTCCATTCTTCAATTGCTTGAAATTCATGCATCCATTGTATGACGGTCGATTCCGGCAGGTTGGTCGCTATGCTTAATTGTTTCATATCATATACGGTAGCAGCTAGACATGAAGTACCCGCTAGAAATAGGGCATTGGCTAGATGATTTGCTCTGTTAGTATTTCTCACAGATTCTCCTTATATTTTTTGTACAACAATTGATCAAAAATTAAGCATATTAATTATTGCCTGTCAAGCTGTCTGAATTCTGGGAGCGTTTCGTAAAAACCATTTGGGTATGTGGCTAATATGTGGTATATCTGTGACTTTAGGTGAGCAGGGTACATGTGTGAAAAGTCTAACGGTAAACGTAGGAGCAGAGAATTGAAGAGAACTAATGTTGTTTTATTAATCAGTTTATTAGCACCCATAATTATACAAGCGAAAGTACTCATTTTTACCTATGCCTATAATCGACCGGATTTTGTTGAAATTCAGCATAGAACGTTCCAAAAATTTCTTGAAGACGAGTATGAATTTGTAGTGTTTAATGATGCGGTAGATAGTTCGATGCATCATCAAATACGCGCAATCTGCGCACGGTACAATATCCGTTGTATTGATATCCCACAAGCGATTCATGATCAGCCGTATTTGCCACGTGAGCCAGAAGAATGGTATCATGCGCCAGCGGTCAGAAATGTGAATGTAGTGCAGTATTCGTTAAATGCCCTTGGTTTTGCTCACGATGATGTAGTGATGCTTATTGATTCGGATATGTTTTTAGTAAAAAAATTTAATATTTCCCATTATATGGCCGGGTATGATCTTGCAGGGCTGAAGTGCTGTAAAGAGGGTGTCACCTATATTTGGATTGGTATTGCTTTTTTAAATATGGCAACCATGCCTAATAAAACAACCATTAATTTTAATTGTGGTAGGGTGGGTAAAGTGAGTGTGGATGCAGGGGGGCATACGCATGATTATCTAGTGAGCAATCCGCAGGTGCGTGCTCGTTATTTTGATAATTTTTATATTAATTGCTATGGGGGCAGTACTATAACGAGTCGTGCTCATAACATGCAGGATAAGCCTTATAATACCAAACTATTACATCATTTGGGGTTTGATAAGCACGCTGTTGATTTAATAGAAGCGGGTGCCCATCGGATAGAATTTTTGCTTGATAATCATTTCTTTCATTATCGCAGTGGTACCAATTGGAATCATCAGTCAAATAAATATCATGATGCAAAAACACGACTATTTAAGAAGTTTATCGAAAAGACATTGGCTTCATAATCGATTATATACGTGCAAAAAGTGCATTGCCAAAAAACCAGGTCGGTGGCTGCGTGAAGTCGGTACCGAGTAGGGTGAATCCTTGATCTTCAAGCCAGGCACGAACTTCAGGATATTGTGGTTGATTGGCATAACTTTCGATAAAAGAGACTTCGGTGTGAATAATCTTGACTGTGGCAAATATATGCGGTGATGCGCGCATAACGCTCAGTTCATGTCCTTGCAGATCGAGCCATAACATATCAATATGGGTAACTTGTTGTTGGTGTGCCCAGGTATCAAGAGTAATAGTTGGCACCTGTATAGTGTATGGAAATTGTATTGGCGAATGGTTCAGTCGTTCCTTTGGAGATAATAAAGAACCGGCTTGTGTGGGAATGCCGGGATTCGTTGGTTTTTCGGCGATGTAAAAAGAAGCGGTACCATTAATAGTGCTTAATGCCATTGGATAGCGTTTGATCTGTGGACAGCCAACGGTATTGAGTTCAAGTTTTTTGAAAATAGCAGGTACTGGTTCAAATGCATGAATGGTACTATTGGGCCAATAATAAAGAAATTTTTTTGTATCACGGCCATCAAAAGCCCCCGCTTCTATGATCGTAGGGTTATCTGGTAAATATGAACGTACGATATCAAAAATGGTATGCGATTTAAAAATGGTCATGCGCGAAATACCTTGCCTGTCGCTTTCTTTTGCGTTATAAGTGTACAGCTATATTGAATGTCGATATGCTGTATATACGGTATAGATAAGTAAATATGATACTCGGTTGTAGTAAAATGACAAAGGAAAGTAGTGGAACGTGAAATACAAAAAAAATCCTCAACACCCCCTAACTCCGGTGCACCGACGCCACGAACTGATCAGTTCGGTTATGTATATGTAGATTCAGCGCTACCATTCTCACATTGGTTCCAGAAAAATAAATATTATCATCAGATGATGACTCAGTGGTACTTATTTATGGTGCCACAGGGAGCAACCGTCTTACATCTTAATTGTAAGGCGGGGTATTTATTTGAGTCTTTGAATCCTAAAGTTGGCGTGGGTATTGACACTGATCAACAGGCAATTAAGGAGGCGCGTACAGGATACGGGAACCGCTACTATTTTCATGCAGGTACCCTTGAGTCATTGTCTATTACGTATGCATTCGATTTTATTATTCTTTCCAATATAACTATGGAACAGCAGGACGTGCAGCAATTCTTAAGTCAACTGCACAGATTTTGCCGCCCGGGAACACGTATTATTATTGATATGTATGCATGGTATTTAAAGCCCTTTGTTTGGCTTGGTCAAAAAATCGGATTACAGTATCCGGTTGAGTTCAAAAATTGGGTTTCGCGAGCTGATATGATTCATTTGCTCTATTTGGCCGGGTTTGATGTCGTGACCAAGGGGTCTTATTTGTTACTTCCTATGCGTATACCCCTTCTTTCGTGGATTTTTAATACATTGTTAGCACCATTGCCTATCATACGATCATTCTGTATCCATCAATGGTTAGTAGCTCGGTCCATGGTTCCTTCAGGTAAAAACCCCCAAGATTATACAGTATCTGTTGTGGTCACCTGTCGTAATGAACGTGGCAATATAGAGCGTGTGGTCAAAGAATGCCCACAGATGGGTAAACATACAGAAATAATCTTTGTTGAAGGTGGCTCATCAGATGGTACGCTTGAAGAAATTCAGCGGGTTGCACAAGAATATAAAGAAGTGCGAGATATTTCTTGGTATGTGCAGGAAAATAAAGGGAAAGGTGACGCTGTTCGTAAAGGGTTTGCACAGGCGAACTCAGATGTGCTTATGATCTTAGACGGCGACTTGACTATGCCGGCTCAAGAGTTATCAAAATTTTTTGAAGCATTGGTAACAGCAAAAGGAGAATTTATTAACGGTTCTAGACTTGTATATAGTATGGAATCGAAAGCAATGCGATTTTTGAACGGAGTGGCAAACCGGTTTTTTGGCAAACAGCTATCATGGATTATGGGGCAAAAAATAAAAGACACATTGTGTGGAACAAAAGTATTGTGGAAAGAAGACTATGGACGTATTATTTCAAATCGATCTTATTTTGGCATGCGTGATCCATTTGGCGATTTTGATTTGTTGTTTGGTGCTGCCAAGCTTCATTTAAAAATAGTCGATCTACCTATTAGGTATAAAGAGCGTACTTATGGGCAAACAAATATACGGCGATTTGCCAACGGATTTGTTTTGCTGTGGATGAGCATCGTTGCTATGCGGAAATTCAAGTTTAGGTAGCCATGAATATTAGTATTATTATACCCGCATATAATGAAGAAAAGAGAATCGAACGTACTCTTGAGCAGTACCATTATT
>Ga0207109_1220_pt1 | contig 12379 bp, 8 predicted proteins | sample Alteio_BWMinHeat_73_FD_153584 | JGI IMG/M metagenome (GOLD analysis project Ga0207109, IMG submission 153584) | Enriched cells from forest soil in Barre Woods Harvard Forest LTER site, Petersham, Massachusetts, United States -... | ecosystem: Environmental > Terrestrial > Soil > Temperate forest >... | reverse complement strand
TCTTACTTGAATCTCTTCATGTTTTTCATGCTGATTCTCGTGCTGGCCGCGAATTACGTGCTGCTTTTCGTCGGTTGGGAGGGCGTGGGGCTTTCGAGCTATTTGTTGATTGGATTTTATTTCCTGAGGAAATCGGCATCGGACGCGGGGAAAAAAGCGTTCATCGTCAACCGCATTGGCGATTTTGGATTCATGCTGGGGATGTTTCTGCTGTTTCGGACATTCCATACGTTGGATTTCAACACTCTATTCGATCTGAAGCACGCGGCAGGATGGCAGGCCGAATCCTGGGGCCAATTCGGCACGTTCACGATCGCCTGCCTGTTGCTGTTCATGGGCGCCTGCGGAAAATCCGCGCAGCTGCCGCTGTATGTATGGCTGCCCGACGCGATGGAAGGGCCGACACCGGTCAGTGCGCTGATTCACGCGGCCACCATGGTGACGGCGGGCGTGTATGTTGTGGCGCGTTCTCATGTGCTGTTCACGCATTCGGAAACGGCGTTGGTCGTTGTGGCCATCGTCGGATGCGCCACGGCGTTTTTCGCCGCCACCATCGGGTTGGTGCAGACGGACATCAAAAAAGTTTTGGCGTACTCCACGGTCAGCCAGCTGGGCTACATGTTCCTAGCGTGCGGAGTGGGCGCGTTTTCCGCGGGCATCTTTCACCTGATGACGCATGCCTTCTTCAAAGCTCTGCTCTTTCTCGCTGCCGGCAGCGTGATTCACGCCATGGGTGGCGAGCAGGACATGAGGAAGATGGGCGGCCTCAGCAAAAAGATCAAATACACCTTCGCGACCATGCTGATCGCTACCTTCGCCATCACGGGTATTCCCTTCTTCGCCGGCTTCTTTTCCAAGGATGCCATCCTCCTTGCCGCGTTTCAGATCCCCGGCGGCCATCCGCTGTACGCCGTCGGGCTGCTCACTGCGCTGCTGACGTCGTTTTACATGTTCCGCTTGATCTTCCTCACCTTTCACGGCAAGGCGCGGTACGACGAGCGCAAAGTGCACGTCCATGAATCGCCTTGGAGCATGCTGGGCCCGTTGGTGGTGCTGGCGGTGCTTTCGTTTGTGGGCGGCTGGTTTGCTCTTCCGGCGTTTTTCCAGGGGCCGGATTACTTCAGCAATTTCCTCGCGCCCGTTTTTGGCGGGCACGAGTCGGCCGAGGTGCTGGGAGGAGCAACTGCGCACACTCTGGAACTGACCCTAGCGTTTGTAGCCGTGAGCGCGGCGCTTGCAGGATTGGGAGTCGCCTACTGGCTGTATTTGAGCCGGCCATCGAAACCGGGAGAACTCGCCAACTCGATGAAGGGCCTATACACGACGCTCCTGAACAAGTATTACGTGGACGAACTGTACGCCGTGGCAATCGTCAAGCCACTGCTGTGGATTTCCACCAATGTTTTCTGGAAAACGGTGGATGTGGGCGTCATCGACGGCGCGGTCAATGGGATCGCGGAAGGCCTCACTGCTGTTGGCGACGGTGCGCGCCACACCCAATCGGGTAACACGCGCAGTTATGCGGTGTGGGTGGTCATCGGAGCGATCGTGGTTATCGCGGTCGTCTTTTTCTGGACGAGCGCCGGTAAGCCGGTCGTCGGGATGGTGCGTTAATGCTGGCCGGCGGACACTTGCTCACAGTTCTGATCTTCTTCCCTGCTGTGGGGGCGCTGGCGCTGCTGTTGTTGCGTGGCGACGATCATAAGTACATTCGCTACCTGGCCCTCGCGGTCTCGCTGGCGGAATTTATTCTTTCTCTTTTCCTGCTTTTGAAGGTTCCCGTCAACGCCACCGGCTATCAACTGGAAGAATTCGCGAAGTGGATCAATCAACCACCCATCAACTACCACCTCGGCGTGGACGGCATCAGCCTTTTCCTGGTCATCTTGACGACCTTCTTGACGCCAATCTCTGTGCTGGCTTCGTGGAAAAGCATCGAGCACCGCGTCAAGGAATTCTTCATCATGCTGCTGATGCTCGAAGTCGGCGTCGTTGGCGTCTTTCTCTCGCTCGACCTATTCCTCTTCTTCCTCTTCTGGGAAGTGATGCTGATTCCCATGGCTCTGCTGATCGGCATTTGGGGCCATGAACGCCGCGTCTACGCTGCCGTCAAATTCATCCTCTACACCATGGCGGGCTCGATCTTCATGTTGGTTGGCATCATCTGGCTGTACAACGCCACGGGTACCTTCGACCTGCCGACGGTTCAGCAAATGCTTGCAAAGGGAGTGTTGCAGCTTGCGCCGCGAACGGAAATGCTGCTCTTCCTCGCTTTCTTTGTGGCGTTTGCCATCAAGGTGCCGCTCTTCCCGCTGCACACCTGGCTCCCGGACGCGCACGTGGAAGCCCCTACGGCAGGTTCCGTGATGCTCGCTGGCGTGCTGCTGAAGATGGGCACGTACGGCATGATCCGTTTCTGCCTGCCGCTCTTTCCAGAGGCTTCGCACGTCGCCGCGCCATGGGTGGCCGCGCTCGCAATCATTGGCATTATTTATGGAGCGCTGGTAGCGATGGTTCAGCCGAACCTGAAGAAGCTGGTCGCGTATTCTTCGGTGAGCCACCTAGGCTTCGTGGTGCTTGGCATTTTTGCGTTTCACAACATTTCCATGCAGGGCGCGGTGTATCAGATGCTGGCGCATGGCATCTCCACTGGCGCACTCTTCCTGCTCGTTGGCATGCTCTACGACCGGCGCCATACGTTTGAAATCAGCGAGTACGGCGGACTCGCCACGCCGATGCCGAAGCTTGCGGCGTTCTTCCTGTTCGTTGCTCTGTCTTCGCTGGGCTTGCCGATCCTGAATGGGTTTGTCGGCGAGTACCTGATTCTGCTCGGAACCTATCAACGCCACTGGCAATGGGCAACGTGGGCCGCGCTTGGTGTGATTCTTTCGGCGTGCTACCTGCTGTGGTCGTATCAGCGGGTATTTTTCGGTGAAATCATCAAGGAAAAGAATCGAACGCTTCCCGATGTATCCGCTCGCGAAAAATGGATTCTTGCCACCATGGCCGTCGTAACTTTGTGGATGGGCATCGGCTCTGTGTTTATTACGCGCCGCACCGCCACTGCTGCGCAAAATGTCATCGACCAGGTTGAGCCACAGCGACCGTACGAGGCTGCGGCACCCGGCGCGACTGCGCCGCGATCGGCGGCGGCCATCTCCTCCACGTCCACAGCGTCCGCCGTGGAAAGGCTCGGAGCCCGCTAGATGAATTCCGCGATTCCCAGCATTGCCGACTACTACCGCGTGCTCCCGGAATTAATCTGGTGTGGATTCGGCGTGCTGGCGATGCTGCTGCAGCCGATTGCGCGCATCCGCCACGTCTTCTCGTCTCTCGCCATTATCGGAGCGCTCGCTGGCACCGGCGCGTCATGGCTGGCATTCCAGCGCGCAGGTCTGGGCTTTTTCGGGCTCATTCAGTGCGATGCGTTCAGCTTTTTCTTTCATCTGCTCGTCGGCACAGTAGCGTTCTTAGTGGTTCTCGCCGCCGGGCCGTATCTCGATCGCGAGCAGCTCCCGGCTGCGGAATTTTACGCACTGCTGCTGTTTGCGACGGTGGGCATGGGCGTTCTCGCTTCCGCGCAGGAATTGCTCACCGCGTTCATCGGCCTGGAGATGAGCTCGATCTCCAGCTACATCCTAGCGGGCTACCGCCGCGATTCGCTGAAGTCCAGCGAATCGGCGATGAAGTATTTTCTGCTGGGCTCCTTCGCGACGGCTTTCTTTCTATACGGGATCGCGCTCGTCTATGGCTCTACAGGCACGACCATGCTGGACAAAATGGGCAACGCAGACCAGGCGAGCGCGCTGTTGAAGCTGGGCCTGGCGATGATCCTCATCGGCCTCGGGTTCAAAGTGGCTGCTGCGCCATTCCAGATATGGACGCCGGACGTTTACGAAGGCGCGCCGACGCCGGTCACGGCGCTTTTTTCTGCGGGGCCGAAGGCTGCGGCTTTCGCTTTGTTACTGCGCATTTTCGCCACGGTTCCTGCAGCCACACATTTCTGGTTCTGGGCGTTCTGGACTCTCGCGGTGCTTACAATGTTCGCGGGAAACCTGGGCGCGCTGGCGCAGACGAACATCAAGCGGCTGCTGGCCTACAGCTCGATTGCCCACGCCGGCTACATCCTCGTGGCCTTTGCCGCGGTTACTTCCATGGCACAGGGTGGACGAGCAGAAGCCGCAGCCGCTTATGCGGCCGTGCTGTTTTATCTGCTGAGCTACGCCCTGGTAAAACTTGGCGCCTTCACCATCGTTTCGCAGCTCGGCGGCACGGGTGAAAAGAATCTCTCGTTGGACGATTACGCCGGACTATCGCAGCGCCAGCCGGTGGTTGCGGCCATGTTGAGCATCTACCTGCTGTCCCTGCTCGGGCTGCCGGTCACGGCGGGCTTCTTCGGAAAGTTCTACATCTTCAAAGCGGCGGTGAATTCGCACCTGCTCTGGCTAGCGGTCTTGATGGGGATCAACAGCGTCATCGGCGCCTATTACTATCTGCGCGTCATCGTGGTGATGTACATGCGCGAACCGAGCACGGAGGCCGCGGCGGCCGTTCCCGTAAGTTTCCCTCTGCCGGTGAACGTCGTCCTCGCGGTCACGGCTATCGGCACGATCCTCTTTGGCGTGCTGCCCAATACCGTCATCAATTTCATTCTCCAACCCACGCTCTTCGGCCGCTGAGATCGTCGTCTAAATCGAGCGGGGCGGACTGAAGTCCGCCGCTACATCACGAAAAGAAAACGGCCCGAAGGCTTGTGCCTCCGGGCCGTGCCTCGAAAACTCCCGCAGAGCCTTACTTGACCTTGAGGATGATCATCAAAAATGTGAAGAGCACAAGTGTTTCGACGAAAGCCAGGCTAAGAAGCATCGGAGTAAAAATGTTCTTGGCCGCTCCAGGGTTGCGAGCAATACCTTCCAGTGCTGCCGCACCGATTTTCCCCTGTGCGAGACCGCAACCGAAAGCAGCGATCCCCATGCCAAATGCTGCCGCAATCCACAGAGCGGCGCGGCCTCCGCCAGCGGACCCGGCACCTTCCTGCGCAAACGCCGCAGGGGCAAACGTCATGGCGGCAATCAGTGCAATCAACAACATACTCCACTTCTTCATCACTGCCTCCTTGTCGAGTCAGGGTTTGCAAGTACAAACCCTGAAACCCGATGAATTGCCGCCAGGAGGTGGTTCCCGGACACCGTGCAGCCGGGCTCACGCTGTATCGGCAAATTGCCGGCGAACCGCACCGGCAAATATCGATTAATGCTCTTCCGCCGTTGCCATCCCAAGATAGGAGGCGGGCAAGACGGTGAAAAGGATTGCCTGTACAAAAGCTACGAGCAGGTGAAGGGCAATGAATACCAGCGGAATCAGCGCCGGAAAGATGGCGACAAAGATTCCGGCCGTTGGGGATTTCTCCCACGCTAGTGTGGTTGCCTCTGTGAGCAGCCCCACAAACAGCACATAAATCATGTCGCTCGCAAAAATGTTGGCATAGAGACGTACGGTGAGCGAAAGCAAGCGCGCCAATGTGCTGATGATTTCCACCGGCAGAATTAGCCAGGCAATCCACCATTCCGTCCCAGCGGCAAAATGTTTAGCGTAGCTGACGGCCCCCTGGTGGCGGATCCCCTGCCAATTGAAATAGAGAAAGGTGACGATAGCGCATGCCAGGGGCACGCTAACGTTGCCCGTCGGAGCGGAAAACCAGGGAAATAAACTGAAGAGATTTGAAAACAGAACAAACAGACTGACGGTGCCAACAAGGTAGATGAAAGAACGCGCGTGATGGCCGGCGCTCTCATCAAGAATATCCTGTATCCCCAGGCGCATGGGATTCGTAATCAAGAGTTCCGCGACCTGCTGCAGCGCTCCAGGCTTCTCGACGGAAAGGCGGGACTTGAGGATCAGCGCCAAAATGGTGGTCAAAACAAGCACCAACGCCCCCATGATCACGTGCTCGGGGATTGGGAGATCCGCGTTTTCAGGCTGGATGCGCAGCGCGTGAAGAATCGCCAACGCCATGGCACCGAGATAGTGGTTCACCAAGTGGGTAATCGGGCTGATATGCTCTTCCATCTCTTGCTCGCCCGTTTGGGGCTCAACTCCTCACTCAACGGATTGAAAGATTTCCCACACACTTGCCGTGATTGTTGCGGCTGCAAAAGCGCACAACCCCAGCACGATGCTCACAAGTGGAACGTGTAGATAGCTAAAAATAACATACGCCGCCAGACCTATCAAGACGTAGCGAAAGACCGCCGCAAGGTATCTTGCCACGGGGGCGCGACGATTTTCCGTGCCGCTCTGCGGCGCGGCAGTCGACGTGAATGCTTCCAATCCTCGTCTTAGCCAGCGGAAATCGAGCCATGCGAGGCAGGAACCGAGGACGAGACCCTCTGCCCAGTTCCAGTTATGAAAAAAAACAGCAATAAGACCCGCCAAAATGCCAAAAGTTGGAATCAGGTAGACAATTCTGCGAACAGTTCTTTCCCCCACGAGGGGAACCGTGGATGGCTCAGGTTGCGCGCTTGTCATTGTTACTGCCTGAACCTTTGGGACCATACCGTCGAGCGATTTCGAGAATCCCGCCTGCGAAGCCGAAACAGCCAAAGACGATCATCAACCACGGGCCTGTATGCAGCCACTTATCGAGCAGATACCCGATGAATCCACCTAGCGCGACCGCCCCTACAAAAGTAAACGGCAACTCCATCGCCATGGCGAGTTGATTGGAACTAGTCTGCACTTTCTGGGGCGCAGGTTTCGGTGAATCGGAGTTTTCCAACTTATCGTCCGAAGGCATAGTGCGCGAGCTTGTAGAACGGCTCAGGATACAACCCTCCGGCGAGCGACACAAACACCGTCACGGCCAGGGCGACGGCCTGCGCGCTGGTCATCACCGGGCGCGGCGCTTCTCCCGGCTGCTTCAGCCAGGCGTGTGCCACGATGCGGAAGTAGTAGTACAAAGCGGGCACGATGTAGAGCACCGCGAACAATGCCAGCAGCGGATGATGGGTTTCGATCAGCGATAGAAAAATAAAATACTTGCCCATGAAGCCCGCCGTCGGCGGAATTCCCGCGAGAGAAAGCATGAAGATCAGCAGCAGCAGAGCCGCGGTGGGGCTGCGCTGGTATAGGCCATTTAAGTCATCGAGCTCTTCACCGATCAACCCTTTCTGGCGCAGCACGATGATCACGGCGAACGCGCCGGCCGTCATGAACACATACGCGAACAGGTAGTAAGCGATTCCAGTGGCCGCGTTCTCGTTTAGAGTTCTTGTGCTCCCGTCCCAAGCAACGAGGCCGAGCAGAATGTAGCCCACGTGTGAGATGGAGGAGTAGGCCAGCAGGCGCTTCACGTTGGTCTGCGTCAGTGCAGCAAGGTTGCCCCAGGTAAGCGACGCAATTGCCACACCGGCGATGACATAGATCCACGTCTCCTGCGAAACCGAGAATACAACCAGCAGTAACCGTAGCAACAAAGCGAAGCTCGCTGTCTTGGAGGCGATGCTGATGTACGCCGTGACCGGCGTCGGCGCGCCTTCATAAACGTCCGGCGCCCATTGGTGAAACGGCACCGCCGCTACTTTGAAGAGCAGTCCAACGAGCACAAGCACGAACGCAAGGATCGGAAGCAGCTGGAGCGTGAACGGGTCCAAGTGCAAAGCCATCGGCATTCGTGCCGCGATGAGTTGCCGCATCTGCTCACCGGCCGCTCCGGGCTGCTGGCTGCGCACGATGGCGCCCACCAGTTGATTACGCTGCCCCAGCGCTGCCCCGATGGAGCCGATGTTCGTCGAGGCGCTAAGGCCGTACAGAAGTGAAAACCCGTACGCCAGAATTCCGGAGCTGAAAGCGCCAAGGAGAACGTATTTCAGCGCGGCCTCGTTCGAACGCTTCTCCCGCCGCAAGAAACCGGTGAGGATGTAAAAACTCAAGGCCATGGTCTCCAGCCCGAGGAACATCACGATCAGGTCAATGCCGGAGGCCATCAGCATCATGCCGACGCAAGCGAAGAGCAACAGCGCGTAGTATTCGCCTTCCTGCTCCTTCTCGATCTCCAGGTACTTTACGGAAAGCAGGATGACCAGCGCGGTCGAGGCGAGGAAAAGGATGCCAAAGAAAAGCACGAATCCATCCACAACCGCCGACTCGTGGAATCCAACCAACACGCCACCGCTTAACGTAATTTTCCCGCGGAGCATCCATAGGGTCGCACCGCTGAATATCGCTCCAGCTAGGGCGAGGCCAGCGTTCAGGTATTTCTCTTTCTCCTCAATCCAAAAATCGATCAGCATGATTCCCAAGCCAAAGAGGACTAGTTCCATTTCCGGCAGGATGACGGCACCGTCTCCCTGCAGATAGCTACGAATAGCGTCGATGAATGGGATGCTCATGCGGGCGGGCTATTTCGCCTCAAGCGCGACAGCGGGAATTTCCGGCGCGGGCAATTTTGCGCGCTCGGCTTTGTAAAAGTCCGGGTTCACCTGCTCGACGATTTTCTGCACCGGCTTTTCGATGAAGGCAAAGAACGGTTTGGGGTAGATGCCGATCCAGAACGCCAGAACCACGAGCGGAATCAGCGTGGCGTATTCGCGCAAATTCAAGTCCGGCAAATTCTCATTGGCAAACTGTGTCACAGGACCGAACATCACGCGCTGATAGAGCCAGAGCAGGTACGCCGCGCCCAGCACGACGCCCAGAGAGCCCCACGCGGCCCATGCCTTGCTCACCTGAAATGCGCCCTGCAAAATGGTGAACTCTCCGATAAAGCCGTTCAGCAGCGGCATTCCCAACGAACTCAGGCTGATAATGAGATAGATCGCCGCGAAATTCGGCATGGGTGTGGCCAGCCCGCCAAACTCCGAAATCAGCCGCGTGTGCCGCCGCTCATAAAGCACGCCGACAATCAAAAACAGCGCGCCGGTGGAAATACCGTGATTGATCTGCTGCAGCACGCTGCCAGAAAGCCCGTTGGGCGTGAGCGCGAAAATTCCCAGCGTACAGAAACCAAGATGGCTCACCGAACTGTAAGCGATCAGACGCTTCATATCCTTCTGCATCAGGCAGACGATTGCGCCGTAAATGATGCCGATCAGTGACAGAACAATCACGATGTGAATAATCTTGGCGCGCATCACGGTATCCGCCGGCAGAAGCGGCAGTGAAAACCGGATGAAACCGTAAGTCCCCATCTTCAAGAGCACGCCGGCCAGAATGACCGAGCCCGCCGTCGGCGCTTCCGTGTGCGCGTCTGGCAGCCACGTATGGAACGGGAACATCGGCACCTTGATCGCAAACGCGAAGAAGAAACCCCAGAAGAGCCACACCTTTAGCGGATCGGCAAAGTCGTGCGCGGCCTTTAGTAGGATTGGAACATCAAACGTGCGCAACCCGTCCGGCTGCACTGGCGCATAGAAATAAAGCGCCAGGATGGCCAGCAGCATGACCACCGACCCTGCCAGCGTGTACAGGAAAAACTTGATCGCCGCATAGAGCCGCCGGTCGCTGCCCCACACACCTATCAGGAAGTACATAGGCACGAGCATCACTTCCCAGAAAACATAGAAGAGGAAGAAATCGAGCGAAACAAAAACGCCGATCATGCCCACTTGCAACAGCAAAAGCAGAATGTAGTATTCCTTCTGTCGCTGCTTGATGGCGCTCCAGGACGACAGGATGGCGATCATCCCGAGGAACGTCGTCAGCATAACCAAAAGAAGGCTGATACCGTCGATGCCCAGGTGGTATCTGGCGCCGATGGACGGAATCCACTCGACATTTTCTTCCAGCGTAAAACCGCCCCATTCCGGCTTGAACCAGCGAAGCAGCGGTAGCGAAACCACGAAGCCCAGAGCGCCGAAGAGATTGCCGACGACCCGGTGAATGACGTCCTGCTCGCGCGGCACGAAAAGCAACAGCAGCGCGCCGACCAGCGGCGTGAACAGAACCACGCTCAGTATGTGATGTGCGAGAAACTCCATTCTCCGCCTCTCAGTGCACGCCGCGCAGCAGCGTCTGCATGTGATGCCCGTAATACGCCAGAAGAACTACGAGTCCGATCAGAATCACCATCGCGTAGCTGGAAAACATCCCGGTTTGCAGCAAGCGGATCGGATAGCTGAGGAGCTGTGTGAACTTCGCGCCGAAATTCAAAAGTCCGTCGATCACCCACTTGTCCCACCACATCGAAAGCGTCGAGCCGAAACGCGCTAGCCACCCCGCGCCGTCCACGCCCACTCCATCGATAACCTTGCCGTCGAAGAGGCCGGACAAAGTGCTCAGGTCCTTCACGCGGTTCACGATAACCGCATCGTAAATTTCATCCACGTAATATTTGTGCGAAAGCAAATCGTAAACTCGCGGCATTTTTGCGGCCACCAATTCCGGTGCGATGCGCTTCGTGAAATAGAATTGATAGGCTAGCAAGATGCCCGCGACGGCAATCGTGAAGGCCATCATCATTGGAAAGTATTCGGCCAGCCACGAGTGATGTGCCGCCTCGGCTGCGCCCGCCTCCAGCGTCACACCCTTCAACACCGGCTCTAGGAATTTCGCAAAATGGTCACTTCCCAAAAGGGATTCAGGCCAGCCGATCCAGCCACCGATGAACGAGAGCCCCGCGAGAATCATCAGCGGCACCGTCATCGTCGGCGGCGATTCGTGGACGTGCTTCTGGACATGCTCATCGGCCCTCGAGTAGCGGGAGAAAGTAAGAAAGAAAAGACGAAACATATAAAACGCCGTCATGCCCGCCGTGAAGATCCCCACGAACCATAGTGCAAAGCTTTTTTCAAACGCATGACCCAGGATGGCGTCTTTGCTGAAGAATCCGGCAAGTGGAGGAATTCCCGCAATCGCCAGCGTCGCGATCACAAACGTTTTCGAGGTGATGGAAATCTTGTCCCACAAGCCACCCATCTTCCGAATGTCCTGCTCCCCGGACATGGCGTGAATCACGCTGCCCGCGCCGAGGAAGAGCAAGGCCTTGAAGAACGCGTGAGTCATGAGGTGAAAAACTCCCGCTGAAAACGCGCCCACACCAAGGGCCAGGAACATGTAACCCAGCTGGCTGATGGTCGAATACGCCAGCACTTTCTTGATATCGTTTTGCACCAGCGCCATCGACGCGGCGAAGATGGCCGTCACCACGCCAATCACGGCCACAACACCCATGGCGTGCGGCGCGAGCTGGTACACCGCATTCATGCGCGCCACCATGTACACGCCCGCGGTAACCATCGTGGCTGCATGGATCAGCGCGCTGACCGGTGTGGGGCCTTCCATAGCATCCGGCAGCCACACGTACAGCGGAATTTGCGCCGATTTTCCTGCGGCGCCGACGAACAGCAGCAACGCGATCGCCGTGAGCACTGGCGCTCCGCGTGCCAATGTATGCGCGTCCACGGCTGCCTGCAACGACTGGAGGATTCCCGAATATCCCGCCGACTCCGGCAAACCCAGCGAAGTGAATCGAATGGTGCCTAGTGTGACTGCCGTCAAGAGCAGTCCCAGCAGGAATCCGGCGTCACCAATCCGGTTCACAATGAACGCTTTCTTCCCCGCGTCGGACGCCGACTTCTTCAGGAAGTAAAACCCAATCAGCAAATAGCTGCACAGTCCGACGCCTTCCCAGCCGACGAACATCAGCAACAGATTGTTTGCCAGCACCAGCGTCAGCATCGCGAACATGAAAAGATTCATGTAGCCGAAGAAGCGGTAGTAACCGCCTTCATGTGCCATGTAACCGACGGAATAGACGTGAATAAGAAAGCCGACACCCGTAACCACCAACACCATCACGCAGGACAGCGGATCCAGCAGCAATCCCCAGTCGGCCACAAACCGCACGAGGTGCCCGCCTGTCATCTGCATGGCGCCGGGCGTCAGCCACTCAAACATGATCTGCTGCGCCACGCGATGCTCCGGATCAGCGGCCAATAATTGCGAAACTGCCCCCAGCGCGTAGACGAAAGCCAACCCGACGCTTCCCACGCAAAGCACGTTGACCACAGCTTTCGGAAGCCGCTTGCCCACAAAAAGCATCAGCGCCGCCGAAACCAGCGGAAACAGCGGGATCATCCAGAGATGATCGAGAAAATAGCCCGTGGGCGTCATGCCAGTTTCATTTCTTCCTTCCAGCTGTCGCGCAGTACTACCACTTCAGCAAATCCATTTCGTCCGCCAAAACCGTCTCGCGGTTCCGGAAAAACGCGATGATGATTCCCAATCCCACCGCAGCCTCCGCCGCCGCATCCGCAATGACAAACAACGCGAAGACCTGCCCCGCCACGTCTCCATACAAACGGGAAAACGCTACCAAGTTGATGTTCACGGCGTTCAGAATCAACTCGATGGACATGAGCACGACGATGACGTTGCGCCG
>Ga0207109_1219_pt1 | contig 12438 bp, 11 predicted proteins | sample Alteio_BWMinHeat_73_FD_153584 | JGI IMG/M metagenome (GOLD analysis project Ga0207109, IMG submission 153584) | Enriched cells from forest soil in Barre Woods Harvard Forest LTER site, Petersham, Massachusetts, United States -... | ecosystem: Environmental > Terrestrial > Soil > Temperate forest >... | reverse complement strand
ACGATAACGGGATGATCCACCGGCCTGCCTTTAACCGCGAAAATACGCGCGACCGCCTCCGAATTTTTTGCGTCGGCGCCTAAGCCGTAAACAGTCTCTGTTGGAAAAGCCACTAAACCGCCGCGTCGCAACACAGCGACGGCTTGAAATATTTCGGTTGAATTTATTAATTCCATTAATATATTATCGCAAAATGAATAACCCATCCGCTACAGAAAAAAACAGTATTCTCATTGGTTTGATTTTATTTATGGCTCTGTATGCCTGGCTGGCGGTTAAATTACCCATGCCTGCCTTGCCTTATCTACCCCGCATTTTTCATACGACGGCGGGAGCACTTAAGATATCTATTACGCTGAATCTCGTGGCGTTTTCAATCTCTCAAATCTTATGGGGACCGCTCTCGGATCGCTATGGACGCCGTCATATCGTATTAATTTCATTAATTATGGCAGCTATCGGCGCAGCTATCGCCATGATCGCAACAAATATTTATATGTATATTATCGGCCGATTTATCGAAGGATTCGCTGTAGGCTCCGCCGCACCTATCGGTCGGGCATTAATGGCGGATACATTAGAAAAAATCAAGATGGCAAAAGTATATGCTTGGTTTGCCATCATGGCGATATTACCGCCTGCGATAGGACCTATTATCGGCGGTTATATCTTAGTCTGGCTGGGATGGCGTTATATCTTCGCTTTTCTTATTTTAGTTACCATAATTTATTTTTTATTTTGCTTAAAATGGCTACCGGAAACTAATAAAAATCGTCTGACTGTATTACGTTTTTCTTATGTGATGGAAGCAATTTATGAGTTGGCGCGCTCTTCTGTATTCTGGCGTTATATTCTTATCTATGCGCTCATCAACGGCTATATGATCGCTTATTATGCCGCGATGCCGTTCTGGTACGTTGTACAATTTCATGTAGGTGATCAACATTACGGCTGGCTGGCGCTGTTACCCATCGCCAGTTATGTTCTGGGATCGCAACTGACTAATTATTTATTAAAATATTGGACCTTGGATAAATTACTGTTGAGCGGCATCTGGATCATAGTGCTTGTAAGCATACTGTTAGTGTTATTAACAATCTTTAATCATCCATCATTGATTATGCTGAATAGTTTAATGACTGTTTTTTCTTTTGCGTCGGGCATCGTAACCCCGATGACGAATGCCAGTGTAATGGACGCTTTTCGTGACAAAGTTACGATCTTGTCAGCAGTCATGTCGGGAATACGCGTATTAGCAGCCGCTATTTTAACTTTATTCTCAACGAATATTTTATTTCATACCTATGGGCCGCTGGCTCTATATACGTCTATTATAGCTGTATTAACAGTAATCAGTTTTTATTTTTTAAGTAACCGGAAACAAAAAATATAAATATGAATATGAATACGCTTATAACAGGAAATATTGATATACTTCCATTAATTCAGGCGCAAAAGGTATTTGATTTCTTACTTGTTTTCGCTACGGAATTTAATCGCTTTATTAACCTGCTTAAAAAACTTTAAATGTTAGATATAGATGAAAAACACTGGGCAATCGTTAAAGCTATTTTATCTCAATATAATTATATTTTTTATGCTTTCGGTTCCAGAGCCAAAAAAACTGCAAAAAAACTTTCTGACTTGGATTTATGCTACAAAGAAAATTTACCCGCCAAAATTCTTTCTGAAATTGAAGAAAAATTCGAAGAATCCGATTTACCTTTTAAAGTAGAGCTCGTGGATTGGAATGAATGCAGTCCAAATTTCCAAAAACTCATCGCCAAAGATATGGTTGCAGTGATAGTTCGATAACAGCAACGGCGAAGATTTTTATTTTACAGTAATTGCTCCAGCCCATAGACTAAATGATCTAACATCAAAACTTTTTTACACGCTAATAATATACCCGGCATAAAAGCTTCGCGATGAATAGTGTTATGACAAATCCGTAATGTTTCTCCCACACCGCCGAATAAAACTTCCTGAGAAGCCACTAAACCCGGTAAGCGTATAGAATGAATGGGAATATGGTGATGAAGAGCGCCGCGGGCGCCCGGAATGTTTTCATGCGTAGCTTTCGGCGCCGCTTGATCGGCGCGTACCGTCGCTATCATTTCTGCTGTTTTAATAGCCGTCCCTGAAGGCGAATCCAATTTACCCGCATGGTGTAATTCTATGATCTCTACGTGTGGAAAATATTGAGAGACTTGCGCAGAAAAACGCATCATCAGAATAGCCGCGATGGAAAAATTAGGCGCGACAACACCGCCCCGTTTTTTTTGCGTACAACATTCCTCTAATTTCTTGATTTGTTCCGGCGTTAATCCTGTCGTACCAATGACCGGACACGCCTGCGCATTGATAATAGCCAGTGTATTTTTATAAACCGCAGCAGGCGTGGTTAAATCAACCACCACCTGCGCTTTCGATTGTTGTATAACCGCTGTCAAATCATCCGTTTTGCCTATCTGTCCTACTAATTCCAATTCAGGATCATTCTGTACAGCCTTAACTGCTTCTTGACCCATTCTACCCCACGCGCCGTTGATCAGTACGTTGATTGGCATTTTTGGTTCCTCTGAAAAAAATTTTTAACTTCTTCTACGCACCCATTTTCAATAATTCCAGATATTTCTCATAAATCCTATCAGTCGAGCCCACGTCGGTCTGAAACTGTCCGCGACGTAAGGTAACCGAATCCGGATAAATAATCTGGTTATGTAAAATCTCCGCGGGCATTAATTTTAACGCAGCCAGATTAGGCGAAGCGTAACCGATTTCCATGCTGATTTTCGCCGCCACATCGGGACGCAACAAGAAATTAATAAATTTATAAGCATTCTCAACATGCTGTGCGCCCACAGGAATCGCCAAATTATCCATGGAAATAACGAATCCTTCTTTGGGATAAACATACTGTACATGCGAGTTCTCTTGATTAGCCTGAAATATATCGCCGGTCCAGCCCATACCGATGGTAACGTCTTCGTCAATATAAATATTCTGTACCGCTTCGTCGTTAAATAATTTTACGTTCGGCAAAATTTGTTTGAGTTTCTCATAAGCCTGCTTAATATGATCAGGGTTAGTATCGTTGGCTGAATAGCCTAAGACAATCAAAGCCATGGAAAATACTTCGCGCGTGTCGTCAAGTAATAATAGTTGATCGCGTAATCGTGAATTCCATAGATCAGCCCAGCTGGTAACAGCGCCTTTTGCAAAATATTTGTCGTTAATCACAATCGCAGACGTTCCCCACAAATAAGGAATACTGTAATTGTTATGCAGGTCATAAGATTTATTCAGCAAATCCGGATTAAGATTTTTAAAATTCGGTAATTTTGTCTTATCCAATTTTTGCAGCATGTTCTGCTGACGCATACGATCGATAAAATAAGTCGACGGCACCACGACGTCATAACCCGCATCAGGATCAGCTTTTAGCTTAGCGTACATGGTTTCGTTGCTGTCATAGGTAGTATAATTTACATTGATGCCGGTTTCTTTTTCGAATTGTTGAATGACATCGTCCGGCATATAATTAGACCAATTATAGACATTTACTATCTCACCAGCCTGAACAGAAACGCTGAGAAAAATACTATACAAAATAAAAAACAAAAGGAATTTTTTCACTGCTTTTTCCTCAATGCCAGCTGAGACGCAAGAACAATCAATAACGTCAAACCAAACATAACAGAACATAGCGCGTTGACTTCGGGTTTAACGCCTAAACGCACCATAGAATAAATCTGCAAAGGCAAAATATTAAAATCAGGTCCAGTAACAAAGAAACTGATGATGACGTCGTCTAACGACAAGGTAAAACTTAATAACCAACCCACCAAAATCGCTGGCCACAATAAGGGAATGATTACGCGGGTAAAAATAGTAAAGTCCGTCGCGCCCAGATCTTTCGCCGCCTCAAAGATATTTTTATCCAGGCCAATAATACGACTATACACAGTCACCGAAACAAACGGCATACAAAAAGTAATATGAGAAAGCAACAAAGTCCAAAAACCCAACGTAATTTTTAAAGTAGAAAATAAAATCAACAATGAGATGCCCATCACGATGTCGGGTGAAACGATTAAAATAAAAATCAAACTATGCAATAACTTCCTGCCATAAAACTGATACCGGTATAAACTCACGGCGGTCAGCGTACCCAATACAGTGGCAAACGTCGCCGCCAGAACGCCTACAAGCAGCGAATGGACTGCCACTAATTGTAAATCCGTATCGGCGAACAATTGCTGATACCAGGAAAAAGTAAATCCATGCCATATCAGTGAATACTGCGAATTATTAAACGAATAGACGATTAATACCGCGATAGGAAAATAAAAAAATAAATAAACGGCCGTAAGATACGCGAATTTGCCGAGACGGTTCATAGCAAGCCCTGCTGTTCTTTTCTGTTTTTGCTGATCCGCCAATAAATCACCAACATAAGACCCATCAGCGCCGTTAAGATAATACTGACGGCAGAACCTATCGGCCAGTTACGCGCTGACATGAATTGATTTTGAATCAAATTTCCAACCAGCATGGTTTTAGCGCCGCCTAATAAATCCGGAATAAAAAACATACTCATGGCGGGCAGAAACACCAACATGCTACCGGCGATAATACCAGGCAAAGTCAATGGCAATATAATTCTAATAAAAACGCGCATTCTATTCGCGCCCAGATCGCGGGCCGCATCGATCAAGCGTATATCTAATTTTTCTATGTTAGCGTACAACGGCAAAATCATAAACGGCAATAAGCTGTATACTAATCCCACGATAACCGCCACGCCGCTGTACAGTAAGTGTAAAGGCTGTGTGATCAATCCCAAGTCTAACAATACGCTGTTTAAGATACCGTGCGTTTTTAAAATAGCCACAATCGCATAACTGCGGATTAAAGAGCTAGTCCAAAAAGGAATGATAACTAAGAATAATAAAATGGCTTTATACCGGCTTTCTGTACGAGCTAAGAAATACGCAAAAGGATAGCCTATAACCAAACAAACCAGGGTACAAACAGCCGCTATATCAATAGAATGCCAGAATATTTTAAAATACGTAGCATCGAATAATTCCCAATAATTATTTAACGTCAATTGTAAACGTACTAATTCATTGTCGCCTTGCTGCATTAAGCTGGTCATCAATACCAGTAAATTAGGCAACAAAGCAAACAACGTCAACCAGACCCAGATTGCTACGATAGAAGAACGTTTAAACGTGTTGTCAGGCATCATGAGGTAGAATTACCTCCCAACCCGGAATCCAATTGACCCACACATTTTCACCGGTAGAGTAATCTAATTTTTCATCGTCTTCATTAAAAAATTGCGTTGCCAATAACTGTTTACCGCTTAATAAGCGTAGCATTAAATCCACCGTACAGCCTTTATAGATAACCTGTTCCACAGTAGCCGCAAACATGTCTTGTGTATCGGTGACTTCCTGCGGACTCCATACTTGCAGATCTTCCGGCCGCACCAAGACATGTACTGTTTGATCGACAGTAAATTTTTTACGATTTTTCAGAATAAATAATTTATTCTCGATTTCTACCTGTAACGTTTTATTGTCGGCCGCAAGAATCTTAGTATCAAAAATATTGGCTTCGCCGATAAACTTGGCTACGCTTAAGTTACAAGGCTCTTCGTACACTTCACGCGGCGTGCCGATTTGTTCCATCGTACCGTCGTGCATGACGACGACGCGATCGGACATGGATAAGGCTTCTTCTTGATCGTGCGTCACAAAAATAAACGTAATGCCTAATTGATTTTGTAGTTGTTTAAGTTCGATTTGCATGGTTTTACGTAAACGATAATCCAGGGAACTCAAAGGCTCGTCCAGCAATAAAACCAAGGGTTTATTCACGACAGCACGCGCGATGGCAACCCGCTGCTGCTGACCGCCACTTAATTGTTGAGGCTTGCGGTGACCATACGCCTCAAGCTTCACCATGCGTAAAGCTTCCGCAACGCGCTGTTCGATTTCATCCTGCGAGAGGTGTTTGCAACGCAGACCGAAAGCCACATTCTCGAATACATCCATGTGAGGAAATAAAGCATAACTCTGAAATACAGTATTCACGTGCCGTAAATGAGGCGGCAACCCGGCAACATCTTTGCCGTCGATAATAATAGTACCGTTACTGGGTGTTTCAAAGCCGGACAACAAGCGCAGCACGGTTGTCTTACCACAGCCCGAAGGCCCCAGCAGCGTGAGAAACTCACCGTTCTTGACCTCAAGATTAATATTGAAAAGTACTTGATGGTCGGAAAAATGTTTGGCAACGTTCTTTAGTTCAATAATATTTTGCATATCGGTAAAATTATGAAAATTTTAATCTTAAATTCTGTGGACGCGCAGTATGAAATTTATAACACAAAATGTCCAGCTTCACTACCGGTTATATTGAAAACTGGAAGCCTATAATCCTAAAACAATCAGCGATTATTTTTGGGCTTTCAGCGATGTTATTCGCGAGGCGAAGTGGTTATTTGAGAAGGCTCATCCTAGTCAAAAACGAGAATCGCTTATTCTTTAAAAAGCAGTTGTTAATCGGTGTTAAAACTCTGATGAAATATACCTGGTATGAGTTTTAGCGCCGGTTGCCTTTTCAAAGCGGAAACGGTTATAATCGCTTTAATTCCCTATTTTAGGGGTTTATTGAGCTTATAACCGTATCATGTTATTTCCTGACTACATCCGTGATATGGAAAACGGAAATGTAAGCGCCGCCATCGAACTATAGTTTTTCAAATACTCTGTCATCTTGCACGATTTCAATGAAAATACCATCAGGGTCCTTAATAAAAAAATAATCTATGCCTGTTCGCCCACGTTTAATTTCCACTTGGAAAAAAATATCTCCGATTGCGCATTTATGAAATTTATAACACAAAATGTCCAGCTTCACGAGCTGTAATTTGCTATACTATTATTTACTTTCAGGATCTAATAATCATGGTAATAAATAATTCTCTTTCCAGCGAAGCCAAGATAGAAATGTCGCTGATGGGTCACAAGCCGGGTGATGCTTTATCGCAAGAAGAAATAAACGAACTTGCCGTTGCGCAAGAAAAAATGCAGGAAGAAATCACACACACAGAAAAACCGCCGCCGGAAAAATCACCGGTATCTCTTTTACCGAAGATTGAAGAAACATCCGGCTCGGAATCAGGAGGAACATCTACAGGCGCTTCTGGAAAAATATCCACAGCGCCGCAACCCCGTTTAGTTTTAGATTATTTTTCGCCGCAATTTTCTTCGGAAGACGAAGATGAAGATGAAGAACTGGAACCTAAAGAATAAAAATCTGTTACTATAACCGCGTATCTTAATTAAAGATTATCTGAATTTCAGGGGAAACTTTATATCTTATGAAAATATTTTACAAATCCATAACTGCTCTAACGCTAAGTCTATTGATGGCAGGTTGCACTTCTTTTTCTTCTTCGCCTTCACCCGCAAAACAGGTTATTCGGCCGGCTGCTCTGCAACATCCTAAACCCACATTGCGTTATTGCGAAATCTCTGGACAAGTCATCAGTGAAGACCCAAACGGTACTAGAGATTAAGCCCCGCTGTCTGCATCGCCTACCATAATCCCGTCGTCGTCGTCCTGTATGGGCTGGTCGCCAATCTTCACCTGAGTGGCTTGGCCGCCTTTAGGCCCGTGAACTGGAAGATAGCTCACACGCTGGCCGTCTTTTAATACTTTAAAACCTTTCATAACAATTTCTTTAAAGTGCACAAAAAGATCTTCACCACCGCTATCCGGTTTGATGAAACCATAACCTTTTTTAACATGAAAAAATTTTACTGTTCCTGTTTTCATTGTTTACACTCCATCAATAAAAAAATAATCTTAACTTACTTAATTTTACCATAATATTTTACTGCGTAAACGCCGCAGGGGTCAATGAGATAGCTGTTCCTCTCTCAACCCTGTTAATATTTTTGTGCGCGCAAAAACTTTTTAAACTCTTCAGCCACTTCGGGATGCTGTAGTGCGTAAGCGATGGTAGCTTGCAGATATCCCAATTTATTACCGCAATCGTAACGCGTGCCTGTAAATTGCCAGGCGTAAACAGATTCATCGTGCAATAAATCAGCGATAGCATCTGTTAATTGAATTTCGCCGCCTTTGCCGATAGTAGTTTTTGTCAAACAATCGAGAATACTCGGCGTAAGAATATAACGGCCCACTACACCTAGATTCGAAGGCGCTTCTTTGCTCAGAGGTTTTTCAATAATTTTATTAATTTTACCTAATTGATTTTTTTGCCACTCTAACCCTACTACGCCGTATTTATCCGTTTCTTCGGGCGGAATTTTTTGAACTGCGATCACGCTGCTTTGCGTTTCCTGATATGCCTCCACCATTTGTTTGAGACACGGATGATTTTTAGCATCAATAAGATCATCGGCTAATAAGACCGCGAAAGGTTCATTGTTGATCAACGATTTAGCGCATAACACGGCATGCCCCAGACCCAAGGTATCCGGCTGACGAATATAAACGCAGTTAACACCTGCAGGTAACACTTGATGCACAATCGCCAACAAATCTTGTTTATTGGTTTTAGCCAAACGCGTTTCCAACTCGAAATTCGTATCGAAATGATCTTCGATAGCACGTTTACTGCTACTGGTAACAAAAATCATTTCACGAATGCCGGCAGCAATCGCTTCTTCAACTGCATACTGAATTAAGGGTTTATCAACGATGGGCAACATTTCTTTAGGGCTGGCTTTAGTAGCGGGTAAAAAGCGTGTCCCCAAACCCGCGACAGGAAAAATGGCTTTTCTAATAGTCTGCATAAATTCTCTCTCCTCTGCCGATAGCATAATATTTAAATCCCTGCTCGGCTAGATAATGGGGATCATAGAGATTGCGGCCGTCAAAAATAACGGGGTTGCGCAAGCGTTTTCTAATCAAATCAAAATCAGGACTGAAAAACATCGTCCACTCCGTCACGATCGCTAAAGCATCCGCATCTGTCAACGTTTCTTCCGGTGTAGCGCACAACTTCAGTGTTTCAGATTCTCCATAAATTCGTCTCGCTTCAGGCATGGCTACCGGATCATATGCCTGCACACGGGCGCCCGCTTGCCATAACGCTTCTATTAAACTGCGGCTCGCCGCTTCGCGCATATCATCAGTGTGCGGTTTAAATGCCAATCCCCATAATGCGATTACTTTGTTATTTAAATCCTGATTAAAGTATTGTTGTATTTTTTTAAACAATATTAATTTTTGACGGCGGTTAACGTCTTGTACCGCTTTCAATAATTTCGCATCGAAATTAACCGTCTTTGCTGCGGCTTCTAATGCTTGTAAATCTTTAGGAAAACACGATCCGCCATACCCGCAACCAGGGCTTATAAAATGATACCCAATGCGCGGATCAGAACCGATACCGACCCGAACCTGTTCAACGTCAGCCCCTAATCGTTCCGCGAGTTGGCTGATTTCATTGATAAAACTGATTTTAGTAGCCAACATGGCGTTCGCCGCATATTTCGTCAACTCTGCCGAACAAATATCCATAGCGATCAATCTATCTTTATTACGGTTAAAAGGCGTATATAAAGTCCGTAACTGCTGCTCGGCATCCCGATTATCCCTACCGATAACAATGCGATCCGAGCCCATGAAATCCGCAATAGCTGCACCTTCACGTAAAAATTCGGGATTAGAAGCCACGTCAAAATAAATAACTTGCCCCCGGTGCTGTAACGTTTGCTGAACAATAGTTTTAATTTTCATCGCCGTACCCACAGGCACTGTAGATTTAGTAATAATAAGGCAGGGTTCTTGCATATATTCCCCAACGGTACGAGCAACCTCCAACACATATTTTAAATCCGCTGAGCCGTCTTCATCCTGAGGAGTGCCTACTGCAATAAACTGATAAAAACCATGAGCTACTCCTTCGCAGGCGTCAGAAGTAAATTGTAAATGCCCTGCGGCACGATTTTTCGCCATTAATTCCGGCAAATTAGGTTCATGAATAGGACATTCTCCTTCTTGTAAGCGTGCGATCCGTTCTTTGTTTATATCGACGCACAAAACATGATTGCCTAATTCAGCAAAACAGGCGGCAGTTACTAAACCTACGTAGCCTGCGCCAAAGACAGTAATTTTCATAACTTTCCCGTATCTTGATTCTTAACCTAGTAATAAAATGGTCGCGATCATACCATAAGGTTTCCTAAGATTTCTTAAGATTTGCTAATGACAAACCTAGAGATATACTTAGAGATATATTTTTAGGGCACTACTACTTTACTCTATAATTTAATTTTTTTTGAGAACTTTATCATGAACGTTATAACTAATATCAAAAACCATCCTGAGACCATCTATCTTAAAGACTATGCCCCACCGGATTTTCACATTGATCAGGTATTTTTAAGTTTCGAGTTAAGTGAAGATATTACTCTGGTGCGCGCGCGTATAAATCTAACGCGTGAGACTCATGATAAAAATATTCCCTTAGTATTGAACGGCGAGAAACTGAAATTGATTTCCGTTTTATTAGACGAAAAAACTTTATCTTCTTTAGATTATCGGCTGACCGACGAACAGTTAATTATTCCGCACGTGCCGGATAGATTCGCTCTGGAAATTGTCACGCATATAGAACCGGCGAAAAACACTGAGCTCACGGGACTCTATGTTTCCCGCGGTATTTTCTGCACACAATGCGAACCCCACGGCTTTCGCCGCATGACTTATTTTATCGATCGGCCCGACGTCATGACAAAATTCACTACGACTATCATTGCCGATAAAACACGTTACCCGGTTTTACTATCCAATGGTAACGCTATCAGACAGGGCGAACTGGCGCACAATCGCCACTTTGTAACCTGGCAAGATCCTTTTAAGAAGCCTAGTTATTTATTCGCCTTGGTTGCCGGTGATTTGGATTGTTTAGAAGACGAATTTATCACGCGATCCAACCGTTCTGTCCGCCTAAAAATTTTTTCCGAGAAAGGACAGAACAATAAATGCCATCATGCGATGGCTTGCGTAAAAAAAGCAATGCGATGGGACGAAGAAAACTATGGCCGTGAATACGACCTGGATATTTTCATGATCGCCGCTATCAATGATTTCAACATGGGCGCCATGGAAAACAAAGGCCTGAATATTTTCAATTCTAAATATATTCTGGCCAATCCCGAAACAGCGACGGATATCGATTACGAAAGTATATTACTAGTCGTAGGACATGAATATTTTCACAACTGGACGGGTGATCGCATCACTTGCCGCGACTGGTTTCAGCTAAGCTTGAAAGAGGGTCTAACCGTATTCCGTGAACAAGAATTTACGCAAGACATGACATCTCACGCTGTAGCACGCATCCGTGAAGTACAACGCTTGAGAGATGCACAATTTAAAGAAGACGCAGGGCCTTTAGCCCATCCGGTACAACCAGCGTCGTATATGGAAATCAATAATTTTTATACTTTAACAATATATCATAAGGGCTCAGAAATTATTCGCATGTTGAAAACTTTATTAGGCGCAGTCTTATTCCGACGCGGTATGGATCTTTATTTTGAACGCCATGACGGACAAGCAATCACCATTCAAGATTTTGTGAAAGTTTTCGAAGATGTAAGCGGACGCAATCTGGAACAATTCCGTCTTTGGTATACTCAATCAGGCACGCCGCAATTGGAAAGCGAATTCAATTATGACGAAAATAATAAATTATTTAAATTAACTTTAAAACAACATTGTCCTCCTACGCCGGGCCAGCCGGAGAAAAAACCTTTCCACTTACCTTTGGCCGTGGGCTTATTAAACAAAGGCGGACGGGATTTGCCTTTGCAATTAATCAGCGAAAATAATTCGCCTTTCCCCATGACGCGTGTATTAGAAATAAAAAATTCCGTGGAAGAATTTCAATTTATTAATATCACAGAAAAACCAATACCTTCGCTGCTACGTGATTTTTCCGCACCTGTAAAATTACAAGCTGATTACAGCGACGAAGAATTATATTTTCTTTTGGCGCATGACAGCGACGCATTCAACCGCTGGGAAGCCGGACAAAGAATCGCCGCGCGCGTGATGCTGAATTTAATTAAAACATCTCACAAAAATAGTCTACCGCCTTTATTTATTCAGACTTTTTATACTATTCTTACGGAAAAATCTGAAGATGAATCTTTTACAGCAGAGCTGCTGACATTGCCAAGCGAAAATTACCTGGGAGATTTTATGCCTGTGGTAGACGTAGACGGCATTCACGAAACACGTTTGTTCACGCGTTGTGAACTGGCAAAACAGCTATTTAAAGAATTTTCGGATGCTTACCTATCCCGTGTTAATAATTACGCTTACAGTATTGATCGAAACGCCATTAATCAACGACGTCTAAAAAATACTTGTTTA
>Ga0207109_1110_pt1 | contig 12481 bp, 17 predicted proteins | sample Alteio_BWMinHeat_73_FD_153584 | JGI IMG/M metagenome (GOLD analysis project Ga0207109, IMG submission 153584) | Enriched cells from forest soil in Barre Woods Harvard Forest LTER site, Petersham, Massachusetts, United States -... | ecosystem: Environmental > Terrestrial > Soil > Temperate forest >... | reverse complement strand
GCCCGTCGCACCGGAAAGAAGCCAGTGAACTCCGTAGGCCGTGCCTTCCCAAAGCAACCAGAACGGCAGCGCTAGTCCCATGTCGATGCCAAAATTCTTCCACGAGGTCCATCGTCCGCCAGAAAGAGTTGCCAGACCGCCTCCACAATGATGCACTCCGACCCAGCAGTAATAAAGCAAAGCCCAGTCCATGACGATCAAGCTCAGGTAGATGGGAATCGCCTTACCGTGATTCGCAAGCTGGTTTCCAGCTGCACCACCAGTTCCGGTGGGTGCGTGCTGAGCGAGAAAGCCCATTGTCACAACACCGGCTCCAATCAGAAGGAAACCCACAAGCCATCCCCACGACGCGATCTGCTTCGGCCTTTCGCGCGATTCGGGATTGATTGCTCCGAGTACCTCATTTGCCTGCATCACGCTTCCCCTTGTGCCCTTTCATGACTCCGCTTTTGCTGGCGATCCTCTTCAATTCAGCCAATGTCTCCTCCGCCCACCGCAGGTGCGCCTCGATCTCGATCTCTCCGAATCGCGCTGCCATTTTCCAGTAAGGCGTATCTGGATACTGCGGATTCCTGGCGATGGCCTCATGGATTTGCCTGAATTGCTCAAGCAGCCCGCGCTCTGTCTCCACCATCCGTTCCAGGTATCCAATCGGAATGTCAGGGGAAACCTGCGCGCCAAAGAACAGTTTCAGCAGCATTTCATTGCGGGGAATCTCGGGCTGCGGCGGAACCGCCATCCACTTCGCCAACCGCTCTCGGCCCTTCTTTGTGATTGAGTAAATGTGTCGGTCGGGCCTGCCCTTTTGCCGTTCTACCTTCGAGGTCACGAACCCCTCGGCCGCCAGTTTCTTAAGGTTCGGATAGATCTGGCCATAGCTCTCGTTCCAGAAGTGACCGATTGACTCCCGGATCGTTTGTCCCAGGTCATAGCCGGACATGGGTTCGATCGTCAACAAACCCAGCAGCACTTCTGTGCTCGAACTTGAGCGTCATGCCATATATCGACTAGATATACATCTAATAGATGGCACTAGTCAAACGTCTACTTCGGAAGCAAGTCCCGCCGTAACCTCGGAACATTTCCACAAATGCGATCGGTTGGCGATATCCCAGTGCAAAGCCGACTTCCTTGACGGGATGCCCGGAGACAAGCAGTTCGACGGCTTTCAACAAGCGCACCTGCCGCCGCCAAAACTCAAAATTCGAACCGACTTCGCGACGAAAGATTCGCTGAATGGTTCTGACGCTTGCACCCACCGATCCGCACATTGTCGCTAAGGACTGGCGCTCCCCTGGATTGCGCATCACCGTGTCCGCCACAGCTCGCGCGCGGCGGTCCTGCGGGAGAGTGAGCGATTTGGGCATCGGAGGTGCCGTCTCCAATTGCGATAGGAGCAGGTCCCGGAGCACGCAATGGAGACGATCGCGCATTCGAAGTTCTTTGATGCGCACCGTCTCCACAATCAGCTCTCGCAATAGCGGGGTGATATGGAACACCGTGCACGTCGCCGGCGACCGCGAAGCAAGTCCACGGCGCATATACAGGGTGCGCATTGAGACCACTCCGGGCATCTTGATTGAATGGAATATCCGGGCCGGGATCCACATGCCAAAGTGAGGAGGGATCAACCAAACGCCCGGCCCCGCCGATACCTCCATTACCCCGCGAATCGCATAGACGAGTTGATCGGAACCATGGGCATGCTCTGGTACTTGGAAACCGCGAGGATATTCATAGGCCAGCGTCGAAATCGAAAGGCCGCTCCCGGGATCATACTCGGCAATCAAGCGTTGTCGAAATACCGATATATTATGTCGCAAGACAGGTCTTGCGACAACCTCTATCCAAGGGTCATCATCGGTCTATGGTTGAACAATTCCAGCTGTCTGATCAAAGCATTATTGGTTTTGTCGCCACTTCTGATCCGGATCAAGCGAAGAAGTTCTATCGCGACACTCTGGGTCTGCCTCTGGTATCCGAGGAAATGCCGTTTGCTCTGGTTTTTGACGCTCACGGCACGATGCTACGAGTGACGGTCGTCGAGAGAGTGGTTTCCGCGGGCTATACGGTGTTGGGTTGGCAAGTGCCTAACATTGTTGACGCCGCGAAGGCTTTATCGCAGGCTGGCGTTTGGTTTGAGCGCTACTCGGGTATGCAGCAAGATGAACTCGGAATCTGGTCGTCACCCGGGGGCGCCAGAGTGGCGTGGTTCAAAGACCCTGACGGCAACACGCTGAGCATCTCCCAACACTTTTAGGCATCTCATGAACCTGATTCATCGTTGGTTATGCGGTTCCGCACGCTGGAAAAAAGTGGTCGAAACTCACATTCTGCCCTGGACGCTTGAGGGGCTGAATCTAGGCTCAGATGTCCTGGAGGTCGGACCTGGCCCTGGCGCCTCGACTGATCTGCTAAATGCCCGCGTAGCTCGTCTGACTTGTGTCGAGGCGGACCACAGGTTTGCGGGGAAGCTTCGCCGTCGGCTCGACCAGAGTGTCTGCGTGATGTGTGAAGACGCTACGGCGATGTCGCTGCCGGACGAGAGTTTTGACGGGGCGGTCTGTTTCACCATGCTTCACCATGTATCGTCAGTTGCGAAGCAGGACCGCTTGCTACGGGAGGTTGCCCGCGTGCTGCGTCCCGACGGACTCTTCGCGGGCACGGACAGCCTCTACAGCCGGTCGTTCCGGCTCCTCCACCTGTTCGACACGATGGTCGTGGTCGACCCTGTGACGTTTCCTGCGCGGCTAAAGCCGCGGGGTTCAGCGAGGTTCACGTCGATGTAATGGAACTGTATGCTTTTCGATTCCGCGCAAGGAAGTCAATCGCGGTTGCCTCAGAAGCGAATGGGTCGATGTAGATATGCCACCCGACAAGACGGTCGGTTGATCGTTTGATGGACAAGGTGGCGAATAGGCCGGCGCGAGACATTTTCGACAGTTTTCGTTGCTGGCCAAAAACGTAATCGGCTTTTGGCTTCAGAGAGGGCCATTTGATGGACATTTGGGAGCGTCACCCAACCATGGCCGCAGTCGATCTTTTCCGGCCATGCGGATTGATCATAACTCTGCGGGATCGGCAAGGTTCACGGTCCTCTCACCCCAGTGACGAAGACCTGTAGCCGGGGACCCCGATGATTGACAATCGTCTCGCAAGAAGCCTACGGTGGAACTGACCGAGATTGCATTCTCGCTCGTTCAGGTCTTCTGAGCTAAGTCAGCCCATCTGAAGTTCTCTCCCTTAGACGAACCTAATCATTCGATGGAGGTTGATTATGTTTGCTCGCAATGTCTCACTACGCTTGAAACCAAACACAATGGGCGAGTTCACGCGGACTTTCGAGAAAGAAGTCATTCCCATACTACGGAAGCAGCGTGGTTTCCAAGATGAAATCACGTTTGCCGTCCCAGGAGGGCTAGACGTAGTCGCAATCAGTCTCTGGGATACCAAGGAGCACGCAGAAGCCTACAACACTGCAGGCTATCCCGAAGTGCTTAAGGTCCTGAATAAGGTATTGGAGGGTACTCCAAATGTGCAAGTCTCGAATGTGATTAGCTCGACTATTCACACCGCGGCCGGGGGTAAGTCTGCCTGAGAGTGTGCTCTTCGATCACCGGCGGTGGCTATCTGCGCCACCGCCTTTGTGGAGTCGCAAGATACGTTCACTTGTGCAAGGGAGCCCATGCACCAAATGTTCAAGTCGGCATTATCCTGATGCCACAATGGCCGCCACTGGCCGACTCTTCGTGTATGCCAAGGCATCGTTCGTGGTGAGATTCTCGGGCCGGTTCTGCTCCAGCGGTCCTAGAAAGCGGCGCGGTTAGAACAACCCGGAGCCTGCCGACACGCGGTCCCAATCGCTCGCATTCTAGAAGGCGATGGAATCCGCGAGGGCGAAACGGATGACCTCTGGCGCCATTGGCCTCGACGCGGCATGGTCTTGCTCCTTCTGAGTCTGGGTTTATCCTGCGGCACGAAGAGGAGTCAGCGTTTACGCGCTTGTTCCGTTTACGCACCTTTGAGATCAGCAGGGTGAAGCCGACGGCGCGCGGATTCGGATGGGCGTACGCTTGAGACAGTAACAAGTTTTTCCCTTCTCGCCTCTCGCATTCCCAGGTTCTGCCCCAGACGAGCACCGTTCAAGTACGTAACCTAACGACTGGACCTGCAATGAGCCTCCTCATAAACGCGACGCAAAGGATCGTCTATCTGCGAGTCCTAAAAAGACAAGGTTCGTTCAGTCCGGTGGAACAGCCCGACAGAGCGAATTCTTCAGAGATCAAGCCGGACGGACCATGGGCGAGCAGACTGACCTTTGATGAAGACTTTACTCTGGAGCATTCTCTCCCTGGCCTCCACACCACTTCGATCGAGATTTGAGGCAATTTTTGAATCATCACCGCATCCTAGCAACGGTTGGTCCGGCAGAAATCCGAAGGGCTCAAGTATGGATTGCCCAATCTGTAAGGATCTTGAACGAGCTTTTGAGGCCACGCAAGGCGAGTACATTGAAGCTCATTTATCGGCGTGTTATAGAGTCTGCGGTAAGTTTGCAGCCCATAAGAATGTCGATATGGAACGCGCCAGGTACGAACTGGAAGAGCACCGGCTTGAATGCGTCTCCGCCGTCGAGCGAACGAACGTCCTAACGTCAGCGTTTGTCCGAAGTCCGATCGGTGAATCTACCGATACCTCCGATGGGGAGAAGGTGGAATACGTTCAGCTCGCCTTGGCATCGTAGTCTCTCGGAGAGACTGCACCCGTTGGTCCAATTGCCGGGAAACTATTCTTTCCAAACCCGCGGAAATTGTTCCAAACCTGCGGGCATCGGGAAGGCACCGTCTGCGCTTTGCGGCCATCCGGCGAAGAGGCTCCCACCGTGATCTTGCCGCAACGCGCGGGACAGTACTGCATCAGTCTTGACAACCGATACCATACAAGCCTAGCCTCATAATTGAGTGAGTACCCCTTCTTACTCTTTCAGGTTCCCTGAACTAAGTCAGCCCATCTGAAGTTTTTTCCCTTAGATTACTGCTAAGGAGGAACTGTGTCATGACACTATTGACCAGTTGGGAATCTCTCCGCGAATTTTCCGCCATGCAAGACCGCATGAACCGTATGAACCGTCTTATCCGTGAGTCGTACAGCCCCGAAGTCCCGGAAGAGGCGTTGACAACCACCACCCTCGCACCGCCTGTGGACATCTACGAAGACGAGCACAACATTATTCTGAAGATTGAAGTCCCGGGCATCGACGAAAAAGACATTGATGTCAGCATTCAGAACAACACCCTCACCGTCCACGGCGAGCGCAAGATTGAGAAGGAAGAGAAAGAGGAGAACTTCCGTCGGATTGAGCGGCAATACGGAAGCTTTACCCGCTCGTTCACGCTTCCCAGTTCCGTGGATCCGGGGCAAGTGAGCGCCCGCTGTGACAAGGGCGTGCTGAACATCAACCTCGCCAAGAAGGCCGAAGCCAAGCCCACGCAGATCAAAGTTAATGTTGGCGGCGAGAAGACCCTCGAAGCCGTAGCAGCCGGCAAGGCCGCCTAAGAGCCGGAAGCCAGTGGCAGAAATGGGAGGTGGCTTATACCACCTCCCATTTACTACTCCTCCCCGCGCCTTGGGCACGTTGTCCTTGGTCTGTCTGCTTAACCAGTCCGTTGCGGAGGATTCATTCGTGCGGATGCGCCGTACGGTCGGTGTACTCTCGTGGAATGGGCCGAGTGAACACAGAGTAACAGTTCACTTAACTGCAGTGTAAGGACCAACGATATGCCGGGATGAGACGAATAATGGCGCTGTCGCGCCGCAGATCAAGACTGACCGAGAATGCCGTCAGTAGCGCGATGACTCTCGATGCTAATATTCGGGCAATCCGAGCCCATCTACCGGCAATGATGTGCGCGAATATCACGAAGCTACAAAGCATAGAGTTGAATCACTGAGGCGAGGACGGCATGTCCTCGACTGGGCGAACATGTCTGATCCGTTTCGTTATTACGAAGGCGTGCCGGTGCTCGATCTGGCAGCAGATCCGCCAGCCCCCGAAATGCCAGCATTCGACGTGCTTCAGGGTACCTCGTGGTACTCAAAGAAGTCCACGCTATCATCGGAGAGTAAACCGGAAGTGAGCATTCATCCCGCAGCGTGAACTATTGCGTTTCATTCGTTGACGATGCCGGAGAGGAATTCAATCGGCGACGCGGCAACGTCGTGTATGAGCAGATGCTGAAGAACCCGTTCAGCGCAGCGTGGCTCCGGGTACCGTTGACCAGTTCGCAACCACCGAACAGGGCTCGCCGCACCAGCATGAAGTCAACGGCCTTGTCTGGCAGAGGGACCCCAGAGTTAAAGAGACGGTTTTGATGAGGGCGCGGGGCGTGTGTGAACACTGTGAAGCGGACGCGATCCGGGCGCGTGCGATGGGAGTCAGGCTTGACTGACCGAATCTTGTACGCGTTGGATGAAGGCCGGAGACGATCCGGCCTTTTACTTCTAGAGGTTGCCGATCTTCAGAGTAAACTTTGAGCCGGAGGGGAGATGGCAGACCACAACGTTAGTCTTTGAAATCCCGAAGGTAGAATTACCAATTTTTGCGAATTGCCGTGTGTAAGTTTGTGAAACAAGACGGGGGGAGCGCCTGCATAAACACCAAAGCCCCCAAGATCAAGATTAGGTGGGGCTAGGCGGGTTCTTGAACGTTGGATGCGGTGTCGGGATTCGAACCCGAATTTTTGCCGTGCTCTGGACCGAATCTCAATAAAGGCTCTGTTCTGCCGTTAAACTACACCGCAACATTCACACTTTATGAGATGCGGGCTAGGGACTAAAGAGGTGCGATGGATTATTAATTTCCGTTTCATCGGTACGCACACGCTCAAAATCAGGTGTGTGTGTGACGTCAAGTCGAATCGACAAGATCAAAGATCAGGTTGCCGCCCTTACCTCCAGACTACGAATTTCAGCCAGCCTTCCCAAACGTCGCCCCACGCGTGCACCACAATGTTCGCGCGGACATTCCTGCGCCACGCCGCCAAGGCCCCGTACAGAGCCCCAAGCACGCTGATCACTACGACGTTGCGCCAGCCCTGGTAGCTGTGAAACAGCCCAAACGCCAGGCCCTGAGCCAGTACGGCCACTACGATATTGCCGCTCAGCGCGTGGAACTGCCGCTGCAGGAAGCCGCGGAATGCCAACTCCTCGCAAATCCCGGCAGTAACTGATAACGCGACCCACAACAGAATCTCAGACACGCTCTGCGGCAGCAGGCTGTCGACTGTTTTCGCGCCGCCCGAGCCCGTCGCACCGGAAAGAAGCCAGTGAACTCCGTAGGCCGTGCCTTCCCAAAGCAACCAGAACGGCAGCGCTAGTCCCATGTCGATGCCAAAATTCTTCCACGAGGTCCATCGTCCGCCAGAAAGAGTTGCCAGACCGCCTCCACAATGATGCACTCCGACCCAGCAGTAATAAAGCAAAGCCCAGTCCATGACGATCAAGCTCAGGTAGATGGGAATCGCCTTACCGTGATTCGCAAGCTGGTTTCCAGCTGCACCACCAGTTCCGGTGGGTGCGTGCTGAGCGAGAAAGCCCATTGTCACAACACCGGCTCCAATCAGAAGGAAACCCACAAGCCATCCCCACGACGCGATCTGCTTCGGCCTTTCGCGCGATTCGGGATTGATTGCTCCGAGTACCTCATTTGCCTGCATCACGCTTCCCCTTGTGCCCTTTCATGACTCCGCTTTTGCTGGCGATCCTCTTCAATTCAGCCAATGTCTCCTCCGCCCACCGCAGGTGCGCCTCGATCTCGATCTCTCCGAATCGCGCTGCCATTTTCCAGTAAGGCGTATCTGGATACTGCGGATTCCTGGCGATGGCCTCATGGATTTGCCTGAATTGCTCAAGCAGCCCGCGCTCTGTCTCCACCATCCGTTCCAGGTATCCAATCGGAATGTCAGGGGAAACCTGCGCGCCAAAGAACAGTTTCAGCAGCATTTCATTGCGGGGAATCTCGGGCTGCGGCGGAACCGCCATCCACTTCGCCAACCGCTCTCGGCCCTTCTTTGTGATTGAGTAAATGTGTCGGTCGGGCCTGCCCTTTTGCCGTTCTACCTTCGAGGTCACGAACCCCTCGGCCGCCAGTTTCTTAAGGTTCGGATAGATCTGGCCATAGCTCTCGTTCCAGAAGTGACCGATTGACTCCCGGATCGTTTGTCCCAGGTCATAGCCGGACATGGGTTCGATCGTCAACAAACCCAGCAGCACTTCTGTGCTCGAACTTAAGCGTTTTGTCATATATCTATCTGATATACATCTAATAGATAGTGCTAGTCAACATATACTTCGGAAGCAAGTCCCGCCGTAACCGATTGACCGGAGCACAGAATGGTTCCGCTTGCCAGGATGCCTACAATAATACATGCGCCATGATTCCATCGTTTGTAGCGAGTCCCAATCCCGGGACCTACGCCGTGCGATCTGGCGAATGACGGACTTCCGGAAGTTGTTTTCGCTGCGGTATCCCGTTCGCTGTCGCGCATGTCGAACCCGCCAACACGCCTTCCTTTTTCAGGCCTTTCGGCTTGAAGCTCCCCGGGGCGGACGCCGCTGATCGCGGGGAGCCGCGTTAGGTGAGCGCCGAACTGCCCCATGCGAATCGAAAGCTCCATACGCGGCGTGCAGATGCGGTCGCTGTCGAAGCTTCCCCAACCCCTGTAGCGCTGTGATCCTACGCGGGGCACATCTCGCCGCGCATGCAGCAGCACTACACGGCCATCAGCATGCAGGCTAAGCGGCGCTGGGCCGTGGCCGCCTGGATGGGCGCGGAAATTCCATACCTGTCCGGGCCGGGCGGAGCCTCAGTTCTGCCTTCCACTCAGGGATGGGACACGAAGCCGATGCAGCAACCCGCCCGGGTGGGGAAGGCATCCTGAAAGCCCTTGCGCCGCCATTTTGTGCTATAAACGACTTTGTCCTCAAGCCGACATATCAGCCCCCGTCGTAGCTTTTGACTAGATAGTCCGAATATCGGCCGCTGAGATGGTTGACGGAGAGATTGTTTGTTTACTTATCCCTTTTCTGCGAAGTCCGGTACTGTATCGCCAGGCATCTTGGGTTCTTGGTAGGTCTGGGTCGTCCCGCGGGCGACCCACAGTGCCTGCCGCAATCGGTCGACGAAGTGTTGCCGCTGCTCCGGGGAGATCTTCCTTTCAACTCCGATCTGGACCAGCACCTCGCTTTATGTGAAGGGCTGGGCATGGGATCTTTCCCCCCAGAGCCGAACAGCGCGCAGGAAAGGGCAATCTTTGCGTGCGCAGCACATGTCTTCTTGAGAACTCCCGATGCGTCGAGGGCGCTACATGCCCTCAAGTGTGTCTTTGATGGGAAGACGCTGGAGTACACCAAGCTTCTTCTAGCCTTTATCCGCACAGCCCACTACTGGACCGAGATACATCCCGAACTGGTTCTTGAAGACGACATCAATCAGCTGTTGGCTACCCATGAAGCCATCGCTGCGGCGGGCGGAAGGGAGCTTATAGTCCGTGTCAATCACTGTCCATCCCAAGACCGGACAACCTCAAAGAATTTGAGGAACAGGTTGTCCGAATAGTCTTTCTTCAAGGTCCTCTTTAGCCTCACCCGTGCGTCAGCCGGATGGGGCTTTTCTAATATCAACAGGTAGGCCTGGGTGAAGCCGGCGATGCGCCGCGTGGTGTTGTCGCGCTGCAGTTGAATCCCGGATTTCATGACTTTCCTTATCAACGATTATGCGGCTACAGTGATGAGGAAAGCTCATCGAGGAGCAGGGAACTGAAGGAAATTCATTGGTTGGGCACACGGTCGTTCTCACGGTGGTGGAGCCGCAGCCGCGTACGGGAACCACGTCATTCATCGATTCAGTGCTTTGAGTTGGTCGATAGCAAAGTAGTTTTGCGGATCCAGTTGAAGTGCTTTCTTGAAATTCTCGATCGCCAATGCTTTTTTTCCCGCTCTGTTATACGCATCTGCGAGGTTGGTGTAGCCGGTTGAAAAATCCGGGTACATCGAGATATCGAGTTTGAAGACTTCGGTCGCTTCGGTCAACCTAACGAGGTCTAACTTGGGAGGCGTCCCTGCAAGCCAATCGTGGGATGTTTTTCACGATTCTCCTTCAGTCTCCCCTAACGCTCGGGCACCATGCCGTAATACCGTTCACGTCCTGCAGCAACGGCGGGCTTCTGCTTTCAAGCTCATCAGAAAGCAGCCCTTGGCACTTGGAAGCTCACAACACGTCATGCCCTCCGGGTGGATGCCCCGAGCGACTCGGAGGACTTACAAAGGAGAAGACATCATGAAATACCAAAACACCCACTCAATCCGCGGCTATGTAGGACAGGACGCCAAAACCACCAAGTTTGAAAACGACCGCCAGGTCACGAATTTCTCAGTTGCCACGAAGACCTTCTGGAAAGAAAACGGCGAAGACAAAAGCCGTACAGAATGGCATCGCGTAGTTGTGTGGGGCAACCTCAGCAAGAAGGTTGCCGAGACCCTGAAGAAGGGTCAGCCGGTCCTCGTTGAGGGCGAGAGCCGCACCCGCGAGTACACGAAACAGGTCGAGGCCGGAAGAAGAAGGTCGACGTGAAAACTTCCATCACCGAACTTTTCGCAAGTACGGTTCTGGTTTTTGCGGCGCAGCAATCTAACGACGTGGACCAAGCCGATGAAGCCCCAGCCAGCGAGGACGGAGCCCCGTTCTAGGGCGCACAAAACAACGAACGGGCGGCTGGCGCCGCCCGTTTTACTGTGCTCACTCTACCCGTTCACTTCAATTCCACGTTGTCGCTACGCGCCCACATCTCATCGAACTTTCTCTTGAAGCGTGCTACGTCCGTCGGCACTTGCGTGTAAATGGCAACGTTATCCTGCCGTCGCAACCCGCCGATCGACCAATTCGCTGATCCTGAACGAAGCAAGTCCCCATCTACGGCGAAATCTTTTTCGCGCATCAGATCCTCACCCGACTTGATTGTGACTTGGACATTTTCCATTGCTGCGAGTTCTTCTGTTACGCAGGTCTCGCCGCGCTCCTGTGCTCGCCGTTTCTCTTCGCGGTATTGTTCTTGATCGCGGTATAGACGGATTTGAACCCGATGCCTCGCAAGCGTCTCTAATTCGCGTTCTATTGGCCGATCCGTGAAACTGTACATCGCCACGTCTACTCGACTCCTTGCGTGATCGAGTACGCCTATGTCTATGCCTTCCAAGTTCTCGTCGGGCGCGTAGTGTGTCGCTGCGACCCAATTGTTTGCGAGATTCAACGACGGATGTTCCGGTTTGACCACTTCGCTCAAAAGGCCCGATATCTGCTTGTTCTGCGGCATCCGCGGCAGCAGTAAAACTCCCAAACCAACGACAGCTACGACCGCCAAGAGTTTGTTGATTGTGCCCAGTTTCATGGGTTCTACCGTCTTTTCATGTGGGAGGTAGCTACTACAGTAATTTTAGGCCAGAAAACCCGAGTTCCCATGGAAGCCGCAAATCATTGAAAGGGGCTCCTGCCCCACGCTTCAACCTGGCCGCAGAGGGCGTGGCCAGTTTTCCGCTACCCCCTCTAGCGGGCAGGCCTGTTCCTGCCCGCAACGCCGTCCCTTAAGAGCAACGATAACGATGGTCTAGTTCTATTGTTTGTATTTGCGAATAGTTGCTTAACCGTCCTCCCCGAAACAGATAACAGATCACTCCCGCAGCCTTCGGCTGATTGCCTCTCTAGACATTCGTTTCCGGGCGAACCCTAGGCTCCGTTCGGCTCCTTCTGTCAATCCCGCTTGTGCAGCTCCGCGCCGCAACCAAGCGCGCCGTGCTCGCTTCCGCGCCCCTCGCGGGCTTCGGGGATTGACAGCGCCTCTCTCCGCTCTTCCTTCGCTGCCATGAAACGAATGTCTTTTTCTTGGCCGCACTCCGGCCAGAAGGAGGCAAATCCACACGACGAAGGAGCCTAGTTCATGTTTGAGTGCAGCGAAGCTAGCTGTCAATCCAGCCGGTGGAAGTCCGGCCTGTGCAGATTGTCCAGTTGGCACAGTAGCGATATCCAGCGTCGAGGCGGGCAACCACCCCGGCGGAAGCCTGGAAGTAAAAGTCCTCGGAGGCAAGGCGAAAGCTGAGTCCGATCTGTCAGGAGGGCAAACAAATCGACAGGTTGCAGCGCAAGCGAACGGTGGCAGCCGATCTCACGGCCTTCGCGGTCCCGAAGAGGCCTTCTCAGAATGAGGCTGAGGACGAGATCATCACTTGGGAACTACTGGACCAGGTGACCACTTTTCCCCAGCTCCGGCCACCGGTGAGGGCAACCCTTGAGTGCATCCGTTCCCTTGGTCCTGATCATGCGCTCAAAGAACACGCTTTTACTTCATCGGGCGACCCGGACGCGTGGAAACGGGAGCAGGGCAGACGGCCGATCCTGGACCCGAAGGTGATCGCTCAGGCGATGGGAGTG
>Ga0207109_1218_pt1 | contig 12482 bp, 10 predicted proteins | sample Alteio_BWMinHeat_73_FD_153584 | JGI IMG/M metagenome (GOLD analysis project Ga0207109, IMG submission 153584) | Enriched cells from forest soil in Barre Woods Harvard Forest LTER site, Petersham, Massachusetts, United States -... | ecosystem: Environmental > Terrestrial > Soil > Temperate forest >... | reverse complement strand
GTTCTTCGCGGATTTAGTTAGTTATGGTGTTCCCCTCTCGATCTATGGCGGCCTTTGGGACAATCTAACGGAATGGAAGACGATCCGGCCTTACTGGAAGGGGCAGAACCTGCTGGAAAAGTACACGTACGCGGCCGCGATTCAGTCAGCGAAAGTATGCATCGGACTGCTTTCAAAAGAAAATCGCGATCTGCATACCACGCGTTCGCTGGAGATTCCTTCGCTGGGCGGAGTCTTTTGCGCGGAGCGAACCGATGAACACCTGGCGCTGTACGAGGAAGATGGAGAAGCGGTCTTCTGGAGCACGCCCGAGGAATGTGCCGCCAAATGCCGCGCGCTGCTGGCTGACGATGAGTGGCGTCGTTCGATTGCGGAGAAGGGACACCAGCGTTATCTGAAAAACGGCTGGACCAATATGAAGGTCGCGGAGAGGATTCTGAACGCCCTCTTCGCGTGAATGTATTTGAAATGATCAGCCATTCGATCATTCATTTCCCCATGCAGGCTCAGTCATTCTAAGATTCAACGCTGCCAGGCCGCCGGGCCTGCCCATGCGATCACATCATTCAAGGGAGCGGCCAACCATGTCCGTCAGTACGAAGATCGCGGGAACACGAGCCATTCTGGCTTTCGACAACTGGCCGGCACTTCTTCTGGCGCGTCTGTTGCACCGCAAGGCCGGACTGCTTGTCTATCGCAAGGACGATCTCGAGATTCTTATCGATCATCGCGGTGGCGATGAGACCGGTACCCGGCATTGCATCGTCAGCGACATGTATCGCAAATACCTGCCCCTCATCAGCCCGCCTGAGCCCGCTAACGTTCTGGATATCGGAGCCAATGGAGGCGGATTTCCGTTGATGCTGAAACTGGCGGGCATCAAGCTGGCCTCGGTGGTGTGCGTTGAGATGAACCCCGCCACGTATTCACGCCTTCTCGTGAACCTTCAGAGCAACCTCGGGTTTTCTGCGACAGGAATCAATGCCGCCGTTTGTGGATCAGAATTGGAATCCGAGATATTCCTGAACCCGACGCGAGGCAGCACCGGGTACAGCCTCAGCGGCAATGCGGCCGGGGCGGCATCGCCGCATGTTGCCGTGAAGACCACAACCTTGAAGTCCCTTTACGATCAGCATTTCCGCGGTCAGCACATCGACATCTGCAAAATCGACATTGAAGGCGCGGAATACGACGCCATCCAATCGAGCCATGATGAATTATTGTGCAAGATACGATACCTGTTCATTGAGTTTCACGACGATGCAAGGACACCGGCCGTGACCAGGCGCATTGCTGGACTGGGCTTTTCGGAAATCACAAACGGCCATCAATCGAGAACCAGCTCCAGAACGGAAGTGCGCGTCTTTCGTGGACCCGATGCGCAAATAGCGACCAGGCAGTGTTAATAGCCGCAGCCGCAACCGTCTAGAAGAGGTTCAGTCCACTCACCGCCTCTCGTAACAGTTCGCCGAAGTCCTGTCCCATTGCATTCACGCCGGATAGAATCATCGAATGGAAAGCCATCAGCCTCCAGCAAGCGAATTCCGCCGAATGCGTGTGGTTCAATCTGTCTGCGGAACTTTTCATCATTTCGACCTTGCACGAGAGCTTCTTTCTGCTGGTTGTCTGGAGCGCATCTATTCCACCTTCAACCGCGGACGGCTCCGGCGCGAAAAGGTTCCGGATGAATTTGTGAGTGTCTTTCCATGGATACATCCCGCGTTGATGCTGCTGGGCAAATATCGCGTTCCACTACCTCGAAGCTTGAATCGGGAATTGGATTTCATTAACAAGACTTTATTCGATCGTTGGGTATCAGCACATATCCCCGCCTGTGATGTGTTTATTGGAATTTCCAGTTGCGGCCTGCGAACGGGTAAAGCCGTTCAGCAACGAGGAGGGAAATACGTCTGCGATCGAGGCTCAGCCCACATTCGTGTGCAGGATCGGATTCTGCGTGAAGAGTTCGCACGATGGGGGCAAGATGAAGTCTCATGCGACCCGAAAATCATGGAGCTGGAAGAACGGGAATATGCGCAGGCCGACGCCATTACCGTTCCCTCCGAATTCGCACGCCGGTCGTTTATCGAGATGGGCATTTCACCGCAAAAGGTTCACAAGATTTCCTACGGCGTCAACCTCGAGAGGTTCCAGCCTGTGGGCACTCCTTCTCCGGAGACATTCGAGGTCTTGTTTGTCGGCGGAGTGACTTTTCGCAAGGGTATCCCGTACCTTCTGGAGGGATTTCGCCGTTTTCGCCATCCGCGCAAGCGGTTGCGCATCGTTGGCGCCGCCGGTGATGAAATGCGTGCCTATTTGGCCAAGAATCTTCCAGAATTTACTGAAGTTCTTGGAACAGTGCCTCAAACCCAGCTCAAGCAGATCATGAGCAACAGCCACGTCCTGGTTCTGCCTTCGGTAGAGGAGGGGCTTGCGTTGGTTCAAGGACAGGCCATGGCCTGTGGATGCGCTTTGATCAGTTCCACAAATACGGGGGGAAGTGATCTGTTCACCAACGGCGTCGAGGGGTTTGAGATCCCCATCCGCTCGCCGGAAGCCATCACGGAAAAGCTGGAACTGCTGGCCGGCTCGCCCGAGTTGCTCGCACAGATGCGGCAGGCGGCGCTGGTTCGGGTTCAGTCCCTGGGCGGATGGCACGACTACGGCCAAAGATTCGTCGCTTTTATGCAGAACCTGTTAGCGTCCCGAAACTGAGACCAGGCGCAATCGATGGGTTAGCAGTTCCATTCGAAAGGACAGATCGCCGAGAATCAAGCAGAATTCTTGTCCTGGCACAACGCCAACTCGATCCGGTCGCAGAGCATGTGCCCAAAAAGGATATGGCATTCCTGAACACGCGCTGTGTCGCTCGAAGCAACTCTTAAACAAGCATCAGCCACGGTGGCCAGTTTGCCTCCGCTTTCCCCGGTCATGCCCACGGTGAAGGCCCCCAGGGCGCGTGCGCACTCGATCCCGCTGCAGACATTTGGACTGTTGCCGGAAGTGCTAAGCCCTACGAGCAGGTCACCGGGTTGACACAGAGCCTCCACTTGGCGAGCGAAAATGGCATTGTAGCCGTAGTCGTTGCTGACGGCGGTAAGGATCGAAGTGTCGGTCGTAAGCGCAATGGACGGCCAGCCGCGCCGTTCGCGGCGGAAGCGTCCCACGATCTCGGCGGCAAGATGCTGCGAGTCGGCAGCGCTACCGCCGTTGCCACACCAGAGAATCTTCTTTCCACCGCGGATCGCACGGATCATGTGATCGGCAATATCCTTGAACAATTCCTGCTGTTCTTTGAGTTGCTCGACCGCCACCATGTGATCATTAATCGTCTTCAGGTACAGGTCCACTGATTCCGTGCGATTTGTCATAGGGGATTTCTCGAGGACGGGATCCTTCCGGGATTTAACGCTGGTGAAAGCGATCTATCGCAAGCGATTATATAATGAGTGGAAGAGCAAACACCGGCTCAGAGAACGAATACCTGCGGTCCTCTAGGTGGCAGTCCGATGCGGGCAGGTGAGAGTGTCGAGTGCTGCAAAATTAAGTCTATAAGTGAGAATCCCGGCAACGGTTTCTCGAAACTGCGTGGAAATCTATGATCATTGTTACAGGCGGCGCCGGCTTCATCGGAAGCAATCTCGTGCATGAACTGAATTCCCAGGGAGAAGACGCCATTCTCGTGGTGGACAATCTCTTCGATGCGGCGAACCCCCACAAGAAGTTCTTGAACCTTACCGGCGCCCGTTTTGTCGATTATATGGACAAGGCAGAGTTCCGTCGGGCCCTGGCCGGCGGCGTGTTCGCCAAAAGCGGCATCCGGGCCATCCTGCACCAGGGCGCATGTTCGAACACCCTGGAAGATGATGGCCGGTACATGATGGACAACAACTTCACCTATTCGAAAGAACTGCTGCACTTCGCGCTTCAACACTCCATACCTTTCGTGTATGCATCAACGGCTGCGACTTATGGCTTATCCACACACTTCAAGGAAGAGCCCGCCAACGAGCGCCCGTTGAACATTTACGGCTTCTCCAAGTTGGCATTTGATAACTACGTGCGTCATCACCAGGCTTCGTTCAGTAGCACGGTGATAGGGCTGCGTTACTTTAACGTCTATGGCCCCCGCGAGACTCACAAGGGACGAATGGCTTCGGTGATCCATCATTTCACCAAACAATTGAGGGAAACTGGTGCGATCCGGATGTTTGAAGGATCGGGCGGTTACGGGAATGGAGAGCAGCGTCGGGACTTTGTCTTTGTGCGGGATCTGGCCAAGATCAACATGTTTTTTGCCTCCGGCGACGTTCGTACGGCCATCGTGAACGCGGGTACTGGCAAGAGCCGCAGCTTTAATGATGTCGCGAAGGCATTGATGCAGGTGCACGGGCCTGGAAAGATCGAGTACGTCCCGTTTCCTGCCGATCTGAATGCGCGTTACCAGCATTTCACAGAGGCCCATATCACCGGACTGAGGGCGGCCGGCTATACCGCGGAATTTACTGAACTGGAAGCTGGAATCAGAGAGACCTTTGCGGCATGAGCTCGGCTACCCAGGACAGTAGCGGAACAACCACATACAGCAGGAGGAATCTCGGGTGAAGGACCTCTCCCGCATTTTATCTCTCATCGAAGAAGGATTTCATTCGGTCCGGGTATTGATCATCGGCGACGTGATGCTGGACCGATATGTCTGGGGCAGCGTAGACCGGATCTCGCCCGAAGCTCCGGTTCCCGTGCTGCGCTCCATGAACACGACGATGGTTCCAGGTGGCGCAGCCAACGTCGCAATGAACCTGGTTGGGTTGGGCGTGCGGACCATTCAAGCCGGTTTTTGGGGCGACGATGCTGAACAACGCGAGCTTGGCCAATTGCTGAGATCCGCCGGCGTGGATCTGTCGGGGATGATTCAGTCCGGCCATCCCACCATTTCGAAGACCCGGGTAATGGCGCACCGGCAGCAGCTGTTGCGAATGGATATTGAGAACGCGGCAGACCGCCCCCTGAGTGAGCAGGATGCCCTGCTGGAGCGAGCTTTGCACGAGGTGTCAGAAGCCGATGCGATCATTCTGTCCGATTACGCCAAGGGTACGCTGAGCCCTGCGCTCTGCGGGGCCGTCATCGAGAAAGCTCGCCGCCGCGGCATACCTGTGCTGGTGGATCCAAAGGACAAGAGCTTTGCCAAATATGCCGGCGCTACAACCATCTGTCCCAATCTGGCAGAGCTGGCGCTGGCGACGGGTGTTGAGCGCAACAATCTGCCCGAACTTATTGCCGCGGGCCAGCGGCTGGTGGCAGAAACAGGGATTGACTTTCTGACCGTGACCATGAGCGAGAAGGGCATCCTGCTTGTCTTTCCCGACTCGTCGGTCCATTCGCGCGCGCGGGCCCGCGAAGTGTTCGATGTGTCGGGCGCGGGCGACACGGTGATCGCAACCATGGCGGTTTGCCTGGCGAGCGGTCTGGAAGCGTCGTCGGCAGTGGACCTGTCGAACGTCGCCGCGGGAATCGTAGTAGGCAAAACCGGAACCGCGCCGATCTCTCGAAATGAGCTGGTGGTGGAACTCACAACCTCGGCGGCCATAGCCGGCCCGGAGAAGGTGCTGGGCGATGAACAGTTGCTGGTCAGAATCGCCGAATGGCGAGCCACCGGCCATCGCATCGTTTTCACGAATGGCTGCTTTGACATTTTGCACATCGGGCATATCACTCTGCTCGAACAATGCCGCCAATTCGGAGACAAGCTGATCGTAGCCATCAACAGCGATGCATCCGTGCAGTGCCTGAAGGGTCCCACGCGGCCGGTGGTGAAGCAGAGTGATCGGGCGCGGGTATTGGCGGCGCTGGCGTCGACAGACGCGGTCACCATCTTTGACGAACAGACTCCATTGAACCTGATTCGCCGGATTCGTCCGGATGTCCTGGTGAAGGGCGGCGATTACACCACTGCCACAGTAGTGGGCGCGGAAGACGTGATGAGTTGGGGAGGCAGGGTGGAGATCGTACCCATCGTTCCGGGGCACAGCACCAGCAACATCATCTCGCGGATGAACACCCCTTCGTCTCCGGAGACGGCCGCCACCAGGTAGGAAGCCCGTGGAGAGGGCGTACGCAACCCGCGAATCCCAAGTACTACGACGGGTTCATTTGTTATTCGAGGCATCGTGGGCGCGATCGGCTTCGAGTTCACGGACCTTGAGCACGATCAGAAATTCGTAGAAGGCAATCAGCACGCAATAGGTCAGACCTGCGGCTCTGTCCAGAAACCCGCGCTTCAGAATGTACATCACAAAGAACTTCACAAGCGGCCGCATGGGTAGACGGTAATAGAGTTCCTTGAGATTCTGGCGGCGTTCCGAACCATCACGAGGAAAGAAGATGGCTCGCATGCTTACGTGCTTCCGCTCAGCGTGATCGATTAGGATCTGCTGGGCTTCAAAGGTGCTATAACGATTGTGACGCGTCACCCAGTCCGCCATCCCTTTGCTGAAAGGATAGTGATCGAGATAGCCGTCGATCACCGAAACGGGGCCATCGGGTTTCGAAACGCAGTGGACCAGCCTTTCGTATGTCATTTTCTCCGGGCGGAATAAACGGTCGTAAAAGGCCATCATCTGCACATGCTTCAACCAAGTATTAAGAAAAAAATCTCTGCGCTGAATCTTGAACGCTACATTCGGTCCCGGGTTGGCGGCCGCGGCGTGCATGGTTTCGGCGAGTTTCGGCGTAACGCGTTCGTCGGCGTCAAGATACAAGACCCAGGGGTGTTTGAAAGCAACGTTGCCAAAAGCCCAGTTCTGGTGCTGACCGAAGTTGTCGAATTTTCGAAACCAGACAGTGGCGCCATACTGCCTCGCAATCTCCACTGTGCGGTCGGTGCTGTAGGAATCGAGCACATGGACATCATCCGACCACTTCACGCAATCCAGGCAGGCCGGGAGATTATTTTCTTCGTTGAGGGTAAAAACTAGAACTGAGATCATTTGGTTTTCAATCGTATTCTACCGAACTTGGAACGAGAATTCAGTGGTTCGCCATGCCGGAACAACCCCGTGGAGACAACAACCTTGTGCCCGATGGCAGCTGAACCCCGATCAGTGGACGACCAGGACGGCATGGTTAGCCTTCGATCTCGCTGCTGTAAAATGCAGATAACCATGTGCCAACCGATACTCAGCGCGCCTTGTGTCAGTCCGGAATTGTCCGTTTGATGGCTCCCGACCGGAAATATATACGTTGAAGGAGAGTTATGTTGTCAACGATCAAAAAGAGGACGATCGCCAATGGAATCAGAAGGTATTTCCCGAAGCTCTGGATGGAACGCGAGCTTCGCTTTCGACCGAATCATTTTGAGCGAGAGTTATGGGTGGTTCCATTTCTATGCGACAAGGGGAAGACCGCCCTCGACATCGGAGCCAATATGGGGGTCTATTCCTACTTCATGAAAAAGTTCTCGAGGCAGGTCATCGCCTTTGAGCCGAACATTGACCTTTGGAGCGATTTGCATCGGTTGCTTGGTCGAGACTTCCGCATTGAGGGAGCCGCGCTTTCCAACCGGGTGGGTACGTCAACCATGCGGATTGACAATACCAATACCGGCGTTGCGACCATTGAGGAGAAGAACGATCTTTGTTGCGTCGAGGATAAATCTATCGTCGTAGAAAGAGCCGTTGAGGTTAGAACGCTTGACAGCTTCGCGTATTCCGATGTTGCCATGATAAAAATCGACGTTGAAGGACACGAAGAAGCGGTAGTCGCGGGCGCCGTGGAAACAATCCAACGTTGCCGCCCATCGCTCCTCATCGAATCTGAAAACCGCCACAATCCCGGTGCACCCAGACGGCTGGCGGATTCTGTCTCTTGTCTCGACTACCATGTGGCTTTTCTGAAAGGCGGGAAGCTGCTCGATTTTGCAGAACTCCGCGATGCGGATATCGACATAAACAACTATGTACGCGGTGACCGTGCGTATATTAACAACTTTCTTTTCATTCCCGCCGAAAACAGCAAAAAGATCGATCAGATGCGAGATTCCCTCTCGCGACAGTGAGAGAAATGAATCGACGGAATCAATCCGGGGCGCTGCGCGGACCGTCGAAGATTATCTTTGGTTTTTTTCGGTCATTCTTTCGGATAGAACGGAATGAACTGCAGCGGCCATTTCGTCGACCGTGATCAACGTCAGGCACCTGCGGGCCTCGACGATACAGGTTTCGAGATTGCAACCGGAACAGCTCACTTGGCGGTAGAGAATATGATGGCCGCGACCAGCCGGATACCAGATGCCCGGCAAGCCTCGTGCAGAGAATGCGATCACGGTCCGCACCCCGACGCAAGCCGCCAGGTGCATCGGACCGGAATCCGGTCCGAGGAAGACCGAGGCGTATTCCAGAGCCGCGGCAGTTTCGCGAGGAAGTAAGCGACCACACAAATTCACTTTCGGTCCATGCCAATCACGCGAAACATCATCGCTGCGCTCGCTGTCTTCCTTCGCACCGATGAGGGCAAGACCGTAGATGGGATAATCCACGTTGATTTTTGCGAGTAGAGTGCGCCAATGATCATCGCCCCAGTCTTTGGCCTGCATCTTGGTACCAGGGCCGCACGCAATAAGCGGTCGTTCTGCCAGCTCGCCAAGGGCCTTGCGTGCAGTCTCCTTCTCGAATGCTCTGAGGTGCAGATTCCAATTGGCCGGATCGCCGGTGGCCGCGTCACCCAAAGCCGCCAGACTTCGCCCCAGGCGCCCCGACTCACTTTCGTAAAGACCGGTGGTGGGGTTCTTTTTGTGGGTGAGGTGGGCAGCGTCCGGAAGGCCAACGATGTGTTTGACTCCCGCTGCGAGTTGGAAGAAGTGTTTGTCGCGCTGCACCGCCTGTTGCGAACGAACAGGCATGAGGTAGACCAGGACATCCGGTTTGAAGCGGCGAATTTCCAAGGCGAGTCGCAAAAGTTCGCGTGGGTTCCGCGTGCCGATGGTATAGCGCATGTAGCCGTGGATAAGGTTCGAGCCATCAAGCAGCGACGCCGCGGCGGGGGCTTTCTGATGAATGGGAAAATTCGTGAGCAGGATGCGCTCGGCATTCGGATACAGGCGCTCCAAAAGGTGAAAGCAGGGCAAGGCAACAATCGTATCTCCCAGGCTGCCGATCCTGTAGACGAGTACTCTTCTTACGGCTGACTGTGAATGCAAGTGGTGTTTTCCTCAGCAACTTATCCAGAAAATCTTCGGGGCTTCCCCGTGCCTTGTGACTTGCCATGCAAAGAAGAATCCGTTCCTGGTTTGAGCTTAGTATAGAGGCTCTATTTGATATGGAAAGCGGAGAACAACGCTGTTTGTGCCGCGGGGCCGCGGCGCTCCCACCAGTTGTATCATGGGGATACTGAATACGTGACGAAGACTTCCTCCAGCGCCGATATCAATCAAGACCGGTTGCGCCATCTGCGTACCGTCTTTCTTGACCGGGACGGCGTTCTGAACGAGAAGATGCCTGAGGGTCAGTACGTCACCTGCCGGGAAGAATTCCGTTTGCTCCCGGGAGTGGCCGAGGCCATCCGTCACTTGAACCACTCGGGATTAACAGTGATCCTGGTGAGCAATCAGCGCGGCATTGCGCTGGGGCTCTATACGGCCGCGGACGTCGATGCGATTCATGCCTGGCTGCGAACCATTCTGGAGAGCCACGGCGCCCACCTCGATGGGATCTTTTACTGCCCTCACGACAAGGGCGACTGTGATTGTCGTAAGCCGATGCCCGGATTGTTCCAGCAGGCAGTGATGAACTTTCCTGATATCGATGCTCACAGCAGCATGATCATCGGCGATTCACTCTCCGATATCGAATTTGGACGGCGCCTCGGAATGATGAGCATCCTGATCGAAGGCGATCCCACGCGCCGCAAGCCCGGTACCGAGGAGGCGCGACGGCTGGCAGATTTTACCTGCCCATCGCTCGCCGAGGCGGTCGACCTTTTGCTCGATGCACGCGCGCTCAGGACAAGTTTGTGAGCATTACGAGAAGGACAGGTAGCATTTGGCCTTTCCCGTTTCGAGCGTGAGACTTGGCGCTGTTTCCGGTCGTCACGTTTACGCGACTCACAACACTCTGGTACAAAAAAGAAAGGGCCCTCCGGCGGATGAGGGATCTTTGCGCTACCGTCGACGTAATGCTTGAGCAGCGACTGCAGCACTATAGCGATAGCTGCATACGAATGTAGTGTGAATGCCGCGCATAATGTTCAGTTCGCACGATCTGTTTGGTGTAAAGAGTCGCCGAAAACCCAGCGGAGACCGAGCTCGTTCGCCACTTAACGCTTCAATTGTGCGAAAAACTCGCATCAGGAGTTTAAGCTAAGCCATATGCCCAAACTTGACTATCTTCGCCGCAGCATAGGAAATCAGTTTAAAGCATCTCGTTTTTGCTGTCCGAATTGCGGGAGTTCGGCAAGTCGCCTGATTGAGAGAAAGCATATTATCACCCAGCTTCGTCGCTGTGAGAGTTGCGAGCTATTGTTTCGAACGCCGACCGACGATCCGGCGTCGAACCAGGCGTTCTACGAAAGCAAATATTCTCAGGGCTTTACGACTGACATGCCGATGGATGCGGAACTGGAGCGTCTTAAGGAAACTCATTTTTCCGACACGAACAGGGATTATTACTACTATATCCAGGTGCTCCAGGACCTGGGCCTTCCGCAAGGCGCGGCCATTTTCGATTACGGCTGCTCATGGGGATACGGAAGTTACCAACTCGCTTCGGCCGGATTCAATGTAGTCTCCTTCGAAATTGCGCCAACCCGCAGAAAATATGCGCAGCAGAAATTTGACCTTCACGTCGTTGAGGACATGGAAACAGCAGCCGCCACTCTGCAGGGTACATTTGATTGCTTCTTCTCCGCACACGTTCTCGAGCATGTCCCCGCTCCCGCACAGGTGCTCAAGTTCGCGCTTCGCCTCCTCAAGACCGGAGGCTTGTTTGTGTCTTTCACGCCGAACGGCAGCGCGGAGGCCAAGGCCGTGTCTCCGAATTGGAGTAAAGTCTGGGGCGAAGTTCACCCCAATTTTCTGGACGACCAGTTCCTGGATAAGGCATTCAGGAAATCCCCCCGATCCATTGGCTCTTCTCCCGTCCCAAAAGCATTCCTGCCCGAAGACGTGTCCCTACGCCAGGTTAATGCCCTCACCAACGCGGAACTGTTCTTTGCTGCGCGAAAGATTGCGAACACTTGGGCGTAGCAGTCCAGGGATAGCGAATTGCATAGAGTGCACCGACTCAAGGAAGGGGCTTCCCGGCTTGGCGAAGTGGGCGCCTCGATTGAGGCGAGACTTGTGCCAAGCTGCGCTCGACGCGCCCTTCCCTGCTTTGCTGCGATGCCGGATAACGCGCAAACAGATCGTCCAGGGCTGCGATGACTTCATCCACTCCCATCTCGTCCATGACGTAGTCGGAGGGTGCCTTTGGTATGTCATCCCCTTTGAAGATACGGTATTGATCGAAGCCGAGCGGAAGCCACTCAATCAAGGGCTGCCATGCCGGCGTCAGGATGACCATCGGCAGACCCACGGACCGTCCAATGTGCAGATTGCCTGTGTCGAGCGAAACAGCGTAATCACACAGGCTGAAAACGGCGGCCAGTTGCGAAATAGTGGTCTGTCCCGCCAATGAAATGCTGTGGCCCTGCACTCCAGTGCGAATCGCCTCAATACGCTCTGTTTCCTTGCCGGTCCCTACGAATATGGCGCACCCGCCAAGCACAGTTGTCACGTGGTTGGCGACGGCCACAAAGCGATCTGCCGGCCAGTTCTTACTTTGCGTGAGGCTTGTCTGCGTAATGAAGACAACCCGAGGGCGACCCGTCTCGGTGCGGCCGAGCAGGCTCTTGGCCCGGTCCAGGTCCTCCGGCCCAAACGCAACGCGCGGCTCCACGGTCTGTTTCTGATACCCCAGCCCCTCGATGATTCTCAGGTTATTTTCGATCAGGCTCCGCCGCGAGTCATAGCGCAAAAAAACATCGTAGAGTTCGGGAGCGAATGTATATCCCAACCGTATCGCCCTGCCCGCCAGGAAAGCCTGTATGGCGATGCTCCTCTGTTGGCTCGTGTAGCTGGTGATCACGATCTCGGGTACAAAACCCGTAGCTTTCAGGTGCCCCCGCAACGAGCGGACAGACCGGAGAAGACTGGCGCCCCGTCCCGGGGTCTCAACCAGGTAATCGATAAACGGATTTTGCCTGAAGACTTCAAACGCCATGCGGCCGCCTGCAACCATGGTCACCGCGTCTGGAACAACGCGCTTGAGAGCCTCGAAGATGGGTGTGGCGTGCACATTGGAACCGAGTGCGGGTTCATATTCGAAAAACAGGAAGCGCCTCGCGCGGCGCAGGTCGTCGATTCCGAGGCGCGATCTCCCCCGGGCGCAGCGATCGACGAACCGCATCGTATGAAACCCGCCACTTACGAACGCAGCGGCAATGCTTGAGTC
>Ga0207109_1217_pt1 | contig 12568 bp, 6 predicted proteins | sample Alteio_BWMinHeat_73_FD_153584 | JGI IMG/M metagenome (GOLD analysis project Ga0207109, IMG submission 153584) | Enriched cells from forest soil in Barre Woods Harvard Forest LTER site, Petersham, Massachusetts, United States -... | ecosystem: Environmental > Terrestrial > Soil > Temperate forest >... | reverse complement strand
GCGCGGATGGGGCGCGGAGGTTGTTGACCGAAGGAGTGGCCGGTCATCCCTTCGATTCGCGACAGCAGCCACATCGCGCGCTCCCAGTGAATGTTGCCTTCGATGTTGGCGAGAGGGACTAACGGAAACTCCCAGACGCCGGACCCGATGCGCACCTGCAAAACGACGGCGAACATCGCCGCAGTGGTTCCCATGCCGCCGAGCGGTTCGACCGTGCAGGCCCGGATCGAATCGGCGGGAATCCAATAACGCTGGTAGTCGCCTTCGAAGCGAATCACGCCCTCGTTTCTGTCCACGAGCATGAGGCCCTGGTTGTATTCGCCGAGAGCGGGACTGGCGCCGTTCCAAAAGCGACGCGGGCACATTTCGGCGAAGACAGCGCGCGAATCCGAATGATCGACCAATGGGCTTGGACGGCTGGCGATCGCGCGGCGAAGCAGATGCCGGTCGAAGGCGACGGTCAGCCGCCAATGCATGTTTCGTTCCGGGCTTAGCCATCGAACGGTGAAGAAGAGCGAGAAAAACCCCATTCCAATCACATAACCGACGACAAGCGGCACATTGACCGGGTTTTGCCCGACCGCGAGCAAGTACGTGCCGCCGATGAGCGCCGCCAGCGGCAAAACCGGCACGAAGAGCAATCCCCAAAGAAGACAGCGGCCGACGAGGCGGTTTCTGGGATTCTGCGCCATGCCGGCGAACGGAGGCGGAAGCGGCCAGACGCGGGCCATGGTCGGGTCGTCGGAATGATCGGCGTCCGCGGCCATCGCGAGCAGCGCCGGGCCGGCGAGATCTTGAAGCGACGGAAGCAGGTGGACGAACGCGGCCGTCTCTTCCGGGTCCAGGCGGACGGGTGCGGCGCGGTCGATCGAGAGATAGACGTCCGCGTCGGGGTCTTGCTCGCGTTCCGACGGGGTGTACCAAACCGAAATCCGGCAGTGCTTCTGGTCCGCCGACACGCGGCGCGGATTCGAAGCGACCCAATCGCTCACGGTTCTGAGAATCAAGGCGGTTTGCAACTCGCGCCCGGTTTCCGGTCCGACCAGCAGCGTTTCCTGGACGCACCACTGGCCGCCCTTTTCGCTGTATGGCCGGCTCGCGCGGCTGAGCGCTACCGCGAGCGGAAAACCGGCGGCGAGAATCGATTCCAAGGCAAACGCGAGCCAGTGCCACGAGACGAAATTGACGTTGGCCAGCGCCAAAGCGGGACGAATTCCGGCCGCGGCCGGGCGCGGGAGAATGACGACGCCGCGATGCGCCGACTTCCATTCATCGGTGTCCATCCGAAACGCGACATATTCAGGCACGCGATCCACGGCGGACCAAGGCACATCCCAGCGAATGCACTCATCGACATGATAAAAAGCGAGATAACCCGCCAAGCCGCATATCAGACCGACCGTGCCGGCCAGCACTCGATTGCGGCAGTGCGCGTAATCGATGACTTTCCACGTTATCCCGACCGCGGGCATGACGCATAGGAAGACCGCGACGACCGGAATGTAAACGCCGGCAGCCTGCATGCCGTAGCAGCAGCCGGCGATTGCGCTTGCCGATGCGGCGAGCAACAACATACTTGGAAGAAATCGGGCTGAGTTGACTTGGCCGCTCGGTGTGTAACGCGGGCGTTTGATCGAATGAAGCATGACAGGCTTGCCTTGTGCTCATTCGAGTCTAGCACGGCAAAACGCCTAAGCAACCGCGGCAGTTGTCCAACCCATTGTCGCAATGCTGCGCGAATTCAAAATCGAATCGAAATAATGCCGCGCAAGACGAATATGAAAAGAAATAGTGTACCAATTCTTGCCGAGCGGGTACGTATAAGGGTAGAGGCAGGCAGTGAGCCTTGAACAAGTTCGAACACCAAGGGACCGAGATGGCGACGATTCAGACAAGCGAAGTCTTCCAGCACCTTCGCAGGGCAGTGCTATTTCCGCACGGAGGGGCATTGACCGATGGACAACTGCTCGAAGACTACATCAGCCGCCGAGACGACGCGGCTCTTGCTGCCCTGATTGGACGGCACGGCCCCATGGTCTGGGGCGTCTGTCGCCGTATCCTCCACAACTATCACGACGCCGAAGACGCTTTTCAGGCCACGTTTCTCGTCCTGGTCCGCAAGGCTGCCACCATCATTAAAAGGGTGTCGGTCGGGAATTGGCTCTACGGGGTCGCCTACAAGACCGCGTTGAAAGCGCGAGGGACGATGGCAAAGCGGAGAGCGAGAGAGGCACAGGTGACGGTCATGCCAGAGTTCGCCATTGAGGATCAAGAGCGTTGGCGCGATCTGGAACCTCTGCTGGACGAAGAGTTGAGTCGCATGCCGGACAAATACCGGGCCGTGATCGTTCTGTGCGATCTGCAGGGCAAGACCCGTAGTGAAGCCGCTCGACAATTGCGCTGTCCGGACGGGACGGTCGCGGGGCGACTGGCGCGGGCGCGGACGATGCTCGCGAAGCGGCTCACTCGACGAGGAGTCGTCCTGTCTGGCGGGATGCTGGCGGCCGTTGTCTCCGCGAAGGTGGCGTCGGCGAGCGTGCCGACGACCGTGGCGTATTGCACGATCAAGTCCGCAGGTCTGCTGATCGCGGGACCGGCAGGAGTGAGCTCGATCTCAGCCTCGGTTGCTGCTCTTACAGAAGCGGTGATCAGAAGCATGCGGATGAATAAGGCCATGAGCCTGGCGGCGGTGGCGTTGATGGTCGGCGCTCTGAGCAGTACGGCGGGGTTGGTCTACACGTTGCAGGCCGCGGAGACGTCAGAACCTCAGCTAGTGAAGGATAAGAACGAGAAGCCGGCGGAAACTCAACCGAAGGAAACTGCTCAACGCGACGAGGACGCCATCCAAGGGACCTGGCGCATGGTCCGTTCGGAAAGCGATGGCCTGACGTTCGACGAAGGCAGGCCGGAGATCGAGGGTAATGGGCTGGTGATTGACAAAACTTCGGTCACCTTGACGACCAAACTTATTCATGACCCGCGCATCAAGAAAGAGCCGGAGGACGTGAAGGCGATCGGCGCTCTCGCGCTCGACACGAAAGCAAACCCCAAACAACTTGTGATCACTTGGGAGCCCAACGCATGGCAGCCAAAAGAGTCCCGCGTTCTACGGGGCATTTACTCGCTCGATGGCGATACCCTCAGGCTCTGCATGTATTTCGAAGGCGCCGATACGAAATCGCCGTTCCCGACTGAGTTCTCAGCCGGCGCCGGCAGCAAGCGGGCCGTGAACACGTGGCAGCGAGTTCCGCCGGTCGACCGTCGCAATGAACGGAAACCCGCGCGGACCGATCTGAGCAAGATCCAGCCGCCGGGTGGAGTGCCGCTGTTTCCGAGTAAAGCACCGATCACTGTCGACAGTCTGGAGAAAGTGAAGAAACGTTTGGAGTCGGCGCCCGCGGAGGTTCTGGACAAGTGGGTCGGCGAGTTGGAACGCATCATGGATAAGAAGCTCGAAGGGCTTTCCAAACTAGCCAGCCGCACGGAAATCGCGGATCGGATGAGCGTGGCCTTCGACGATCACAAGTGGAATCCCCCGGCCGCGGACAAGCTCTTCAAAAGGGCCCGGACCTTGTCACCGGCAGAATTCAAAGCCTGGAAGGAAGCGCTTGAAGCGGTTTTGAAAAAGGAGATTGGACAGACCGACGACAAAGTTTTCGACGGAGGACCGGACTACGCCGTCCCGCTCGTCCTGATCCCGGTCGAGGCGTTTCACGAAGGGGAAAAGTACAGCATCGAGCGTGGAAAGAAGTACCGGGCCCGTCTCAAGCAACTGACCGCCGACGACGTCACGCTTTGGAAAACCAAGGTGGATCGGTTCGGGGGCACGGAGCTCGACGCCGCCGTCAACATCATCTTGCTTGACGAATTCTTCCAGGGCGAGAGTTTCAAGCGCGACGCGTTTAAGACCGCTGTCGAACAGCAAGGGAAGAAGGAAGTTCCAGGCAGCGCAGCAGAGGAAGTGGAAAAGTTGCAGGGAAATTGGCAACTGGTTTCACTTGGATATGATGGGCTGACGATTGGCGAGGGCCGGCGGGAACTCGAGTCGACTCGCCTCTTGATCCAGCAAAAATCCCTTCGTTTGTTCTGCACCGCTGAGAGCGTGCTTGCGGAACCGACGTCAAAGCAAGCCGACGCCGACTTCGCTTTTGATGCCACGCGTCATCCCAAAATCATGGTGCTGACTTGGAAGGAATGCCCGTGGAACGGAAAAAAGGACTTTGTGCGGAAAGCGATCTACGCCATCGAGGGTGACAAGCTGAAACTCTGTCTGAGTCGAAACGACAATGAAACGGAAGCGCCTTCTGACTTCTCGGCCAAGACTGGCAGCCAGCGGTTGGCATGGACGTTCAAGTGCATTTCATCTCCACCCAAGGATGCGTCGAAGACGGACTCAAGGAAAGGCCAAGTTGGGCCGGTGCAAAGGGACAACCCGGCGAAATCTCCTCCGGCCAAGAGCGGCACACCGCCTTACCTTGCAGAATTCCGCCGACTCAAGGATGAGATGAGCAAGATCGAAGAGGCGATTGAAAAAGAAATCGCGGCAGCCAAATCAGAGAAAGAGCGCGACGAGGCCATCGGCCAGGCGATGCGGATTCTCAAGGAAAAGGGCGAGCCCCTCGCCGATAAGGCTCTCGCGTCGGTAAAGCCGCATGCGTCCGAACAGGAGGCCGTCGAGGTCTTGATTTGGCTTCTGAACCAACAGCCCGCTTCCAACGCAGCAAATGCAGCGGCCGCTCTTCTGGCTTCGCACCATCTGCAAGACCCCCAAACTCTGGACGCCGTCTGCCGGTTTCAGCACGCTCCCTTTAGCTGGACGGAGTCGCTCCTGCAAAAGCTTGCCGACGCCGATCTGCCGCGCGAGCGCAAGGTCCTCGCCGTCGTGGCTCTGGCAGGGTTGGCCAAGACCAGGGCGGATTTGCCCGGCATGCTCAAGGAATTCGATCCAGCGCAGCGATCAATAATCGAGGATCGCTTCGGAAAGCAGTACATGGCGGAGCTGTACGCGGCGAATCCGGGCCAGCTTGAGGCCGAAGCGGTCAGGCGATTCGAGGAACTGTCCCGGAAGTACGGCACGGAGAAATACGGCGAAAAGACAGTCAAGGACTACGCCGAAGGCGCGCTCTTCGAGATGCGCCACTTGACCGTCGGCAAACAGGCCCCGGACGTCGAAGGCGAGGACCTTGACGGCAAACGGTTCAAGCTCAGCGACTATCGCGGAAAGGTGGTGCTGCTCGATTTTTGGGGGAATTGGTGAGGCCCCTGCCGGGGCATGTACCCGCACGAGCGGTCGCTCGTGAAGAAATTCGAAGGCAAGCCATTCGCGCTAATCGGCGTCAACAGCGATGCGGATCGAGAGAAACTGGCGGACGTCCTGAAGAAAGAGAATATCACTTGGCGCTCATTCTGGGATGGCGGCAAGATAGGCGGCCCGATCGCATCGGGATGGAATGTGCAGATGTGGCCCACCGTCTATGTGTTGGATCACCGCGGCGTCATCCGCGCCAAGCAGCTTCAGGGTACGTCGCTGGAAAAGAAGTTGGACGACCTCGTGCGGGAAGTTCCTCCGTCCAAGTGATCGATAGCGATCGGTCTTCCGAGGAACACAGGTAATCTCAAAGTGCTCGACATTTATGACGACAAGTCAACCGACGCCTCGCTGAAGGCAGCGCGTCGAACTGGTCACGATCGAGCGGCCGCTAATCGCACGGCTGGAAAAGGAATCCGGCTGCAACCTCATCCTAGTCATTCACGAGCGGACCGGCACCGTTGACGATGAGGACGCGTGGGACAGCGATTTCGATTTCCAAGTTTATGCCGATCGGGCCGCTGACGTGAAAGCGGAATTGGATGCGCAGCGAAGGGACCGGGAGAACCAAGTCAAGATCTGATGACTTTGGTATCAGACAATCTCAATTGGATGAATCGCAGAGACTTTTCATGGTTGCCCTCGAGCACTGTTTCGACTCTGTGAACCGACACTCGCCCTTCTATCGTATGATTACTTCGAACCGCCGCCTTGCTTGCCGCCTGCCGATGCTGGTAGCCCGCGGACCCAAACACGCCACCGCCGTTGACGCCTCCGGGAAAGTAGTCGAGCATTTGATGCCCGTCGTTTTCGTTTGATGGCGATGGAGTTTTGAGTCTCGCTCAATGCTCATATCCGCGGGCGCACAGAGTGGTGCGCTTTGAGTCCAAGGAGATAGTTGCGACGGCCGACGAGGGACCGGTCAGCTTTCGATTGCCGGAGCCGAACGCCTGCGACTGAAGACCTGTCCGAGCTGATGGCCGATTTGATCCGCGGCCTGCAGCAGCATTTCGTTTGGCTCGCAGTGTTGGGTTGTAAAGAACTCAAGAATCGCCACGACGCCGGACGCGGCCAATACCGGAAAGCCAAATGCCGCCTTGATGCCGACACCTAGCGCGGCCTCGGTGCGCGCGAAATGTGCGTCGCGCGACGTATCCGCCATCCAAACGGGCTCTTGGCGAGCCAACACGATTCCGGGCAATCCCATTCCTGCTTTCAAGCGAATCGCTGTGGTCGCGCGTACGAATTCCTGGAAGTCCGCGGTGCGGTCCAGGTGCCAGATTCCAGCCGATACCAGTTCCGCCGAACCGTCGTCGGCGAAGGCCAAGGCATGTCCGACTGGCCAGCCGGTGTATGCGCAGATCAAGTCCATTACGGACTGCAGCGCCTCGTCAACCGTCGTTGCCTCGTAGGCCGCGATCGTGACTTGATGCAGTAAGCGCACCAGGGCGTTCTGACGCTCGAGCGCTTTCGCTCCCTGCTTCTGATCTTCGATCTCGGTCAGCATGCCAAACCACTTGACGATTTGACCGTCCGGGTTGCGCACCGGTTTGGCTTGCGCGAGGAACCATCGGTAAGTCCCGTCAAACCGCCTGATGCGATAGTCGACCTCGATGGGCTCTCCGCTTTGCAGCGACTTCGTCCAAAGCTCCGCGACCCGTTGTATGTCATCCGGGTGAACCGCGGCGGCCCATCCCGAGCCGACGGTCTGCTCCAGCGTCAGACCCGTGAATTGGAACCAGAACCGGTTCGCGTATTCAATCCAGCCATCAGCCCGAGCGGTCCAGACGATGCCCGGGATCAGATCGGCCAGCGAGCGGTATTGCTCCTCGCTGGCTCGCATCGCCTTTTCCGCCTGGCGTCGTTCCGCATCCTGCCATTGCTGAACGGCCTCGGCCAGTTCCTTCGCCGCGTCGTAGCGGTCGGCGGGTTTTTTGGCGAGCGCTCGCAGACAGACCGACTCCAGGCCGAGCGGCGTATCGCTGCATAGCTGCCTTGGTGGCGGCGGTTCTTCTTCCAGGACCTGACGCAGCACGTCGCGCGTGCTTATGCCGACGAACGGCGGACGGCCGGTGAGGATCTCGTACAGGATCGTGCCAAGACCATAAATATCCGTGCGGTGATCGACCTCCTCGAGCCGGCCCGCCGCTTGCTCTGGCGCCATGGAAGCCGGTGTTCCCATGGCGTGTCCCTGCTGAGTCAAGCCAGCGTCATCGGAGTCACTGGGTTCCGACTCGTCGTGCCTTTCGTCCAATGCATCCTGGCCCGTCATTAGCTTGGCCAATCCCCAGTCGAGCACCAAGACCTCGCCAAAGTCGCCGAGGATCACGTTTTGGCCCTTCAGATCGCGATGAATGACGCCCCGAGAATGGGCAAAGCCGACCGTGTTGCAGACGACGACAAATGCATGCAACAGAGCCGGCAGATCGCTCGTTGATTTCGTGCCGGCCGCTTTCGCTTCGTAGTATTCCTGGCAAGCCTGCGTCAGCGTTCGACCTTTGACCAAGCGCATCGTGTAGAAGGGATGCTGGTCGTCGTCAAAACGGGCGAGTTCATACACCGGCACGATGCCAGGATGCTCGAGCTGGCCGGTGATTCGCGCTTCGCGAAGAAATCGAGCGAGGGCTGTGGGGTTTTCGACGTATTCCGGGCGCAATTCTTTCAGGGCGACGTCGCGGTCCAGGGCGATGTCGCGCGCCACCCAGACGCGGCCCATCCCGCCTTCGCCATGTTTTTCGAGTCGAATATAGCGCACGCTCGCGCCCGAGGCATTCGACGAGTCTTCCTTCGACGGCGGCTTGGTGACAGGCAGAGCGGAGTGAAAGGTGGTTTCGTCCGGCGCGGACAACGATGCGTCAACGGCCTGCGCTTTCTCTTTCGCGGGAAGAGACCGAGACGGGTCCGAATTGCCGCTTGCATTCATGATGACCCCGTAACGCAGCGTTCCCGACGGCCTATTAGAAAGGATAGAGCGCAATTTGGACTCGCGTTCACGTTGTGGTTCGGGGTCGAGCCGCGTGATAGCCGCGTTAAGCTTTCTTGCCTTTTTCTGCGCCTTGGGCTTGTCATCCTCGCCAGCCACATCCTCGCAGTCGGCGAACGCGATTTAGTTGCTAGGGCCGAATGCCTATCACTGCGGCGGTCCACGACTCGCCTCAACTCGCGATCGCCACGAGCGGCACGAAACCGGTGCCTTGCTAAGTCGAGCCACATCGGCATTGCGTTCGTTTCGTGAAATAATTAGGGGATGGCAGAGTCGAACTGCCGCCCCATGCTCCCAAAGCATGGATGCTCCCGTAACACTTATCCCCTGTTAGCAGCTTCGCCAGGAGTTGAACCTGGACCATCTCATTTGGAAAGAGAGATGCTGCCAGTTACACCACGAAGCTGTCAGTGGACTCGCCGGGAATCCCGACAATTCGAGAAAATGCCTATTTTCCAGGCATTTTCGCAAGGTGGTCCACTTCTTATCCGACTCAAAAAAATTCCTAATCCGACCAAAATTGCGCGCCAAAATCCGCCACTAGGTTGGACTCTATGCCAATCCATTTGGTTCGCGCGAGAGCCGGGCCGATGTCATCGGGCAATGTCAGTTCTTTATCGCCGTCCTAGGCGGGCAGCTCACGCTGACTTATTGAGAGGGACCTAAATTGTTTTCGGGATTCGCAAGTGCAAGCCTGACTGAAGTGTCATGAGTTTTGCGAAACAAAAAACCTCGTCAGACGGCGTTGGACGAAGCGAGAGACAAATGTTCCGCCGAGCCAGAACCCAAAGAGGCTGACGATGAACATGAGCAGAAGTATGGGAACCAGGAACATCCACTTTCGATCAGGATCAATCACACGATTCCCACCCAAGAAGAGCAACAATGGAATCTGGATCAGACAGCCGGTGAGCATCACGAGACTGGTCGCCCCAAGTACACCGCCGAAGAAGACGGTCAACATGTCAGTCTTGCGCCTTCGAGCTATCCAGCGGCTCATACCACCATACACAGCACCCAGAATGACACCGACCCCCAACCCCAGCGCCACAAATGCCGCATTCGGGACGCCTTGTATCGCTCTCGACGGTTCTGCGCCCGTGAGATACTGCTGCGCCATGCTCGGCAAGCCGATCGTCGTGATAAGAAACAGCACCACGCCAACAACTATCCAACGACGCGGGTAGACAAGGATTGCCATCGCGCCAAGGAACCCGGCTGGCCATGCCGCAAAGGCAATACCAACGAACCCCATTTCTCTTGCACCGCCAATTCCTCCCGTTAGCCCCATTACTGTGTAGAGGAGTTGCACAAGCAGCGTTCCGATCACTAGCAGGATGGTAAGTACGGCGGTAATTGGACGCTTCTTGGCCCAGCGCACGGCCGATTCCCATTCGCCGAGAGGGCGAGCGCTTACAGGGTCGCCCGCCAAGAACCGCGCCAGTTCCTCCGCGATTGACTCCGCGCTGCCGTAGCGTCTGGTCGGGTCTTTTTCCAGGCATTTTAGCGCGATCACAGACAGGTCGCGGTTAGATTTCGGATTGAGCTTGCGAGGGTCGGTCGGCTCTTGGTCTAGCACCTGTAGAAGTGTGTCCAGTTGCGTCGGTCCCCGGAACGGCGGTTGATCCGTCAGCATTTCGTAAAGGATCGCGCCCAGCGCATAGACATCGACGCCGGTGCTGATTTGTTTTTCGGCCCGCGCCTGCTCGGGGGCCATGTAGCTCGGGGTGCCCAGAAGTGCGCCAGTGTGCGTCAGCCCGCTGTCGCTTTCCACCCTCTTGGCGAGCCCGAAATCGGTGACATACGGCGTCCCCGTTCGGTCCAGGAGCACATTCGCTGGCTTCAGATCGCGATGCAGAATGCCACGCCGGTGCGCGAAGTGCACAGCTCGGCACACCTTCTCCAGTAACTCGATGCCCGGGCGCTCGGTTAGCGATTTCGAGTGGATCGCATCGGCAAGGCTGCCACCATCGATGAGCTTCATGCTGAAATACTGCTGGCCCTCGTGCTCGCCGACTTCGTAAATCGGCAGAATGTTCGGATGATCGAGGTTCGCCGCGGCTTCCGCTTCGGTCTTGAAGCGCTGCACATCGGCGGCACTCGCCAGTTGACCCGCCAGAATCATCTTCAGCGCCACCGGCCGGTTCAGGCTTACCTGCCGCGCCCGCCACACCACGCCCATGCCGCCGCGAGCGATCTCGACTTGTAACTCGTAGTCGCCGAAGTAGCGCACCTTCATGGGGTCAGGTGCCAAGATTGCGTCGATCGGAGCCATGGTCTTGTCGTCGTCAATCGGCTTGGCGGCATGACGGAAGGCGGATTGATCGGCGAGGAAGCGCTCCAAGTCAGCGCGCAGATCGGTATGCCGAGCCAGCCAGGCCTCACGTTCCAGAGGCTTGCCCACCTCGATCGCTTGCAGGTACTGGGCGACCGCCTGATCGATTCGGTGTTCGCGGCTGTCGCTCACTGTGGCTCCGTCATGGGGTTTGCTGGTCGCCGCCAGGGCCGATATTGTCCGAGCGCGAATCGGGTCGCTGGTCTTGTCGCGCCTGTAGGCGTTTAGTGGGCTGGCGATCCATGGCAGCGCCATAGCGGCCGCCTCCAGCGCCCGAAACGCGGCAAAATCTTCGGCCAATTGATGCCTCCATTGACAGAGGCGAATTTCCGAAGTGCATTGGGCGCGCGGAAGCGATTTATCTTACGCTGACGCCCGCTCGCTAAGCAGCTCGCGCTCTAGGCGCCGGCGCGATCAATCGTCAGGGGGCTTGAGCGAACATCGATAAGGATACGAACAACGTCCTGACTCGGAAATCGGCTTGAGTTGCATACAGCGTGACATGAAGCGATCAGCGAACCTGAAGTAACCGGCCTTGACCATTTAACAGATGAAAACGCTGACTCGTGCCAAAAAATTAGAAGAGACCAGCGTGATGGGATCGAACTATTCGACGATTCATTACTCCGGATAGCCATGGCCAGGTTAGATACTTTCGAGATTTGACTGGTCAGCTACACATGACCTGTTCATCACCGAACGGAAACCATTCACGCAAGTGGACTCACCGGGAGTTGAACCCGGATTTCCGGTGTGCGATACCGGCGTCTTTCCATTGGACGACGAGCCCGAAGTGATCCCGGATGGACTCGAACCATCGTGACCTGGGTGTAGGCCAGGCGTCGTTGCCGCTGGACCACGGGATCGCGAAGCAGTTGCAGGCCCCGGAATCGAACCGGGCTGCCGGCCTTATGAGGGCTGGCTGGCTGCCATACCGCCTGCACAAAATCCAGTACCTGGGGTCGGGATCGAACCGACGAAACCTCCTGCTCTTCAGGCAGGCGCTCTACCAACTGAGCTACCCAGGCAAATCGCAAATCGGCCAAGCCCCGGAGGTCGGAATCGAACCAACATTCTCTGGTTCAGAGCCAGATGTTCTGCCGTTGAACTACTCCGGAGTGATCGCGTTCGTCGCTTCCAATTCGGGGAGAAGGATTCGAACCTTCACAAGCAGCTTCAAAGACTGCCAGCCTACCATTAGCCGATCCCCGAGAGTGTCTCGCGGGAGTCGAACCCGCCTCGCTGGTTTGGAAGACCAGGACCTGGCCGCTCGGTCAGAGACACTTTTGCCCAAGTAAGAGCGGAAAGGGTGGGAGTTGAACCCACAAGCCCTTTCGGGTCGCCTGTTTTCGAGACAGGAGCCATCGCCAATTGGCTTGCCCTTCCGTTTTCCAAGCTGAGGCGGCAGGACTCGAACCTGCAACCTGGCGGTTAACAGCCGCCCGCTCTACCAAATTGAGCTACACCCCAAGTAGTCGATCATCGGTCGCGCACCGAGAGCGCTCACCGGGGGTTGAACCCGGACCTCCGGCATGGCAAGCCAGCGGGCTTCCGCTACACCATGAGCGCCTGAATCACTTGCTCAATTGCTGTCCCCGTGGCGGGGGCTGAGTCTTCGAAGCCCCGGTGAGAACGATTGCATCACCGGGGCTTCGAAGACTCAGCCCCGGCCACGAAACTTGAACTTTCGTGCCCACAAAACGCCGAGGGCCGGGTGTCGCGTGACACCCAGCCCTCGTGAAGGCCGCCCATCAGGCGGGGTGTCATTCGATTTTGGGTTGCGGCATCTGCGCATCCCAACGATTACCGACGGAGCGGTTTTGTCGGGCTTGCGAGTTCAGTTCGCATGGTTGCGAAAACACCATAGTCTCAGGGGTCCGGGGTTTTGGAACTTGCCGCACTTCATTCTTCAGACGCGGCCGGCAATGAATTGGTTCGCGGA
>Ga0207109_1216_pt1 | contig 12650 bp, 13 predicted proteins | sample Alteio_BWMinHeat_73_FD_153584 | JGI IMG/M metagenome (GOLD analysis project Ga0207109, IMG submission 153584) | Enriched cells from forest soil in Barre Woods Harvard Forest LTER site, Petersham, Massachusetts, United States -... | ecosystem: Environmental > Terrestrial > Soil > Temperate forest >... | reverse complement strand
TGCGACTGGGGGTTCGAATCCCTCCACCCGCGCCATGGCTGCGAAGCTCATGCGGATGAGCAGGCGTCTCATAAGCGCAAGGCAGTCAGTTCGAATCTGACCGCAGCCACCAGATTGTGTGGACGTGTAGCTGCTGGATTGGTATGTAGCCGGCGCCTTATAAGCGCCAGTCCGTGAGTTCGACCCTCACCACGTCCACCATGGGTCACAGGTGTTGACGGCAGCATAGGCGGCTCTTAACCGCCCGGACGGGATTCGACTTCCCGGTGACCCACCAACGTTGGAGTCGTACTCGAATTGGAATGCAGAGACCTGACTTTTAATCAGCGGGAGAAATCCCAATGTGGGTTCGAGTCCCACCGACTCCACCAACAGGGCGCCAGTGGCCGAGATGGATGAGGCACGGCACTTCTAGTGCCGTCACACGCGGGTTCGAGTCCTGCCTGGCGCTCCAGATCCTTTGCGCCGTCCTAGCTCAACGCAGAGAGCGCATCGGTCCTAACGATGAAGATGCGGGTTGAAGTCCCGCGGACGGCCCCAGTTGGTTGTGAATGCGCGTGAAGCTCAATGGATTGAGCGTCGGCGTCCGAAGCCGAAGGCTGTGGGTTCGAGCCCCATCACGCGCTCCAGTTCGGTAACAGAAAGGCCGGGTTAGTTCAACGGAAGAACGCTTGTCTTACAAGCAAGCTACGCGGGTTCGACTCCTGCACCCGGCACCAAGTTTCATTTTCCAGGGATAGCTCAGTTGGCAGAGCGCGCGATCGATAATCGCGAGGCCGTGGGTTCAACTCCCACTCCCTGGACCAATTTTGAGCGGGCGTCGCCAAGCGGAAAGGCACCAGGCTTCCAACCTGGCACTCCGTGGGTTCGAATCCCACCGCCCGCTCCATAGATACGAGGCGGAAGGGTGGGCGCGCGATGTGAGCAGGTCGGATGTGAAGGCTCGATCACAGGACAAGCATCGCGATTCCTTCGCACGCTTGACGAGCATAATCTGTGATCGCTCGATTCAAATACCCAATCGGGTTCCGCATCACGCGAATCCCGTCTCCCTCGATGTCTAGTGGTCTATGCCGATGTCCACAGATCACAACTAGTGCCATGACCGCATGTATAGGTACTCAATGTAGGTACTTGTAGGGTGCTCTGTTTGCCTGTATAGCTGATTGCATGGGCAGAGGCAAGCGGCTTGAGATTTCGCTAACTTCGAAAGATCGGCAGCAATTGGAGCAGTTGCTCGGCGGCGGTTTGCAATCGGTACGCACGGTAATACGCGCTTTAGCGTTGCTTCAGATGGATCAGGGGCAGTCCACGCCTGCGGTGGGTGCCAACCTGATGCTCTCCGCCAAGGCCGTTTGGCAGATCGGCAAGCGCTATCAGCAAGGAGGAATCGAGCGGGCGTTGTTCGATGCCGCTCGACCGGGCAAAACTCCGGCACTGGACCAGCAACAGCAACAGCGGATAGTCGCGGTGGTCTGCTCGCCGCCCCCAGAAGGCCGGGCACGCTGGACGGTGCGACTGCTGACGGCTCCTCAATGGGGACATTAGCCCGCGAAAACATTACCAAAGACACCCTCCCAAAAGCGCAACCCCATTCTCAATGAGTATTTCTTTCTATCGAGGGATAGGAAAGCCCGAGATCGCTATCACTGAATGGCAGCAGCGGCTGAAGCTCGTGCACAACATGGCAGGAATCGAAGATGGACATAGCCACCGGCTGCGGGACAGCTTCGCCGTGGAACTGTTACAACGAATCTTGAAACGGTGTCGATCCTTTTGGGGCATACGTCAATTAAGACGACGCAAAAACATTATCCGCCTTGGATGAAGTCTCGCCAGGATGCGCTCGAAGCCGCGGGGAAGGCGACGTGGTGATTTTCAATTGAAAGGCGGGCTGAGTAGAACTATGATGGCGGCCAATCCTAAGAAGATCACGATTATCGATAGGATGTCGCTACCAGATTTTTCTTGGGCAGAGCGCCGAACCTTTTGATAATACCCAGTCTTTGAGGACATAGATCACCTCGTGGCGATCAGTCTACGTCTCGGTCCCGTAAATTTGCTCTTGGAAAATGTGGCGACCGGAAACCGTGGTAATTCAGGCTAGATCGCGACATTGAGCGCCCAGTACACCCCGCCGAACCATAGCGCTAGCGCAAGGAACAGCGCAGGTACGCGCAACGGCGAGCGCCTGAGAGATATATCCGTCACCCCATACAGAATCATCCCCGTGCCGATCGCAAGCCATGCGGCGGATCTCGGCAAATCGTGGCGGCCGGGAAGGACCATACCGGCAAGCAAGAACAGGAGCCCTCCGAGAATGAGGGGAATTTTGGAGAAAGGATTATCAAACTCGTTCCCTCGGGGTTTTTGCTCCTCGCGGGTGATCACTGCATTCGCACCCCCGGCCAACATTGTAAGTCAAAAGTGATTGATTGCTTTTTAAAATGAAGCTGCTGAATCAACTAACCAAAGAAATGGAAGTGGCGCTGGCTGCTGGACTACCATCAGGGCTACGTTATCTGCGGACGCGCTGTCTCCCGCGGATGATCATTATGCACTGGCCAATCGATCTGTTTGCGGCTGTGCTGACCCTCAGGCTCTGAAGCCCTCGGGGTTACAGGAGTGCTAGGGAATGTCCAAAACCGACCAGCAACACCGCTTGGCCACCGGCCGTCTGCTCGCCTATGACGAACATGGTGAAGCCGACGGTGCGCCAATCTTCTATTTTCACGGCTCGCCCAGCGCCCGGCTCGAATGGTACTTGTTTGGCACTGAGGCGCTGGCCGAAAAGCTTAAGATCCGGGTTATCGTTCCCGACCGGCCCGGCCTCGGCCGCTCCGATTTTCAGCCTGGCCGCCGGATTGGTGATTGGCCCGCGGATGTGATCGCGCTCGCGGACCACCTGGCCCTCACCCGTTTTGCCGTTGTCGGGTACTCCGGCGGCGGCCCTTATGCCGCCGCCTGTGCCCTAAAGATCCCAGAGCGACTTACCCACGTGGGCATCGTCAGCGGAACAGGCCCATTTGACGAACCCGGACTGTCGGCCGCGATCAATCCGTCCAACCTCCGATTTATCGAACTCTCCCGAACCACTCCCTGGCTCTCCAGGATGATGCTGCGGCTGATGGGTGTCATTGTGAAGCGCTGGCCAAGCCGTTTCATCACGGAGGCTATGGCGGGGCTCCCCGCGACCGACCAGGCAGTGTTGGCCCGACCTGATTTCCAGCGCGCGTTCGTTGCGCTCATTAAAGAAGGGCTCCGGTCGGGACCCCGTGGAGCCCAGTTAGATTCCGCCCTCATGGCGAGCCCTTGGGATTTCCGTCCCCAAGAAATTCAAGTAGCCGTCCACCTTTGGCATGGCGAGGCCGACGCCAATGCTCCGCTCGCCATGGGGCAATACCTGGCCACGAACATTCCAAACTGCCGCGCTTCCTTTTATCCAGGCGAGGGCCATTTGTCGCTGATGGCGAAACACGTAGAGGAGATTCTGAACGTTCTCGCCGCGTGAGAGGTGGCATCCCGAGAGCAACAGAAGACTCGCTTAAGGTCCGCGATGCTATGAGCGTATCACTATTCCCTCTCTTACCCAATTCTCGGCCAGGCTGGTTGCCTCCCGGGCAAAGATCTGGCATAGGGACGAGTGGCTAGAGACCATTCGCCCGGAGCGCGAAGGAGGTGGTTGCGTTCGCATCGATGAATAGGTCGACCTGATTTCCTCAGCCGACCCTTAGCTTCCCGGTAGCCCGCGCAAGAAATATAGTGCAGAGATGATTTTCGAAAGCTCGGTGTGCAAGTTGCTGGTTCGAATGACGGCTCATTCTGTATCGTGGACACGGCAAGGAAGGGCGTCCCTGATGGGAATCCACGATAGGAATTCCGGCAAGCCTGATTATGACGTAGATGCGCCTCAGGTCCTGCGCAAATTTGTTTCTGTTTGGTGTTTTGTGTGCCTCCTCTTCGGAATCTTGGGACCTCACCTGGTTCGCCGCGGCAACATCTTCTTGCTACTGCAGCCGATGTTCTTCTGGACTGGCCTGTTATTGGTCCTCGAAGGGCTACTGTTTCTTCTTTATGTGAAATTCGGAAAATTCCGTCATCGAGATGTGATGCTCTCGCTGCACACGTGGCGTGGAGACGAACGGGTGCTGGATGTTGGCTGTGGTCGTGGTCTTCTGATCGCCAAAGCAGCAAAACTGCTGGCCGGACTTCGTGGCAAGGGCAGTTCCATCGGCATCGACATCTGGTCCATGGAAGACATGGCTGGCAATTCCGAAGTTGCCACCCGCCACAATCTGGAGCTTGAGGGCATTAGCGAGCGCTGCACGCTAATCGAGATGGCTGCGCAGGAAATGTCATTTCCTGATGAGACCTTCGACATCATTGCTTCGAACCTATGCCTTCACAATATCTATGATCGCAAGTTGCGCCGCCAGGCCCTTCAAGAGATCGCTCTTGTGCTCAAGCCCGGGGGCGTCGCTATCCTCTCTGATTACAAGCTCATTGGTGAATATGCTGGCCAGCTTCGCCTTTCCGGTCTCCTCTAGTAGAAAAACGATGGGGGAATCCCTCTACACCTTCCCTCCTCTACGGGTCCTCATCGCCCGTAAACCGCCGGGTGCCGGCCTGTTGGCCGGTTGATTGCCGCTTGTTCAGGCAGCAACACAGTTGTGGGTCAGTTAAGGAAAGAGCCCAGATCGCGAAGCAGGTCACGGCCCTCGGGCGCATCATGGGCATTACCCGGCGAGAGCGCGAACGTTATTGCGGTCCGAGCATCCGCGGCCAGGAGGAGTCTGGTCGAGGAGCGATCTTGCAAGGGTTCTGCAATCTTGCGCTCTCCCGAATTGTGGACGGGAATCAATCGTAGTGCAATGTCTTTGCCAAGTCCAGCTGCAACGCGTGCCGCGCCGGCAATAGGGCAGCAAGGCCTAGGATGGCCATCAACACCAGAATCGCCGCGGCGTAGCTCGCCGGGTCAAGGTTGCTCACTCCGTAAAGAGCAATCCGCAGCACTCTCGACGTCACTGCAGCGATCCCCGCTCCTGCCGCCATCCCGATTGCCACTGGCCACACGAACTGCCGCAGCACCGCCGTCAGCAACTGCGTTTTCCCAGCTCCCAGCGCCATCCGTATCGCAATCTCCTTTATTCGCTGCGAAACCGAGAACGAAACCAGTCCTATGATCCCCACTGCGGCCACTAGCACCGCCACCAGCCCGGTCAGCGTTACCGCCTTGGCGATGTGCTCAATCAGTTCCAGGACATTGTCGTGATAGAGCACCTTCATCTGTCTGATCTCCGGAAATAGCTTCGCATCCATGCTCTCGCTGATCCCCTTAATCATCGGCGGCAGACTGTCTGGCTCTCCAGCTACCCGCACCATAACCACCATTTCCGGCATATCCGCCTGCTGTGCCAGCCAGTATTGCTCCACCGCGTCGTCATCGTTTACTGCGTTCACATGCGCGTCGCCTGCCACGCCTACCACGGTGTCCTTCGCGTCGCCGTTCGGCAGTTGCTGTCCAATCGGATTCTGTCCCGGCCACTCCCTCCGCGCCATCGATTCACTCACAATCACCGCATTCTTCTCGCCCGCATAGAACGTTCGCCCCAGATGCACCGGAATGCCCATCGTTTCGAAAAGCCCCGGCGTGACCCAGTTCGGATAAATCGGCACCGGATGCCCGTTGATGTCCTCATCCATCCGTGAAACCGTATGTCCCATCGGAGGCAGCTTCACTAGTGAAACCGAGTTCACCCCCGGCAGCGCCCGAATTCGCTCCTGCATCGAATCCAGATAGGCTTGCGCTGCCGCTGGCGAATAGTTATGCTGCGCCAGTTGCGCGTCTACGCTCAGCAGTTGCTCATATGCAAATCCCGGATTTGTATAGAGCACATGTAGCGTTGCCCGCACCAGCAGCCCGGCCACAATCAGCAGCACGCAACCCGCCGCCACCTGCGCAGCAATCAACACCTGCCGAACCATCGTCTTGCGCTGCCGCTGCCGCGCAATCTGCAGCGCCGGCGCAAACCCGAAAAACAGTGCCGCCGCCATCGCCATCCCGAATGTAAATACCAGCACTCGCCAGTCCGGCTTGGCACTCAGCCATCCCTGCGCGTGGAACTCCGTCAGTGCCACCCGCAGTACAAGCGAACTTAGCCCCAGCCCGGCTGTCGCGCCCAGCAGCGCCAGCACCATGCTCTCTGTCGCCAGTTGCATGAAGATCCGTGCCCGCGTCGCCCCAATCGCCATCCGGATCCCCATCTCGCGCTCTCGCGTCACTGCCCGCGCCAGCAGCAGCCCGCCCAGGTTCGCGCACGCGACCGCCAGAATCAGCATTGTCAGCAGAGCCACCATGGCCGCCACCTGGAACATCTCCGGCTGCATCACCTGCAAATGCCCGCCCGGGTGGATGTCAATGTACTCGTCATCCCAAATGTCCTTCGGATGCTGTCGACGCAGCTCGTTTGTCAGCGCCTTCAACTCCTCCGTGGCCATCTTCGCCGTCACCCCAGGAGCCAGCCGTCCCCACATCCGCACGCTGCTCACTCCCGGGTCGTTAAGCAAGGTACTGCCGGTTACAAAATAAGGCTGCTGCGGTATCGGCATCCACAGATCCGGAGTCTGCCCGCCCAGGCTCGCAAACTCATACGGCGTCACGCCAATCACCGTTGCAGGCTTCCGGTTCAGCCGCACCATCCGACCGACTACACCCGGATCGCCGTTGAACCGGTGCTGCCACAGCGTGTAGCTCAGCACCACCACCGGCGGAGTGGTCGCTTCGCTCTCCCTTGCCGGATCAAACAGCCCGCCCACCGCCGCCGGCGTCCCCAGCTCCGAAAAGTAATTCGCCGTCGCAAAAGAAGCGCTCGTCCCTTGCAGATCGTCGTCCATCTGCATTGGTGGAACTCCCAGCACCGCGATCATCGCCTTCAGCGACTTCGCATGCTCCCCATAAAACATCGCCGACAAATACGGCATCTCGCTCGTATAGTTCTGCGGCGACCGCCGCTCCAGCCGCACAAGCGACCCTGGATCGCGCACCGGAAGTGGCTCCAGCGCCACCATATTGAACAGGCTGAAGGCCGCCACATTCACACCGATGCCGATCGCCAGCACCAGTACCGCCGTCACCGTGAACCCTGGCGAACGCGCCAGCGTACGCGCCGCATAGCTCAGGTCCTGCGCCAGACGGTCCAGCCAGGTCCAGCCCCACGCTTCCCGCGCTTGTTCCCGCATGCGCAGCGTATTGCCGAAGTTACTGCGCCCTGCTCGCGCCGCCATTTCGCGATGAAACTCCATGTCACTCTCCAGCTCCGCATCAAATCGGCGGCGGATGATGAGGTAGCGAATGCGACGGAAGATTTCACCCATGGAGGCCTCCTGGTTCCTTGTGCCTGTTATGCGGTGCGCAATATGTTCTGAATCGCTTGCGTCACGCGATCGTATTCCGATAGCTCAGCCTTCAGGTGCTTGCGCCCCTCCGGTGTGAGGCGGTAGAAGCGTACCTTGCGGTTGGTCTCCGAAATGCCCCACTCAGCCGTCACCCAGCCCTTGACCAGCATCTTTTGCAACGTGGGGTAAAGCAATCCCTCTTCCACGGCCAGCACTTCGCTGGACAGTATGTGAATCCGCTGCGCCAACGCATAGCCGTGCAATGAACCGGATTGAAGGACGCGCAAAATCAGCATGGGAAGCGCGCCAGCACGCATTCCTGCTTTAGGTGTATCATTCATAGGCATAACGGTATTATGCATACAACTGAATGTCAAGCGGGGCTGGAATAGATGGAACTAAGCGTCGCAGTCCGTGACCGCTTCGATGGTCATAGTAGCGATTATGCCGCGGGTGCTGATGGCGCCCAGAATGGTGAGGATTTTCCATCGACCATCGGGAGATCAGCGACGGCGATACTCCAGCCCGTAAATCTCTCGCAAATGACCCTGGATCTCCCGCGTCGTCATCCCCCGGGCATATATGGACAAAATCTTGTCGTCGAAGCCTGTAAAGCGCCGCTCATGGCGGGGAACGAGGAATCTCGATCACCGCCTCCCCGAAATCTCCCTTCAGCTTCTTGCGGCTCGTCCCGTTGCGCGAGTTGCCGCTGCCCCTGCCCCGCGAGTCGTGCTTCTCATACCCCAGGTGATGGGTTGGCTCGGCGTGCATCGCACGCTCCACAAACGCTTTAGTCAGTTGTTTCAGTAGCCCCTGCTCGCCGATCAGATCCTCCGGACCCTTGTAGTCGACCAGCAACTTATCGATTAGCTCTTTGTCGATTCCCATCTGCTCCTCCAGTATCGAGGAACAAACGCTTTTACACAAAATTCAAAACACCCTCTCGGAATGTTTCATTGGTTATTTGTAGCGTGACACATAATGCGACAACCATCATCCCGCAATAAGCTGGCCGCCCCGTCAATCCACCGCCAGCCTGATGTTATTCGCGATGTAGTGAAAGTACGGATCCTTCAACGCCATCCGCGTATTTAACTTAGCCTTCAGATCCGCGGGGCTGGTCCACCCGAATCCATACTGCCCAAACCAGTGATCCACAACTGCTGCCTGCTGTTCCAATCCAAAATCACTGTGCCAATCGCCATCCGCGGAACCCCGCGTATACGACGACCCTCCCGTCACCGCGCGGCAAACCTGCCCCGGAACGAAGTTGAATCGCGCGATCTGCCACGCATGCGTCAGCTCATGGATGAACACCTGCCCCCGCGTAATATACGAGTCGCCCGGCGTCGTGCTCTGTCCTTCCGCATGATGCACAGGATCATCAAACGCATCTCCCAGGTTCAAAAGAATATTGCCGTCGACATTTGGCCACGTGTATTTCCTCCCGCCATCATGCGAAAGATTTGTCGCGTAGAGCTTCTCTCTCGGAGGCAGCGTCCCCAGAAATACCACCTGCGCAAAATCATACTCATCCTGACGAATCTGCCTGTGTTTGATCAGCGCATCCGTCACCGCTCCCGCGACAACTCCCGCCACCACCGCGGCAATAATCGCCGATGGCCCGAACGTCCAGACAACACCCCCCGCCACAAGCACGCCCACCAATCCCCCTGGGCCCGCAAAATTTGCATCCGTAGCCTTCGACACCTCAGCCGACACCGCAATCACCAGCGCCAGGCCTGCGCCAAACGTCACATCCGCCACCAGGAATCCCAGCAGGTCCTTCGCGATGTCCTCAATCGTCGACAGCGCCCCCGCATCTTCATAAGACTTGCTCACCGACATCGAACCCATCCGGATATCCAGCCAGTTCGGCTGAATCATCGGGTTGTGATCGTCCTCTCGATGATCGAAATCGCGGTGAATCGTCCCAAACAGATTCGACCCCGTCCCATCCGTGTGCCCGCTCGCCTGGAACAACAGGATCACTCCGCCCGGTGTATTAAATGCGCATCGCACCCGAAAGTCATACGGATCGAATCCGCTATCGTGCATATGAACCACAAACGAATACCTGCCATCGCTGAACAACGTCAGATCGACCGTGCCACCCAGCGCAGTGCCCGACGGCGTCCTGACGTCAGCGTGGTAACTCATCGGCTCCCGCAGCCGCCGGATCATCTCCAGCACGCTGAACGCAGGCGCAAGCCCCACCGTCGCGCCAAGCCCTTTGATGCCGACGATCGGTGGAGGATTCGTCAAACCCGTGCCAAGTCCGCGAATAGTCTGCATTTCAGCCTCCTTTTTAGTTTTGTAACTTCTACTGGAGCGTAATCAGAATAGGAACCAGCCCCTGGCCCGCGCGCAACGGCCGCAGCGCCTTGCCCAGCACCGATCCAAACGCCCTCAGCGGATCATCCGCCTTCATCGCATGCCCCGCCGTTGGAGAAGTCGTCAGCAAATCGCCAACCTCAACCGCCCCATACCCCGCATCCACCTTGCAGTACACCTTGCCCAACAGCCCGATCGGCACACGATTCACCCGTGCCGGCTGCCTGTCCAGCGTAATCCCCGGACGATAATCACCCGCCCCCGAGATCACGCCCGCTACCCTCTTGTCGTAAGCCGCACAACACTGCGCCAGCACTCCCTCATCACCCAGCACCATCACCGTCCCCGGCTCACTCGATACGGCATCGGCCACATCAAAGTCTTCCGCGCAATCCGCATTCCTCATCCGGATGTCACCCGTCACCTCCACATCGCCCTCAAAAAATCCCGCGAGTTTTCCGCCCCTCCCATACACGCCAATCCCGTTCGCACTCGTTCCCAGCACTCCTATACCCGCGCCGTCCGTCTGCCCCCACACCGCATTTCCCGTCTTCGTTATCCCTACCACACCTTCGCTGCTCGTGCTCCATCCCTCTACGCCTCTGCTGGAAACAGAAGTCCCGCGCACCGCCGCAAACGTCTGGCTCGAAGCAAGCACTCCATACGACGTATGACTGTCACCAACCACCCCCGGCCCACTCTCCGAAGCGCCATGTACCCCTGTGCCCGATTTACTCGTGCCCAGCGCTCCCACACCCGCGCCATCCGTCTGGCCCCACACTCCATTTCCCGTCGTGCTGATCCCCACCACTCCCTCAGACTTCGTGGCCCATCCTTCCACACCTCTTCCATCCGTTGACGACCCCCGAATCCCCGCTGAGTGATCGCTATGCGCCCTCAGCCCATAGTCGTTGACGCTTATCGCGACCACTCCCCTGCCCGTCGTGCTATGTCCGTAAACGCCCCATCCCGCCGCGCTCTCGCCCTCCACCGCCACACTCGAACCCACGACACCCGCAACCGGCGTGCTCGTGTTCAAGCCCTTCACTGCCGAAACCGTCGTCTTCGTAGAATCTCCACTTAGATTGCTCATTGACACTTCTCCTCGGAAAGAATTTCGTTGCGTCACCGCTTCGAGGCCTACCGCCCCATCGCATTGCTTTTAGACATTCGTGGGCACATTTACATCCACTAACTCAAAGAAGACCGCCTCCGCAGAGCGGCTCCCAAACGTGGCCAGCTTCGCCAATATCTCGGCCGTCCCCTCGATCGTGTTCATTCGCGTATTTTCAAATGAGCTCCCGCGAACCGCCTCCGGACTCCCTGCCCATGCCGTCACCCACACATAATGCCCTGAGCCCCGCGTATTCTTCATCAGCGATTGCTCATTGAGGTCGGCTTTGGAGGCTCTGGTAGGTCCCTTGTAATTTTCTGTGGAATAAGCTCATCTGTCATAAAACTTTCGAAGGCGTTCTCATCTGCTCCGCTGTGAAGATTAATCGCATCGTGTCGAATAGACATAATTCACCTCTCGGATTTAGTTTCTCAACCGTTTGCTCACACAATCCTTCCGGTCATGACGGATAGAAGTCGCAAGAGAAATCTCACTTGTGCAGACGGATACTTCCCAGGGGACGGGTATCCAATGTCCCGCCATGCGTTGAAAACTTTGATTAAATCTCGAACGAACGTTTCGTGCTGACCCAGGCCGAGCGCTACATGTTGCCGCTGCGCTATTGAAACACAAGACGGTGACTTGCGGTGAATATCACGGTGCACCAAACTACAGGACCGATCAATTTACCACGACCGCATCATACGCCTACTTCGAAGCGAAACCGTGTTTTTCTGCGAAACCCCACCTGACCACCAAAGCACGGGTGGATGATTATCCCTTTGACGCAAAAGCCCGGGCACGCCGCTGTCACGCTGCACCGAAAGTGCGGAAGATCCGATTCAAGTGCAGCGCGACATTTGGATTTGGCCGGGAGTCATGCCTATCCGAACAGGACCGGACGGCGCGTGAAGCACGTCGTCTGTCTTCTGGTGAGGACGGCCCTGGGGCTTTCCGAATGTCTTGTCCAAAATATCTCTAGTTGTCGATTCCCACGCATCAATTCGTGGATCGTTGAATGGAGATTTCAACATCTCCTGCAGGCGATCAATTTGACGGTTTATCAACTGAATCGCCTGTTCGGGTGACAACTCGCAGGTTCGGACGGTAGTATCTGTTGGCGTGGAGACATCAATTCTCCTTTCACCCAAGATGACATTCTGCGTTTGAAGACATGCGAATCCTCCGCACGCTCTAGCTCTGGAGAATCTTTCTCTCGTATGCGAGCGCGACCGACAATTCCTCTTCCGGAGAACCTTTGCCCCGGTACTCATACTCCAGGAACGCTGGAATGTCGTAGCCTTTGTCCCGCAATAGACGCAGGACGCCGGTTGTGTTGGTGTCACCCTGCCCGAGCGGCATGTTTTCGCCATCGTTTCTTTTGCGGTCTTTGATGTGCAGATTTGTGATGTTCGCATGATGTTGCTCGATGAATTCCACGGGATCGAAGCCAGCTGCGGTGAAGTGCCCTATATCGAGATTGACCTTATAGAGGCTCGTTGCTGTGCCCGTGCCAGCCGATCGCTTGCCCATACCTCTCTGCAAACGGGACGACGCGTTTCGCCGTGGTCAGTGTGCTGGAGCTAGTAATGTATTTTGCACCGAGCACCTTCGCTTGCCGGAAGCCTGCCTCGATCTCCTCATCATTCATATCCGGTGTAAAGCTGAAGTTGAAGGAGTAGATCTCGATTCCCGCCGCGCGGAACTTGGCAGCAATGTCATGGAAATAACCATCAGGAGTCGTCGCGCGCCAGGCCCGCAAGTCCTCACGCTGTTTTTGAAATGCAGGCGAGTGCTGCTCCTCGGA
>Ga0207109_1215_pt1 | contig 12655 bp, 8 predicted proteins | sample Alteio_BWMinHeat_73_FD_153584 | JGI IMG/M metagenome (GOLD analysis project Ga0207109, IMG submission 153584) | Enriched cells from forest soil in Barre Woods Harvard Forest LTER site, Petersham, Massachusetts, United States -... | ecosystem: Environmental > Terrestrial > Soil > Temperate forest >... | reverse complement strand
ACCAGGCCGTCGAGGTCAAGGAGCGCGTGCCCGTCACGAAATCGACCGAGACCGCCGCCGAAATCACTTACCAGAGCTACTATCGCCTTTACAAAAAGCTCGCGGGCATGACCGGTACCGCGGCGCAAAACTGGCTCGAAATCTTCCGCGTTTACCGCCTCTGGGTCGTCTGCGTCCCGACGAACAAGCCGATCAAACGCGAGCAATACCCGGACAAGGTATTCCCGAATGAGGACGCGAAATTCAAGGCGGTGGTCGAGGACATCAAACGACTCCATACTGCCGGTCGGCCATTGCTGGTCGGTACGCGCTCGGTGGACAAATCCGAAAAACTGAGCGCGATGCTGAAGGAAGCCCAGATCGACCACGACGTTCTCAACGCCAAGAATCACGCATTGGAAGCGGATATTGTGAAGCGCGCTGGGCAAGCGGGGAAGGTGACGGTCGCCACCAACATGGCGGGCCGCGGCACCGACATCAAACCGGACCCGTTGGCGTTGCAAGCGGGCGGTCTCCACGTCATCGGCACCGAGCGGCACGAAGCCTTACGCATCGACCGCCAGCTCGCCGGCCGCGCCGGCCGTCAGGGCGATGTCGGCAGTTGCCAATTTTACCTGTCGCTCGAAGACGAACTGCTGGAAGGGCTCAGCGAAGATCGAGCCGACGCGTTGGGAAAGAAAGGCCGGGCGGCAAGCGGCTCGGGCGATTGGCAAAACTACGTGCCCTTGTTCCGCACCGCTCAAAAGCGCATGGAGCGAAAACACCGCCGCCAGCGCATCGACCTGATGATGTGGCACAAGCAACGCGAAGAAATCCTGAAGGAACTCGGCGCGGACTTGCACGTCGAATGAGAAACAAATCCGAATTGCGAAGCGATTCTATTGCGGCGATAGAGGTTTTCTCACGCCGGTGAAAATGCGCTGGCCCAGACCGCCATCGATCCCGTAGGGATGGGGAAGAGTCCGGCGGAAGTTCGTGCAGCGGTACACATCGAGCGTTCGATCCGAGCGGTTGCCGCGGCGAATGGGAATCGAAGCGATCAATTCAATGTGCTCGAAATATTGGTCGTAAGCATCGACCGGCTCGTCCACGTATTGGCGCATGTTCACGAGCACGATGTCCTTGCCAAGCCAATCGCTCTGGGAATGGAAGAACGCGTACACTCTCGGATCCGGCTCGATCAGGCACAGGACCGGCGCTCGACTCCGCAATGCATAATCGACCTTGCCGGCAAGAAACCAGCGCGATGCCCCGACGAGCGTCTCCCGGTTCAGCAAACCGCGCGTTTCCAAAACTTCGGCGAGGCCGTCGAAATCCGCCGCTTCGAGGGTCGGGTCAAACGGGCCGACGCGATCGGCGATTTCGGCCGGCAGCAAGCGCAATCCCCAGCCCGCGACCGTGTGCGTGATCAGCGCCAGCATCGCAAGAGAGGATGCGACGCGCGTGAATCGCCACCAGGCGCGCGCCATCCTCGCGTGTCGGCCCCCCTCGACGAGAAGCCGGTGCAACCGCTGGCCCACGGCCAAGAAAAGCGCGAGGTACCCGGCGCTCTGCCAGTGAAACATCATCCCGTTCGGCGAATAAAGCGCGACGAGCGTGAAAATAGCGATGGGCGGCACGGCGAGGCAGGAAATGCACCAGCGGCGTGGATCGCTCGTGCGGCAACGGAAGCCGGTCGCAAGTTCCCACACCAGGGCGCCCCAAATCCATGGCAGCAGCCACAGTGCTTGCCCGCCAATGCTGCGAACGAGCCAATCCGGCCGTAGCCCATCGAACGATGCTCCTCTCATCCCCTGAAACGCAAGCGAAACCCAACCGTGCTTCGCGTTCCAAAACAGGGCTGGCGAAAAGACGGCCATCGCGATCAGCAACGCAAGATAGGGCCCAGGATGCCATAGCCAGTGCCGCTGCTCGCGCTGAGTACAAACAAAGAGAACCGTTCCCGGCACCAGAAGCACGGCGTTGTACTTGCTCAGCATCGCCAATCCCAGACATAGCCCAACGCCCGCCCATTGCAACGTCGGCCAGCGCGACTGCGAGTGGAAGGCGAGTTTGGAAATGAACCAGACCGCACCCATCCAGAAGAACATCAACGGGCCGTCCGGGATCAGCGATAAGCCGGTCGTCGTCGCAAAGACCGGTGCGAGATTGAGCAAAGCCGCCGCATGCGCACCGGGCCACGGACCGAAAAGCCGCCGCCCAACCAGAAACATGAGCGCCGTCGTACCGGCGAAGAGGAGGATCGACGGCAATCGCAGCGTCACGGGGCTGATTGTGCCGAAGAATTCAGTGCTAACCCGCGCCAGAAACGCACACATCGGCGGGTGGTCGAAATAGCCGAGGTCGAGATGGCGCGAACACGAATAGTTGCTGCACTCGTCGTTGCCGAGGCCGACCTCGGAGGCGATCAAAATGCGAACCGCAACGCCGACCACGATCAACGCGGCCACAGTCCTGCTCGGCGTCCAAAATCGCCGCGGCGGAAGCGAAGCGGGAGCGGCGTGAGAGAATAATGTCGCGACCCGGAGTTGCGCCGTCGCCGACATGCACCGCTCCTGGCAGGATTTCAACGGGGATTGCAGCGCCCCAAACCCTACCGCCGCGGTGATTTCTTGCCAATGCCAGTTTTAATGATTGGTCTAACGTCTCCAGGTGGACCGCGCCGCTTCGATCAGCGACAACATTCCTCCCAGATTGATGAGCCAGGACCGCAGTGATTGCTGACGAAGTGATCCAAGAACCATGCGCGCGTACTGCTCCGGCTGGTTCAGGCGAATTTCAACGGCCTGGCGCAGCGTCGCCGACAACGACTCCGCCATGCGCCGCGCCGTCGCATTCCGCGGCATCGGACTCTTCTCGAGTAGTTCCCGCAAATCGGAGATGTAGTTGTCCGGCGCCTCCTCGCGGAAGGTCAGTCCGCTTGGCGGGGCATTCGCCGCATGCCAAAGATCGGCCATCTCCCCTGCCCGCCCGGCGCGGACAAGCGGCACAACCTGCTCCGCCAGCCCATCCACTGCCCGCGCGACTGGCACGATCGTCGATTCGAATGCGCCTCCATGCGGTTCCCAAAGCGAACAGAGCAGGTTGTAGCTCCCCGCCGACATCAACTGGGCGAAATACGGCACGCGGCCGTCCGACCAGGCGACATGCTCGGGAAACTCCGCACACAGTTCCTTGATTCGCTCGAGGCGCGCGGGGCTTGTCGCATCGCTGTGCATGGTCGCGAAGAAAACGAACAGCGGCAGCTTTGGATTTTGGCGCAGCGCGTCGCGAACTCCATCCGCCACGACTTCGTGAAGCTTCTGACTCGAGCGCCGGCCCATGGCTACGCACAACACTTTGCCCTTCACCTTGGCCGCTAGTGCCACCGGCAATGCCGCGACGGCCGATTGTTGCATGTCATCCAGCCGCTTAATGCCGGCCGCCGAATTCTTTTCGATCAATTCGGCCAATTCGAGTTGCTGAGGAGTCGGATCGACGAAGTTCGCGTTATCAATCCCGACAATCCGCTCCGCCCCATGTTGCAAATGGTCGGCCATCACGCGCGTATGGAATACTTCGTGCCGCAGTCCATAGGCATAGCCGCGATTGACTGTCGTCACGACGTTGCTGTTTTCGAGCGCCACTTGCAGGGCAGTGCGCTGACGAAAACCGCTGTACCGCAACTCGCTGAATTGCCACAATACGTCGCGCAGGTCGGCGTCGAAGGTATTGTGCAGCGTGATCGCCGTCAGATGCTGCTGCCGGAGCAAGAGCAGCGCCGGCACCGTCTGCCAATCCGCAGACCACACCCACGTCCGCGGCCCCACGCGCCCTTGCACCAGTGACTTCACCGCCAAGCCGAAGAAGAGCGCATCCCGATTCAGATTCGGTGTGTCGTACGGCGACTCCACCCCGTCGAAATACCCCACTGCCGACAGGTACAACATCGGCGCAGAACCTGCCGGCTGAGCCATCAACACGCGAATGTCAACCGGCCGGTCGGGGTTCGGGGCAACGGAATATGTCAGGCCCGTATCCGTTACCAGACCCTTTTCCAGCGCCGATTTCGCCGATGTCATTCGCCCCGACCAGGGCGTGATCACGACCCCACCGCGCCCGTTGAAGACCCGCAGCTCCTGCTTTGTGACCGCCGTGATGCCCGTACATTCGACGTGCGGCCCCTCATAGCGAAGAGCAACAAACTGACAGCCGGCCAACATCTCGATTGGAGTCATCAACGATATGCTCAGAGTTCATCGAACCAATAAACGATATTACAATTCGAAATCCTCAGCTTCCCTTAGGCCGAAACGCCTTGACCACCACTTCATTGGTCGTCAGGTACGGCCCTTCGATCAAGTCGATGCAATATGGAATCGCCGGAAAGACGGCCAGCAAGCAATCGCGGATCGCGCTCGGCTTGCCCGGCAAATTCACGATCAGGCTCCGGCCGCGGATGCCTGCCGTTTGCCTCGACAGGATCGCCGTCGGTACGACGCGCAGCGATACCGCTCGCATCAACTCGCCGAATCCCGGCATCATCTTTTCGCAAACAGCTTCGGTCGCTTCCGGCGTCACGTCGCGCTTCGCCGGCCCCGTGCCGCCGGTCGTGACGACAAGACAGCAATTCTCCTTGTCACATAGCTCGATCAGCGTCGCTTCGATCCCCGGCCGTTCGTCGGGAATCAATCGCGGCACCGCCTCCCACGCGCACGACAATATCTCCGTCAAGCACTCGCGGATCGCGGGCCCGCCCTTGTCTTCATAGACGCCGCGGCTGGCCCGATCCGAAACCGTCACGATGCCAACGTGTACGGGCAACGTCATGGCGCTCTCGGCAATCCAAATGACAATTTGTCGTCGGTGTCGTTTTAGTTTAGCCGCGAGAGGAGCGGTAGCGACACGAGCGCGTCTTGCGACTCGACGCGCTCGTGTCGCTACCGCTCCCCTCGCGGCTAAACGGCAAAATCACTTAAATAATCCAAACGCCGAATCCTTCGATAACATAGCGAGCCTACTCCATGCGAACCACCTGGACCTTCTCCTCCGCGGCTCAACTCCTCTTCGGCCGAAACTCCGTCCGCCAGACCGGCGATCTCGCCCGCTCAATCCCAGCCCGCAAGGTCTTCGTCGTCACCGACCATACCCTCATTGGCGCAGGCGTCTGGGACCCGGTCCACGCCTCGCTCGCCGAAGCCGGCATAAGCGTAGCCATGTTCGAAGGCGGACAGGCCGAACCATCGCTGAAGCTCGCCGACGAGTGCGCCGCCGCCGCCGGGAAATTCGGACCCGACGCCGTCCTCGGCCTTGGTGGCGGCAGCAACATGGACGTCGCGAAAATGACCGCAATCCTGCTGGCCCACGGCGGCCGTGCTGGCGATTACGTCGGCGATAGCAAGGTCCCCGGCCCCACGCTGCCCGTAATCTGCATCCCAACAACTTCCGGCACCGGCTCGGAAGTCTCACATGCCGCCGCCTTCACCGACACCGATAACCAGGTCAAGACCGGCCTGCTGAGTTGGTACTTGCGGCCGCGACTAGCGATAGTCGATCCGATGCTCACCGTGAGTTGCCCGCCGAAGGTCACCGCGGACAGTGGTATCGACGCCCTGACGCACGCCGTCGAAGCGTTCACCGCCGTCGATAATGCCGATTTCCCGCTGCCGCCGGGCGAGAAGTCCGCTTACCAGGGCAAAAACCCACTCGGCGACGTCAACGCTGAACGCGCGATCAAGCTCTGCGGCCAACACTTGCATAGTGCCGTGAAAAAGGGCAACGACCTCGAAGCGCGCGAAGGCATGTCGCTCGCCGCGACGCTCGCCGGACTCGCCTTCTCCAACGTCGGCGTAGCGCTCGTGCATGCGCTGGAATACCCAGTCGGCGGCGCGGTGCCGGTCTCGCACGGCGCCGGCAACGGACTTCTTCTGCCATTCGTGATGCGTTTCAATCTTCCGAAGCGCCGCCGAGAATTCGCTCAAATCGCGGGCTTGCTCGGCGAGGATGTCGGCGGACTCAGCGAATCAGCCGCCGCCGAGCGCGCCATCACGGCCGTGGAACGCCTCAAGCGCGACATCGGAATCCCCGAACGCTTGCGCGACATCGGCATCAAATCCGAGCAACTGAAAACGCTGGCGGAAAAGACTCACGCCATCAAGCGAATCACGCGCGTCAACCCGCGAACTGCATCGGTCGAGGAATTGGAAGGGATTCTGCGTGAAGCGTGGTAGTGCCGACAGCGTCTTTGTTTTGTTAGCCGGAATCGCAAGCGACGGAATTCCGACCCTGACCTGGAATTCCGTCTTGCGCTTCCGGATAGCAAAACCGTCGAGAGCGAATTACCGACTGACCTAAGAACTCGATGCGGACGATTCCACTGCCTCGCTTTTCCCTGCTGCCAGCGCTCGCTCCACCGCGGCGATCGCTGTCGCCCGGGCTGCGGCGATAGGACCTGGAATCGTCGCGCCCGAAGCGCGAGCGTGGCCGCCGCCGCCGAATTGTTGGGCCAGCGTCGCGACATTCACCTTTTCGCGCGAACGGAAACTGACTTTGACTTCGCCGCCCACCTGCTCGATCAACAAAATGCCGACCTCGACGCCCGAAATCGCTCGCGTCTGCTGAACGAAATCCTCGGTATCGGCCGGCATCGATCCGGTGGCGGGGAAATCGCTCATGTATACCTCTGTCACAACAACCCGGCCGCCCGACACCACCTGCATTCGCTCAAGCACCCTGCCCAGCAAACGCATCCGGCCGAGCGAGTTTCGTTCGTAGAGTTGCTCGTAGATTCGCTCGGGGACTGCACCCGCACGCACCAGCTTGTCCGCCAATTCAAACGTCGGTCCGCGCGTCGAGCTGTGATGGAACCAGCCGGTGTCCATCGCCAGACCGATGAATATCGCCTCCGCCGCCTCGCGCGACGGCGACTTGCCCACGGCCTCGAACGCCTCGTACACGAGCCGCGCCGTCGCCTCGGCCGTCGCGTCCACATGGCGAATCGCGCCGAGATCGTCCTGCGTCTGGTGATGATCGACGACGAATCGCGGGAGACCGCGTTTCTGCATCGCCGTGCCGCACTCGCCAAGCTGGTTCCACGCGCCCGTATCCAGAATGATGATGGCCTCAGCCCACGTGTAAGCATCGCTGCTCCCGGCGTACCGTTCGATCCGCTTATTCGGATCCATGAACAGATAGCGGTCCGGAAACCGGCTGCCGATCATGATGCGCGCCGACTTGCCAAGCTGCGCGAGCAAATCGGCCATGCCAATCTGCGATCCAAGAGCATCGCCGTCGGGCCTGACGTGCGTGAGAAGAAGAAATCGGCTGGGCTGACGAATAAACTCGACAAACGGCGCCCAATCAAGCGGCATGAGCGGTCCTTTCCGGTACAGCAGCCGTCGGACGAACTCACCAAGTCGCGTCCAGCCCATTGGCACGGCCAGTCCTTCTCGTTTGAGAATGCGTTATTCTAACTCGACGGCATCAAAGAGGGGAGAGACTCTTTGGAGCGCGGGGATTTATCCAATGGTATCTACACAAGTTTCCTTCGGGCCGTTGGCTGATCGATGCAGCCGCGGGCCAAATTCAAATTTGTGTAGATACCGATGGAAAAACCCCCGCAATTCAAATTGGCCTACGATTTGTCGCCGTCGTGAATCTGATACACTACTCAGCGAAGGGATGCCGCGATCATGATGGAGTTGGTTGACGTCACCAAGATTTACCAGCAGGGCCGGCGGACAGTGCAAGCCGTTCGCGGCGTCAGTTTGCGCATCGAGGCGGGGGAATACGTTTCGATTATGGGACCCAGCGGATCGGGCAAATCGACGCTCATGCATCTTATGGGCGCGCTCGATACGCCGACTACCGGCAAAGCTCTCTTTGGGGGCAAAGACCTGCAGGCCATGTCCGACCGACAGCGCTCGCTCCTGCGTCGCACACGGGTCGGTTTCGTCTTCCAATTCTTCAATCTGCTGCCAACGCTGACGGCCGTCGAAAACGTCGCGATGCCGCTGCTACTCGGCGGCATGTCACGGCGCGCGGCGCTGGCGAAGTCTGCCGCGGCGCTCGAACGCGTGGGGCTTGCAAATCGGGCTGATCATTTTCCCGAAGAGTTATCCGGAGGCGAAATGCAGCGCGTCGCGGTCGCGCGCGCCCTGGTCACGAAACCGGAAGCCGTCCTTTGCGACGAGCCGACCGGCAACCTCGACAGCGTCAACAGCCGCGAAATCCTTGGCTTGCTCCGCGAATTGCCCGAAGCAGGCAAGCGCTCGGTCGTCATGGTGACACACGACCCCTTGGCCGCCGCCGTCGGCGACCGAATCATCCACATCGCGGACGGCGTGATCGCCTCCGAAGAGCGCGTCCCCCTGCGGCCCAGCGTGGCCGTGTGACTCTCGTCCGGCATGATCGCGCTCCTGCGAGTTACATTGGCTTGCATGCCACTGTCGGTTATTGCACAGAGCACACTGCCGACGGCCTGCTCACGTCGCGAGATTGAGTCTCGATGCCCAAGTCGCAAAGTAACGCTCTTTACAGGCACTTCACTTGAAAAGTCTCTTCGCGACTTTGGCACGAAATGCACTTCTCATGCTCTGATCATCTCGTCAATTTCAACCGACCACTTGTCTTCGAACGCCCGGCGCGCCGCTTGAATCTTGGGTTTCAGAGATTCCTCGCACTTTTTGCGCCACTTGTCCACCCGCTTTGTCGCTTCCCTCACAGTTTCGGTACTCCCCCAATATTCAAAGTCCTCACGCTGCTCAATCGTTGCCATATCCTGTTTGATTTCACTCGGCATCGAAACCGAAGCGCGAATCCGGCTCTCTATTTTTTCCCATTGTCCCGCTAAGTCTCTGAGGTATGCGCGATATTCATCGGGCGTCCGGTAGCAGCGGTTGATGGCCCCGACAATACGATTGAGCGGCGCGTACGACGCCTTGATGGATCGGCCAAACTCGAACTCCAGTTTCTGGATGGCATCTAAATTGTTGGGGTCGGGCATGAATACGTGCAATTTGCCATCCTCTTGGCCGACCGGCAGAATCACGTTCAATCGCGCCGTCAATTCGGGGACAATCGCCTTGATCGACTCCGGAATGGACACCTTGTTCAGGTCAATGGCCGGCGTGCAGGAATCAACGGGCTGGCGCTCTCTACCGTGACAGTGGTTGCAATTCGTCCCATCCCAGCCGTAGGAAAGGCCACAGACCGGGCAACGATTCTGGGCCTGTACCGCCTGCGGTTCTTGAGCCTCGACTGATTTCGCGGCACGGTCGTGTGTCGCTGTGCAAGGTTCAGGATTCCGGTTCGGGATTGCGAAATGATGGCCGCAACGATGACATTTCCCTTTCTTTCCCGCCGCCTCGGGCGGAGCTTTCAGAGTTTGCCGGCACGACGGACAGACGACGCGAATCATGGTGGCCTCATTACCGGGCGTCCGTGCAGCCGCACTAATGCGCTGACTTTATTGCCCTGCGTTTAATTGCGACTCCGCAGGGACGACATCGTATCAAACTCATCGAATGGCTAATGGTATGCGGAACCGGGGATCGCGTTTCGCGATCTACGGCCCATTAGGTCCTTTGGCCGGTTTGTCGAACGGTTTCTCCGCTTGTCCGGAGTTTTTTGGCCTTGCCTCGTTGGCGGGCTGATCCGCCGAGCCCCACAAGGCCAGAAGGTTGTCCTTGTACGAAAATAGGATCCGCTGCCCATCGGCCGATACGGCAAAGTCATTGAACCGTGAGGGCGCGGCCTCCTCGAACCGCTGGACCTGCTGGCCCGTCTCGAGGTCCCAGAGGATCGCGAGACTACTTTTCTTCACGAAATCGACGGAAATCGCCTGGCCGGGCGCGAAGTTGACCACGGACTTATCCCCGCTGCTGGACATCGCGAAGCGGCCACCGGGCAGGAAGGCTACGTGCGCGATCGACCCGGGATGCCCTTGAAGGCTGCGCACTTCGCGGCCGGCGTCCAGATCCCACAACCGCACGACACCATCCCAATCACCGGAGAGCGCCTGTCGGCCGTCCGGCGAGAAGGCCACGCATTTGAGCGGCGCCTTGTGTCCCTTGAACTGGCGGAGTTCCCGTCCGGCCTCCACGTCCCAAAGCCGGACCGTGTAGTCCATGATGGAAGTCAAGGCGTTGAAACCTCCGCCGGAGAGAGCCCGTCGGCCATCCTGAGATAAGGCCACGCAATTGACCTGCCCCTCATGGCCTTCGAAGGTGCGCACTTTCCGGCCGCGGTCGATGTCCCACAGTTCCGAGCGGACATAGTCCGGAGTCAGGACACGGCGGCAATCGAGGGAAAAGGATGCTCTCATGAACCGTCCGCGAAAGCTGCGCAACTCCTTGCCGCTGTCGACGTCCCAGACGCGCATCGTACCGCTATCCGCCGAGAAAGCGCGCCGGCCGTCCGGGGTCAAGGCGATGGCCTGCACGGAGCTAGGCTGGTGACCCGCGAATCGACGCAGCTCTTTGCCGCCAGCCGTATCCCACAGCTGGACGATCGGTTCCTTAATCGCATTGTTGTAGCTGCCGGAGAGAGCGATCCGGCCGTCGTGCGACAGAACCAATTGATCGATCGCTTGCGTGTGCCCGGTCGCAAAGCGGTTGGTCTCCGTGAAGTGTGGGGTCGGCGGCAGAGGGGGCGTGATAGTCGGTGTCGTCGGTTGTTCCTTGGCGGTCAGGATGCCAACGACCTTCTTGCTTGAGTCAAGGAAAGTGAGCTTCTGTCTGTCCCTGGTCACTTGCAGCAGGAATTCGATGACGTCAGGAAACTCCTGCAAGTGAATCCGGAAGTCTTTGTTCTGGTCCTGGTAGACGAAATAGCCAGGGCCGTAAAAAGCAATTGTCACTGGCTTCCCAGGCGGCGTATTCGGCATACCGGCAATTTCATATTCCCCGGACCCGTTGGCACGAATGATCAGCTTGCCAACTGTCCAGTCGCCGAGCTTGCCGTGCCAAACGCCGGCGAAGTCCGCCAATTTCGGATCGACTAGTTGGTCCGTAGGCAAATTTCGTGAAGACTCGAGTTTCCCAGACCGCGAAGGCTCTGGCGGCGCAGATGCAACGGTAGCCCCCGAATTGGTAGCGGCGAGTACTGGCCCTATGGACCAGTTTAGGCGACCTATCAAATCCCCGTTGATCCGGGCCTCGGCAAGGTAATCTCCATTGCCATAGTTGCCGGTCTCGGGATGGAGGGGCAATTCGATACACGTGGAAATCACTTCGCCATAGCGGGCGACCTCATTGGTGAGGTATCCGCTCATCGCCAACTTGAGCGGTCCAGCCGCATTGAAAATGTCGAACGTAATCCGCGTTCCCTCGGGAGGCCTGCCCGAGAACAAGACGCCAAACCGAAGTTCCGTGATGCCCGAAGGAAACAGTTGCACGTTATGAGATTTCTCCATCAACGGATCTGACTTGGATGGATCCCCATCAGATATGAAAACTTCCTTGATTTCCATGTTTGGGGGCGATCGACCGACTTTCTCGAATCGCAGCCCTTTGGCGCCGGGCAGACTCCTCGGGTGACGCGCGGCTTGGTCACCATCGCCTTTGATCCGCCCTTGATTGGCGGGGGCTGCGGCCGCTTCCTTCGGCCGCTGGGCAAACTGATTGCTGCCCTCTTGCGGTTGGCCTGTGTCACCGGCTTCTGGCATCCGGTCGACTGCTTGAGAAACGGCCGTATGTCGCCCGCCTCGGCCCAAGAGAAAACCCGCGCCGAGTCCTACCAGGAACAGCGTCACGCCGACCGCTGCTGCCCCAGCCCACCACATCCAATGAACAGGAACAGGCGTGCGATAGTCGTTGGCAATCAGTGGAAGATGTGGTTTATTTGTCCCCTCCGCCGTGGTTTTTGTGGCCAACGCGTCGGTCAAGGCCAGCGGATTGCCTACGAGTGGGACGGCGATGGCGAGTCCGCAGCCAGGGCATTTCACGCGCTTGCCGGCCAAGGTATCCTTGGCGATCAACTTCTTGCCGCAATCACAACGCACGGTGATACTCATGACCAAGTCCTCACTGGAAGAGCGGCACGATCGTTCTTGGCATAAAAAATCGGAATCGGTAACACCGTTTGAATGACCGATTCCCATTGTTACCAGGATCACGAATTCCGGATCGAGACGATCACCTCATTAGCGACATCCGCCGCTTGGGCCAATTCCTCGTCATGCCGGCTCAGGTACTGTCACCGGCGGTCGCGAACCGGCGACGCGCATGTAGCCCGCGTTGATCACGAGGATCGCACGCGGCAACGTGAACAGCATGCCAATGCCGAATGTCAACAATCCGCTCAGGTAGACCGCGAACAATAGGAGCAATAGCGTGCCAAACAGTCCCCAGAAGTGACCGCGGCTGAGGAGCCAGCTCCCTTTCAACGATTCGATGGCGCCGCATTCGCGATCCACAATCAGCAGGTGTGAGAAATAGGACAGCCGGATCCAGACATAGACGACCGCGGCCGCATTGACGAGCATCAGCAACCCCGCAAGCAAGCTCACTACGCTCGGAGGCGCATACACGTCCGGCGATACGGGCTTCGGTTCTCGAAATTCGATCGAAAACCCTTGCGGCTCTGGCGGGCGCACGTCGCCGCCCCGCTCGGTGGGAGGCGCGTCCGAGGCGGCAAATCCTCCCGGTTCCTTTCCGCCAGGCGTCACGCCCGAACC
>Ga0207109_1214_pt1 | contig 12695 bp, 13 predicted proteins | sample Alteio_BWMinHeat_73_FD_153584 | JGI IMG/M metagenome (GOLD analysis project Ga0207109, IMG submission 153584) | Enriched cells from forest soil in Barre Woods Harvard Forest LTER site, Petersham, Massachusetts, United States -... | ecosystem: Environmental > Terrestrial > Soil > Temperate forest >... | reverse complement strand
AGGTCCGGGCACCGCCACCATCGCCGCCGGATTGTCCAAGACGTTTCACTTTACGGAGCGTTGGAGACTTCGCTTCGAAGGAACGTTCACCAACCTGATGAATCATCCCAATTTTGCACCACCGCCGACCAACGTTACGTCATCGTCGTTCGGCATCGTGCAAAACGTGCAGACCGCCGAAAACAGCGGCAACCGCGTAGGTCAGCTATCACTACGCTTAGACTTCTAGATGGAGCAAGTCTGTATCAGAAACTTCGCTCAAACAGAGCGTACGACGACGGTCTTAACATCAATCTGCGCGAACGTTAGCTACGAGCCCAAAGGCCTTATAAGGAGTCGATCAAGTCCCGATAAGTCGGGTGGTCTCAATAAGTCGACGCAACACCATCTGATAGAGAGATGTTTGTTAAGGGTGGTGTTGTATGGAGTCAGGGAAGCGGTTTGGATTTTCTGTGGCCGAGAAGAGCAAGATCTGGAGTCGCTGGAAGTCGGACAGTCGCTGCATGAGATCGGGCGCGCCTTTGACAAGCCACACAGCTCGATTCGGTGTTTGTTGTTGCCTCGCGGAAGGGATTCGTCCGGTAGCCAAACTCCTGCAGATAAACTTCAGGCCAGTGTTGCGTCGACCGCCTGGGCCGGCAGCGTTTATCAAGGCACAACCGCCATAAGTCCTTCAGGCGTGGCGGATCCAGACGACCCATTGATGCCAGAACGCCAGCTTTGAGAACGGAAGCACCGTAAGGGTCACCACAGCGATCAACGCGGTGGCGACGGCCGTAGTGCGATGAACACGCTTAAGCAACCAGAGGTCATAGGCGAGGACAAGAAGAGGCAGACCAAAAACAGTGCCGACAGTGATCGCAATTCCAAGGTTCCAACGATCAATGGCCGGCCCCATAATTGCCATCGTGCCAAGAATCATGAGTCGCTTGTGCGCTGAGGCTTCACAGCGCGAGAGCAAAGCCCAAGAGGTTAATAGCACGAACAGAGCCAGCGTCTCCAGGTCCCCCGCGAGAATAAGTTCGGGAGTTTCATAGTCTAGAGCGCGGCGGACGAAGTCAATCACCGTGAGTGTGCCCAAGATGGACATGGCGGGAAGAAGAACCAGAGCGAGAACGCCCAATTTCCTATGCCATTTCGTCTTGTGCACAGCCACAAGCCAGGTTTGAGCAACAAGCAGAGAGACCCACGACACAAAGACGGCGCCGTGAATGTGGACCAACCGATTCGGCAGTTTTGCGAACATCATTCCGGCAAGGAAATAGGTCTTGGCGAAGCCGGTGACAACGATCCCCAGGATCACGAGCGCCATCGCAGGGAAGAAAATGTCATCAGGGCGCATCTTTTGCCGCGCCATCACAGCCGTGGCCAATTGTCACCAACCCTGCTCTACGTTGCTCATAAATAGGGCCGCTCGACTTAGCGGGGTGGATGGTAACACCATTCGGACGCGACTCGGTGCGCGAACTCTCCGTCATAACTCCTGGTTAATCGCGTTACCGGACAACTGGTTCCGACTCGGTTTCACTTTACCGGTAACGGCGTTTATCGGGGATTGAGCTAGGAAGTTGACGCCTTCGCGCGATCTGCAATTCACGAAGAACCCTTACGACGTGGGCCGAATATGCCTATCAATACCACAGTCACGAGGGAGAGCGCGGTCACGATGTGAGTCCATTTCTTCCTTTCGTTATATAGGTTCAACTCATTCTCACTCACATAGATCACGTATCCGTGGGTGACGGAAAGACTAATTGTCTGCTCCGCGTTTGGGGTACGCGGTTTGCTTTGGGCGTACGACGATTCAATATGACGCTCGACGAACAGGCTGGCGACGAATAGCGCAAAGCACGCCAAGACAATCCAAAACGCTGCTCTCAATGGATGCCCCCAAAAGCTTTGATAACTAATTTATTATCTATAAGGATTGAATGTGGGCCAGTGCGATCCTGCGGCCCGTGAGCGTATCGGTCACGATTCGGCGAGCCGTGACCAACTCCCGATAAGTCGCATAACCGGACAAGTGGATTCCAACACCCACCTGTACGATGTCGCCACGATCACGCGGTCACAACTTCAAACGCACCGCCGCCGCGCTTGTACGTCGGCTTACCGCGATGCAATACCTTGAGCTGCCCGAAACGCCGGCCTTCAAGGTGGATGAATCTGCCCACAAACCGCGGACGAGCGTGTTGGGTTAAGCGACGTGTTGCTGAGTTTAGAGGCCTTGGACCGAACCCCAGTTAAGGCAGAGCATAGGCAATGACGGCCCCGCCATTCTTTACCTTGGGGTTCTTACCGCCGCCGGATGACACAGCAAAGTATTGCTTACCGTCAACGGCATACGTTGAAGGCGTAGCAACGCCCGATGCTGCCATCGTGTCTTCCCAGAGGAGCTTGCCAGTCAGCTTGTCGAACGCGCGGACTTTGTTATCGTAGACAGTCGCTGCGATGAAAAAGACTCCGCCCTTCGTGACGATCCCTCCCCCATAGTTCTCGCTACCTGTTGTGGGGTCCTTCAACTCCGGATACTCCCCGAACGGAATCTGCCACACATATTTACCCGTGTTGAGATTCAGCGCGTTCAACGTGCCCCACGGAGTACTGACCGCAGGATAGCCGGCCGGGTCTAGGAACTTTGTATAGCCTTGGAATATGTAGTCGACGCTCGTATTCGAGCCATCCGTTGTGGACTCTGGTTTCGCGTTGTCATCACTGATGAAAGCCGTCAAGGCTTCGATCTGGGTTTTGGTCAGGGTATCTTCAAATCCGGGCATCCTTCCTGACCCATTGGTAATCCTTTCTTCGATCTGCTGGCTCGTCATCCGCTTGGTTACTCCAAGTAACGCGGGGAACGCTGGAGGATTACCCTTGCGGTCGAGGCCGTGACAACCAGCGCAGGAGGTGCTGTAGATCTCGCCAGCAGAGGCTTCACTACCATTGGTCATTTTGACCTGCGCCCGTAATTTCAGGATGTACGCTTGTTCATTAGAGTTGATATAGAGAATACCGGTCGTCGGGTCCCAAGCAGCTCCGCCATACTCGCCTCCACCATCCAACCCCGGGAATATAACGGTACCCTCAAGCGACGGGGGATCAAATCGGCCACGGTTACTCATCGTCGCTAGGTGTGCCCGCACAGCGGCGTTGGCGGCGGGCGTGCGCTGAGTCAATGTCTGCTCTGTGAGCCGCTGACGGGCGAACGGTTCGGGTGCTGCGGGCAAAATCTCGTGTGTGACAGGCTTTTCGCCAGGAATTGTGCTCGGAAAAACGGGCACCTCCTGCGTTGGAAACAAGTTCTCGCCCGTGACCCTGTCGAATACCCAAACGTAACCGTACTTTGTGATTTGGGCTACGGCGGGGATATCCTTGCCGTCACGGTGAACGGTGACGAGCGTCGCGGGCGTCGGCGGATCGCGGTCCCACAGGTCATGTTTCACGAACTGGTAGTGCCATAGGCGCCTTCCCGTATTCGCATCAAGCGCCACTAGCGAAGTACCAAAGAGCGTATCGCCCTCACGATCGGCACCGTAAAAGTCCTTAAATCCCATGCCCGCTGACGCGACCGGAAGGTAGACAATGCCGCGCTCAGGATCGAGGCTCAGACCGGACCAAACGTTCGCACCATTTGCTGTCTTCCATGCATCTTTGGGCCACGTGTCATAACCAAATTCGCCGGGTTGCGGGATTGTGTGGAAAATCCACGCCAGCTTTCCCGTGCGCACGCTGTACGCTCGAATATGACCGGGCGTTGCGCCAGTGCTACCCAGAATTATCAGGTCCTTGAAAATCACACCTGGTGAATTGACGTTCACCGACACCGAGTGTGGGTCCCGCCCAAGATTCTGGGTCAAGTCGACCTTGCCTGAATCCCCGAAACTCTCAATCAGTTTTCCGCTGTTGGCATCCACAGCGATCAGTCGGTTGCCCGACGTAAACAAAATTCGCTCACCAGTTCCGTCCGTCCAGTAGCAGACACCCCGCAATCGCCCGCTTCCATTTCCGGCTTTGCCTTCAGCCGGATCGTAGACCCAGTTCTGCGCGCCGGTGGCGGCGTTGAGACTAAAAATGCGGCCTTTCGGAGAAGCGAAATACATGCGTCCTTTGACAACGATGGTGTCGCCTTCCATGTCGTTGGTTGGTAGGCCGTCACCGGTTTCAAACGTCCACGCGACTTTCAACCCTTTCACATTCTGTGTATTTATTTGATCCAGTACTGAATAGTGTGTTCCGTTCGGATTGCCGTGATAAACGGCCCAGTCCGCTCCAGCAGCCTGCGAGGAAACTTCAGCGCCTGCAGCGGCGAAGTGGGCATGAGCGTTCGGCCCTTGCATCTGGCTGGCAACGAATAGTGCGCACACCGTCGCAATTACGATCCGTTTCATTAGTCATCCTTGAATCGCGGTCAGCGTTACGCGCCTGCCCGCAAAGTGGCATGGTGAAATACTTGCGTGATTTCTGAGGCCCGGTGCGACGCTATGCTACTACCAACCGATGTGAAGTAATCCGAAGTGATCGGATAAGTGTACGTTTACACGATTTCACGAATCGGGCGGCAAGGATTGCCCACGGCTAGAACGCCTGCTGGCAGGCTCCTTGCGACAACGCTACCGGCACCGACGACCGTCTTGTCTCCGATGGTAACACCCGGAAGAATCAACGCACCCGAGCCCACCCAAACGTCGGCGCCGATCGAAATGGGTGCGCCATATTCCTCCTTCCGGCGGAGGTCAGCCCTAAGCGGGTGTAGTGGCGTCAGAATCTGCACGCCCGAACCGAATTGGCTGTAGTCTCCAATCGAGACCTTGCACACGTCCAAGACCACACAGTTGAAGTTGAAGAAGACGCGCTCTCCCAATTCAATATTGCTTCCGTAGTCGCAAAAGAACGGCGGTTGCAGCCAAGCAGTACCACCACCCTTCCCGAAAATTTTCAGGAGAAGATCTCGTCGCAGCTCGCGGTCTGCTTCTCGCGTTGCGTTCAGGATTTGGCACAAGTCTCGAGCTCTGTCTCTATCACGCACAAGCTCAGGGTCGAGCGCATCATATAGTTCCCCAGCAAGCATCTTCTGTCGTTCAGTTCCCACACTTGCCTCGCGTTCAATTCCGACGAGCCACACGAATGTTGATCACCGTGCAGTCATCGCAATCACGTTTGATGTATGTCTGGTTTATTAAAACGTCGAAGCTTGGATTCTGCAAAGGGTCCTTGGCTGACCAGAATCGCCATCGACGACAGCTCGGCCTTATCAACGTCTCTTCTTTTTGGGCTTCAGTATCGGCTCCGCGGTATGCGGCTCTCACTTGGAAGGAGCGCGACAGGGCTCATCAACGGTTCCCGGCAGTGAAGGCGCGATACGAATGCCACATGTCCACCGTGAAGTGACGGTGCGCAGTTCTCGTGCGATTTTCACTTGTCCGGTAACGGCGTTAATCGGGACTTTCACTGATAGTGCATCTACGTCTACAGGAAAAGCCCGCCGACCCCGAATCTGTATTACATTTTCGATATGCCAGAGGTCAATTGTCCGCACTGCGCGTCACGAGCTGTCAGGGTGGGTTTGATACACGGCTACAAGTTTTATTGCTCTCGTTGCGGTTGGAATCACGAGATTGTTCGGGGAGAGTTGTCTTCCGCTATTAGGGTCAGTTTCTTCCTTGTAGCTCTCGGTGTGATTTTCGCAGTGGTTGTTCGTGTGAACAACCCAGACGAGGAGTGGGCATGGGCAGGCATTCTGCTGGCGTTCTCAGGGTTGCCTATCTATTACGCAATCTCCTCCTTCCAACAAATGCGCAAGTTAACGAGCTTGTCATTTCAGCCTTCCCCTGATCAGTCACGGACTTTTGCCGTTTCCGAGATGGCGTCATCGGGAGTCCCAACGAAAACGATTGCGTTTAAGGAAAAGGAGTTTCCGGAGTTAGCGGTACTTCCGCGACCACGGAAACTCAAAATGACGTGGAAAGGTCGTTTCTACGTCGTTTTCGCCTTGGTTGTGTTGAGTCTGTTCACGGTCTACGGTTTACCGGCTCTATGGGGCGCGTTTAACAACCCGCACGCTGTACAAGGAAGGAACTGGTCACTGATCACTTCGCTTGCGGTCATTTACGGGTACTCTTTCGTTTTCTTTCGCAACCGATTCCGCGAACGGCAACTTTTAGCGAATGGAGAGTTGGCCTCTGGTTATGTCACGGCCCAAAATAGCGGAGGATATACTCAATCCATCCAATACTGCTTCAAACTCTCCGGTGGAAGACTTGTATTTGGTCGGTGCAACGATGCTTCGCGATCTCTCTACGAAGGCATGACAGTGCCGGTATTTTACGATTCAGAGAACTCGGCACGCAGCATACCTCTCGATTGCTCTCTGACCAAAATCGCCTAAGTCCTGGTAAGTCGGATTACCGGACATGTGATTTTCGATTGAATTTCACTTTACCGGTAACGGCGTTTATCGAGCACTAAGGGCCCAACCGAAGTCAACGTTCTGGACCCTGCCTTCAGGCTGGGAGTAGCATTTTCGAGTGACGTACAAATTTGGCGAGTGGGACCACGAACCGGACACGCAGGCGTCCTCTTCGCGTGCTGGCTGGCCGCCTCGAAAGACAACAGCAATTGGGCTCCTCGACCCGGAGGTGCCATCCAGAAGGCAAGGTCCGCTTTTCCCAATCTCCGCGATGGTGCTCATGCGGATTTGTGCGACAGTCATTCTGGTCGGCATGCTTGTAGGTATATTTTTACTGTTTCTGCCTCGACACTAAGTCCACTTATCCGGTAACGGCGTTAACCAAGCCATTTCTTAGGGCTTCGTCCAGGTTTCCGAGACGAGAAGCGGTAAATCATGCACCCAGTCTTCCGATTTCATCCCTGCCGGATAAACCAAGTGCGCCAGATTGTCTTTTGTGTAGGCTAGAACAAACGCTGAATGACCCACCTCATATTCACCATTTGATTGCACGGACCCTTTTTTAGCGGGGGGAAGATTTGCTGCCATTTGCGCGGCTTGTATGGCTTCCTCGGTACCTGTGAGTCCAACGAAACTCTTATTGAACCGGTCGAGGTACGCGCGCAATGACTCGCGCGTGTCCTGCGCGACATCTGTGGTGACAAATACAACTTTGAATTGAGCCGCCGAACCTGTTGGCAATTTCCGCAATGCGTCCGCGATCGTGTGCATCTGCAGCGGGCAGATATCCGGACAATGGGTGTATCCGAAAAACAAAAGTGTTACGAATCCGTCTGTCTTCGCGCGAAAGTCGAACGCGGCACCCGACGTATCCGTCAGCGTAAACCTCGGTTTGGGGAGCGGGGGAGAAACCAAACCGCCGTGATAATCAGTACTGGAGTGAGTAGTTGCTCGCGGCTCGGGCGCTTTTAAGGGCGCCTGAGCCGCGACTTGCGTGATTGTTGTTGCTGTTAAGAGCAGCCCAAACAGGCGCCAGCTTGAGTTTTGGATTCTCAAGTAGCCCACTCTCACTTTGGAACGTCGCTAGCTTTACTTCACTACAACCGTGCCGTTCATTCCGTCTATGTCATGCAGTGCACAGTGGTACGGGAATGTGCCCGCGACATTGAACGTCACGCGGAAGCGCGTCGTCCCGGGAGGGAATTGCGCTCGCCCGGCCGCGTCTTCCGGTGACGCTTGCAGAAATCCCGAGTTCACGCCGCCTGTCGGGGTTGCATTCCCGAAGCTACCGGCTGAATTCACGGTCGTCCCGACGGCCCCGTCCGCTTCCGGACTCACGTTGACCAGCGCCATGTCGTTGACCAATGTGTCGCTAGCTCCCGATGTGACCGTATGCGGTTCGGTGGGATCCACATTCGTGAACTCTACCGTTTCTCCCTTGTGGATGTAGATCGTTTGCGGGAAGAAGCGAACAATCGCCAGGTACTGCCTTCCTCCACCCGTTGCGATCATTTCCCCAGTCATGAGCACTTCATTCTTTGATCGCGGGAAATCCTTTACCTCTTCGTTTGGATTGTCCGCATCATTCAGTATGTCTCCCGCCTCGTCCTGAGCCTGCTTGTCGTAATCCGACTGCGTATACGGAAGAGATGCGGCATAGAATGGCGACGACGAATCTGTGCTCAACACGTGCACGGTTCCGTTCATGTTTGTGTGGATGAGGCAGACCACCCTGTAATTGCCAGGATTCGGGAAGGTGACCGTGAAGCTCGACGGAGCCGTGCCCCCATTCAGTGCTGCGCTCGAAACACACGCGCTCCCGTCATACGTCGCCGAGCCGCCGTTGTATGGATTGGGGCTTGGGCACTCAACAAACGGCGCCGGACCGGAACTTCCGAAATAGAACGGCGGCCCGATTGGCGGACCTGCTGGTGGTCCTATTGGTGGGGGCGGCGTTGGACGTATTTGCCCCGGCGCCAAAAATGTGACGGTATGAGGCTCATTCTTTGGTTGAAACGTCCACTTGATGCTGTCGCCGGCGTAGATCCAGACCTCGTTGGGTAGGAAGGCGTCAGCTTGACGCGCTTGACTGTGGCTCTCTGCGCCTACTTTCAAATTCCAGGTTTGCCAGGCTCTTGCCGACTGCGGGAGCCCCACCCAAAGTGCCAAGAGCAACGTCGAGCCGAGCGTGAGGGCGAATTTATTCGAGTGAACCGGATACATTTCAGTCTCCTTGATTAAGCCAGATTGGGGACATGAGCCCGGAGAATGAACCGAAGATTGCACATCTGAGTGAATTGATCCGACGCCGGACGCCGTCCCGTCCACACGCCTACGGAGTGCTTATCTGATTGTTAGCGGTATACTCGGCTTCAACACGATATGTCAAGTAACGTATCAGATTTACCCTGATCGCCTTTCACGCCTCGTTGCCCCTCCTCGAGGCTCAAATTATTCAGGATCAACATCCCGCGACCGACCGGAAGAAATGAGTCAGTAGCGAATTCTTCCGATTATTCCCAGTAAGTCCTGTTACCCAACGTCCGGTCAATTTCCCGAAACCTCCCGTAAAGGAATCCCCATGCTCCACACCAAGGTATACTCGCCCGTTGTTCGTGCCGACGCTTCGTGTGGTGCAGGAAGTGAGAATGTTTGACTTGTACAACAATGCGTACGGAAACTACGCGTCGGACCCATATCGACATGTACGCATCGAGACCTATGGCCAGGATTTCGGTCAAACCAGTTGGGTCACAACCGAGGAGTCACTGGAAATTCCGCAACTGCTCGCCTTAAGTCCCGATTCCTTCGTCTTGGAGATGGGTTGTGGTTCCGGAGGTTACGCCCTGCACCTTGCGGAAAAACTCGGTTGCCAAATCGTGGGAGTGGACGTGAACGAGCCGGGAATCCGGAACGCAAGAGAACTCGCACAATCAAGAGCGCTCGGTTCACGAGCACGTTTCGAACGATGCGACGTTTCTAGGAATCTCCCGTTCGACGACGAGACGTTCGATGCGGCCTTTTCGAACGACGTTTTGTGCCATGTTCCTGGGAGACTCGATGCACTCGTCGAGATGTACCGCGTTTTGAAGCCATCCGGCCGGATGTTGTTCAGTGACGCCCTCGTGATTGGCGGATTGATTTCCGCCGAGGAAATCGCGACACGTAGCTCGATCGGCTTTTACTTCTACAGTCCACCCGGCGAGAATGAACGGTTGTTAAAACAGGCAGGCTTTTCTCATGTGGTCACCACAGACACAACCGAGAATGCGGCTCGGATCTCGAAAAAATGGCACGATGCACGCCAGAAAAGAAAAGAGGAACTGGTGACGGCAGAGGGTTCCGCCAACTTCGAGGGACTCCAGCGGTTTCTGTCCTGTGTACACACGTTGAGCCGCGAAAGGCGCCTGCTGAGATACCTTTATTTTGCGCGTAAGACCTCGTGAATCGATCTTAGTAGGTCTCCTGCCGCCCGCAATCAATGCGCCTCCCCGAAGACGGATCGGCGCCCTCGATGTGGACTCGCTACGCGCTTGTCGGGCCAAACCTCGAGGCGAACCCGGCCGAACCAAATCGGGCTGCTCATTCGAACAGTCCTACTCAGTTACCAGTTGACATTCGATAAATTTCATGCTACAGTGTATTAAAAGGTTCGGGTGCCAGCCCGGATCCACCACAAGGTCCCCGATGAACGCCCGCCTCGTCGCCCCTCCCCGACGCTTAAACCCTTTAGGATCACATCCTTGCAATCGACCGTCGCGTCGCAACACACCCGCAAATCGCGCTAAATTCTCACCTCCGCATTCGCTCGCTCTTTTCGATCTAAACCGAAAAGAATCAACACCGTACCGCGCAAACACGCGACCCCGTCCGCGGCACCCGTCAACAAGCTTCCAACAAGAGCTCACAATTTCAGCGCCTCTAACCCCCTTAGAATCACATTCTTGCACCATCTCTCAGTCCAAGCCCTTTAGAATCACATTCTTGCGCAAAAACAGGGGAGGGGGTGGTCATTACGTTAACTAGCTTCCCAGAACGGAACCACGCCCTTGCCTGGGAATACCGTTTGTCGAGCCGCGCACATCTCATGAGCGCTTGGCCAAACATCGAAGCGGGAAAAGGATGGGCGACATGGGCGCGGAGAATTCGATGGTGAAGAATGCAGTGAGTTCGTGGAAGCAGACGGTCGCGCAGGTGGATAAGACGATTGCCGGCTTCGGCGATGAGGAGTTGCAACGGGAGGTGGCCCCGGGCCGGAACCGGTTGTACTACCTGCTGGGGCATTTGACCGCAGTGCATGATCGGATGTTTGCCACGCTGAGGCTTGGGGACCGCTTGCACTCAGAGTTGGACGAGGAATTTATCGTGAAGGCGGACAAGACGGATCTGGATGACGAGTTACCGGCGGGCGACTTGCGACGCGCCTGGCGCGAAGTAAACGACAAGCTGACTGCTGCAATCGAAAAATTATCGCCGGAGCAGTGGCTGGAGCGGCATGACTCGGTCTCGCCGGAGGATTTTGCGAAGGAGCCGCACCGAAATCGCCTTGCCGTGTTGCTGAGCCGAACGACTCACGCCGCGATGCACGAAGGCCAGATGCGCCTCGCCCCGAAGGGCGGAAACTAGGAGGCAGATAGTTTTGTCCCCAACGCGATGACAGAGCATTCTGCTAGTGCGACTCTTGCGGAAAAAGGCGATGTCCTTTTTTCAAAATCGCTTCGGCGGCCTTCGCATCTCCGAGATTGATGTAAACAGAAGCGAGCGATGCGTAGACGGAGGCGTTGGAATCCGGATAGAAGCGCACGACGAACTCGAAATGTTGACGCGCCAACGGAAACTGATCGGTCTGGCGATAAAGTTCACCGAGCTGAAGATGACAGGCGTAACTGTAAGCATCTTTCGCCAAGCCTCTCAACAAAACTGGCTCAGCTTCTTTGGTATTCGCCGTTTTCATCCAGATCGCTCCGAGGCGACAGTATTCGGATGCAGGTGGATCGGGCATGACAGCCATACGGTTCAACTGCGTAAGCAGCGCGATTCCAAAATTGTTTCGATCCGCGGCAAATTCCATCTTGTCCGTGAGCGCAGGGAGGTAATCCGGATTTCGCTGGAGGATCGCGTCGATCTGAGTTCGGGCAGAAGCGTCGTCGCCGTCGCGATGCCCGGCGACCGCGAGCCAGTGCATCGCGTCAAGTGACGAGGGATCTTTGCTGAGCGCAGATTTGAACAAGGACTCGGCATCTTTGTAGTCGCCTCGCGTGAGTGCGCGCAGCCCTTGAGCGAAATACTTCGGAGCTGAATCCGGCAGCGATTCCACGGCTTCGAAAAACTTGTCGATGGTAACTGCGTCGCCGAGATCGATCGCCGTTACAGCGCCGGCGAGCAACGCGCGCTGAACATCCGAAGAATCCAGATTCACGGGCAGCGGCCCGCCGCGGGATTCATCGATAAGTTTTTGATTTGTGTCGTAGAGATTGGAAGTCAAAACAGTCCGCGGAGCGTGATACTCCAACAATGTGCGGTCGTCGGTATTCACCGCAGCACCTTCCGACATTTTTCGCAGCGCAGCATCATCCAGCAAAAAGTAAGCCGTCAGCGCTTCCGGCTCACGCACATCCATCAATTCAAAATCATCGCGCAGCGGCTTGTTCCGCCAAAGCGAACGAAGCCGGCTGAATCCGAATTGCGTGTTGTCGCTTCGCGCCAGAAGCAGAAGATCAGGGCCCGCAGCGCGCCACAGCGTAACGTCCGCGAAGTGAGGCACAAGAGTCGCAACGACCATTTGTAGATCGGACGGAGCAAGCGAGTAGGCTTGCACCCACTGAACGAATTTGCCCCCAGGCGTAAGCGTACGCCGCGCGGCGGCGTAAAACTCATCGGTGAAGAGCGTGGCGACTCCAGCGATCCAGGGATTTGATGGCTCGGAAATAATCAGGTCGTATTTCTCGCGCGTGGTGAGAAGGAAATTTCGCGCGTCATCGAAAATGACGTGCACGCGCGGATCACGTAAAACGTCGCGGTTCAGGCTGCTGAGATATGGCGCGGCGTTAATTACAGCGGGCTCGATTTCGACGCAATCGATTTTTTCCACGTCTGGATAGCGTGCAACCGCGGACGCGGTCATTCCGCTGCCGAAGCCGATGATCAGAACTCGTCGCGGTGCGGGATCGAACGCGGCGCCAAGGTGTCCCAGGAGAAGCTGGGTGCGCGCGTCACCAGTGGATGCGTCCACTTTGCCGTTGATCCGCAGCGCGAAATAATTGTCGGAACGCGAGACGGCGACGGAGTCGTT
>Ga0207109_1212_pt1 | contig 12789 bp, 15 predicted proteins | sample Alteio_BWMinHeat_73_FD_153584 | JGI IMG/M metagenome (GOLD analysis project Ga0207109, IMG submission 153584) | Enriched cells from forest soil in Barre Woods Harvard Forest LTER site, Petersham, Massachusetts, United States -... | ecosystem: Environmental > Terrestrial > Soil > Temperate forest >... | reverse complement strand
TGGCGATCGGAAAGTTTGCCGGTGCGGTTCTGGTTCGGATCGATCGTGTAAAACCTCGCGCCGTTGCGGCGGGCTTCGACGATGAAGGGCCAGAGGTGAACGTTGGTGCCGAGGATGTTGGCGCCCCAGGCGACGATGAGCTTCGCGTTGCGGAACTGTTCGGGCTCGACAGAGTAGCGGTGGCCGAGGGCGTCGTTCATGCCGGCCATGCCGGTGGTGGAGCAGATGGTGCGGTCGAGACGGGAGGCGCCGAGGCGATGGAAGAAGCGGCGGTCCATGCCGGAGAAGTTGAGGACGCCGCAGGTGCCGGCGTAGCTGTAGGGCAGGATGGATTCGGGGCTGTGTTCGCGGGCGATGGCGTGGAGGCGTTCGGCGATTTCGGCGAGGGCTTCGTCCCAGGAGATTTTGGCGAAACGGCCTTCGCCTTTCGCGCCGGTGCGGCGGAGCGGGTGGAGGAGGCGAGCGGGGGAGTATTCGTGTTCGAGATAGCGGGCTACTTTGGCGCAGAGGAAGCCTCGGGTGACGGGATGGTCGGGATTGCCACGGAGGCGGTGGCCGTGATTTTGATCGTCGATATCGATGAGGAGGGAACAGGCGTCAGGGCAATCGAGGGCGCAGACGGAGTGGAGGGTGCGGGACACTTTCATTCGATTATCTCTGATTGCAGCTTTTAGCTTTCAGCTATCAGCTGTCAGCTTTCAGCTGCTTCCGGCTTTCGCCGTCAGCTGGACGCAGTTCTCCTGTCAGGATTTTTTTCGTCTTACGTCGTTGCGGCAGGGGGTCGGATTCTTAGGCCGCCGTTTCCTGCCGCACGTAAATCAGGCGGGATCTATCGGACCAGATAGCCGCGCGGTTAGTGTTGTAACAATGCCCGCACAGCATGATGCCAATTTCGATCCTTCTTACTAACGATGTTTTCATCGCCTTCCGCCTTCTGGAGCCTCGAACTACGTCTTTCGCTTGAACGCGGCTTTCACAGTTTGAAAAACCTGTGCCTCTCAGACCAGTCTGAATGGATTCTCCCGTCGGCTCGAACTGCATGAGTTCGTGCCGTGATTCCCAGCGGATACTACATGGGAAACCCGAGAGTCCAGTTTCACCTCAATCGACGTTTCCTGCGCAGGAAATAAATGTTGACCACGCACCCAGCTTTGCAACGGCCCATCGTGCGGCCCAACTGGATACAGTCGTCTGCGACGGGAGTGCCAGTGAATTAGCCTTCTCCCTGATTGGAACGTAGCATGAGGGGTCAAGGAATTCGGGTGTGGATATGAGGGTCTGGTGGGTAGCTTTGCGAGTTAACGGGTTGTGTTTCAGGGGGATGCGGGTTGTGAAAGATTTTTTAAAATAGCTGTGACTGGTTTTTTGTGCGAAGATAGTTCGCGTGATCAAGGCGATATTACTGATTGCGGTCCTGGCTGGTCTTACGGAAACTACTCTGCACGCGCAGGACGCAACCGGTGACTGGCAGGGAACGCTGAAAGCGGGCGGCGCTGAAATCCGCGTTGCGGTGCATATTTCGAAGAACGCGCAAGGGAGCCTGAGGGCCACGTTCGATAGCCCCGATCAGGGCGCCGCCGGCATAAAAGTGGGGCCGATCGACCTGCGCGGGACGAAGCTGAGCTTTGCCGTGTTGTCGATCGGCGGTAGCTATGAAGGGACTCTGAATGATGCCGGGACCGCGATCGCCGGCACGTGGACGCAGCACCTCGATTTTCCTTTGGAATTTCGGCGCGCGGCGGTGGCGGCGAAAACTGAGCACAAGCCGGTCGTGCCTTCCGACATCGACGGCGCGTGGTTTGGAACGCTGGATACGGGTGCGGGAAAGCTCCATCTGGTTTTTCATATCGTCAATACCGAAGACGGTTTGACGGCGACGATGGATAGTGTGGATCAGGGGGCGAAGGGGCTGCCGGTCACCGCGGTCACGCGTAATGGCGAGATGCTTAAGCTGGAAATGAAACAGCTGGCCGGTGGGTTCGAGGGCAAGATCTCCGCCGATGCTTCTGTGGTGGAAGGCCGCTGGACACAGGGCGGCGGTACTTTGTCGCTTACGCTGACGAAATAGGGAAATGCGGAATGACGAGCGCACGAGAATCATTTACAGCCGGACGCCGGAATCAGCAGCGATGCTGGCAAACGTCAAGCGCGCGATGGCGATTACTGCCGCGATCAACCGTTTGACGTTCAGCGATGCGGATGAAGTTCGTGCTTTGTTCAGCGAACTGATCGGTAAAAAGGTGGACGAGAGCTTTTTGCTGATCCCTCCGTTTTTTACGGCTGGCGGGGACGAGATTCGCGTGGGGCGGAATGTTTTCGTCAATCAGAACTGCACTTTTTATGATCTTGGCGGCCTGGATATCGGGGACGATGTGATGATCGGGCCGAACGTGAGCATCGTGACTGCGGGGCATCCGGTGGAACCTTTGGGGCGGCGGGCTGTCACGATCGGGAGGCCTGTGGTGATTGAGAGAAACGTGTGGATTGCGGCTGGCGCGACTGTGATTGGGGGCGTCACGGTGGGGGAGAATTCGGTGGTTGCGGCGGGTTCGGTGGTTACGCGGGATGTTGCCGCGAATACGCTGGTGGGCGGGAATCCGGCTCGGGTGATTCGTTCGATTGGCGATTGAGAGGGCTAACATTCAGGCTAACGGCGGGGCCGGCTGCTCGTATCACTGTGTGCATGTCACGTTTCATTGCTTTCGCGGGCGGATTCCTGTTGAGCGTGGGGATTATTTTCGCCCAGCTTCAGTTCGAAGTCGCGTCGATCCGGTCGGCAGATATTGAGGGACATCCGACTGATTCGCTTTATACCGATGGTTCCGCGGGCCTGCATGTGGTGAATTTTCCGTTGCGCGCGATTATTGTGTGGGCTTACGATATTCGTGACTTTCAGCTTTTGAACGGGCCCGGGTGGATCGATGCGCGACGGTACGACATTACCGCTAAAACTGGAGCAGGCGCGGGTAATTCCGATGAGTTACACGAACGGACGCGGGCGTTGCTGGCGGATCGCTTCGGGCTCGTGGCTCATCACGAGACTCGCGAGCTGACGGCATATGCGCTGACGGTCGCGAAGGGCGGGCCGAAGGTGAAGGTAGTGACGGTGCGCGGCGCGGAGTATGGATTTCGCGGAGGGCGCGGGAGAAACCGGGGCTACGCGGTTACGATGGCTATGTTCGCGAACGAACTGGCGCGGGTGATTGGCAGACCTGTGATCGACAGGACGGGGCTTGCGGGTGAGTATGATTATCTGCTGGAGTGGGCTCCGGATGATGCGGGGGCGCCTGGCGTCAGCATTTTTACCGCGCTGCAGGAGCAGTTGGGGTTGCGGCTGGAAGCGACGAAAGCGCCGGTGGATACGGTTGTGATCGATCGGGTGGAGAGGGCGACGGCGAACTAGTAGATCACGCCGTTTTTCTCTCCGCCGATTAGTTTGCCTTTGGATTTCGAACTGAGCGCTACGGTAAGGGAGTGCTTTTTGGGCTTCGCGGCGGCATCCGGAGCAAACCCCACCAGGTACTGGGAGAGCGTTGTATCGCGCACGAGGCCGAGGATACCGGCGAGGGTCTCGCGATCGAGGTGATGCGGAACGAACGACTCACCTCCGGTCATCCCTCCCAGTTTGTTGAACCACGGAAGAAGACCGCTATACCACTCTCCCGACCCCGCCTTGCTCTCCATGAAGGGCTGCTTATATACATTCATACAGACCGGATTAATTGGGATGCTCATGGCAAGGGCAGGATTGACGATGCCGGTGTACGGATCGAGAGACTTCGAAGCAGTTCCGCCGCCTCCCCCCCGCGCTGAAAACAATTAGCAACCTGCGCGCGGGGACGGGCGAAGCGGCGGCATCTTTGAGAGTGCCGACAACCGACTCACTAAACCAGCCAAATCTGGCGGGGCCAAACATTGGCTTAATGACCTGGTAGCCCGGCAGCAGCGTGAGTTCGCCCTTGGCCTGGGGGATGGGTTCGAGCAGCGCGCGAAACGCATGGACGATCTCCCGCGGGTCGCTGCTGGCTGCGCAGAGGCGCTCCAGTTGATTGAGGTTATAGTGATAGACCGCAATGCGGATATCCATTCCATTGTGTTGTAAGACCTCGCGGGTGGTCGCTTCATCCCAGTTGTCGAGAAATTCGTAATCGGCCTTTGGGTCCCAGGGGAACCAGCGGAGAGAGTATTCAGCCGGCGGCTTGGGGGTGGTGTCAAACAGCAGGATCAGTTCGAGCGGAAGCGGGTGTTCGGTACGGGGGCTTTCGAAGGTGGTGAACGGGCGCGGATGTCCGTCCTCGCGGAGGATGAAGTCGGAGGGCTGGAGGTCGGCAGCGAAGTACTTGCCGCGCTCGACGTGGAACGGAACGAGCACGAGTTTGGCGTTTGAATTAAACGTGGGGGCGGCGGGTTCCTGCGCGAGAAGCGCGGCTGCGAGGAGAACCGATGCGCAGATGCGATGCAATTTGTGGGGCATCGTCAGGGATGGTTGCCTTTGGCGAATTCCATGGTACATCGAACCGTGACCGGCTGGCCGTCTTTGATGGCGGGCTGGAATTGCCAGCCGCGCACGATGCGGATGACTTCGCTTTCGTGCGCGGGGCTGGTGGATTTTATGATGTGGAGATTAGCGGGTGCGCCGTCCGGGAAAACGTCGAATGAGAGGGCGACTGAGCCGGTTTCTCCGGTGGCCGCGTACATGGGCGGATAGGGCGCCGCGGTCAGAATCGGTCTGGCTGTGCCGTCTGGGGAATCGAAGGCGACGCGGGTGGGCGTCCACGCGCCGGGATCTGTGAGGAGGCGGAAGTCGACCTCGACATTCACGCTGACGGGTACGGGCATCCCGTCTTTCACGCCTGGCTTAAAGCGCCATTGGCTGACGGCTGCGATGGCCGCCTGATCCAGACCCAGACCGGGCGAGGTGAGGGCACGGACGTTGCGCGGTTCGCCATCTTCGCCGACGGTTAGGGTGATGCTGACTGTCCCGTTTAATTTCGCCAGTCTCGCTTCTTCGGGATATTGGGGATCGACTTTGGTGGCGAGCTGGGGCTGGGTTGGAGTTGGCTGGCTGAAGGCGGTTGCGCAGATGAAGGCCAGGGCGGCGGCTGGTAACCGCATTTCCAAAGGATATCAGGGATTGAGGTCAGCGCTTCGGGTCGCTCAGTGTGCGGTTCCGAACGGTGAATGCGATCTCAAAAACTGGTCTGTGCCAGGATAGGAGTTTACCTTTTTATGAGACTATCTACTTGTTTCACGGCGGTGACCCTTGCGTTGATGGCGGTGGGCGCGGCTTCGGCGCAGCAATCGGACAGCGAGTTTGCGGTGAGCGTGGGGTCGCTGAGCGGCAGCAATCCGAATGTGTCACCCGGCCCGCTCGTGCTGGGTTCGAGTGTGGTATTTGGCGCCAATTATGCGCGTAAGTTCAGCGATAAGAAGAGCTGGGCGTCGCTCTACTGGGAGATCAATGCGCTGGGGAGTCCGTTCCGGCATCTTTCGGGCTCGCCTGCTTCAGCGACGAGCGATATCCGCAGCGTTTTTGTGACGCCTGGAGTGCGGATGCAGTTTTCGTCGCAGGAGAGGATTACGCCGTGGGTGGACGCGGGGGCTGGTTACGCGTTTTACGATTCGAGTGGCACGGATATTGCCGGCGCTGCGGTGCGGTCTTCGGGGAACACGAATACTTATGCTATCGAGTTTGGCGGCGGCGTGGATATTGTGGCTAGCAAGACTTATGTGATCCGTGGCGCGGTGCAGGGATTTTATACGGGCGATCCGAATTATGGCGTTCCCGCTACGGGCGGCCAGTTTAATTTTGTGATCAGTGGTGGGATTGTTTGGCGATTCGGTAAGTAGTTTTCAGCTATCAGCTTTCACGCGGTTTTGTCTGCTGACCAGCATAAGGCGTTGAGCGGGCATTCGGCGCATTTGGGTTTTCGTGCTATGCAGATGCCTCGGCCGAAGTGAATCATCTGGTGCGAGAACTGGATCCAGTGTTCGCGCGGGATGATTTTCATTAGGTCCTGCTCGATTTTTACGGGGTCGGTATTTTTGGTTAGCGCGAGGCGGTTCGAGATGCGCTGTACGTGGGTGTCGACTACGATTCCTGAGGCGATTCCGAAGGACGTGCCCAGCACCACGTTGGCGGTTTTGCGCGCGGCGCCGGGTACGGTGATGAGTTCTTCGAGCGTTTTCGGAACTTCGCCGTGGAAATCTTTCAGGATCTTTTTTGCCGCGCCGATTACCGATTTGGCTTTGTTGTTGAAGAAGCCGGTGGAGCGGATATCGTTGGCGAGAACTTCCTGGCGGGCGGCGGCGAAGTCCTGTATGGTGGGGTATTTTTCGAAGAGGCCGGGCGTGACTAAGTTGACGCGCACGTCGGTGCACTGCGCGGAGAGAATTGTCGCTACGAGTAGTTCCCAGGCGTTGCGGTGATGCAGGGCGCAGACTACGTTGGGATAGGTTTTGTCGAGGATGCGGATGATTTCTTCGGTCCGCTTGGGCGTGTTCTTTTTAGCTGGCATTATTCGTACCTCAGCACTTCTACTGGTGTGATTCTCGTGGCATTGCGCGCCGGATAAATTGTCGCCAGCAGGCTGACGCCGATGGCTGCGCCTGCTATCCAGAGGGCATCCTGCGGCCTTGCCTTGAAGGGCACGAAGCTCAGCGCGTAGATCGATTCGTCGAGGCCGATCCAGCGGTAGGTGTTGGCGAAGTAGCAGAAGGCGTAGCCGGTGATCATGCCCAGGATTGTGCCGGTGATGCCGATCATGGCGCCCTGCATGATGAAGATGCGCCAGATTTGAGCGCGGCGCGCGCCCATCGACATGAGCACTGCGATGTCTTTGAATTTCGTGAGCACGATCATGGTGAGCGCGATGAGAATGTTCAGGGCGGCTACGACTTCGATCAGGCCGATGGTGATGAAGGTGACTTTGCGCTCCATTTTCAGGGCGTCGAAGAGCTGGCTGTTTTGGTCTTCCCAGTTTTTAGTCATGTAGCGGTTGCCCGCCATTTGTTCGGCTGCTTTCGCGACTTGCGGCGCGAGGTTCGGGTCATCGGCACGGAGTTCGATGTCGTTGACTACGTCGCCGGAGGACATCAGGTTTTGCACGGTGGGCAGAGCGGTGAAGGCGTAGTGGTCGTCGAAATCGTAAAAACCGGATTCGAAAATACCGGTCACACGAAAGCGCACGGTTTTGGCGGTGGCGCCGTATAGCGGGGTGATTGTGCCCTGAGGGTCAATGATCGTCACCACGTCATTCGCCGACAGTCCGGTATCGAGAGCGGCCTTCGAGCCGAGGACGATGCCGGGTAGTCCACCATCGTCAGGGAGTCCGTCCAGCGAGCCGCTTTTGAGATGATGCAGAGCCTCGCTGGTATCGAGTTCGGCCTGTTTATCGATGCCTTTTAGCGCGACGAAGCCGTTACCCTGCGGGCCGGAAATGATCACCTGATCGTAAAGCACGGGCGCTACGGCTACTACGTGCGGTAAGGTGCGCAGCTTCGCGGTTAGTTCGCGCCAATCGGCAATGCCCTGACTTGTATCCCTGCGTTCGAGGTTGACGTGCGCGGTGGCGCTGAGAAGGCTGCGCTGCAGCATGTCGCGAAACCCGTTGTTGACGGCCAGCGAAATCACTAGCGCCATCACGCCGGCCCAGACTCCGATCACGGAGATGACCGTTACGACGGAGACTACTTTTTCTTTGCGCCGGGCTCGCAGGTAGCGGGCGGCCACGAACCATTCGAATGAGGTGGAACTCATTTTATCCGCCCAGGCGGCGAAGTTTTTCCGCCATGCCGATTTCGCCTTCGGGGCGCAGGAGCGGGAAGAGAATGACGTCGCGAATGGATTGCGAATTGGTGAGGAGCATGGTGAGGCGGTCGATGCCGAGGCCTTCGCCGGCGGTGGGCGGCATGCCATAGGAGAGCGCGCGGAGGTAGTCTTCGTCCATCTGGTGGGCTTCGTCGTCGCCGCGTTCGCGCATGGCGAGCTGGCCTTCGAATCGGCGGCATTGCTCGATTGGATTGTTGAGCTCGGTGAAGGCGTTGCCGATTTCCATGCCGGCGATGAAGATTTCGAAGCGATCGACCATCGTGGGGTCGTCCGGATTGTTGTTGGCGAGCGGCGAGATTTCGATCGGGAATTCGTAGACCATTGTGGGTTGGATTAGTTTTCTTTCGGCGTGGATTTCGAAGAGGTGTGCGAGGGCTTCGCCTGCGGTGGCTTTGCCGGTTGTATTGATCAGCCACGCGGGATCGCAGATGTCGTCGATGGCGGGTGCGTTGTCGCCGTCCCAATATTCGATGACGGCTTCGCGCATGGTCATGCGGCGGAGACTGCTGAAATCGAGGGTGAGATCGCCGTAGGGGACGTGGGTGCTGCCGATGGCGTCGATGGCTAGCTGGCGGAGAAGCGTTTCGGTGAAATCCATCAGGCCGCGGTAATCGGTATAGGCCTGGTAGAACTCGATCATGGTGAATTCGGGATTGTGGCGCGTCGAGATGCCTTCGTTGCGGAAGTTGCGGTTGATTTCGTAGACGCGGTCGAAGCCGCCGACTACGAGGCGCTTCAGATAAAGTTCGGGCGCGATGCGCATGTAGAGATCGATATCGAGCGTGTTGTGATGCGTGACGAAAGGGCGCGCGGCGGCGCCACCGTAGATGGCCTGGAGCATCGGAGTTTCGACTTCGATGAAGCCGCGGGCTTCGAGCTGCGCGCGGATGGAGGAGATGATTTTCGCGCGTGTGACGAAGATGTTGCGGACTTCGGGATTCGCGATGAGATCGAGATAGCGCTGGCGGTAGCGCGTTTCCACGTCTTCGAGGCCGTGGAATTTTTCGGGCATCGCGAGGAGAGTTTTTGAGAGGAATTCGAGCTTCTCTACGTGCAGGCTCAGTTCGCCGGTGCGTGTGCGGAAGAGATAGCCTTCGGCGCCGAGGATGTCGCCGAGGTCGAGCAGGGTGAAGAGGGCGTAGTCGCGTTCGGGTACGCCATCTTTGCGGATGTAGAGCTGGAGTTTGCCGCCGTTTTGCTGGATGTGGAGGAAGCCGGCTTTGCCCATGGGGCGTTTGGTTTGCACTCGGCCGGCAACTTTTACACGGATTTCGGGCGTCAGTTCTTCGGCGGTTTTCGCGGAGTAGTCGCGCAGGATTTCGGGTACGGTGTGGGTGAAATCGAAACGCTTTCCGAAGGGCGAATAGCCGAGGGCTTCGATTTCATGTATGCGCGCGACGCGCTGCTCAAATAGTCCGTCTTCCAGCGACAAATGGGGCTCTCCTCGATTTTGGGACTGCTGTTCGTGCGGTCCGGCGAATGTTTTATTATCTCCAATGATAGTGATGCGGTGCGCGGGAGATCGGTTATTATGGGGATTCGTTTTAAATAAAAGCTGCCCAAAGTCTGCGCTTGATTCGCTCCATTTCCATCATCGTCCCGGCGTACAACGAGCAGGCGAGGCTGCCGGAAACGATTCGGCGGATACAGACGTACCTTGCCGGCAGCGAGTGGGTTTTCCATGAGATTGTGATTGTGGATGACGGGTCCACGGACAGGACTGTGGAGGTGGCGTCGGCGTTTGTGCAGGAGAATTCGAACGTGCGCGTACTGCGGAATCCGGGGAATCGCGGCAAGGGATATTCGGTGCGACACGGGATGCTGGAGGCGCGCGGGGAGTGGCGGCTGTTTACGGATGCGGATTTATCTGCGCCGATTGAGGAGATCGAGCGGCTGTGGGCGGCGATGGGGCGGGATGATTCGCAGGTTGCGATTGGGTCGCGCGCGCTGGATCGTTCGCTGATTGGCGTGCATCAGCCGGGGATGCGGGAGACTGCGGGGAAAGTTTTCAATGCGGTGATGCGGCGGGTGGTGGGGCTGCCGATTGCCGATACGCAGTGCGGGTTCAAGTTGTTTCAGGGTGCGGCGTCGCTGGAGATTTTTCGGCGGCAGACGCAGGAGCGGTTCGGGTTCGACGTGGAGATTTTATTTATTGCGAAAAAGCATGGGTATCGGATATCGGAAGTGCCGGTGCGGTGGAATCATGTGGATGGCAGCAAGGTGGGGATGTTGACTGGGCTGCATGCTTTTTCGGAGCTTGCGGCGGTGCGGTGGAATGATTTGATGGGGAAGTATCGATAGGGGCGCGAGAAAATCGGCAGGCGAAACCGCCTGCCCCACCTTGGATCTGCCACGTGATGGAACGTGGAAATTATTTGGGATTTTGGGCGGCGGCTTTGCATTGCTCGAAGCCGTTTTGGAATAGGAAGACTCCTTCCCAGGTGCCTGGGGCGGATTGGTTTGGTGAGGCTTCGCGGCAGAGCTTTTGAGCCTGCATGGCGGCTTCGTGCCAGGCATTTAGGTTGTTTTCGAGGACTCCTGTTGTGCCCGCTAACATGATTGCGCAGACGATGAGCGTGCGTTTTTCTGCGGCGATTGCGAGGCTTCCGATCAGCAGGGCGAAGGGCGCTGCGGCCAGATACAGAATGCGCGAGCCTAGTTCGGACTGTCCGATTAGTACTAAATGGATAGCGGGTAAGACTGCGCAGCACGTTGCGGGTATCAGGTAGAGTTGCTTTTTGCTTCCGGTGGCCGCGAGGTAGAGGATGCCTAACAGGCTCGCGGTTAGCGCGAAGGGCAGCCACCATGATGCGGGTGCGTCCCAGTTGAGGGGGACGAGGAGGATGTCCCAGATTCTGAGGAGGACGCCTTTGGCTGCGGTCAGCAGGTGGAGCGAGAGGATGGCTGGTTGTTTGGTGGTGGGGTCGAGGTAGCCGCCGGGGCCGTGGAAGAGGTGCCAGCGCCAGGCGAATAATGCGGCGCAGACGGCGACGGCACCGAGCAGATAGCGGCGGAATTGGCGTGCGGGCCAGAGGACGAAGAACGCGATGAGCGGCAGGGCGTAGGCGCTTTCTTTGAACAGAATGCCGACTGCTGCGAGTGCGAGGCTTGGGATGATTTTTTTGTTCAGGGCGAGGATGATGCTGCCGAGAACGCAGGCGGAGGCGAGGAGATCGCAGTTGCCGGCGGTCCATAGGGCGGCTTCGGGGCGTGTGCCGTTTAGGCCGAAGACGAGGGTGGCGACGATGGCTGCCGTTCGATTGCGCCAGAGTTTCCATGCGAGGAGAAATACGAGTGCCGCGTTCAGGAGATGGAGCGCGAGGCCGACGGCGTGCCAGATCAGCGGGCTGGCGCCGGCGAAGGATTTTACGAACTGGTAGTAGAGTGTGCCGAGTGGACGGAAAGATCCGTCGCCGCCGGGTGCGTGGAGTGAGGCCAGAAATACGTTCCAGTTGAATGAGGGGACGTTCAGGAGGATGTAATCGTCGCTGAGGAAGGGGTCGGTGAGATTGCGGGCGAAGGCGAGGGCGATCAGGGATAACGCGATGGCCAGGTGGATGCGCGGGAATTTATTGGAGTGCGGGGTGGCGGATGATTGCGGGATCAGACAGAGCAGGCCGAGGATTGCGAGCCAGAAAATGTTCTCGGTTGCGAAGGGCGAATTTACCGGGTGGAACGGGCCGAGCGAGGATCTGAGCGCCAGAATTGCGATGGCGACCGCGGCGACGGAGGCGAGCAGACGGCGTGCGGTGAATGACATGATGGAAGGACAGCCTTCATGTTAACGTTCATCCACAATTTTGTGCCTGGGAAGTTGTCTTCTACAGTTCTGGTGCTGCATGGGCAGGGCGGCGATGAGAACGATCTGTTGCCAATCGCGCGGGCGCTGGCTCCGGGGGCTGCGTTTCTGAGTCCGCGGGGCAAGGCGGTTGAGGCGGGGATGGCGCGGTTCTTTGCGCGGGTGTCGCCGGATGTTTTCGATGAGACGGAAATTCGTACACGGACGGCGGAGCTGGCGGAGTGGATTGGTGCGGCTGTCGCGGAGTATAAGCTTGACGCTTCGAAAGTGTTTGCGTTGGGTTTTTCTAATGGCGCTAGTATTGCGGCGTCGACGATGTTGTTGCATCCGGGGGTGCTGGCTGGTGGATTGCTGCTGCGTCCGAGGACGATTGTGGAACCTTCGCCGCTGCCGGATCTGAAAGGTGCGCCTGTGCTGGTGCTTTCGGGGCAGAAGGATGAGAAGATGCCGCAGGGTTCTGGTGAGTATCTCGGGCGGCTGCTTGGACGGGCCGGCGCGGCGGTTGAGATGGGGCTGGTGGATGCGGGGCACGATTTGACGCCGCAGGATTTTGCTGCTGGGCAAACGTGGTTCGGGAAAGTGCTTCCGACGGTCTAGTGGGCTACGAGCATCTTGCGATGCTCTTTTAGGATGCAGCGGTCCATCACGACTTCGAGGCCGGCGGCGCGGGCTTTCGCAGCGGCTTCTTCGTGGATGACGCCTTCCTGCATCCAGATACATTTCGCGTGGATGCGGATTGCGGTGTCCACAATTTCGGGGACGAATTCGGAGCGGCGGAAGATGTCGACGATGTCGATCGGATCGGGGATTTCATCGAGGGTGGCGTAACACTTCTCGCCGAGGACTTCGGTTTCTTTCGGGTTCACCGGGATGATGCGGTAACCGGCGGACTGCATGTACTCGGAGACACTGTAGCTCGGGCGCCAGCGGTGACCAGACAGGCCTACCACTGCGATCGTCTTAGCGTTTTTTAGCAGCTGGTCGTTTATTTTCATGGCCCCGCTTCTCATCCAGCTTTTCGCCCATCGTCGCGAGACGCATGAGCTTTGTGACTTCTTCCGCGGTCAGGTAGCGGTAGCCGCCTTTTTCGAGCGGTCCCAGTTCCACGTTACCTATCCGGACACGTCGCAATTTTTCGACCAATCGTCCGAAATGTTTG
>Ga0207109_1210_pt1 | contig 12877 bp, 9 predicted proteins | sample Alteio_BWMinHeat_73_FD_153584 | JGI IMG/M metagenome (GOLD analysis project Ga0207109, IMG submission 153584) | Enriched cells from forest soil in Barre Woods Harvard Forest LTER site, Petersham, Massachusetts, United States -... | ecosystem: Environmental > Terrestrial > Soil > Temperate forest >... | reverse complement strand
AAGGGGCGGCATGGGAGAAGCGCGTATCTCAGGTCAGAATGCTGGTGTTGCTGTCATCTACTCAGGGGCCGGGGACCGTCTCCCCACCAGCACGGACGTGGGCGGAAGGTGCAGCAGCGGTCACGGGCTTGCCACGGCTGGCGACCCGATCCCGGTCGTTAATCCACCGGGTGATCTCATCTTCACGCCACGCAATGCCGCGTCCGCCGCCAAGATCAACGGGGGCAGGGAATTCGCCCGCAGCCACCTTTTGGTAGATCGATGATCTGCCATAGCCGGTGCGGCGCATGACCTCCGGGAGCCGGTGGAGAGAAGTAGTTGATCTGGGCACCTGAGTTGCGACGATGGCCTTCATTTCGCTGATCAGCTCATCGCGAAATTTGGCAAGGTCTTGCTGTGTTATTGGCGGGTGCTGCTGGACTGGGGAGGAACGCATTAGACCTCCATCTGGCAAGGGACTGGATTATTCCTTACAAATGAACATCTATGCGGTGGGAGTACGCTAACCAGCGTAAAATGCACTTGTCAAGAGCCAAATGCATCCAACTATATCCTATTGATCCACTTACACTTATTTACATATTATTATGAATATTATTATCTCGTTTTTTGTTAAAGAAGTGTTACTCGCTATGCCACGGGGCGCATAGCTATTACCCTTCCGCCGCTCTGCACCTGCTCCAAATAGTCTGACCAGTCTTGCATCAGCTTTGTTCGCGACTCCAAGTACAAGGCATGGTTATAAGCGGCGCTCACGGCATTGCGCGGCATGTGCGCCAACTGCAACTCAATGTGGTCATGGTTGTAGCCCTGCTCATGCAGCAAGGTCGAAGCAATCCCTCGGAACCCATGCCCTGTTTGCTCGCCCTGATACCCCATTCTTTTCAGAGCCATCAGAATCGTATTGTTACTCATCGGTTTCCGGTGGTCGTTCTCGCCGGGAAAGACTAGCTCGCCCTCACCCATGCCGCGCAGGGTGCGTAGAATCTCAACTGCCTGCCGCGAGAGTGGCACAACGTGCGGCTTTCCTGCCTTCATGCGTTCTGCTGGTATGTCCCACCGTGCCGCTTCAAGATCAAACTCGCTCCATGGTGCTTCGACCAGTTCGCTGGTGCGAACGAACGTCATGGCGAGCAGCTTCATTGCAAGGCGAGTCATGTTCTTGCCCTGATAAGACTCGATTGCGCGAAGCAATGCGGGAAGCTCCTTCGCATCGACGCGAGCGTAGTTTTCCTTCTTCCGCGCCTTGAGGATGTCACGCGGCTTCACGTCTGCGGCGGGGTTACGCGAGGCGTAACTGTGAGCGACGGCGTATCGAAATATCTGGCTTGTCGTCTCCAATACACGTTTTGCGATCTCCCGCGCTCCACGCTCTTCGACCGCCTTGACCATCTTCACAATCTCGGGCGCAGTGATTTCCGCGACAGGCCGCGCCCCAAGAGCAGGGAGTATGTCAGCCGTCATGCGCCGTTCGACATAACCCGCATGTCGCTCCGTCTGAGCTTCACTCCAGTGCTCCAACCAAAGGCCCGCTACGGTCTGAAATGATCCCTCGGTGCTGGCCTTCTCTGCCGTCTTCTCTGCTTTGCGCTCTGCCATCGGATCAACGCCAGAAGCCAGCAGTTGCCGCGCTGCCCGATGCCGCTCGCGTGCCATAACAAGAGGCACATCTGGATAAGCCCCCAGCGCCATCAATTTCTCTTTGCCCCGGAAACTGTACTTGTAGTGCCACAGCTTCCCGCCGCCCGGTTGCACCAGCAGGAACAGGCCGCGCCCGTCTGTGAGCTTGTAGGGCTTTTCGGCCAGTTTAGCCTTGCGGATCGCCGTATCTGTGAGAACCATCGAGAGAGCCATGATCTACCCCGTTTCTACCCCTTTTTGGAATCTACCCCGTTTGATAAACAGGGTAGATCGGAAACTACCCCGAAGTCTACCCCGTTTGAAACGATGCTTCTCAATGGATATTGGTAGACGTCAGTGGATAGATTATCCACGTAATATGCAGATATTAAATATGTAATCCACGAATATGGTGGATGCAGATGGATTGCATTGGATGTCTTTGGAAGGAGGTATGGCGGAGAGGGTGGGATTCGAACCCACGTTAGAGTTTCCCCTAAACACGCTTTCCAAGCGTGCGCCTTCAACCACTCGGCCACCTCTCCTTGGAATGGTTGTCTACTTGAATTTAACACAGTGCTTGGGCGCGGACGCTGGGCTGGGCTTTGCCCAGGCATCAGTCTGAAATCGTTTACTTCCGCAACTGCTCTGAGGTATAGTGGCGCGTTGATTCACTGCGCGCCGGTCGCCAACCGGCTTGGTCATTTACTGCATTCCACTGAGGACCCCCATGCCTTTCATCTCGCGCCGCGATCTGCTCTCCTCGGGTCTGGCTCTTACTGCGTCTTCCGTTTTGACCCGTTCCGCATGGGCGCGAAGCGCTGCGGCCATGGCTGACTCATTGCCCGCGGGTTCGCCGCACGCCACCCCTGCCGTGGCGCCGCGCGAGCAGTTTCTCTTCGACTTCGGATGGAAGTTCACGTTCGGCCACGGCGCCGACCCTGCACGCGATCTCAACTTCGGCTTCGGCCAGGGTGATTTCGCCAAGACCGGAGATTTCCAATTCTCCAAAGCAGGATTCGACGACTCGAAGTGGCGCACGCTCAACCTGCCCCACGACTGGGCCGTTGAACTCCCCTTTGTCCGCGACGACGCGAAGATCGGTGACGACGTTCCGATGCAGTCGCATGGTTACAAGCCTCTCGGCCGCCGCTATCCTGAGACCAGCGTTGGTTAGTACCGCCGCGAATTCGAAATCCCAGCCAGCGACCTTGGCCGGCGTATCACGGTCGAGTTCGACGGAGTCTTTCGCAGTGTGCTGGTCTTCGTCAACGGCTGCTTCGTGGGGCGCAACGACAATGGATACGCGCCCTTCCACTTCGACCTCAGTGATTTCCTCACCTACGGCGCAAAGAACCACATCGTCGTCCGTGTGGACGCGAGCTTTGGCGACGGTTGGTTCTACGAGGGCGCCGGCATCTACCGCCACGTCTGGCTCACCAAGACCGAATCGCTTCACCTGGGCAGGTGGGACAGCTATGTGCGTCCCGAAATCAAGGGCAACACTGCAAAGCTTGCACTTGGCGCCGTGGTCATCAATCAAGGCAAGGACCCGCAACCTATCGATGTCGAATGGCAGATATTCGACGCGAAAGGGAAGACGCTGCCGGGCATCGGCAGTGCCTCGCGGTCCGCACCGCTTCGGCCCGACGAATCCGGAGAGTTCACGGCAGAAATCGAAATCCCCAATCCTGCGCTGTGGTCGGCCGACGAGCCCAATCTCTACTCGGCAATCGTGTCAGTCAAGTCGGGCGGCAAAGTCCGCGACGCGGAACGCATCACGTTCGGTGTGCGCTCAGCTGTCTTCGACGCCGGGAAAGGCTTCTCGCTCAACGGAAAATCGATCAAGATTCAGGGCACCTGCAATCATCAGGACCACGCCGGAGTCGGCGCGGCGCTTCCTGATCGCCTGCAGTGGTTCCGGCTGGGCGTCCTGCGAGAAATGGGCGGCAACGCCGTCCGCACTTCGCACAACATGCCCACGCCCGAGTGGGTCGAAGCCTGTGATCACATGGGCATGATGATGATGTGCGAGACACGCCAGATGAGTTCCAGTCTCGAAGGACTTGCGCAACTCGAAGGCATGGTCAAGCGCTATCGCAATTCGCCGTCGATCATCCTCTGGTCCATCGGCAACGAGGAATTCCTGCTCCAGGACACAATGGCGGAACAGGGCGCTAGAATCGCCGCAACGATGGTCCGCCGCTGCCACGAACTCGATCCCACGCGCCCCGTCTCGGCTGCGGTGAATGCGGACAACGAAAAGGGTGTCTCAGATGCGCTCGACGTCATCGGGTTCAACTACCATCTGGAGTTTCCCGACGGATTTCACAGGAAGCATCCCAATAAGGCCGTCTATGGTTCGGAGACGTCGAGCGCCATCGCTACGCGCGGCATGTACACCACGGACACGCTTCGCAATCTGATGAACAACTACGACGGCGTGGTGCCTTGGGGCGAATCCGCCGAAGAATGGTGGACCTTTTACGGCTCGCGCGACTGGCTGGCCGGCGGCTTCGCCTGGACCGGCTTTGATTATCGCGGCGAGCCCACGCCTTACGGCTGGCCTTCCATCAACTCGCAATTCGGCATTGTGGACATGTGCGGGTTTCCCAAGGACATGTTCTATTACTACAAAGCATGGTGGGGCACGGAGCCGTCGCTGCATGTGTTTCCGCACTGGAACTTCGTGGGCAGGGAAGGCGACGAGATCCCCGTATGGGTCTACACCAACCTCGAAGAGGTCGAACTCTTCGTTAATGGCAAGAGCCTCAGCAGCCAGAAGGTCCCCCACCTCGGCCACGTCGAGTGGAAGGTGAAATACGAGCCAGGCTCCATCGAAGCGCGTGGTTCCAGGGGCGGACAGGTTGTCCTCAGCGAAAAGCGCGAAACCACCGGACCCGCCGTCTCAATCCGACTCACCGCCGATCGCAGTGAGATCAACGCTGATGGCGAGGACGTCGCGGTGCTCAAGGTTGAAGCTCTCGACAAGGAAGGCCGCCCTGTTCCCACCGCCGGCAATCTGGTCGGGTTCAAGATCTCCGGAGAGGGCTCGCTGATCGGCGTGGGAAACGGCGATCCCAACTGCCAGGAGAGCGACAAGGAGCCAAGGCGTTCGCTATTTAACGGCCTCGCGCAAGTCATCGTGCAATCGACGAAGCGTCCCGGCGAAATTCGGATTGAGGCGGTTAAAGAAGGTTGGGATGGCACCGAACTAACCCCCGCCAAAATCGCCATCACCACGATGCGTGCCGAGTTGCGACCGTCAGTTCCCGAGCCGCGCGCCAGGACGTGACGCACGGCTCCGAACGCACCGTGCCCCATCCTTTCGCCTTCTTTCTGGCGAAAGGGTGGGGAACACAACGGCGCGCTCAACTCCGCGCGTTCTTCGCCACAACCAATAACTCGTCCACCTCGTCGTACCCACACGGAATCTCGATCCCGTCGATGGTGGCCCCGGCCTTCAATAGAGCCTGCACCGATTCCGGCGTGCGCCTGCGCTTCCAGTACGAATCCACGCACGCCTTCACCGCCAGCGCAAGAGCCGTTCGTCCTTGTCCATCCAGTGCATTCACGGGCGCACCGCGCTCGATCAGCAGCTTCACTGTCTCTGGCCACATCCGCCACGCGGCCGCATGCAGCGCGGTAGAGTCCCTGGCGAGATCCCAATATCCATCTCCGTGGCGAAACAGCGCGCTTACATTAACATCCAGATCCAGCAGGCGACGTACCCCTTCCGTGTTGCCATTCGCAGCAAATTCCGCCAGCAGCGTTCCACCGTCGGCCACAAGCTGCTTGACGAGATCTGGTTCGCGCGTCGTTAGGTCGTTGATTGCTGCATCGTCAGCCACTGCGCACGCCGCGATCAATCGATCCACTCCCTGCAATTGCCACTCTATTCCTCGGTCGGCCAGCAAACGCAGCACATCGCCGCGCCCCCTGTGCGCCGCGATCTCAGTTGCCGAGTGACCATCGCGACCCCTCACTGCCGGATCGCCGCCGTGATCGAGCATCAGCGCAATGTTGGCCAGCAGGTTATCGCGCCGCAGCGCCTGGTGCAGTCCTGTGTAGCCCCAGATGGTGTTTGCATTCGGATCGGCACCATGCTCGAGCACCAGGCGAATGCCCTCCGTATCGTGCCAGTCGGCCTTTCGCAGCAGTAGTGTCGACATGCTCGTGCTGTTCAGCTTGCCGCTCTCGAGCAGCGCCTTCACTGCGCTCAGATCGTAGTCCTCCACCGCGTGATATGCCGTCTCTTCGTCGTTGGGATCCGCACCGTATTCAAGCAGCAGGCGCGTTACGCCTTCGTGGTGTGCAACCCCGGCTGCTCCGTAGATCGCACTCTCGAGGACCGGCCGGGGATTGGGGTGATCGATCATCTCGTACCAGCCCGTGTTGGCGCTGGCTCCCGCATCGAGAAGCGTCCTCGCCGTTCGCACAAATGCGTCGGATCGTTCCCGATCGATGCGTAGGTACCGCGAAAAGCACAGATGCGTGAGCGCATCCCATTCATACGGGCCGCCCTTGGCGGTCGCATTGGCGCTGTCCCGCGCCAGAAATGTCCGCACTCCCTCCTCGTCGCCAAGAACCGCGGCGGTATGGATGTTGGCCTTCGTAACCTGCGGATGCCGCGCCAGGATCAACTCCGCTTCGTCCAGAGTTCCGAAACTATGCGAAATTTCGCGCGATGCGGACGCAGCTCGAAGGAAGGCATTGACGGGATCATCGAGCCCAGCCACCGATCGCTCCAGGTTTAACGTCGTGATGTGAGCCGTGAATTTTGGCCAGCTCTCAAACCCATGTTCGCGCGCGATCACCAGTTGCGCGTCGGTAAGCGCCACCCGCTTCGACGATTCATCGCTCGCGGACGCGAATCGCGGATGATGCCGCTGCACACGCGCCAGAGCATCCAGATTTCCCGCCGCGCAGTCGCGCGCAAGATCCTTGGCCTGTTTTTTGTATTGTTCGAGATTGGGACGAGCGGGTAATTCTCTTTCAGGCATACGAAGCTCCTTTCGTTATGTGACTGGAGTCCGCACCGTCAGGCTGAAAGAAGATTCGTCAAATTGTGTCTTGCAGAAGGTGGGCACGGCCCTTTCCGCGGACTGGATGCGCCCTTCGCGCTGCTACCAAGCTATGCGAGGGGATTCGCAAAAGTCAATCGCGCTCGTCACATTCAGCGCGCGAACGTCCCCGAAATCATCAGGCCGTTTTCGTCCGTCTCCGCATCCTCGAGCGTGTCTTTCAGCAGATCGCGGAATGATGCCATCGCGGGCGAAACCCACTTGTCTTTGTGCCACAGGATATGGGTCTGAATATCGAGAGACGATCCTGCCCAATGCAACGCCTTGAACTGGTGCTGTCTTAACTCTTTCGCCACCGCGATGGCCGGCAGGAGCGCGATGCCCATGCCCGCGGCTACACACTGCTTGATTGCTTCCACGCTCGCAAACTCCGTCACATGTCCTGGCCGGATGTTCTGCATTGCCATCAGGCGATCGAGCTTGGCGCGGTATCCGCACCCATACTCGGTAAGCAGGAGTGTCTGCCCCGCCATGTCTGCCGGCTTCACGGTGCGCTGCCCGGCTAACGGGTGACTCCCGTGAGCCAGCATAAAGATGCGTTCGATGCGAAGCGGCATCGATTGAAACGCGGGGTTGGAGATGCTGTCTCGCATCTCGATGACCATGTCCACTCTTCCGGTCTCGAGCTCGACGGTCAACGTGTTGTCCAGGTGCGGGCGGAAGATCAGCTCCACATGCGGAAAGCGCCGGCGGAAGTTGCGCAGCAGTTGCGCCAGGCGATAGGTCACAATGCTTTCCGGCGCGCTGATGCGCAGCGGACCGCTCGGTTCCGATCCCGCCTTCACTGCGCGCTGCCCTTGCTCCATTGCGGCCAGCGCCTGCCCCGCAAACGGAAGAAATCGCTGCCCCGCATCGGTGAGGGTGACGCGGCGGCCCAGGCGATCGAACAGCGGCACTCCCAATTCTTCCTCCAGCGCCTTGATCTGCGCCGTCACATTCGACTGCACCGTGTGAACCCGTTCCGCCGTACGCGTGAAGTTGAGCTCTTCTGCGAGGATGCGAAAAATCTGCAGTTGACGGACTTCCATCGTCTATCTCCAATCGAGATGGACTCCATCCTATCAATCTATTGGACGAATACAAGAGGGAAGACCAAACTCTCTTCATCAGGCGAACAAAAAACGGCCTGAACTGGCCGCTTTTCCATCGCCCGGAGGTCAGCCCATGAGACTTCCCCTCTCATTCCGCGGACACAATCGGAATTTGTCGCAAGAAGCGGGTAGCGTCCCGGTCCGCTCCGCCGTGACTATTCACCGTATGGAATCACGGACCGCCTCCCCCGCATCCCGATTCGCTCGTCAAACCCGCACCATTGCCTTGTGGCTATTGCCGCTCGCGCTGATCGCCATGCAATGGTTCGCCGGCGGCACATCAGTTGAGGCGGCAGTCGTGGTCACGCCCCGGCTTGCGCTCGTGGTGTTTACTGATCACCGTATGGCCGACGATGAATGGAACGCCCTCTCCACGGCCCTGCAGCGTGGGTTTGAAAACCTGGCTTTGGAAACGCACTTCGCTTCGGGCGGATTCGATGTCGTTCGGGGAGACACGCTGGTCCCTGGCGTCGAGTTCGACGTCGCGGTGTCCATCTATCTCCACGGCGATTGCCGCCTCCTGGCGCAGCCCGGTCCATACACAGTGCACGGCGCGCTGGGATGGGTTCTGCGCGACCACGGGCATATCGAGCCTTTCATTCATGTCGATTGCGCGCGCATCGCCGAAGTCCTGGGACAGCATGTGCTGGGAATGAATCACGCCACACGGGACGCCGCCATGGCTGAAGCAATTTCGCGCGTCGTTCTCCACGAATGGTTGCACATCGCCACCCAGAACTCGGCACATAGCCGCGATGGAATATCGAAGCGGGCTTTCGCATTGAAGGATCTCATTCCAAACTACTCGCACGGGATCGCGCCATCGGGCAATGGCAAGTAGCCCCCTGCTGTGAGCCATCGTTCCCTGCCATCCATATACAGTAGGGAAATGGCCCACGAGCTAGCCGTCCAATCCGACTGGAGAAGGGAACTGCGCACCATGCTCGCGCTGGCCATTCCCGTCGTGCTTAGCGAGCTCGGATGGATGGCCCAGGGCGTCGTGGACACCATCATGGTAGGCAAACTCGGGCCCGCGGCCATTGGCGCGGTGGCCGTCGGCAATGCCGTCTACTACGTGCCCTCACTCTTTGGCATCGGCATCCTTCTCGGGCTCGACACGCTGGTCTCGCACGCCTACGGCCGCAACGATCACGACGCCTGTCATCATTGGCTGGCGCAGGGAGTCTACCTTGCCTGCATCGCCACGCCGCCACTGATGCTGCTCATCGCAGCGGCGAGCTACGGCTTTGCGCGCTTCGGCATCACGCCCGAAGTGGCCGGCCTCTCCGGCGGTTATCTGCGCATCCTCAATTTCGGCACGCTGCCTCTGCTGCTTTACGGAGCCGCGCGCCGCTATCTCCAGGGTGTCGGCCAGGTCCGCGTCATCACGGTCACGCTCATCATCGCCAACCTCGTGAACTGGATCGGCAACTGGGTCCTCATCTACGGCAAACTCGGCCTGCCCGCCCTGGGCGTTAACGGCTCCGCGATCTCCACCTGTCTTGCCCGAGTCGGCATGGCGGTCGCCCTCATTGGTTTTGCCTGGCGCTATGAACGCAGCCGCGGCCATCCGCTGTTTCGGCACTGGGCTCGTCCCAGCTTTCTGAAGCTACGCCAGCTCATGCGACTTGGTGCCCCTGCCGCAGGACAAATCGTCCTCGAAGTGGGAGCCTGGAACGCCGCCACCTTTGCCGCGGGCCTGCTCAACCCCGTCGCCCTGGCCACCCATTCCATCGCCCTCAACTACGCATCCGTCACCTACATGGTGCCGCTGGGAATGTCGGCCGCCGCCGCGGTCAGCGTCGGTCACGCCATTGGCGCCGGCGATTCACGGCGCGCCCGCCGCGCCGGATGGATGGCCATGGCCCTCGGCACCGGCTTCATGCTCCTCGCCGCCATCGTGTTTCTTCTTGCGCCGCGCCCGTTGATTGCTCTCTATACACTCGATCCGCGCGTCCTCGCTCAAGGCCCCGCCTTGCTGTACGTCGCCGCCGCGTTTCAGATCTTCGACGGGATCCAGACTGTCTCCACCGGCGCCCTCCGCGGCCTGGGCCAAACCCGAGCGCCCATGATTGCCAACTTTGTCGGCTACTGGATCTTCGGTCTCCCCCTCGGTTTCTTTCTCTGTTTCAGCTTGTATTGGGGCATTTACGGCCTCTGGATCGGCCTGACACTGGCCCTCGTGGTCATCGCCTCCACCCTGCTTCTCCGCTGGCGCAAGGAGAGCAACAGCCATCATGTAACTTATTGATGAACAATCCGTTGCCGGCAGGCCCACGGAGACGCCTCGATCTCGGTCACACCCCATGTCCCATTTCCGTACACTCCCGTACCCAACTTGTCATCCACCCATGGGACGCCGCGACTGCCAAGTGACTATAATCACAGGTGGGTGAAGACGATAGCATTTTCGGATAGGCTGCATCCCCTAAACCTCGACAGTAGAGTCATACCCTCCACCGCGGAGCATGACCCTGCACGATCTGTAAAGGACCTGCCTCCGGAGACGCCGTAACTCCATTAAGAAATTCATCGGAAGGGATTCCCGCCAAATGGCGACAGGAGACCTTGCCCTTGGTCAAGAACAGGGCGAACTAAGCGCGCGTGCGCGCATTGTCAACGACTTCAGCATTATCGTAGCAACGGTGAACGGGTCCGGCTCGCAATCCGCCAATAGCGTTCTGCTGAAAAGCATCTTCGGAATGGGAGTACCCGTCAGCGGTAAAAATCTCTTCCCGTCGAACATCGCCGGACTTCCCACCTGGTACACGATTCGCGCCAGCAAAGACGGTTATGTGGCCCGCACGCGCGATATCCAGGTCCTGGTGGCCCTCAACCTTGAAACCGCCAAAGACGACATCCTCGCTCTTCCCTCCGGCAGCGCCGCCATCTACGAAGAGAACATGAATCTCAAGCAGTACCGCAGCGATGTGGTCTGCTACCCCGTTCCCTTCGACAAGATCACAGCCTCCGTCTGCCCCGAGGCCAAGCTGCGCAAGCTGGTCAAGAACATGGTCTATGTGGGCGTCGTCGCCCAGATTCTTAACCTCGATCTGGGTGTCGTCGAGAAGGGCGTGCGCAAGCAGTTCGCCAAGAAGCAGAAGGTCTTCGACCTCAACTTCGGCGCCGTCAAGGCCGGGTACGATTACGCGCAGGAAAAGCTCGTCAAGCAGGATCCCTATTACATCGAGCCCATGAACCAGACCGCGGGCAAGATCATCATTGACGGCAACGCGGCTTGCGGCATGGGCGCGGTGTTTGCCGGCGTGACGGTGGTCGCCTGGTATCCCATCACGCCGTCCACCTCCCTGATCGAGGCCACCACTGACCTGCTCAAGAAGTTCCGTGTCACCCCGGAAGGCAAAGCCACCTTTGCTGTAGTCCAGGCCGAAGACGAGCTTGCCGCCATCGGCATGGTGCTGGGCGCGGGATGGGCGGGCGCGCGCTCCATGACCTCCACTTCCGGTCCCGGCATTTCGCTGATGGCCGAGTTCTCCGGCCTTGGCTACTTCGCCGAGATCCCCGGCGTCATCTTCGACGTGCAGCGCACCGGCCCCTCCACTGGCATGCCCACGCGCACCTCGCAGGCCGACCTGCTCTCCACCGCGTTCCTGTCTCACGGCGACACCAAGCACATCGTCCTGCTGCCGGGCTCCGTCAAGGAGTGCTTCGACTTCGGCTACCAGGCCTTCGACATCGCCGAGCGCTTTCAGACCCCCGTATTCGTGCTCACCGACCTTGACCTGGGCATGAACAACTGGATGTCTGAGCCGTTCGACTATCCCGACAAGCCTCACGACCGCGGCAAGGTGCTCACCGCGGAAGATCTCAAGCGCCTGGGCAGCTTCGGCCGTTATCGCGACGTCGACGGGGACGCCATCGGCTGGCGCACGCTGCCCGGCACGATGCATCCCAAGGCGGCCTACTTCACCCGCGGCTCCGGCCATAACGCGGCCGCCGGCTACACCGAGAAGCCTGACGAATACCAGGAAGTTATGGAACGCCTGACGCGCAAATTCGAAAACGCGCGCAAAGCGGTTCCCGCGCCCATCGCCGTCAAGGACGGCACTTCGAAGATCGGCATTCTCGCTTACGGCAGCTCCGACTTCGCCGTCCGCGAAAGCATGGACCAGATCAAGAGGGAACACAAGCTCGATCTCGACTACATGCGTATCCGCGCCTACCCGTTCGCGCACGACATCCACGACTTCGTGGCCTCGCACGAGCGCGTCTACGTCGTCGAACAGGATCGCGATGCGCAACTCGGCAGCCTGCTCAAACTGGACCTCCCGGCCGAGCAGGTCGTCAAGCTGCGCAGCATTCTCCACTACAACGGTCTGCCCATCGATGCCCGCAGCGTTACCGATGAGTTCGTGACCAAGGAGGGCCTCTAATGGCAACCGCTACCCCCACATCCGCACCCGGTCCCAAGCTCAATCACATCGGCCTTCCCATCGTTGAATACCGCGGCGGCAAATCCACGCTCTGCGCCGGATGCGGCCACAACGCCATCTCCGAGCGCATCATCGACGCCATGTTTGAAATGGGCGTGGAGCCCGAGCGCGTGATGAAGATGAGCGGTATCGGCTGCTCCTCTAAGAGCCCGGCCTACTTCATGAGCCGCTCGTTCAGCTTCAACAGCGTGCACGGCCGCATGCCGTCGGTGTCCACCGGCGCCATCCTGGCAAACCGGCAGATGACGATGCTCGGTGTGTCCGGCGACGGCGATACGGCTTCCATCGGCATCGGCCAGTTTATGCACCTGTTGCGCCGCAATCTGCCGATGATCTACATCATCGAAGACAACGGCGTGTACGGCCTGACCAAGGGCCAGTTCTCCGCCACCGCCGACATCGGATCCAAGCTCAAGACCGGCGTGATCAACGACCTGCCCGCCATCGACACCTGCGCCCTCGCCATCCAACTCGGCGCGACGTTTGTGGGCCGCTCGTTCTCCGGCGACAAGAAGCAGCTACTCGCCATGCTCAAGGCCGCCATCGCCCACAAAGGCACGGTGATGCTCGACGTCATCAGCCCCTGCGTGACCTTCAACGATCACGAAGGCTCCACCAAGAGCTACAA
>Ga0207109_1204_pt2 | contig 13023 bp, 9 predicted proteins | sample Alteio_BWMinHeat_73_FD_153584 | JGI IMG/M metagenome (GOLD analysis project Ga0207109, IMG submission 153584) | Enriched cells from forest soil in Barre Woods Harvard Forest LTER site, Petersham, Massachusetts, United States -... | ecosystem: Environmental > Terrestrial > Soil > Temperate forest >... | reverse complement strand
AAGGGCAGCTCATAAGTGAAGCTCTGTTCGAAGTTGAGCCGCCGGTCGTAGTCGTTGGGAGCGTAGTTGCGGCGCCAGTTGATAAAGAACTGAAGCCCGCCATCGTCACCATTGATATAGCCCAGACCCTTGCCCCATGTGAATGCGGACTTGAAAGTAAGTCCATGGGAAGTGCGCTTGGTGAGCTCCGTCTGCAGTGACTCGTAATTGGAGGAGAAACCAAAAAAGAATTGGTTCGTGGCAGCGGTGCGGCCGAAGCTTGCGAACTCCGGATCGGAGTTAGCTCCTCCACCATAAGTGCTGGGCAAGTTGATGTTCTGCGAACCGGAGATGTCGGTTCCGTGATTGGCCACATAGGCCAACTGCAACGACATGTCGAATGGAAGCGCCTGTTGTACCACCACGTTCCACGAACTTGCGTAAGGGTTCTTGTAATTCAGCGGGATGTAGGTGTAGACCTGCCCGATCAGTTGCTTGGCTAGCAGCGATGACGGGGCCCGGGGCAGGTCGATGATGCCGTTGGACGGAATAGTCACCGGGACAGGAGCCGGGAATCCGGCGCTGAATGAGGCAACCGTGCCGTCCCCGAGAACTGCCGGTGTGAAAGCGGAACTTCCTACGGGCTGATAGCTGTTGTTGGCGCGGATGGGGTAGTTATACGCATAAGTATTGTCGGGGAACGGCGTATAACTGATGCCGAACCCGCCACGAATGACGGTGTTTGCCGAGGCCCGGTAGGCGAACCCGGTACGCGGCGCAAAATAACGATACTGCGTCTTCATGCCGAGGTTGGAGGGATTGCTCCCAAGACCAGCCAGGACCAGGCGATCGTTCACTGGATCGTAGTTGGAAAAGCCGCCTTTCACCGCGGGGGTGGCGGGAGGATAAAAGTCCCATCGCACGCCGAGATCGAGGGTAAGTTTCGGGGTCGCCTGCCATTTATCACTGGCAAACGCGAAGACCCACCACTGGCGATAGCGGGGGAAGAATGTGTTGAGATCGCGGCCGACCTGGCTCGGCTGTTGGAGCAGAAAGCTCGCGATGAAATTGGACAGGGCGGTTCCCGCCGCCTGGGAGCTTGACGTTTGGGAATCAGAGAAAGTGTAAGCGCCGCGCGGGCTGAAGGTCTGGTCCTGGAGCAGGTCGTCATGTACGCGGCGCACATCGGCGCCCCATTTGAACGTGTGATTTCCGGCGATTTTCGTCCAGTTGTTCACCACATCGACGTTGGATTCGGCGCGGACCCAGGGTACCGAGGCCGAGTACCCAATCAAGGGATTGGAGAAGCCGCCGTTGAGCGTGACGGCCACCTGTCCTGAGGTGAACGGCTCTCCGTCAATGTTGACGCCCGGTATCCCGATGGTTGTGGCATCGTTGGATCCATAGTTGGTAGGTTGCGCGCTATTGCCAAGGTGAGCTACCCCGATCCGCACTTCGGTGAGAAACGTCGGAGAGAACGCGCGATCGTAATTTACGCCGGTGCTGTAGGAAGTCTGGTTGCCCTTGGCCTCGAAGCCTCCTCCGGCGGGACCGCCCAGGAACGCTCCGAAGGCAGGCGCCTGATTGATGAGCACGCGTTGATAGCTGTAGCGGGCACTAAAGTGGTTCTTTTCTGTCGGGGAGTAGTCGGACTTGATGTCGAAGCTGTCACTGGTCTTTGTGAACGGCAGATTGGTCGTGTAGTTGTTGGCAGGATTATTGAGGGGCTTGAGCGTGAGCTTGCCGTTCTTCACGGCCGCGGTGTTGAGCGCCGTGAGCATGGCCAGCGGCACGGAGTTGCTCACCAGGCTGTAGGGAAGCTGGTTATTGGGAAAGGGCGGACGAGGATCGCTCTTGCTGCCGTCGTGAACCTTTCCGTCGGTGTAGGAGGTGGGATCGTAAATCTGCCCATTGGCGCCGTTCATAGCACCGCTCAGGTCGATGCAGCCGGCTGGATCGTTGCAGCCGGCGAGAGGTGCGGCAGTCGGCGTGATGTAGCGCGAGTCTGGAATTGTAAATGTGCTTGAGACTGATTCGTGATCGGTGGTGCGGAGATAGTCGCCGAAGATGAAGAGCTTGTCTTTCATGATCGGGCCGCCGATGGAACCGCCGAAGTAGTTGTACGAAAGATGACCGAGAGGTCCGGAGAAGTAGGAACGCGCGTTCAAGTCGTTGTTCTGGATGAATTCGAATGCGGAACCGTGGAATTGATTGGTCCCGGATTTCAAGGTCACGTTCGTCACCGCACCGGTTGCGCGCCCAAGTTCCGCCTCAAAGTTGTTGGTCGAAATGTCGACCGCCGAGATCGCTTCAGCGGGTGGGATGATGATTTGCAGCAGTCCCGTGCGCTCATCGTCATCGATGCCATCGACCTGGTAAAGATTGCCTTGCCGCGGCAGGCCGTTGACCTCAGTCTGCAAGGAACTGGCAGCATTAAAAAACTGGGAGTGCTGGAACGTGGCGGGCGCGGCCCCAGGCACCAGGTTCAGGAGCGACTGAAAATTTCGATTGGTGCCGAGCGGCATGTCTGCCAGTTGTTCCGTCTCGATCTTGGTGCTGATGTCGGCCCGGTCCGTCTGGAGCAAGGGCGGCGCGGTGGTAACCAGGACGGTCTCGGATACATTCCCGGTTTCCATGGCCAGATCGACGCGCATGGACGAGTTGCTGGCCAGGTCGACCTTCGGCTGAGTCGCCCTCTTAAAGCCGTTCACTTCTACAGTGACGCTGTAGGTCCCCGGGGGCAGGTCGGGGAAGGTGTAATTGCCGCTCTCATTGGTGGTGGATTGATGGATGGCGCCGGTGGATGTCTCGGTCGTCGTCACCCTGGCGTTTGCGACGGTTGCTCCGGTGGTATCGACAACCGTTCCAAGCAGGGTACCGTTGACAGTCTGTGCCTGGATTGAGTGCGAAACGGATAGAAGCGAAGTGGCAGCAAAAATCCAGGACAGCGTCTTGAATGCGCTGTGGCAATGCATAGGGGGCCTCCGCAGTCTCGTTCCAACTGGAATTAGTTCAAACTGCGAACCAAACCCTATCACTGTTCCGGATTGTGCTGTCAAGTGCAATCTGCGACACCGGCCGACGAACGCGGAACGCCGGCTGCGGAGCTCGGTATCAGGCTGCCGCCCGCGCCCACTCCATTTGGCGCTAATGCAGAGAGCTGAAGAGGCGGAAGTCTCGCCTCTTCTTTTTACGAGATTGGGACACCCATGTAAGTCGTCGCCGCGAAGTCAGGCGATCACATCGGCGGGCGCGGTCCATGGCTTCTGTTGGCTCTCTCCCACTCCGCGGTGAGTGAGCTTACCCATCCACGTGTTGAGCCCATCGGCGAGGCCCGGATCCTGCTTGAGCGCATCGCGAGCGCCCTGGTTTGCGAGCCGCAGCAAATACGGGAATGTCGCGTTGGTCAGAGCCAGTGTCGAGGTGTGCGGTACCGCTCCGGGCATGTTAGTCACGCAATAGTGGACGACGCCGTCGACCGTGTAGCTGGGGTCGGAGTGCGACGTGGGCCGCGCGGTTTCCACGCAGCCGCCCTGGTCGATGGCCACGTCCACAATCACCGCGCCTTTCTTCATCTTGCTCACCATGGCGCGGGTGACGATCTTGGGGGCCGTCGCGCCGGGGATCAGCACCGCGCCGACTACCAGGTCGGCCTCGTGTGTGGCGTGGGCCAGATTGTAGCTGTTGGAGGAGAGGGTGTAGACGCGGCCGTTGAAGATATCGTCGATTTCGCGGAGACGGTTGAGGTTGAGGTCGACCAGAGTAACCTTGGCGCCGAAGCCAAGCGCGATGCGCGCCGCGTTGGTGCCCACGATGCCGCCGCCCACGATGGTGACGTGCGCGGGAGGCACGCCAGGGACACCGCCCAGCAGAATTCCGCGCCCGCCGTGTTCGCGCTGGAGGTAGGCTGCGCCGACTTGCACACTCATGCGGCCGGCCACTTCGCTCATCGGCGTGAGCAGCGGCAGCGTGCCCTGACGGTCGCGCACGGTTTCATAGGCGATGCCGATAACTTTCGACTGGATCAGTTTGTCGGTGAGATCAGGCAACGGAGCGAGATGCAGATAGGTGAAGAGCACCAGTCCTTCGCGGAAATATGGATACTCCGACTCGATGGGCTCCTTGACCTTGACGACTGTGTCCGACTTGCCCCATACATTTCCGGCATCGCCAACGATCTCCGCACCGGCATCCTGGTACTCGTGGTCGGGAAACCCCGACTGAGCGCCGGCGTGCGTTTCCACCAGGACCTTGTGACCGGCATCGGTGAGCGCTTTCACGCCCGCGGGAATCACGCCCACGCGCGCCTCGTGATCTTTAATCTCTTTCGGAACCCCAATAATCATGGGCCTTACTCCTCGTGTCGTTTGCCGCTTTTCCTGGACTTGGACTATGTCTGTGGTCGATGCTAGTCCATCTTCTCGCGCGCGTCTTTCCAGAGATCGATGCCGGCGTCCTGCGCGTGGCGATCAATTTCCTTCAGTTCCGCTTCGCTGAAATCGAGCCGCTTGAGCGAGTCGACCGAATCATCGAGTTGCTCCACGTTGCGGGCGCCGATCAGGGCCGATGTCACGCGCTGGTCGCGCAGGACCCATGCGATGGCGAGTTGCGCCAGCGTCTGGCCGCGCTTCTTCGCAATCCTGTTCAGGGATTGAACTCGCTTGATGTTGCCCTCATTCAGAAAGCGCTTCAGGAGGGAGGAATTCGCGGCGGTGGCGCGCGAGTTCTGTGGAACTCCCTTGAGGTACTTGTGGGTGAGCAGGCCCTGGGCCAGGGGCGAGAAAGCGATGCAGCCCGCACCGAGTTCGTCGAGCGTGTCGAGAAGTCCGCTCTCGATCCAGCGATTCAGCATGGAGTAGGACGGCTGGTGAATGAGCAGGGGCACGCCCATGCCCTTGAGGATCTCGGCCGCGGCGCGGGTGCGTTCGGGACTGTAGGAGGAAATGCCGACGTAGAGCGCCTTGCCCTGGTGCACGGCAGTCACAAGCGCGCCCATCGTTTCTTCGAGCGGCGTGTTCGCCCAGGGACGATGCGCATAGAAAATGTCGACGTAGTCGAGGCCCATACGGCGCAGGCTGTCGTCGAGCGAGGCGAGCAGATATTTTCGCGAGGCGCCGATGCCGTAGGGGCCGGGCCACATGTCCCATCCTGCTTTGGTGGAGATGACGAGTTCGTTGCGGAGGCCGGAAAAATCCTTGCGCAGGATGTGGCCGAAATTCTCTTCTGCGGAGCCGTAGGGTGGGCCGTAGTTGTTGGCGAGGTCGAAGTGGGTCACGCCGCGGTCGAATGCACGACGGATGATGGCACGGCCGGTTTCGAAGACGTCGGCGCCGCCAAAGTTCTGCCACAGGCCGAGGGAGATGGGCGGCAATACCAGGCCGGATCGGCCGCAGCGGCGAAAAGTGGCGCTGTCATACCGGGAAGGATTAGGAACGTAAGGTTTTTCCATGACTCGGCAATATTATCAGTCGAATCGGGCGGGCCAGCGGCGGGGCTCCGCGATAAACGCGGAGAAGGAACACTCCGCGTGAGCGGATCCGATAGACAAGGATGTACGGAGTCCTGGGGACTACAAGTTCGCGAGTACCGGCGACGCGGCCTGCACGGCCGGAGCGCGGCGCAATTGCAAGCTGCGCGACGGCTTTCTAAATTCGATCCGAAACGAGTTCCGCAGTCTATACGCTGTCTTCGGCAATGTAGGCAATCAGTTCATGCAGGTCGCGCCTTGCACGGCGACCCCACGTGACTTACACTCAGGCACTCTCTTTCAGCCTCTGTTTCTTCCGGGCGGAAGTGAGAAGCTCTGCGATCTCCTGCATGACCTGCTCATGGGAAATACCTGGTGACTTATCAGAGAGTGCCTGTTCCACATCGGCGCGGAACCACTCGTCACATCCGGGTTCCGGTTCGCCGCATTCCTTCTCAAGGGCAGAGAAGGCTTCCTCGTTTGATTGGATGAGGAAGCGCTCTGCCAGCCTTTGGGCGTCGGGACTCATGGCAGAATTGTAGCGCTAATAAAATGTTGCCACCATGCCGAAGCCTGCTGCGGCTCACTCGGCGTTATCAATCTGGGCGCGCTGGAGTTTGTCGGAGTAGTCGACGTAGACGGCTTTCCACGTGGTGAAGAATTCGATGGCTTCGGAGCCTTCGCGATGGCCGTTGCCGGTTTGTTTCACTCCGCCGAAGGGGAGATGCACTTCGGCTCCAATCGTCGGGGCGTTGATGTAAGTGATACCGGCTTCGAGATCGCGGATCGCGGCGAAGGCGCGGTTCAGATCTTTGGTGTACAGGGCGCTGGAGAGGCCGAAGTCGATGGAATTGGCGATTTCGATTCCCTGCTCGAAGGTGTCGAACTCGATGAGCGCGACAACCGGGCCGAAGACTTCTTCGCGGGCGATGCGCATGCACTTGGTCACGCCGCCCACGATCGTCGGCTCAAAGAACGTGCCCTTGCCGAACTCGCCATCGGTGAGCGCGTGGCCGCCGCAGAGCAATTTGGCACCTTCGCCGGTGGCGATCTCGACATACTTCTTCGATGTCTCGATCTGGCCGTGGTTAACTTGCGGCCCGACTTCAACCGACTCGTCCAGACCGTTGCCGATCTTCAGTTTCCTGGCCCGCTCCACCAGCTTTTGCGTGAACTCCGCGGCGATGCCCTTTTGCAGCAGGATGCGGCTGGTGGCGGTGCAGCGCTGGCCGGTGGTTCCGAACGCGCCCCATAGCGCGCCATCAAGAGCCAGTTCGAGATTCGCGTCGTCGAGAACGATCTGCGCGTTCTTGCCGCCCATTTCCAGAGACACGGGCTTGAAGTTGGCGGCCGCGCGCTGCGCCACCCGCGAGCCCACTTCGCTTGACCCCGTAAAGCTGATGGCCCGAATGTCAGGGTGCTCCACGAGAGCGTTGCCAACGGACGAGCCGCCGCCGCAGACGATGTTCATCACTCCCGGAGGCAGGCCGGCGTCTACCAGCGCCTGCACCAGGTTGTAGACCGAGAGCGGCGTGTCCGTGGCCGGCTTAATGACGCACGTGTTGCCCCCGACCAGCGCCGGAAACGACTTCCACGACGGGATCGCCATGGGGAAATTCCAGGGCGTAATCAGGCCCACCACGCCCACCGGCATGCGCACGCTCATAGCGAACTTGTTTTGCAGTTCGCTGGGGGTGGTTTTGCCGAACAGCCGACGCCCCTCGCCGGCTACGTAATAGGCTTCATCGATGGCTTCCTGGACATCCCCGCGAGCTTCCGCCAGGACTTTGCCCATCTCGCGCGTCATGTCCTGGGCATACTGCTCCTTGCGTTCCTGCAGGATGCGGCCGGCGCGATAGAGAATTTCCGCACGCTTCGGCGCCGGAACCAGCCGCCATGTGGTGAACGCCTTCTTTGCCGCCGCGACGGCATCGGCTACGTCTTCCGGACCGGAAGCCGGAAATTGTCCTACGATGTCAGAGTGATCGGCCGGGTTCACATTCGAAAACGTCTTGCCGCTCTGGGCCGGCAGCCATTGGCCGCCAATGAGATTGCGATATTCGTTCTGGGGCATGGAGAACCTCGAAAACAGTGATTAGTGGAGGGTGGTCAGGGATCAGAGGAACCGCCGAGCCCTGCCAGTCATGGAAAGGTGACTGTTGTGCATTACCTCACGATTTTGGCGCCCACAATGCGGTATCCTGAAAACGCGGCAAACCACTAGAGTTTATAGCACCGGCTCGTCCCGAAGCCTATGCCCGGGCCACCGTACGCTTTTGCTCTCTGGCCCGTACAATAGTTCGTGAGGTAGAACCAAACTCCCAATGTCTTCGAACGGCTATCAGTCGCGCTCTCCGCGCACCCACGGCCTGCGTTCGCTCTTCAGCATGTTTTCGAGCGACCTCGCGATCGACCTCGGCACCGCCAACACGCTGGTGTACGCGGCTGGAAAGGGCATCGTGGTCAACGAGCCCTCCATTGTCGCCATCAACAAGAATACCGGCGAAGTGGAAGCCGTGGGCAAGGAAGCCAAGGAGATGCTGGGCCGTACGCCCGGGAACATCGTGGCGATCAAGCCCATGAAGGACGGCGTGATCGCCGATTTCAAAGTCACCGAAAAAATGTTGAACTACTTCATCCAGAAGGCGCACAACCGCAAGATGCTGGTGCATCCGCGCATCGTGATCGGGGTGCCTTCGGAGATCACCCAGGTGGAAAAGCGTGCCGTCGAAGACTCCGCCTATCGCGCCAAGGCCAGCGAAGTTTACCTGGTGGAACAGGCCATGGTGGCGGCCATCGGCGCCGGCCTGCCCATCCAGGAGCCCGGCGGCAACATGGTGGTGGATATCGGCGGGGGCACCACTGACATCGCCGTCATCTCGCTCTCCGGCATCGTCTATTCTCGCTCGGTCCGCATGGCCGGCAACCAGATGGACGAGGCTATCACCAACTATCTGAAGCGCAAGTACAACCTGCTGATCGGGGAGCGCACCGCTGAACACATCAAGATGGAGATCGGCTCGGCGTTCCCGCTGGACAAGCCGATCACGCTCGAAATCAAGGGCCGCAATCTGATTGAGGGCGTGCCCAAGAGCATCACCATCGATGACAGCGAGATCCGCGAAGCGCTGGGCGAGTCAATCGCCGTGATTCTGAACGCGATCCGCGTGGCCCTGGAGCGGACCCCGCCCGAGCTTTCCGCCGACATTTCCGACCGCGGCATCGTGCTCACCGGCGGCGGCGCGCTCATCAAGAATCTCGACAAGCGCATCCGCGAGGAAACCGGCCTGCCGGTGTCGGTGGCGGACGATCCGCTGGCCTCGGTAGTGCTGGGCACGGGCAAGATGCTGTCCGACTTCCGCCTGCTGCGCAAGATCAAGATCGACTAACAGAGATCAGGGGTCAGAGATCAGAGATCAGTATCCGACCCCGTGGAGCCGTACGAGGTTGCCCATTCGGGACTCGAAGATTCATTCCAACATTTGACTGATCTCTGACCCCTGATCTCTGGCCTCTATGGAATCCTTCTTCGTCCGCTATCGCAACCTGCTGGTGCTGCTGAGCCTGCTGCTCGTCCAGATCATCGGGCTGGCGGTGCAGGTGCGCCGCATCGATGCCGGACGGAGGAGCCTTGACTCGGCCGACAGCTCGGGCGTGCGCCTGATCCGCCTTTGGGCCAATGCCGTGGTGGCTCCTGTGGAGCGCACCGTCGAGCACTCCAAGACGGGGATTGGGGGCTTCTGGAAGAACTACATCGACCTGCGCCACGTGCGCCAGCAGAACCAGGACCTGGAGGACACGGTCGACCGGTTGCGGCTGGAACAGGCTGCCCTGCTTGAAGATGCGCGCCAGGGCCAGCGGCTTCAGGCGATCCTCGACTTCCAACAGAAGTACATCTACACGACCGTTCCCGCCCAAGTGATCGGCTCCAGCGGCTCCGACCAGTCGCGAGTGTTTTATCTCGACAAGGGGAAGGGCGAGGGACTGGCAGGCGATATGGCGATCATTACCGGCGACGGAATCGTGGGAAAGATCCGGGAGGTGTTTCCTCATTCCGCGCAGGTGCTGGCAATCAACGATCAGAGCAGCGGGGCGGGGGTGATTCTTGAAACCACGCGCATCCGGGGCATCCTGCGGGGCAATGCCGAAGGGCAGCCACAGATTGTGGGGGTCCTGGCCGACCAACGCATCAAACCCGGCGAAAATGTTCTGACTGCCGGCGGCGACCGGATCTTTCCGCGCGGACTGCCTGTGGGAGTGGTCGAGAAGGTGGTCAACGACCCCGATCGCGACGGATTTATCAACGTGGTCGTGAAGCCCGCCGCGCACCTCGACAGGCTGGATGAGGTGCTCGTCATCACGTCGACCGAACCGCGCTTCTCACCGCAACAGCAAAAGGACATTGAAACCAGCGAGGAGTTGAAGAGCGCCGAAGCCGCGGCCCTGGCCGAGCAGAGAAAGGCGTCGGCCATTATGGCCGAGCGGCTGCCCGGACTGACTGATCCGAACGCGCCGCCCAAGCCCGCGGACGCCAAGGGGGCCAACGCCGCACCGCCGGCGCCCACCGCGCCGGTGGTGCCGAAGATCATTCCTCCGCAGCATCCTGATCGGTTTACGCCGGGGCATGCGGGTCAGCCGGAAGAACAGGGCCCGGCCGCCGCACCGGCGCCGAAGACTCCGGCCAGCGGCGCTTCCGCGGCCAAGCCCGCCCAGAAGCCGGAGAAGAAGGAAGCCGCACCCGGCGCAGCCACCGAGCCGAAGCCAAAATCTCTACCCAAGCCAACGCCGCAGCCGCAAAGGAACGAATAAATGTCAGTGCTGACGGCCAATTCCCGCCGCGATCTTGAAATCCACCGCTACCCGGCGCCGCTTTACATTGTGGCTCCGGTGATTGCGCTGGTGTTGCAGGCGCTTTTGCCGCGCATTGTGGGCAGGTTTGCCTATTTCGATCTTCCCATGGTGATTACCATCTATTTCGCCCTCGGCCGCCGCAGCCCCATCCAGGGCATGTTCATGGGGGGGATCATGGGCATCTTCGAGGATGCGCTGACCCATCACGCCATCGGGATCAACGGCATTGCCAAGACGGTCGCCGGCTACCTGGCTGCTTCGGTGGGGATTCGCATCGATGTGCAGAACACTGCGATCCGGCTGATGCTCAATTTCATACTCTCGCTTCTGTGCAGCGCCATCGTGGTGTTTATTCACCGCGTGCTGCTGGGCCTGGAGTTGCACTGGAACTGGCTGGGCATGCTGTTCGAGGCTATCGGCAATTCGGTGATTGCGCTGTTTCTGTTCCCGCTGCTCGACCGGTTTCAAATCCGGGACTGAAGGACTGACGGCGAGCCGGCTCTTGTCCGCCTGCGGTTGCTGCGGTTGCTTTTCGGATGCCCTGCTCCATCCCCGCTGGGACGCAGAGAGCCTCAGGACAAACGAGTGATTCCGGGGAAACCGTCGAATCCTCGATCGAAGCTCAAGATTCTCTTGACACCGTGGATTTGCATCATGGCGAGGTGGACCGCATCTCGCGCCGACAACCCTTTCTGACCCAGCACGATCTCCTTGGCTCGTTCGACTGCCGCTTGCTCCACCGCAAATACTTCATCGACAACTCCCAGCAAAGCATCAAACGCCGGCTGAATTGCATCCGGGCGCTCGATCGAAACATAACGGTGAAGGATTTCCTGCAGCACTTCCGCGTCAGTCACGAGCCGCTCTTGGCCGGTCACCAATTCCTCCAGCCAACGCTTGGCATCGGTCTTATGAGGATGGGGGGCACCCGCCAGGTACATGGGGATGTTTGAGTCGACAAAGATCACGAATGCATGCCCAATCCGTAGCCCCGCTCGATCTCTTCGAGCATGCGGTCGATATCAGCGGTGGGAAAGTCCATGCGTGCCGCCGCTCGAATTACTTCGAGCTTGGACGCAACCTCGCGGCTGGGTTCGCGCCTGCGGGCCTGGACAAGCGCCTGCCGCACCCACTCAGCAATGGACATGCGGCGCAACCGCGCCGCGCGCTGGATGTCGCGATATTCAGGGTCTTGGACGATGACCTGCAGCCGCTTAGCCATATGATGAGTGTATTTGACTCATAGCGATGAGTCAAATACACCTGGTCGACAACCTTATTTGTGGGCTCCGCTCCAGGATGACGGCGAATTGGAGTGGCGGGTTGTGGGCAGGATTCAGGCACCCAAGTCATCAAGGGAATCAGGCCAGTCAAATATGTAAGCGAATCTGGCTGTATCCTAGAACCCAGGAACATGTATCAAGACGCAGGGAACCGCGGGGAAAAGCTCTCTACTGTGAAGTCGGCAGTGGTGCAGTACGGCATTTTGGTGATGATGCTGGGGCTGGCGGCAGGTCTGTGGCGGCTGCAGGTGCTGGGCGCGAGCAACTTTCGCGAGCTTGCAGAACAGAACCGTATTCGCAAAGTGCCGATTCTCGCCGCGCGCGGCAAGCTCTTCGACCGCGAAAACCACCTTCTGGTCGACAACTATCCCTCCGTTTCCTGCTTCCTGGTCCGGGAGCAGAACAAGAACGTAGAAGCCGACCTGCCCATGATCGCAGAGGGCCTGCACCTCGATCTCGAGCAGTTGCGGGCGACCCTGCGCCACTTCCGGGTTTCGCCGGGGTATCAGCCGATTCCCATCAAGCAGGACATTACGGCTGATGAACAGGCGTTTATCGAGGCGCATCGCAACGAATTGCCCGAGCTCGAAACCATCGACGAGGAGCGGCGGCTTTATCCGCGCGACGGTTTCGCGTCGCACCTGGTAGGGTATGTGGGCGAAGTGAGCGAAGAAGACCTGAACCAGCCGCGCTACGCCTACTACCAGCCGGGCGACGTGGTGGGCAAGGCCGGCGTGGAGGAGACGTACGACCAGATTCTCAGGGGCGAGGACGGTTCCCGGGATGTGATCGTAGACAGCCACGGCCGCGAGGTGGGGGTGCTCGGCACCCAGCACGCCAAGCCGGGGAACGACCTGAAGCTGACCATTGATCTCGACCTGCAACGGGTGGCTGAAGTGGCCCTGGGCGAGGCCAACGGAGCGGTTGTCGCCATGGATCCGCGCAACGGCGAAATCCTGGCGCTGGTTTCGCATCCCAGCTACGACCCCAATGCCTTTGCAGTGCGCATCCATCGCGACGAGTGGAACAAGCTGATCACCGATCCGCGCCACCCGCTGATGAACAAGGCGATCCAGGACCAGCTGGCGCCGGGGTCGACGTTCAAGATCATCATGTCGGCGGCGGGTTTGCAGGAAGGCATCGCCCAGGATATGCGGGTGAACTGCGTGGGCGGCGGAAACTTCTACGGGCGCTTCTTCCATTGCGACAAGCACCACGGCGTGCTCTCCATCCAGCAGGCCATCCCGCTGTCGTGCGACACGTTCTTCTATGCCATGGCGCAGAGGCTGGGCATCGACACCATTTCCAGGTACGCGACGTCGTTTGGGTTGTCGCAGAAAACCGGCATCGATCTGCCCAACGAGATGTCGGGCGTGATGCCGTCGACGCAGTGGGAGATGAGGAACTTCCACCAGAAGTACTACGCCGGCAACACCATTTCGG
>Ga0207109_1177_pt1 | contig 13036 bp, 10 predicted proteins | sample Alteio_BWMinHeat_73_FD_153584 | JGI IMG/M metagenome (GOLD analysis project Ga0207109, IMG submission 153584) | Enriched cells from forest soil in Barre Woods Harvard Forest LTER site, Petersham, Massachusetts, United States -... | ecosystem: Environmental > Terrestrial > Soil > Temperate forest >... | reverse complement strand
TCTCCTATGCGGGAAAGGGAAAGAGGCGCGCGGAGGACACCGGACCCGGCATTGAGGAGCACCTGGACGCCATCGGCATTGCTGACCGCGATGTCCTGTCGACCATCTCCGTTGAAGTCGCCTAAGGTCACGGGGCCGCCGCCGGCGGCGTAACTGGCTTGAGACAAGATGCCTGTACCATTGTTGTTCAGGAGAATCACGGGCTCACCCGGAAACACCAAACCGGCTTTGCCATCGAGGTTGGTGACCAGCATGTCCGCGAACCCGGTATCGATCACAGGATCCGGCCCTGGAGCGGGAACCGGTGCGTTGTAACAGGGCGGCGAGTTTAGATTGAAGGTGCCATCTCCATAGCCGAAGAGAAGGCATACCTGGGGGAAGAAGAAATCGGGAAGACCCGCGCCGTCTCCCTCGGCGATGTCGGGCTTGCCGTCTCCGTTGAAGTCGGCAATCGCGACTACGTTGGTGGGGACGGGACCGGCGAAGAACGTAAAGACGGCTTTTGGGGTAAAGGCCCCGCTGCCATTGCCAAGCATCACCTGGATGCCGTAGTTTTCGTCGGTCACGATCGCGTCAAGGTGCGAATCGCTATTGATATCGCCGAGCGCCAGGGCCAACGAGCCGGATGCGGTAAGGTTTGTCACCGTGACGATCGGCTTGGCAAAGGTTCCGGCCGAGTTTCCCAACAGGATCGCGATCGACGTATTGCCTGTGACGGCGATATCCGCCTTGCCGTCTCCATTGAAATCACCGGTTGCCATACTTGCCGCAGCGGGTAAGCCATCTGCAATGGTGACGGGGGATGCGAATGTACCATCTCCGTGGCCGAGATAGACCTGAACGGCGTTCCCCGGACTGGGCAGGATCACGAGATCCGGATTGCCGTCGCCATTGAAATCCGCAGCTTTCAGCAAGGGGGCCGCGCCTGTGGAGAAGGGCGGCAGGGTGGCGATCGTCTTTGGAGCGCCCAAGGCTCCGTTGCCGGACCCAGAAAGCAGGCTGAGCACACCGTTACTGTTGAGGGCGACGACATCGGTCTTGCCGTCGCGATTGAAATCGGCTGCGACGGTTCTCGCGGGCGAGCCGCCGGACGGGTAAGTCGTGAGGCGGATGAACTGGTTCGTGACGGAGGCGCGGCTGTAAGAGGAACCCGCCAGCGTCATGATCAGGATGGTGCTCCACCATGGGAACGAAAATCTATAGCCGGAGAGGTTCTTTGCGAGTGGGGGAACTGGCGAAGACATGCTGGCTCCTTGCGTTGGAGGCAATGTTTCGCAGAGAGCACGTGGTGGCGGCAGGAATGGGGAACGAGGGCCTGAATCTTGAAAGTTGAGTCTTGAAATCAATCGCGGGAAGAAGCCGTCGATTGCGGAATGCCGCAGCCGACTCTGCTTCGGCGTCGAGAATTACAGCACCCGACGTAGGCTATGTCAACACAAGTCCGCAGCTTCTGTGTTTGTTGCCCGCACTTCAATTCTGCGCATTCGTGGCGGGCTTCTGCTCGAGATCCGCGGTTACGAGGCGGATCAACGATTCGAGCAGCGCGGCGCGCGGATAGACGGCTTTGTCCATTCCCGAGCGGATGGCTGAGTCGGTGGACTTATCGAACGGTAATGCAACGGCGAAGTGGTCTGCGAGCGCCGCGCCCAAGTACTTGGCACCCGGTACGATTGCGTCGTCCTTCAGGAGTTGGCCGTCTTCGTCGGTTCCAAAGGACGACAGTGCGTTCCATGTCGAAAGCAGGGCCTTGCTGGTGGTGGACTGATCGGCCTTCGCGATCAACGAATACGTAGGCACCACCGGGTCGGGATGTGCCGCCAGAAAGGCCTGGCGCGTTTCTCGCTTCAGACTGCGGAAACCAGTGGAGAGGTCGCCCTGGCACTTTTCGATCGGGACCATCTTCATGTACTTTTCCGTGACTTGGGGAAGAAGATCGGCAACCGGAGAGCCCCCGGAGGCTCCGGCAACAGTGATGAATGCGGCAACCTGGGCGGCGAGGTCGGGCTCCTGGGCCAGCGCGACCTGAATATCCGGACCACCCTTGCTGTAGCCGAGCAGGATGTATTTCTTGCCGTCGGTGGCGGGGTGGTCGCGCACATAATGAGCGATCATCTTTGCGTTCGACTCGCTGGAGTCGTTGGGCACCTGCAGCAGCGCAACATCCAGCCCGTAGTCCTTCTTCAACGACTCCTGACCTTCCTGAAAAGCGGGCGAGTCGGAGACGCACGAACTTAGAATCCCCGGCACGATCAGGACGCGATACTTCGCAGGCAACGGGTCGAGCTTAAGATCTTCACGGCCCGGAGAGTCGATGTAGCGTGAGCATGGACCCCACGCGCTTTCCGCGGGACTTTTTTGTTTCAGGACGGAACAGAATATGTCAGCGAACGCCGTGGACATGTTGCCGGTGCGGTGCGTCAGGTAGACCAGGAGAGTGCGACCATCGGACGTGAACTCCGCGCCGGTCGCGGTCTTTGCGTTGAGAACCGGATTCACTGGAGTGATGTAGTCGGTCTTGAGCACCATTCCGGTTTGAACCAGGCTGTCGCGGATGTAGTCGCGCTCGCCATCGGTGTTCGGGTCGATCCTGTGGGTAACGCCATTGTTGCGCTGGTCGCGATCGAAGCCGATGTCGTGCGTCCCTGCTCCCGCCCACACCGTTTGTCCATCGAGATCGAATGGCGCCTTCCAAATGCGGAAATGATGGCGCGAGGCCACCACGCGCAACGGGTCAGCTTGTGCGTATCCAAAATCCTGCGCCCGGTCGAATAGACGCAACTCGCTCATAGGCAGGGTGACGTAAGCCTGTTTGGAGAAACTCGCCAGCAGTCCGCGCATGATGGCGTCTTTATCGGTGCGGTCGACCACCACCCATCCTGCGGCTTTGAGGGCGGCCTGCACTTGATCCTGCGATCCGATCAGAATGAAGTTCACCCGGTCGCCCGGGGCGCCGTTGGGATCGTTGACGCGCCGCGGAATTGAATCGATCCGAGCCTGCGGGAAGGGAGGCACCTTGACCTCCGCGGCGGCCGGAGTTGCCGCCGGAGTTGCGGATGCGGTGCGAACAATGGTGACGTGGTAAGACCCCGTGGCCTGGTCAATGGAAGACCGGTTGATGGCCACGAAAAGCCGACCCGCAATGGCGGCCTTGGTCTGGCTGAGGGCTCCCACCAGGAATGGCCGGGCAGCATCGCTCGATCCGATCCGGCCGATCAGCGCGCCGCGCCCGGCTTCGTTCAGTTGAAACACTTTCACCAGGTCGAGGAAGGCGCGCGACAATCCCTCCGGCCCGTTGGGTTGTTGCGCGTTGGAAAACTGTAACTGTCCGGTGGCGCTGATGCGAACGGTGTCACCGGGATTGACGTCGATGCCGGTGTCCACCCATCCGTCGGAAGCTTGCAGGTCCAGTTCGCGGTTCTTCGCTCCCGGAGGAGCCAGGAGCAAGAGGGTAAGAAAGGCTGCCCGGATCACAAATCATCTCCTTCCGATTGCATCGACAATGTATCTCTCAACCTGGCTCCAGACTGCGGGGTGGTGTTCCATCTTCGCGTGACTGCCTCCGAAGGTTCGTCGAGCCCACTCGCCATTGGTGTTATCCATCGGATGCAGCAAGTACGACTTCTCCAGGTTTGCCAGGATGCGGGTTCGAGTGGGATCCGCGGCCCGAATCTCCTGTCTCCCCTGGATGGTGAGAGGATCGTGCTGGTAGAAGTTGGCAGCGGATAGGACGTTGGCCGGGACGACATCGTCGTGGACTCCCACGCTGTCAACCTGCACGGTGAGCATCACCGGAACTCCGAGCTTTTTGAGGTCGCGGGCCGTGGCCAGCACCGCGGCGCCGCCCCAACTCTGCCCGAAGAGAATCACGCGGGCGCGGGTACATTCTTCGGCGTCGAGCTTGCCGTCCTGATTGGTATCGAGAGCCCTGCGGATCAACTCAAGCGCAACCTTGCGGCGCCAGTTCGAAACCGACTCGGCATACACGCCGGGGCGGTTGCGCAACTTGAGCGTGAGCTTGCGAACGCTTCTGTGATCGTCGTTCCATTGCTCAAATCCTCCCAGGAACCCGATCACGAGGGTTGAGCCTTTCGGAATCGGCGCGGGCACAGCCAAATCCGACAGAGCCTGCCCCCAGATTGCCGGACAGCACAATGCGATTGCAAGCATCGTCAACTTCCGCATATTCAGCCTTGAGTCTTCCGTTCGCGACGATCTATTCAAAACGACTCGTCGAACCGTGCTCAGCAGTTTATCGCGTGGAATGCGAAGAAGTCCTGTGCGCCGTGCGAGCTTGCGGCGGCGTTGCCGGTTTGGCCTCTAAACAAGGGATTCGGCGGTCAGGCGGGGTGGATGTCGTCGAGCTCCGGGAGCAGCACCACGCTCTCCTGTTCGTTGGGGTCGGTGCGGGCGATTACGGCGACCACGGGATCGGTGGGGCTGGGGTTGTAAGGCAGATGGGGAACATCGGCGGGAATGTAGAAGAAGCTGCCGGCCGCGACGATGGTGTGGTGCTCGAGGCGCTGTCCGTGCCATACGCCGGAGGTGCCGGTGAGCGCATAGATGGCGGTCTCGTGGGTGCTGTGCTTGTGGGCGCGGGCGCGGCCTCCGGGAGGAATGGTGACCAGCTGCATGTGGATGGCCTGCGCGCCGACGGTCTCCGCGGAGATGGCGACGGCATAATGAAGGCCCTGCTTGCCGATGAAGGATTCGCCGGGAACGAGCAGTCGGCAGGGGGGAAGCGCGTCGGTTTGCGGGGAAACACTCATCGCTGGACCTTTCTGTTTTGGTTTCGAAGATATTGTTGCCCGAACATTGTATTCGCTCGATCGTTTATGCGCCGATATCATCGTCGCGGGTTTCGCGAATCAGCAGCAGGCCCAGGACGCTTACCACTGCGGAGACAGTCAGGTAGTAGCCGACGAATGGCAGGCCGTAGGTCTTGGCGAGCCAGGTGGCAATGTAGGGCGCCAGAGACGCGCCGAAAATGCCGGCTAAGTTAAACGCGAGCGAACTGCCCGTGTAGCGGACGGAGGTAGGGAAAAGCTCGGAGACGATGGTGCCCAGAGGACCGTAGGTCAGGCCCATCAGCGCGAGCCCGAGGATGGTCATGGTGAGCGCGCCGATGATGCCGGCGGAAAAGAGCCGGGCGAGGAAGAGGCCGAAGATCCCGATCAAGGCGCTGACCGCGAACATCACCGGGCGGCGGCCGCGTTCGGCGAGCAATGCCGAGACGGGAATGGTGAGCGCGAAGAACACAACTCCCACTAGTTGAATGATCAGAAACGTCGCCCGGCTGTAGTGGAGGGCGGTGGTTCCCCACGAAAGGGCAAAGACGGTCATCAGATAAAAGAGGACAAACGTCGCGAGACTGGCGAGGATGCCTGCGACGAGTTCGCGCGCGTGATGGCGGAAGACGGAGAAGATGGGGACGGCAGCCCGCCGCGAGCGAAGAGCGGCGGCCTGAAACACGGGCGTCTCGGTGATGCTCAGCCGGACCCAGAGGCCGAGGACCACCAGCAGGGAACTGGCGAGGAAGGGGAGCCGCCATCCGAAGGTGAAGAACTGCTGGTCGGTGAGGAAGCGGGAGAGGAGGAGAAAGATGCCTCCGGAAAGAAGGAAGCCGATGGGCGCACCCAGTTGGGGGAACATTCCGTAGAGGGCGCGGCGGCCTGGGGGAGCGTTTTCAACCGCCAGGAGCACGGCGCCGCCCCACTCGCCGCCGAGGCCGATGCCCTGTCCGAAACGGCAGAGAGCGAGCAGCAGGGGAGCTGCGATTCCGATTGCGTCGTAGCCCGGGAGCGCGCCGATGATGAAGGTGGAGAGGCCCATGGTGGTGAGAGCGAGGACGAGGGTTCGCTTGCGGCCGATGCGGTCGCCAAAATGCCCGAACACCGCCGACCCGATGGGGCGCGCCACGAAGGCAATGGCAAAGGTCGCCAGGGAAGCCAGGGTGGAGGAGGCCGGGTCCGAAGCGGGGAAGAAGAGGCGCGGGAATACCAGGACGGCCGCGGTTGCATAGATATAGAAGTCGAAGAATTCGACCGCCGTGCCGACCAGGCTGGCGAACAGGACCTGCCGTGGAGTGTTGATGTGCTTGTGCGGGACGTCGGCGGTAGTCATCGGCCAGCTTGCATTGTAAGGCAGTGGTCGGTGGCTTATGTCTTGGTTTTGGATCGGGATCGCGGAGCCTTGGCGCGGGCCGGCGGCACATAGTGAAAGCGGATGAGATAGATGTTCTCGCCCCGGCCATGCTTCGCCACCTTGAGCAGGTCGAGGATACCCAGAAAACCCGATTCGCGCGCCAGTGCAGGAGTGACATCGGGAAGGCCGATCGGCTCGATGGAGTCGATTTCAATCTGGCCTTCGTCCATGCGGTATCGCGCGCCGACGCGCACATGAAGACGGGTCCAGATGCGGACGCTGGAGGTGATCTCTCCGCGTCGCACGCCGTCGCGCAGCCGCTTCGCGAACATCATGCTGAGAATTTACTACGAGGCGCGTAGACCCCAATTGTTGTCAGGGCAGTGGAAGCGCCTGGAAGTGGTGGGGGAACAAAGCGGGATGTGAGACTTGTGGTCTGTGTTGTTGTCGTGACAGCCACCCGCAAAATTAACCCGGTTGTAACTGAACTGTAACCAAGAGGCCAATCCCGGCCCCCTATAGTTCTCAGCGGATGAGAATTTCCGATGCCCTTGCATCACAACGGATTCTTGATCCTGGCCTGAAAGGCACTCCATTCGACCTGACATGAATTGGGCCGGGCGCGCGCCTGTTCCCGCCATTTGCAGTGTGCCCGTATCTTGAACCGAGATCCAAGTCCCCACCGCGAAAGGGCGGACCCGGGGCCACTTCTGTCTTCCGGTATTTGATCTGCATTTGTTCACCAATCCCACTCCGGGTCACGCGAAACGTGACTCATTTTCCCCTCAGGAGGATGTATGCACCAACGACTTTCCATGGCTGCGATGGCTGCCGCGGTTCTGATGCTGGGCGCCTCTGCCCAGAATGGTGGAGGCCTCGGCGACGACAACTCGATCAAGCACGTGTTGTTGATCAGCATCGACGGCATGCACGCACTGGATTTTGCGAATTGCTCTCACGGCATGGCCGGCGTGAATAGCGGCAAGCCTTATTGTCCGAACCTTGCCGCGCTCGGGACGCGCGGAGTCAACTATGTCGCAGCCAACACATCGAAGCCTTCGGACTCGTTTCCGGGGTTGATGAACATTGTGAGCGGGGCGACGCCGCGGCTGATGGGCGTTTACTACGACGTGGCGTATGACCGTTCGCTGGACGGGCCGGCGGCGACGACAGGCAACGGGAACCCGGCGGCGCCGTGCGACCCCAAGGCTGCTCCCACCGGCTACACCACGGAGTATGAAGAGGGCCTTGACATCGATCAGACGCTGGTGAACGGCGGTGCGCCCGGAGCCGGCTTGACGGACGGCGGCATTGCTTCGCTGGATGCGGCGAAGATGGACCGCGATCCGAAGAAGGGATGCGCGCCGGTGTATCCGTGGGAATTCGTGCGGACCAATACGATCTATGGGGTGATTCACAAGGCCGGCGGGTACACGGCGTGGTCAGACAAGCATCCGGCGTACGCGTCGGTGGCGGGCCGGGACGGCGTGCAGGTTCTCGACGATTACTATTCGCCGGAGATCAACTCCAACGTGATTGGGCTGCCGGGAGTGAGCACACCGGGGGGGATGAGTTGCGCGACGGTGCCCGATCCGGCTTCGGATTTGACCGCGTGGACCAACAGCTTCCAGAACATCCAGTGCTACGACACGTTGAAGGTGAATGCGATTCTGAACGAGATCGCGGGCAAGAATCACCTGGGCACCAAGACGACCAAGACGCCGACCATCTTTGGAATGAATTTCCAGTCGGTCAGCGTGGCGCAGAAGCTGATCGAAAACGGCGTCAAGGGCGGCTATCTTGACGCAGCCGGCACTCCGAGCGAGAGCCTGCTCGGCGACATCCAGTTCGTCGACGACTCGATCGGGGAGATGGTTGCCGGTTTGAAGCATCAGGGAATTCTGAATTCGACGCTGATCATTATCACGTCGAAGCACGGACAATCGCCGATCGATCCAAATTTGTTTTTCCCGATCCCGGGCAAGACCAGCAACGGCACGTCGCCGGCGAATCTGATTTCGAATCAGCTGCACGCGGCGATGCCGGCTTCGGAAGATCCGAACGGAAGCGGGATCGGCGCGACCGAAGACGATGTTTCGCTGCTCTGGCTGACCAATCCGTCGTATACCGACGCGGCGGTGGCGCTGCTCGAGGCCAACACCAAAACCATCGGCGCGGGACAGATCTTTTATGGTCCCAGCGTCGCGCTGAACTACAACACGCCGGGAATGGCGCCGGGCGGCGACCCGCGCACTCCGGACATTATCGTTACGCCGAACGTGGGCGTGATTTACACGGGCAGCGCCAAGAAGCAGGAAGAGCACGGCGGCTTCGGGCACGACGATACCAACGTGATGCTGCTGGTGTCGCATCCGTCCTACCGGGCTCATACGGTGTTCAGCGAAGTGGGCACGCTGCAGGTGGCGCCTTCGATCCTGAAAGCGCTGGGTCTCGATCCGGGCAGGCTGGATGGCGTACGCCTGGAAGGCACGGGCGTGCTGCCGGATGTGAACCTCGACTTCAGCCACTAGCCAAAACTGGCTACGGGCGCAAGGCCGGGGTCCCCGGCGGCAGGTGTTCGTCGCCGGGGTGACAACATGCGCGGGCGGAGTGCATGCCGCTCGCGCATTTTGTTTGCGGATTGGCATGGAATTTCGTACCAAGCCAGTGGTAAGCTGGCGAGCAAGATGCCGGACGATCAGCAAGTTATAGCTCCCGTTCCGACGCCCGTAACGGGTTCGGATGTCCCCCAGTTTTCAACCGCGGAATACGCGCACATTCCCGGAACCGAGCGCTGCCGCATTTGCGGCAATGTGGTTGCGGGAGAGTATTTCCGGGTGAACTCGCAGATGGCTTGCGGAAAATGCGCTGCCGAGGCGCGCGAGGGCCAGCCAAGCGACAGCCATGCCGCCTTTGCGCGTGCGTTGATGTTTGGAGCCGGGGCCGCGGTACTGGGCCTGATCCTCTATTCCACCGTGGAGATCGTGACCGGATGGAGCATCGGCTATCTGGCGCTGGCGGTCGGATGGCTGGTGGCCAAAGGCATGATGAAAGGGTCGAACGGCATGGGCGGGCGCCGATACCAGATTGCGGCGGTGCTGTTGACGTACGCGTCGATTTCGCTGTCGGCCGTGCCGGTCGGCATCAGTTATGCGATCAAGAACGCAAAACCTGCCCAAACTCAGAAGGCAGACAACGGGGGCGATTCGGCGATTGTGACCGACGACGCTGCCAAGGCGCAATCCGCCGGCCCGACCATAAAGCCCAGCATGGGTAAACTGCTCGGGCAGCTGTTGCTTTACGGGTTGGCGTCGCCGTTCCTGGAATTGCAGAACCCGGGATCAGGCCTCATCGGCCTGGTGATTCTCTTTGTCGGGCTCAGCATCGCGTTCCGCATGACGGCGGCCAAACCGCTCGAGGTGGACGGGCCGTACCGCGTGACTGGCTGAAGAGCGCAGGTCTCCCTTGTCGACACTCACGCCATCGGTGGTCCGCGAATGCCCCAATTGCGGGCATGCGCTCGCGCTCGGCGTCACCGCCTGTCCGGAATGCCACACCCTGGTCTACGGCGCCGAGCTTAGCGCTCTTGCCCGGGACGCCACGGCGCTCGAAGCCAAGGGCGACTACGGGCAGGCTCGGGAGATGTGGAACCGCTCGCTGCCTCTTCTCCCGCCCGATTCAAAACAGGCAGAATGGATGCGCGATCACGTGCGCGAACTGGAGATGACGCAGGCCGGCAGGGAAGAAGCAGCAGCACGGCCGAACCATCCGATGGTGCGAAAACTGGGGCCCCTGGCGCCGTTCGCCATTCTGCTGGCCAAGAGCAAGGGATTGCTGCTGGCGATTTTCAAGTTGAAATTCCTGTTCAGCTTTGTGTGGTTCATCGTGCTGTATGCGGGATTGTTCGGCTGGCGTTATGGGCTGGGCATCGCGATGTCGATCTTGATCCACGAGATGGGGCACTACATCGATATCAAGCGCCGCGGGCTGCCGGCGGAGATGCCGGTGTTTCTTCCCGGCCTGGGCGCCTATGTGAAGTGGGACGCGATGGGGGTGGGGAGACGGGCGAGGGCGCAAATCAGCCTGGCCGGACCGCTGGCAGGCTGGATCGCCGCGGCGGGTTGCTACGTGATCTACACGCACACGCACGCGCCGGTGTGGGCGGCGCTGGCGCGCACCGGGGCTGTTCTGAATATCCTGAATCTCATTCCGGTGTGGGTTCTCGACGGGGCGAAGGCGGTCGACGCGCTGGGGCAGGTGGAGCGCGTAGCTCTGCTGGCGGCTGTGCTTGCGCTCTGGCTTTATAGCCGAGAGAACATATTTTTTCTGGTGGCGGTTGGGGTTGGGTGGCGATTGTTCACCAAGGACAAGCCGACTAAGGAAGACTGGAGCACTTGGTTCTACTTCGTTGCATTGCTGGTGGCGCTGGGTCTTACGCTGCACTACGCTCCCGACGTGACGCCGGGGAGAGGGATGCGCTGAGTTCACCGGTACTGCTATTCAGGGTAGGGCGAGGATCGTGGTATTATCCCACCCTTTCCGCAGAAAAAAGCAGAAAAGATGGGGCACGGAAGCGTTGGTGGCGCGTCGAGCACCACCGTGTCTATCTCAGCATTGCGCCGATGTTGGCGCGGATGGATGGGCTCTGCGCAGTTCCGGTGATGGTGATGGGGATGCCGCGGTTGGCGGTGGTAGTCGGCGCGGCGCCGGGCTTCTTGCCCAGAAGGCCACCGAACAGACCACCGACGGCATTTCCCACCGCATTGCTGGCCGCGTTTGTGGCGCTGTTAACCGCAGCGCCGACCACGTTGGAGGAATTCAGTTTCGCGACCAGGTTGAAATTGAGCGCGCCGGAAGGAGACACAGTTCCGGAGCCGGTGGCGGTTCCGATGGCGGGGACGTCGCCGTAGATATCGCTGATCTCGGTGGACTGCGGCGAGGAATTCAGGCTGGCCTTCAGCTGTTGGATCTGGGTGCCGTTGCTGTTTCCGCCGAACGGATTCAGACCCTGGATCTTCGAACCGAGATTGAAGCCTGCAAGGCTGGTGTTGTCGATTTCGACGGGACCGCTGATGGTGGACTCGGTGGCCGGGCCGGTGATGGCGAGATTGGCGGTGAGGGTGCCTCCGTGAAGCGATGAGCCGCTGGGAAGCTTGATTCCGACTACGGGCAGCAACTGTTCGAGCTGGTCGACGGGAAGATTGGGTGCGGCAAGGTGCAGGTCGAGCGCGACTCCTTGCGGATTGAAGCGGAAACGGCCGGTCACGTGCGCGACCACCGAGCCAGTGTGAATGGCGATGTCTGAGACCTTTCCGGAACGGGCGTCGAGATCGTCGGAGACCTGGTAATCAATGTTCACCGGCTGCGGCGCAGGAGAGCCAGTGCGGGCGAGCTGAAGCTTGGCCGCGCTGATTTTGCCGGTGCTTGACGCGGTGGTTCCATTCGACGTGATCTGCGCATCGATGTCGTCGACCATCGCGATGCCTTTGCCGGGGTCGATCGCGCCGGCTGCGACTGGATCGAGATGCCGGATTTGCAGATTCGCCTGAAACGGCGTGTCGGAGGCGTCCTTTTCCGACAGGGGGCCGGCCGACCCGGTGAGCTTGAGCGTTCCATCACCGGGCAGCTTGGCCGCGAGCTCAAACGGAAACGATTTCGCCAAAGAGAACTGCTTCACGCCGATATTCACGTTGGAGTAGACGAACGGCTTTCCGGTGGGGGGAATGGAGGAGACGGTTACGCTCCCGTTGCTGATCTTGAGCTGATTGACCGTGAGGTCGGGAATGGCGGTGGGCTGCCTGGCCGACGTGGGCCGCGCTGCCGCTCCGCCGATCGAGGAGTAATTCCATTTCCCGGCGTGGTTCTGGATGAGCTGAATGGCGGGTGAGTCGACGTTGAAGTTGGTGATCCGCACCTGGCGGCTGAAGAGCAGGGGACCGACCTCGACGCCGATATTCAGCTTGGTCGCCTTGACGAACGGCGCGGTGCTGAATGCGGGATCGTCGGCGATGGCGATGTTGTCGGCTACCAGCTTGCCGCCAAACAGGGAGAAGGAAAGATGGTCGAGCGTGACCCTGCGCCCGAGCAGGCTGGATAGCTGATCCTCAACGGTCGGCCGGAAGGTGTCAGCGTTGACGAAGAGAGGAACGACGAGAACGATGAGGATGAAAAGAGCGACGACGCCGACAGTGATCTTGACCCACCGTTTCTGCATGCGGGGTTCCTTTCTCTGCCTGAGCGGAATTGTATCTCCGCGGTGCATCGAAACGTAACGATGCCGCCACCCCATCAAAAAGTTGCGCGAAGAGTTGAACTCACGATTTGAGAAACAGGCGCTTATGTTGCGATGTAGGGTCCCTTGCGAAGCCAGCGTTCATCGGTGAGTTGACGGAGCATGAAATCCGCGACATCGGCCCGGGGGATCGTGAGCCCTCCCGGAGGGAGACCATCTTCCTGCACGCGGTAGCGGCCCGTGTACGGGCGGTCCAACAGGCGGGGCGGGCGCACAATTGTGTAGTGCGCCGGGCTGGACGCGAGAAGCAGTTCCTGCTGTCGTTGGGAACGGAACGGCTCGCGAAGTATGGTGGTGCTGATGAGCCTGAGAAGCAGGCGGGTCGCAATGCCCTGGTGTTGGGCGGCACCTTCCGCCGCGCCGGAAGCGCCCAGCACAATGATCTTGCCAACGCCGTGAGCCGCCATTCCCGCGAGGATATTCCGGATGCCTGTTTCGAGCACGTCCGATCGTTTCAGGTTTCTTGCACCCAGGGCGGAAAGGACCGCGTCCTTGCCGCCGATCGCGGCTGATACGGCGCGGCCGTCGTGCACGTCGCCTTGAGCGACTGCCAGACCGGGCGCGGGAGCTGCCAGGACCAACTCGGGACGGCGGGCGAATGCC
>Ga0207109_1190_pt2 | contig 13171 bp, 13 predicted proteins | sample Alteio_BWMinHeat_73_FD_153584 | JGI IMG/M metagenome (GOLD analysis project Ga0207109, IMG submission 153584) | Enriched cells from forest soil in Barre Woods Harvard Forest LTER site, Petersham, Massachusetts, United States -... | ecosystem: Environmental > Terrestrial > Soil > Temperate forest >... | reverse complement strand
GACCTGGAAGTAGCGGTCGAATCCCGAGATCATCAGGATCTGCTTGAAGATCTGCGGCGACTGCGGCAACGCATAGAATTCGCCTGAATGGACGCGGCTAGGCACCAGAAAATCGCGTGCGCCCTCGGGGGTTGACTTGCACAAAATCGGCGTCTCAATCTCAAGGAATCCCTGCCCGGACAGGCTCTCTCGAATGGCGCGCGTGATCTCGTGGCGCAACCAGAAGTTGCGCTGCATCTCGGCGCGACGGAGGTCGATGTAGCGATATTTCAGCCGGACCTCTTCATTCTGAATGGCCTCTTCGGAGGGGGAGAAAGGAGGGAGGCGCGTGTCGTTGAGGACGCGCAGTTCGGTCGCCTCGATCTCGATTTCACCGGTCGGCATTTTGGGGTTGATGGCGTCTCTGTCGCGCAGGCTCACTTTGCCGACGGCGGCCACAACGTACTCCGGCCGCACCTGCTCCCCCCTGGTGTGGCCGTCGGGCGTCAGTTCCTTGTCGAGCACCACCTGGACAATGCCGCTGCGGTCGCGCAGGTCGAGGAAGATCAGGTTGCCGTGGTCGCGGCGGCGGTTTACCCAGCCCATCACGACCACGTCCTGACCGGCGTTGGCGGCCCGCAAATCGCCGCAGTAATGGGTTCGTTCAAGCTTGCCTAAAAAATCGAGCACTACGAATTTCCTTTGTGTTCGGCGGAAGTTACAAGGAATGGCGCCAGTTCCGCTCGCGGAACCTTGGTCTGGATGCCGGTGGAGAAGTCCTTCACGGTAAGAATACCGGATCGAAGCTCGTCCTCGCCGAGGATGACAATGCGCCGTGCCACCTTGTCGGCGGCTTCGAACGACTTCTTCAGGCGGAACGTTCCGTCGCCCAGCTCGACGCTCAGCCCTCCGCGTCGCAGTTCGCGCGCCAGTGCCAGGGCGGCCGGATTGATCGACTCGCCAAGCGGCGCAATGTAGGCGTCGGCCTTCTCGGCGGCCGCGGCTTCCTGAGACTTCAAGGTCAGGACAAGCCGGTCCTCCCCCATGGCGAATCCGATGCCGGGCGCCTTGGGCCCACCGATCGCCTCGCTGAGGCCGTCGTAGCGTCCGCCGCCCAGCAGCGCATTCTGCGCACCGAGCCCCCCATGCGTGAACTCGAAGGTAGTCCGCGTGTAGTAATCCAGGCCCCGGACCAGGCGGTGATTGCGCGTGTAAGGCACGCCGGCCGCGTCGAGCGCCGCCGTCACCTGCGTAAAGTGTACCTTCGAGTCGTCATCGAGCGAATCGGCGATTTTCGGAAGCGAATCAATGATGGGCTGGTCCTCGGGCACTTTGCAGTCCAGCACGCGCAGTGGATTCGTGACTCCGCGGCGTTGGCAGTCCACGCACATTTTCGGCGCGAGGGGTTCGAGGGCAGCGCGCAGGATCTCGTTGTATCGGGCGCGATCCGCAGCGGACCCCACGGAGTTGATGTGCAGCGTCCAGCCGGTGATCCCCAGTTCGTCGAGCAGGGTGGCAAGCATTTCGAGTATCTCGGCATCGCGCAGCGGGGATTCGCTGCCCGCGCTAGGCGGCCCGATAATCTCGGCCCCGATCTGCGAAAACTGGCGGTAGCGACCTTTCTGTGGCCGCTCACGCCGGAACTGTGGACCGATGTAGTAGAGCTTCTGCAATTGGCCGCTTTCGCCGAGCTTGTGTTCGATATAGGCGCGGACGACGCCGGCCGTGTTTTCGGGCCGCAGGGTCAGGGATTGCGTCTTCTCCGACTGCGCCCGCGCGCGGTCTTCCCACGTGTACATTTCTTTGGAGACAATGTCGGTTTCTTCACCCACGCCGCGGGCAAACAGTCCCGTGTCCTCGAAGATTGGGGTGCGAATCTCGCCGAAGTTGTAGCGGGCAAATACCGAGCGCGCCGTCGCCTCGATCCGGTTCCACAGCGCCGTCTCCGGCGGCATAAGATCGCGGGTGCCACGCACGGCTTTCAATGTGCTCATTACTTTTCAGTCTAAATGGGTGAAATAGCGGAACGTTGTCATCGAGCCCGGAGTCTTCGCCAGGGAATCCCAAAGCACGGCTTAAGGATGCTTGTGAGCCCAATCACAGATATCCCCCGCTCTAAACGCGCATACTGGCATTCGTTCGTCCATGAAACGGTGCCTCCAATTCGTCGCATTCTGCCTCGTAGCCCTGCTTGCCGTTCCACCCCCGCTCTCGGATGAACTCTGCCGCCTGTCGCAAGGCTCGCAGCAGATGAGCGACAACGCATGCTGTGCGGGGTCCAGCGGCAGCTCAATAGCAGCCTCAGATACACTTCCATCCACCGCTCCTGTTGCGCAGGCCCAGTCGTGTGGCAAGGGCTGCTGCTCGGTTTCGCCGCAGAGCACGCCGCAGCCGGGCGCTCCTGAAAAGGCCGCCTCCGTTCTCGCTCCCCTTTTGCTCTGCGCCAACACCATCGCAGTCTTCGAGCACGTCGTGCTCCTGGGCGCCATGGGCCGGCCCGATGCCACTCAGCCAGACCAGCAAGTACTCCTGCAAGTCTTCCGTATCTAGTCATCTCCTTGTGACGCGACAATCCGGCGCGCCCGTGTGGGCTTTTGAAGCCACAGTTTGCGCACGCGACCACGTACCGCACACAAACCTACAAGGAGATTTCCAATGAAGCGCATGATCGCTGTTCTTTCCGTCGTTTTGACTCTGGTCGTAACCGCCTTCGCTCAGGCCCCGGGAACCGCGCACGGCCCCGAAACCCTGTCGAAGAAGCAACTCCACTCCCTGATTGCCACCGCGAAGACTCCCGCGGAACACCAACGGATCTCCAACTACTATCGAACGCAAGCCCAAAGCTACCTTGCCCAGTCGAAAGAACACGCGCAAATGGCCAAGGGCTACAAGGCGAATCCCGCGGTCAATAACACCAAGTTCGCTATCCAGACGGTGGGCCATTGCGAGTATTTCGCAAAGACGTTCGGGGAACAGTCCGTCAAGGCCGAAGAACTTGCAAAGATGCATGAGCAAATGGCCAAGGATGCAGAAGAGAAATAAGTGTTTCGATCCATAAGGCCCGATCTGCCGGCGGATGGCGCCGGCAGATCGGGCAGCATCAGCTTTGCACCCTGCTCCCGAAGTGACGCATCCAAAATCGCATGGAATACCGTTTGCTGGGAGGCTCGGGCCTCAAGGTTTCTGCGCTCAGTTTTGGCGCTGCTACTTTTGGCGGCGGCAACGAGTTCTTCAAAGCCTGGGGCGACACCGATGTGGCCGAAGCCACGCGCCTTATCGACATCTGCTTCGAAGCCGGCGTCAACCTGTTCGATACCGCCAACGGCTATTCGGACGGACGCTCGGAAGAAGTGCTCGCCAAAGCACTGGGGAGGAAGCGCGACCGCGCGCTCATCTCCACCAAGGCGTATTTCCCCACGGGCGGCGGTCCCAACGACCGCGGCTCTTCGCGCTATCACCTACGGCGCGCGCTCGAAGATAGCCTGCGAAGACTGAACACCGACTACATCGACATCTACCACATGCACGGATTCGACGCGCTCACGCCGATTGAAGAAGTGCAGGACTCGCTGAACACATTCGCCCGCGATGGCAAGGTGCGGTACATCGCGTGCTCTAACTTTTCCGGCTGGCACCTGATGAAGTCGCTGGCCGTAGCCGATCGGTGCGGATGGACCAGGTTTGTCGGCCACCAGGTCTATTACTCGCTGATCGGGCGCGAATACGAGTGGGAACTGATGCCCCTCGGGCTTGACCAGAAAGTGGGCGCGCTGGTGTGGAGTCCCCTGGGCTGGGGCCGGCTGACCGGCAAGATCCGCCGCGGCCAGCCGCTGCCGGAAGTGAGCCGCCTGCACAAGACCGCCGACGCTGGGCCGCAAATTACAGACGAGTATCTCTACGCCGTCGTCGACGCTCTCGATGCGATCGCAGTCGAGACTGGGAAGACGATTCCGCAGATTGCGTTGAACTGGCTCCTCGAGCGGCCCACGGTTTCGTCGGTCATTATCGGAGCGCGCAACGAAAAACAGCTTCGCGACAATCTTGGCGCCGACGGATGGAATCTCAGCGCCGAGCAGATCGCGGGCCTCGACAAGGCAAGCGCCGTCACGCCAGTATATCCCTACTGGCACCAGCGGAATTTCCCGGAACGAAATCCGCCGCCGGTGTAGGAAAAGCAGGGAATAGGGAATAGGGCGTGAAACCCAGATCTCAAAATCGAGACCCTTCGACTACGCTCAGGACAGGCTCTGGGGCACCCATATTTTCTTGGGGATTGGATCGAGATTTCTGTTCCCTACTCCCTATTCCCTGTCTCTGTCACTCTTCCCGCAGCACCTTGACCGGCTCGACACATGCGGCGCGGACGGCTGGCGCTAGAGATGCGATGGCCGCGACCAACAGGATGAACAGGACCACGCTCGCGTAAGTGGCGGGATCGATCGCGGAAACTCCATAGAGCATGCTGGCGAGGAAACGGCTGCATCCCACGGCCAGGGCCAGTCCTGCGACGCAGCCTACGCCAGCGGCGCGCAAGCCCTGCAACAGAAAACGCCCGACGATCTGGCTGCGCAGCGCGCCCAGGGCCAGCCGGACTCCCACCTCGCGTTGTCTCAAACGGCCGAGGTAGCTTAGCGTTCCGTACAGCCCGATGCAGGCCAGGGACACTGCCGTCAGTGCAAACAGGCTCAACAACCGGGTGCGCAGACGGTTGTCGGAAAGGACCTCATCCAGGTGCTGCTGGAGGGGCATGATGGCGTAGACGGAGCGGCCGGGTTCCAGTTCGTGAATGCGGCGCCGCACCGCCTCGGCCATCTGCATCGGCTCGGCGCGGGTGCGCACCAGGTAATTGGGAAAGGGATCGGGCGCGCTGAAGCAGGAATAGATCGTGGGCATGGGCGCCTCATCCAACCCTTCTTCGCGCGCGTCGCCCACGATGCCGCGCACAGTTCCGGCACTTTGAAAATCGTTGTAGGCGGCCTGCTCGATGTTGTGTCCCACGGCGGCCGGGCCTGTCAAATATAAATTCGCGAAGCTGCGGTTGACGACGACATCCACGGTGGTGGATGCGCGACGGCAGGCTTCGCCGACCAGCACGGGAATGCGCATGGTTTCGAAATAGCCAGTGGAAACCCATCGGCTGTCGGCGAGAATCTTGCGATCAGGATCGAGTTTTCCGTCGATCTTGAATTCCTGTTGATATTTCGCAGGAACCCCAGGCAGTATGGCGGAAGTTGCGGCCGCCTCCACGCCAGGTAACGTGCGCAGCCCGTCGAGCGTGCGATCGATGCGCTGTACCACGCCTTTCATGTCGCTGGTTTCACCCCATGAGCCGCTCACCTGCAGGGTCAGCACGTGGCTCGGGTCGTAGCCGGGAGAAACGCGGCCGATCGCCTCGAGACTGCGCACCAGCAATCCCGCGCCGACAAGCAAAGTAACCGCCAAAGTGACCTGGACAGTCACTAACATCCACTGGACCGGGTTGCGCGTGGAAACCTGGGTGCGACTCGCCTGGGCCAGCGATGTGGCGAGCCCGCAGCCTTTCCTGGTGGTTGTCCCGCGCAGCGCCGGAAGCAGGCCGCAGATCAAAGCCGTGATGACCGCGCACAACAGCGAGTAGACCACCACTCGCCAGTTGAGGACGATCTCTTCGGCACGCGGCAAAGTCTTCGCCATCAGGTGAAACTCATGCGCGGCGGCAGAGGCAACCAGGAGCCCCACCAGCGAGCCGAGTACCGCCAACGTCATAACTTCCGTGAGCAATTGCGCGATGACTGCTCGGCGCGACGCGCCCAGCGAAAGCCGGATGGAGATCTCGTGTTCGCGCTGGGCGGTGCGCGCCAGCAGAAGGGCCACGATGTTGGAGCACGCGATCAGCATCAGCAGCGAGACTGACCCGTAGAGCAGCCAGAGCGAACTACGCACAGTGCCCACGATGGTGTCTTTCAGCGGCTCTGTTTGTACGGTCAATTCAGCGTCGGGCTTGGGAAACTGGCGGCCAAGCCCGCTCTGCACGGTGGCCAGGTCGGCCGTCGCCTGCCGCAGGGTCACGCGCGGTTTCATGCGGCCGATCACCGTGAACCACGTTGCATCGCGGCGCTGCGCAAATGGCGCATCGGGTGCGCTCGGAGTCCACATGTCGACGTCGCGATTGGGAAAATGAAACCACGAGGGCATCACTCCGATGACCGGGTAATAGTGATTTCCAATGTGGACCTTCTGGCCGACCGCCGCGGGATCGCTGTGAAACCTGCTCTGCCAATAGCCGTAGCTAAGGATCACCGCGTTGGGACCGCCCCAGTGTTCCTCTTCAGTGGTAAAGTTGCGGCCCAGTGCCGGCGACACCTCGAGCACCTGCAGGAAACGCGGGGCAACCAGCGCTTCAGTGATCTTTTCGGGCAGCGGGCCGGAGAGCTCGGAGAGGTCGTCGAAGTAGTATCCGCTGATGCTTTGAAAAGTGGAGGCCACGCGATTCCATTCCTCCAGCCGCACCGGCGCCACGAATCGATTCGCGCCGCGGCCCTGCACATCATGCTGCGAAATCTGGATAAGCTGGTCGCCGCTGGGGAATGGCAAGGGGCGCCACACCACGGCGTCGATGGCAGAGAACACCGCGCTGTTCGCGCCGATGCCCAAGGCCAGAGTGAGGATGACTGCCAGCGAAAAGGAAGGCGACCGGCGAATGAAGCGGACCGCGGACCGCAGGTTGAATTTCAGGGCTTCGAGAACCGCGGAAAGATGCACTTCACGCAGCGACTGCTTCACCTGTTCGCGGCCGCCGAAATCGAGGAGCGCCTGTCGCCGGGCTTCCTGGGGAGACATGCCCCGAGCGATGTAGGCTTCAACCTGCTCGGCGATGTGGAACGAGATCTCGCGTTCGACGGATTCGTCGCGATTGCGGAACAGACGTTTCATCCAACTCATGTCCGCCTCCTATTCGGCCGTCTGCAAAATCAGCGCCACGGCCTTCGACAGCCGGTTCCACGTCTGCTCTTCCGATGCGAGTTGTTTACGGCCTTTTGCGGACAGGCGATAGAACTTGGCCTGGCGCCCTTTCTCCGATTCGCCCCAATCGGCCGCAAGCCATCCGCGCTTTTCCAGACGGTGCAGCGCCGGGTAGAGGGAGCCCTGCTGCACCTGCAACACACTGGCGGAGATCTGCTGGATGCGCTGCGAGATGCCGTAGCCATGGACCGGCCCGAGCGCGACGACTTTCAAAACAAGCAAGTCGAGCGTGCCCTGCAGAAGATCGGTTTTTTCGAGGGGCGACATGGGTTCTCCTAGACAATCTACCTATACACCGGACGATATGTAGATTGTCAAGGAGAGAGGGACTGAGGGACGTTCGACGCCCTCAACGAGAAACGGGATGCAGATGGTCGTGGGTTGGCTCGAAGCGATGCCGATGCTTGTAGACGTAGTGCCCTACCAGCCATCCGACGGCGCTGCCGACGAGAACGTCGGAGGGGAAATGCTGCTGGCCCATCAGGCGTGTGAAGCTGATACCTGCCGCTCCGCCGTAGACAAGGACTTGCGTCCAGGGGTTCGGGTACTCGCCGGCGATCACCGCCGCTGAGGCCCACGCCAGCACGCTGTGCGACGACGGAAACGAAGAATCCACTCCCGCGTTCGACTGGAAGAAACGCCCGCGGCCGCCATCCTGGTAAGGCCGTTCGCGCCAGAAGATGAGTTTCATGCCCTGTTCAACGACCACGCCGTCCAGTAGCGCCTCGGCGCCCAGCAGGCCGGTTTCGCGGGCATGCGGGTTGTCGTGAAAATGGCCCACGCCGTAAAGGAGCACGGGAGTTGCGATGAACCCGCCGATCATCACGTTCGACGCGTTGGTGTTGTCGTTGTTGAATACCGGATCGAGGGAGATGACATCGCGCAGCGTGGTCTTGTCGGTTGCGATCGCGGCGCCCGTGGCGAGCACCAGCGGCACCACGATCTTGAGGTCACCGCGATGGATGTGAAACGGACTGGTCCAGATGGCGCCCTGATCGTGCAGAACATTGGCCGGGAACGCGCGGATGGTGACGTCGCTGGCGGCTTTGTTCTGGGCCTGGGGCGCGTCAGGCAGAGCGTCGTTTGGATTCGCAGCGGGCCCAGACTGCGCCGCCGCCAAGATCGCACCCCCGAACAAAACGCCAAGCACAAATCGACAAGTCAGGCCACAGAAAGTTGCCAGCTGAGTAAGAGTGAGCACATCTGATTTTGATGCTCCGCTCGCACGCGATGCAAGCATCTGTCATTTTTCGTTCATTTTACGGGCGCGCTCTCGCCCATTTCGGAGAGATAAATTTCGACGTAATCCAGGTAGTTCTTCGCGTATTGCAGGATAAGCGCGTGGTCCTTGTCCTCGAGCGTCCGCCGCTGTTTTCCGGGAACTCCGGCCCACAGCGTGCGCGGCGGCACGACGGTGTGTTCCGGCAGGATGGCGCCCGCGGCCAGGATGGATCCTTCGCCGATGCGGCAGTCGTTGAGGATCACGACACCCATACCAACAAGCACAGCGTCTTCCACCGTGCAGCCGTGCACCGTGGCGTTGTGGCCGATGGTCACCCAGTCGCCCACCGTGACCGCGTAGAGATTGCGCTGACCGTGCAGCACGGCGCAGTCCTGCACGTTGGAGTTGGCTCCCACGCGAATGGAGTGAACATCTCCGCGAAGCACCGCATTCATCCATACCGACGAGTGCTCGCCCAGGGTCACGTCTCCAATCACCTGGGCGGATTGATCGACATAACAACTGGCGGGGATTTTGGGCTGATGCCCCTGGTACCTGCGGATCATCTCCGGGGGACCTCCAGGACAAATTCTAGTGCAAGAGAATCACATCCCGCCCTTGCCCAGCAGCACGCCGATGCCGTAAGTGACCGCGCCTTCGACCGCACCGACCACCGTCATCTCCATCCCCGACGACCACCACGACCGCACCGTGATCAGGCTCTTGGCCGCGCCCACGGCAAAGTGCGCGATCAGCGAGATCACAGCGGCGGCAATCACCGCCGGCACACCTTGCATAAAGAAGAACGGAATCACCGGGATGATGGCGCCCACCGCGGTGGATAGAGCACCGGAACTGGCGGACACAAGGGGATTGGAGAGAGCCTCCTCTGAAGCCCCGAGGCGCTCGCCAGCCAGCGCGCGCAGCATCTGCTCGGGGTCGCGGGCAATGTGGTCCACCACGTGGAAGGCGTCTTCTTCGGGCAGCCCTTTCACCTGGTAATAGAGCGCGAGCAACTCACGGGCCTCGGCCCCATTCAGACGGATCGCTTCGCGCTCGCGCTCGACTTCGGCCTGGTAGATTTCCCGTTCGCTCTTGGCTGCGAGGTATGCGCCCGAGCCCATAGAGAGGGCGCTGGCGATCATGCCGGAGAGGCCGGCCAGCAGGACATATTTGGCCTCCCCGGCGGTGGCGCCCGACACGCCGGAAACAATGCCGAAGATAGCCCCCAGGCCGTCATTCACTCCATAAATCGCGTCGCCAATCCAGCTTCCCGGCTGTTTGCGCCCCTGATTGCGCTTGGCCAGCAACTCGTCCAGCACCGCCTTTGGATCCACCTTGGGCGTGCCCGCCGGAGCCGTGTAGTGCCCGCGCAACAGGGACCCAAGTTCCCGGTGGTGGTCCTTTTCGTCCTCGATGACGTGGTTAAGAATGTCGTTCGAAGCCTCGTCGCCAAGGTCCTTCAACTGCTTCCCATAGTTGGCGATATGGCGGCTTTCCTCGATTTCCAGGCGGCGCAGGGCCATGCGGATGCCGCCCGCGCGGTTGGCGAGCGAATTCGCCTCGCCCCCCGGGCTTCCCTTGTACTCCGGCTCCGGCCCGCCCAGTTCCACGATGCGGCCGTGCCATAGAGCGGCGTGCTCCCACTCGGCGCTCGCCAGGTGGCGCAAGACTTGCGCCCGCACCGGGTCGGCATCGCGATCGGCCAGCGTCTGGTAGGTGTGGTAGCCCTCCATTTCCGCCTGCCAGTTGGCGTCCAGCGCCTCCAGCACTTTTTGCAGCCGCGCACCCGTCAATGCTTCCTTTGTGGCCACTCTTTGCTCCTTGCTTTCCCTGAGAATAGCCCACCCTGCAGGGATTTGTTTAGTTTGAGCCCCGGCGGCGTGCCCCGTCACCTTCCCAGTCGCGTGGTTTCCCGTATAGTGTTGTGTGCAGCAAAGAGCCGGAAGAATCCAGACCCGGCCGGCGGAAATCGGGGTCCCCCGTAACGGGTATTTGTCTCTGGGGTAGAAAAAGCTCCAATTCCGCCCGGTACGGTCCTGTGCCAGCGACATCAAAACGATGAGGACGCGCAATACGCCCGACGGGCGACACTTTCAGGAATCGAGGGAACTATCTCTCATGGCCACGCGATCTACTCCCGCAACTTCCAGTGCGCCCAGTTATGTGGGGCCGTTCATCACGGTCGCCATTCTGTTTTTTATCTTCGGGTTCATTACCAATCTCAATATGGCGTTGGTCCCGCACTTGAAGTCGATTTTCGACTTGCCCTATGCGTGGGCCATGCTAGCCGAATCGGCGTTCTTCCTGGCCTACTTCGTCTTCTCCTCGCCGACGTCGAAGTTGATTGAAGCGATCGGCTACAAGCGGACCATGGTGGTTTCGCTTTTCATTCAAGTGGTGGGCTGCCTGATGTTTATTCCCGCCGCCAAGATGGTGAGCTTCCCCTTGTTCCTTACCGCGGTCTTCGTAGTGGGAGCAGGCGTGACCGCGCTGCAAACCGCGGCCAACCCGTATGTGGCCATCCTGGGACCGGAGCATAGCGCGCCGGTGCGCCTCACGCTGGCGCAGGCCCTTAACTCTCTCGGCGGCACCATAGCCCCGCTGGTTGCAGGCGCCTACATTCTGACCGATCCGGCAAGTACGGCAACGAAGGCGGCCGTAGCAAACACCGTTCGCGGTCCCTATATGGCGATCGCCGGCGGATTGTTCATCCTCGGCATTACCGTCATGTTTCTGCACCTCCCCCATATCGAGCAGACCCAGGCGTTTCGCCCCGGGAAGGAGGGCGATCCAATCCTCAGCCGGAGCATCTGGAGCTACCGGCATACAGTCCTGGGCGCATTGGGAATCTTTCTGTACGTGGGCGTCGAGGTGGGGCTCGCTTCGATCGCCGTCAACTACTTCAAGACCCAGGGAGTCGATAGCCTCAAAACTGCCTCTTTCCTGGTGGCATTGTATTGGGGCGGCGCACTGGTGGGCCGTCTGCTGGGCTCATGGATATTGACCAAGTTCAAGTCTGGCGCGCTGCTGGGCCTTTTCGGTTTCGCTGCCACTTTGTTTGTGTTCGTCTCCATGTTCTCCAGCGGCCAGATCGCGATCTGGGCCATTGTGATCTGCGGTTTCTTCAACTCCATCATGTTCCCGAATATCTTCGCGCTGGGGATCGCCGGACTAGGCCCGATGACCAGCAAGGGTTCAGGACTGATCATGACCGCGGTTGTGGGCGGCGCCGTGGTGCCTTATATGTTGGGCAAGCTCGCCGATTATGTCGGCATTCAGTATGCCTTGATCATCCCTGCTATCTGCTACCTCTTCATCGCCTACTACGGGCTATGGGGATCCAAGCCTACGCGGATTGTGCAAGCATAGACTGGATGAGTTGTACAAACTGAAGGCCCTTCGGCGATGTCGAAGGGCCTTCGCACATTCCAGAGGCATTGGCGGCACGGAGTGCCTGCCCGGATTCGGGCTGATCCCGGTTCGGTCTGGACGGGCGAGCCATCTGGCGCTATGCTCATCACCTATGCCTACTCCCATCCTCCGCACATGTGTTGCGGCGATCGTGTGGTTGTCGCTTGCAGGGACCCTGTGCGGCCTGTCTCAGCCGTCTCAGGCGAACCCCTCATCGACGATGGTGAAGATACGGGCGAGCCAGTGCACGCCACTCACAACGCAACAGCGGGAATGGCTCGGTCCGGAGTGGCAGCGGTTCCTGCCGTTCGTTCGATCCTGCGAGGTCACCTGGCGGAAGTCGGCTCCACTTTACGTTCTGTCGATCTGGGCGGAGGATTTCGAGGCCACCCTGCCGAAGGATGCGCCCGCGGAACGACTGCCGAAACCGATCATTGCGGCGAACGACGGCAAAGTCCTGGGCCGCCTGCCGATCGGGTTCCCACTCGATCCACCACGCACCACTGACGTGAGCTTTACCAAATGGCTGGACGGGTTCCCGCACCGGATTTGTATCGCGGTTACCGATCCAACCGTTCTCGGCAACCATTCCCTGGTTCTCACCTGGTCTTCGCAGGAGCATCTTTTCATCGGCAAAAGCAAGTAACAAAGTAAGGAGTTGCTATGGGAACGACGTCAGCGGCAGACAGCGGCGTGGAAGCCGCGGTAGCCAAATTGAAGAAAGCCAGCGATGAGGCCTATGCCAAGTACAACAGCTCCTGCAGCCACGCGGTCTGGTACGTCCTGACGCAGATCGTCAACCCTGACGCAAAGTACAAGGTTGCCAACGCGCTCATCGACGATTTGTCATCCTCGTCGTACTGGAAGGAGGTTTCGGTCGACGATGGCTGGGCCCTTGCCCAAAAAGGGATCGTTGTCATTGGCGGGCTGAAGCAGCCGGGAGATCATGGCCACGTGATCGTGATCTATCCCGGCGAAAAGAAAGCCAGCGGAGGGTACGCCTACACCTACAAGGACAAGGCGACGGGCAAGATGAAGAATGACATCCTCCGCAGTCATGGGACATACCCCCGCGCGCTTTCCACCTCCCAGGGCTCCTGGCCTGGAGCCAAGAGTAAGGGCGACAAGACGGTCTGGGATCCGTGGGCGAAAGATGACGTCTTTGACGACGTGAAGTTCTGGACAAGGAAGTAATGTTGCTCAGCCGCCCTAGCGGTGCGACATGCTGTGCAGCTTCAGCACCGTGTTCCAGTTCCTGCCTGTGCCCAATACTCCGACTGCCTTGTCCAGGGTCTTCCCGCTGAACTTGGTCTCGGCGGCGCCGTCGGGAAGGTGGAAATAGATATTGTCGCCGGCAAGGTGAAAGCGGTCGCGGCGGGCCGGATAGCGGGCGACGATGCCATTGAGCGCAGCCTCCGCTTCGGCAAGAGCCGGCCCTGCCAGAAATCCTACGTGCACCCTGCTCCCGTCGGCGGCTTCGGCAGCGAACGGGTTTTCCTTGATGATCCGGGACAGATCGTCGTGCGTCCGTATCACCACGCCCACCGGCGCTCC